>OFLS01000005.1_pt1 | contig 326055 bp, 343 predicted proteins | sample 1540891 | NCBI WGS metagenome assembly OFLS01 (sample SAMEA4413038, study PRJEB24355) | metagenome | biome: human; feature: gut; material: faeces | place: United Kingdom | collected 2010
ATGCGCCAGTAGCCCAGCGGATTAGAGCAGCTGACTACGGATCAGCAGGTCGCAGGTTCGAATCCTGTCTGGCGCACTCCCGAACCACGGGGACAACGGTGGTATGCGCCAGTAGCCCAGCGGATTAGAGCAGCTGACTACGGATCAGCAGGTCGCAGGTTCGAATCCTGTCTGGCGCACGATAAAGCCTCGGAAGCGAAATGCCTTCGAGGCTTTTCCAATTCTCGTTACATACCTCCTTTACGATGGGTCAGGTTTGTTTTCGCCGGTAGTGAAGAAGGAGAAACAGTGATTCTGGCACAGCATGCCCCTTACGATTTCGATACGATTCTTGAGCGTCATGGCTCTTCGTCCGCCAAATGGCATGAGGTCGTGGAACAGATGGGTGAGGACGGCAAAGATGTGGTGCCCTTGTCCGTGGCAGACATGGAATTCAAACCGGCTCCTGAAGTAGTCGAGGCTCTCATCCAATCTGCCACCCATGACGTATTCGGTTACGATTACGCCACTGAAGACTACTTCACAGCTTTTCTCAATTGGATGGAGCATCGTCATAATTTCCATATCGACCCTTCATGGGTGAGCCTGTCCGACGGCGTGATGCCTGCCGTCAACACGGCCCTGCGATCCGTCACCCGACCGGGAGATAAGGTCATTATCCAGCGGCCTGTCTATTACCCGTTCACCTTTGCCGCCGAGCACAATGGTTTGACCATTCTCGACAACGAGCTGGTACTGGACGAGAACGGCCACTATGGCATTGATTTTGATGATCTCGAATCCAAGGCCGCCGATCCTCGCTGCACGGCCATGATTCTGTGCAATCCGCACAACCCGGTGGGCCGTGTCTGGACGCCTGAAGAACTGCGGCGCATTGGCGATATCTGTATCAAACGCCGTGTGCGTCTGCTGTGCGACGAGATTCACGCCGACTTTTCCTATCCTGGACATAAGGTCACCATGTTCTCCACGTTGGGGGCTGAGTACGCGAATATCGTCTTTGAATTCACCGCGCCTACCAAAACCTTCAATCTGGCTGGTCTGTTGTGTTCCAACACCATCATCCCGAACCCGCATCTCAAGCGTCGTTACGATGCGGCGGCGGATAATATCGGCGGCCTGACCGTCAACCATTTCGGTATGGTCGCATGCCAAGCCGCCTACAACCATGCCGAACCGTGGCTGGACGCACTGATGGAAGTGCTGGAACGCAATCTCGGGCTCATCCGCGACTTCACTGCACGTGTAAGCGGCATTCGTCTGATTGAACCGGAAGGCACTTACTTGGCTTGGCTCGATTGCCGAGGCCTGGGCTTCGATACTCCTGAAGAACTTTGCGATTTTCTGCGCAATGAGGCCCGTGTGTGGTTTGATGAAGGCTCGATGTTCGGCGAATCTGGAAACTTCTTCGAGCGTGTCAACCTTGCCTGTCCGACCAGGCTGCTTGAACAGGTGCTTGCCAACATCGAGACCGCTCTGGCTGACCGTCAGTAGGGGGGGTACGCCCCGGGCTGAACGTCCTGAGATATTCCGTACCATAGCAGCAGATCATTCATTATCGAGCGAGGAGACGCGATGGCCACAACCACCGGCGCAAAACGAGGCATTTGGCCCATGATCAGGCGGATAGCCGCCTCTGATCGCATATCTGGACTGATTATGCTCGGTTTTGCCCTTGCCGGTCTGGTTCTGGCGAATCTTCCCCTCACCGCGCATGCATTTGAGGCCGTAGCGGAAACGCATGTGTTCATTCCGCATACCAATCTTGATCTGCCGATCGGCCATTGGGCTCAGGACGGTTTGCTCACTATCTTCTTCCTGACTGTTGGCCTCGAACTGAAGCAGGAGCTCACCACCGGCTCGCTCGCTAATCCCAAGGCGGCCGCTGTGCCGATGCTGTGTGCCGTTGGGGGCATGATCACCCCGCCCATCCTGTTTCTGGCCACCACTGCACTGTTTTCGCAGTTCGGCCCGGGGGAGCCTGGCTCATTGATCCTGGCCACCACTGGCAGCAGCATCCCGTTCGCCGAGATGTCCCACGGCTGGGCGGTGCCCACAGCCACGGATATCGCGTTCTCGTTGGCGGTGCTCGCACTGTTTGCCAAGGCGCTGCCCGGTTCGATCCGCGCATTCCTGATGACTTTGGCCACGGTCGACGATTTGCTGGCCATCATCTTGATAGCGGTGTTCTTCTCCTCGGTCAATGCTTGGTACTGGTTCATTGGCATCGCCGTGTGTGCCGTGGTATGGGCACATTTGGTTCGTCTTAAGAAAGTGCCATGGATCGCGGTGGGCGTGGTCGGCATCCTTGCCTGGATCATGATGTTTGAAGCCGGCATCCATCCCACGTTGGCCGGTGTATTGGTTGGTTTGCTGACCCCGGCACGTGTGATGCACGGTGAATACTCGCCGCGCGCCGAACGATATGCGGACAAGCTCAAGCCGTTTTCCGCTCTGCTGGCTTTGCCGATTTTCGCCTTGTTCGCCACCGGCGTACATTTTGAATCCATGAGTCCGCTGTTGCTGCTCTCGCCACTGGTCATCGCCCTGATTGTGGCGCTGGTGGTCGGCAAGCCGTTGGGTATCATCGTCACCGCTTGGCTGGCCACACATGTCGGAGGGCTCAAGATGGCCAAGGGGCTACGCGTTCGCGATATGATTCCCGCTGCCGTCGCCTGTGGAATCGGTTTTACGGTGTCGTTCCTCATCGCCTCTCTGGCCTATACGAACCAGGAGCTGTCCGCCGAAGCCCGATTCGGTGTGCTGGTGGCCTCGCTGATCGCCGCCGCGATTTCCGGCGTATTGTTGAGCCGCCAATCCAAGAGATTTGAACAGGCTGCGGCCGTTGCAGCTGCTGAGGCTGACGCCGAGTCCGACGCCAATACGCATTCCGACGAGCTGGCGGAGCATCCCATCACCCTTGCGGACGGCACGGAAAGCGTTGAAATCGACTTCCGTCGTTAATCTGCCTAGGATACTGCTAGAGCCCATGGAGGTACCAAATGGCGAAGAAGCAGAAAAAATCCCAAAAGGCCGATGGCAAAAAAGCATCCGGTATAAAGCAGCCGACAAACACCGGTGTTGACGGGAACCCGAACGTCGGAACAATTGCCGAAGAACAAGCCAACATTCAAGTCGCACAGATTCCGGCGAATCCGGTTGATTTGGAGGACGCCGCGCCGCTGGGGGACACCTATCATCGAGGCCCGGTGATTCTGCGCGGCCAGATGATTCCTTCGGACAACACCACCGCGAACCTGCTCAAGCCGGATCAGGATACCGATTGGCTGCATATGGATCCGTGGCGTGTGCTGCGCATCCAATCCGAATTCGTGGATGGCTTCGGTGCGCTTGCCGAGCTGGGGCCTGCGGTATCGATTTTCGGCTCCGCGCGCACACAACGCACCGAATCGGACTACAAGGCGGCTCGTCGCATGGGCAGCCAGATCGCCAAGCGCAATATCGCCGTCATCACTGGTGGCGGGCCGGGCATTATGGAAGCCGCGAACCGGGGAGCGGCATTGGCTGGCGGCAAGTCGGTGGGGCTTGGCATCGAACTTCCGTTTGAACAGGGGCTGAACCAGTGGGTGAACCTTGGCATGAGCTTCCGGTACTTCTTTGTCAGGAAGACGATGTTCGTCAAGTATTCCTCCGGTGTGATCGTCTGCCCGGGAGGGTTCGGCACATTGGATGAGATGTTCGAGCTGTTGACCCTGGTTCAGACCCACAAGGTGGCGAACATTCCGGTGGTGTTGTACGGCAAGGATTATTGGCAGGGGCTATTCGACTGGTTGGATGGGCCGGTCGCCGAGCGTGGCATGATTTCGAAGATAGATCCCAAGCTGGTTACCGTGACTGACGATGCCGACGAAGCCGTGGACGTGGCCACGAGTATGGTTGTCTGAGGGCATTTGGCTCCCCTCCGTCAAGGGAAGCCAAGAAATATTACTTCTTGTATGCGATGAGCAGTCCGGTACCATCCGGAGTAAGTGTGGATTCAAATTCCTCATCCTGCTCGACGGTAGTGATGAGCTCGCGCATGGCCGTGGCCTTGCCGCTGCGGTCGGCCGGGTTGATCACACCGCCCTGCTCCGTATCCAAAGCCAATGCGTCCGTGAATACGATGGCACCATGATCACGTAGCAGGCGGGACGCCTGGGCGAATGTGGCGGCATAATTCTCCGCATCGCCGGCCACCACAATCAAATCGTAATCATTGGCATTGAGCCTGGGCAGAAACACACTGGCCGGGGCATTCACCGCACGAAGCGTGGTAGCGGTCTCGTCCTGCAGTTCGGCAAACGCCTTGCGAATCAGTGTGATGCCCTGTGCGGTGGAATCGACGGCGGTCAACTGTCCCTTGTTGTCCAAGGCATAGGCGAGTTGCAGAGTCTCCACCAAGGAGCCGGTGCCCACGGCGATTACCGAGGAGGCTCCGGTCAAACGGACCAGCAGGCCCAGGAGTCGGGCTTGTGCGGCTGGACCTTGCAGTTGTCCGGATTCGTCGGCGGCGGTACGGGCATCAGCCAGTGTGGACGGTTCAAGTTCGCGAGCATGTTCTTCGGTGAATTCCCATGCCTTGGCGAGATTCGTGTACTGTGTTCTGTCCATAACCGTTCCTTCGATGTTCGTTCTCTCAGACTATGACTTTCCGGTATCTACCCGGCAATGATTCAGCGTTCGCGGACTTTGGCCACGATCTGCCACATTTCCTCGCCCACATCGATACCGCGCGGGCAGTGGCGGGAGCAGGCACGCACCGATTGGCATCCGGCCACACCGTCAGCGGTATCAATGGCATCCATGCGATCCATGGCCTTGGTATCACGTGAATCGTTGATGAAGCGGGAAGCCCAGATCAATGCGGCCGGGCCAACGAATGCATCGCCGCCGGCGTATACCGGGCAGGCACCCTCGCACACACCGCAGGCGATGCAATTGCTCAGCGTCTCATACTTGGCGAGCTGTTCGGGGTTCTGCAGGTATTCGAAAACGTCCACTTTGCCTTCGGCGGTGGTGGCAAGCACGCCATCAGCCTGAAGATACGGGGTGAGTTTACGAATCTGGTTGAGCATCGGGTCGATGTCGGCGATGAGATCACGTTGCGGCGGGAATCCAGGCAAGGAAGCCAGTTCGATAACACCCAGAGAACCTTCAGGGATGTTGTTTTTGACGTTTTCGGCGGGAACGTCGGGTTCGTTAGCGGTTTCGTCGCCGGTGCGTCGGAATCCCTCATCATCGACTTCCGGAGCTGTACTAGGCTGCTTGGCCCAGTCGCGGACGGTGGCCGTACACAGCAGAGTGGGTGTGCCGTTGATGGCTGCGGCATCAGAGCCGCACATGCCGTGACCGCATGAATAGCGGAAGGCCAGCGTCGGGTCGATAGTGCGTTTAATGGTCAGCAGACAGTCGAGCACGGTGTCCGATGGACGCGCGGGAATGGTGTATTCCTGCACCCACTGCTTGCCACGCGGGCGGCGGCGTGCCGCTGAATCCGAGCCGCCACCGAACGGGGAGCTTTTCTTGGCGAACGGGCTGCCGCCGCGTGCACGTTCGGCGCGCTCGGGGCGCGGCGTGAAACGATGCACCTGCAGGGTAACCGTCGTGTTGTTCGCCTCAACCATGTTCTGCCTCCAGAAACCGTGGATATCAGTTCGATTATTCGACAATCTATTGTGTCACAAGCCCTGGGCGGCTTAGTATTCACGCTTCTTGGGCGGGTAGTCGGTGATATGCACCGGCTTGAAGCTCACCGGGCCGGCATCGGCGACCAACGAGTGAGCGAGGAAATGCTCATCATCGCGTTCGGGGAAATCAAGACGCTGCAGGGACCCACGAGATTCCTGACGAGACTCGGAAGCGTGCAACATGGCCTCGGCCAGCTCAATCAAATGCCGGACCTCCCAGATGGCGGTGACCTCTTGGTTGAAGGCGGCGGTTTTGTCATGTGCCCGTAAGATATCGGAAACCGGCTTGATGTCGCTGTTGAGCTGGGCCAGAGCCGTATCGATGGTCTGAGCGGTGCAGCGTACAGCCAGAGCCTGTTCCATCACTGATCCAAGTTGGGCCATGAGCTGATAAGGATTGGCCGTGGAACCCTCATTGACATCATCGGCTTGGCCGGCGAGCAGCTCGTCAAGTTCGGACTTACGGGATTCGGCGGCATGATCGGCGGCCGTCGTCAACATGTCATCGGCCGAATCATCGGCCATGGGGGAGTCGACCGGATTCTCGGCGATACGCGTGGCCATGGTTTGGCCGGCGCGCGTGCCGAACAGACATGCGTCAAGCAGCGAATTGCCGCCCAAGCGATTTGCGCCGTGTACGGAAACGCAGGAGCATTCGCCAGCGGCGAACAAGCCATCGACGATTTGCACGGCATCGTCCGTCCAACGGTACACCTCGCCATTGGTGGTGATGGGGATGCCGCCCATCGTGTAGTGCGCGGTGGGCTTGATGGGCACTAGGTCTTTGGCCGGATCGAGGTTCGCGTACTGTTCGATGGTTTCGACCACCTGCGGCAGCACTTCCTTCATACGTTCAGGGTCGATGTCGGTCATGTCCAGCCAGACGCAGTCCTTCGGACCATCCGGATCCTTCGGGTCGGCAACGCCGCGGCCGGCGTCGATCTCCGCCATGATGGAGCGGGAGACCACGTCGCGCGCGGCCAGATCCTTATGCTCTGGAGCATAACGTTCCATGAACGGCTCGCCGTCGGCATTGCGCAGGATGCCGCCCTCGGCGCGTGCCGCTTCGGAAAGCAGGATGCCGGTGTGTGCGAGACCGGTGGGGTGGAACTGCACGAATTCGATGTCTTCAAGCTGCAGGCCGGCAGCTAGGGTCAGCGCCATGCCGTCGCCGGTCAAGTCCCAAGAGTTCGACGTGGTGTGGAACAGTCGGCCCGCGCCTCCGGTGGCCAGCAGCACATTGCGCGCGTGAATGGCCTGAATCTTGCCCGTATGCGTATCAAAAGCCACAATACCGGCCGCCTGCTTGCCATCATCGGCGAGCACCAGATCGGTCACATACCATTCCTCGGCAAACTCAACGCCGGCGGCCACACACTGCTGCCACAAGGCGTGCAGAATCTGGTGGCCGATACGGTCGGTCGCATAGGCGGCGCGCTTGACCGGGGCTCCACCGAACTCGCGCGTATGGCCGCCGAATCGGCGCTGTGCGATATGCCCGTCCTCGGTACGGGAGAAGGCCACGCCCTGACGCTCCAGATTGATCACGGTCTGCGGCGCATACTCGGCGAGCAGCTTGGCCGCGTCCTGATCAACAAGCCAGTCGCCGCCCTTGATGGTGTCGTAGTAATGCCAATGCCAGTCATCGGACTCCACATTGCCCAGGCTTGCGGCAATGCCTCCTTCAGCCGAACCGGTGTGCGAACGCAGCGGCTGTAGTTTGGAGACCACAAGGATCTTCGGGTCCACGCCTTGTTCCTTGAGTTCGGCGATTTCGGGGGATCGCAGCAGTCCCAATGCCGCCGACAAACCAGCCGCACCGGCACCGACGATCACTGCATCATACATATCTTCCAAACGTTTCGGACTCATGGATTCGATTCTTGCACACCCGCCGAACAGCGCCGTCATCGTGTCATGAGGGTGCTGACAATTCTTGTTCTAGCGGTGTGTAAGACTGGCGTCTCCATGATTCAGATGAGGCGACAACTGAGCGTGACTGTTCCGGTCTTCCGGTGAATCGCTCCTCGCAGTTCCAGCGCTCCGAGCAGTTCCAGTACGGTGGCGATATCCGGTATTCCCTCGAGGTCGTTATTTCTGGCCGCGCGCAGCAGGGTGTCCGGTGTGATGGCGAGGCGATGCGTACGGCATTCGCGGATAAGGCCGACCATCAAGCGTTCCGCTTCCGGCAATGTGCTGACCTGTATCGTCTGTTGCGCTTCCGCATCGGGTTGCAACGATGCCTGGGCGCGCAAATCTGGCATGTGGTGGGATGAGGAGAAATCCTTGGAGTCTGTGCGAGACGGCAAGGGAGTCGTGATGACAGCCTGGGATAGCGTGGGCTGCTCGGATTTCTTGTGGACCGCCTTGGTCGTACACGAAGGCGCTGGATCACTGGCATCGCGCTGTGCGTTGTCCGCCATGCCTGGGCATCGTTCCATAATCGGCTGATGGCGCTTGTGACAGATGTCTTTCGTGGAGGTGGCGGCGCATAGAATCGTGGCCTGATGGTCGCCAATCATTTTGTTGCAGCCGGCATTGCATGGCTGATTGATGTCTCCTGGCACTGCATACACCTCGCGCATCAGCTCGCAGGCCCAGCCCGCAGTATTCAGTGCGCCTGAGCGCAATCTCGCCTGTGCCACAACCAGTGTGGAAGACAATGCCGCGATAATACGGTTGCGCAGCAGGAATCTGCGCGCCTCGGGAATGGTGCCGGGACAGAGTTCGCTGATGAGTGCGCCTCCCTGCGATTCGATGCGTTCAAACAGTGTGCGATTGCGAGCTGGCCCCATATGGTTCAGTCCGCCGGCGAATACGGCGACGGTTCTGCCCACGCATCCTGGTTTGCGGCCGTGCAGAGCGTTCAGAGCACCCCAATGAGCGGCCGCGTCCGTGCCCATCGCGCCTCCTGAAACTACCAGATGACCATCCACCGCGGCTTGCTCGGCAACCGTATGGGCCACATACCGTCCGTACTCGTTGACGTCTCGGGAGCCGACAATACCCACCGGTTTTGCGCAGCTGGTCAGGGCCCGCGGATCGCCTTTGACCCAAAGGCATAAGGGAGGTGCCCAGTCGGAGCGGATGGATAGGTCGGTCAATTGCGCAGGCCAGCATGGGTGTCCCGGGCCGATAATCCATTGTGTGCCATCCATGGTGAACCAGTCGGCCAAGGAAACGATGTCTTGCGAGGGCAGGGCGTCCATCCGCTGATGCCAGCCGGACAGGGCATTGCGAAAAGCGTTCATCGCGCTGGGTGTGGGTTTGCGACCCCAGCGGGTCAGACCATTGATGAACATGCGATCAATGCAGGTCAGTGCTTTTTGGCGAACATCGGAAGGCCGGTCAGGGTGACATTGTGACAAGACCTGCCATAATGCCTCAGCATGTTCGGCTCCTTTGAGTGAGGCGTACATCATCGCATCCGCGCCATCGATGCAGAACGTGAGCGCGGCACGGTATAGGGCATCTAGTGAAGGAGCGGCGATAATACGTGAGCGCACGGTCTGTGCGGCCGCTTCGGCTTTTCCGATTGTGTGAGGGGAGCCGTGAACTGAAGCGGGCTCGGCAATCATATTGGTGGTACTCATGACACTCTCGTTCTCATTTCGATACCTTGATGGACATCCTGTTCGGTAGGGGAAATCCGGCCGGCCAGATCGGCGAGGGTCCAGGCCAATCGCATGGCACGATCAGCTCCACGCAACGTCAGCTGCTGCGAGGACAAGGCACGATTGACCAGTTCCATCGCCTTGAGCGAGGTGTTCGCATGCAGCCACGTGCCGGATGCCTGAGCATTACATGTCCACCCGAATTGCTGGAACCTATCTTTGGCGGCGTTTCTTGCACGAATCACGCGTGCACGAATTGTGGCGCTGGATTCGCCGAGCGGTTCATGCTGCACGGTGATGCGGGGGACGGGCGGCACTGTCATCTGAATATCTACTCGGTCAAGTACCGGGCCCGATAAACGGGAGAAATACCTCATGCGATCTTTTTCCCGACACCTGCAGCGCTCGCCAGTGCCGTAATAATATCCGCATGGGCAAGGATTTGCCGCCATGACCAGCTGGAATGCAGCTGGGTAATACGTGCTTCCTTTGGAACGGGAGAGAGCCACATAGCCGGATTCCAATGGTTCGCGCAACGTTTGCAAGGCCCGGGCGCTGAACTCCGGTGCTTCGTCCAAAAACAGAATGCCACGGTGAGCGCGGGTTATCGCGCCCGGTGCTGCGATGCCACTGCCGCCGCCGACCAGTGACGCTGTGGAAGCGGTATGATGCGGCGCTTCAAACGGAGGCACATCGGTGATGCCATATTGCGATAAGGTGCCGCACAGCGAGCGAATCGAAGCGACTTCCAGCTGTTCGGTATCTTCCAATGGGCACATGATGCCGGGTAATCGTGAAGCCAACATGGTTTTTCCCGTGCCGGGAGGTCCGGTCATGATGAGGTTATGGCCTCCGGCGGCCGCCACCTGCAGCGCCCATTTGGCATGTTCCTGGCCCAACACCTCATTCATGTCTGCGTATCCGTTTTCACTGACTTCGGCTTGTTCGGAGGCGCTTGCATCCTCCGCGAGCTGCAGATCGGGGATTGTATATGAGGCATTGCCTCCCATGAGCTCGATGAGCTCGCCCACATGTCTTACGCCGATTGCATCCATGTCTTCCACCATCGAAGCCTCGTCAAGATTGCGATAGGGAATGATTACTTTTCGGATGCCGCGTTCCTGCGCATGCAACATGATTGGCAGTAATCCATGGATAGGCAGTACCGAACCGTCAAGATTCACTTCGCCAAGCACAATAGTGTCTTCCAGACAATCGTGGCCAATGGCTCCAGCTGCGCAGAGAACGCTGGCGGCAATGGCCAGATCATGTGATGAGCCGCGTTTGGGTAGGGAAGCGGGGCTCATATTCACGGTCACACGGGTTTGTGGCCATGAGAAACCACTGGCTTGACATGCCGATTTCACTCGCTCGCGCGCTTCGGACAGTGAGGTATCTGGCAGTCCAATGATGCTGAAATATGGCAGGCCGGGACTGATGAAAGCCTGTACCTGGACAATGAAGGCCTTGAGTCCGATCAGACCGACCGAAAGGGCGCTGCCAATGGCCATGCTTGATCCTTTCGCTAAAACGCGTTTTCAATGTGATGCACCAGCGGTCTACCCACGCGCAACACGATGGTGATGACATCGAATCTGACGGCTTTGTGCGAGATACGGTTGCGGCAATCAAGCAGCCAATCGCAAGCAGCTTTCCTGAGATTCTGTTGCTTGGACGGCGTCACGGCCTCCTGCGGGCAGCCGTACTGGATGGTGCGGCGCGATTTCACCTCGACGAACACCACAGTGTGCTCGTCGTTGAGCATCACAAGATCCAGTTCGCCGTATCGAGTACGCCAGTTATGGCTCAGTGTGGTCCATCCTTTCTTCTCCAACCAAACAGCCGCATATCGTTCGCCAAGAGCGCCGAACTGCTTGGGTGACAAATTGCGGTCGCCCATTGCGGCTGCGATGTGTTCCGTGGAAGTTGCTGCATCATTCATGATTCCACTGTGCGGGTTGGTGATATCGGGACGCAAGGGCGACCGGCAAATGTGGATACCATGACGCGGCTTGGCGTGTTGTGGACAGCGTGTGGATGAAAGTGCGGTTATCCACCATTAGTTCAGAAAGTATGTGCTTCGCTATGTCATCCAGCGGATGACATTCGCGATCCCGTTACCTATTTGTAAGTGCAACGTTTGTCTGTGGGTGGCTTGTCTTCGACATTACCTTGCCGAGTTTGCGGTACCAAGCCTCGTTGGGCGTTTCCCAGTCCGGGACCTTCATGGGGGTGTCGTTGATCTCCTGGACGATGGCCTGCAGGTCCTCGTCCGTCAGGCCGTCGAGGCTGGTCCTCTTGGGCAGGTAACGGCGGATGCGTCCGTCTTCAGCCGTTTCGGCCGGTAGGGGCGGTAGGACTCGTTCTCGTTGGACGCGAGCCACGGGCCGCGCCTCGGTTCGCGGCTGACGGTGGGCTTGCCGTGGCTGATCCTCAGGGCGATCTGGCGGACCCCGAGCCCCTCGCGGTTCCTCAACTCGTCGATCCGGATGCGTTCCTCTGCCGACAGGTGGGAATAGGCTTTCATATCGAGCGCGACACTTTCTCTCTGGTTATGAACTTGAACACTTCCAACCATAGAGCGGGTGTTGCGCTTCTATTTAGAACTCAGGGTGTGGGCACTTGCCGGCATACTGATATCAAGCCTGTTACTGGCATGGGTACGGCTGGAGAACGGGAATGCAGAGGCAATGGCGCTTACCGACACGCTGCTTCGGGTGCCGATAAGCGTAGTGGTTGGTGTGCTGGTTGGGGCGTTAGTTGCCGTACTCAGCACGCGGGAAAGCCACCTGCTCAAGTACTTCAAGAATCGGTAGATTGGGATGCTCCCGCTAGACTGAGGGTGGTGCGTGCAGATAGTAGACCACCCTCAGTCAACTTCGTTGACAGCTCCCGCCAGCGGGAGCCAAAGTGGGTCACTTCACCAAATTGGTGAGTTCTCCGAGATTGAGCTCGAAGCTGACGCCGCGATCCTCGAAGTGAGGTTGGTTGCGCGTGCTTTCCATTGCATGACGCACGAACTCGCCGGCAATCTCAGCAGACTCGGCCAGTCCGCGACCGGCCATCACCGCACCGCACAGGGCGGAAGCGAATGCATCGCCCGTGCCGTGAATCATGTACGGCAGCTTGTCATGTGCCAGTTCGATCTTGCCGGTAACACCAGTGGAGGCGCTGGCCACATAGTTGATGATCTTGCCGTCGCCATGGTCGATGCCCTTCAACACCACGTTCTTCGCGCCAAGCTCCAGCAGCGCGCCCAACAGCTCGTCAACCGTGGCTTCATCGATATCCTGACCGGGGTAGTCGCGCTTGGTCAGAATGCTCGCTTCAGTCAGGTTCGGCATCAGCACATCGGCGCCGTCGGCCAGCGCACCCATCGCCTCGCACAGTTCCGGCGTATACGTGGGATACATTTCACCGGCGTCGCCCATCACCGGGTCGACCAAACGTAGTGCATTCGGATATTCGCGGTAGAGACGCTGAATAATCGCCACCTGATCGGGGGAGCCCAGGAATCCCGAGTACACGCCGTCAAGCTCAACGTCTTCTTTCTGCCAGGCATCCAGATAGCCGGAGAGGATATCCGTGGTGTCATGGAAGGTGAACACCGCGTACTTCGTGTGTGCGGAGAACAGGGCGGTCGGCACCGGGCAGACATCGCAGCCGGCTGCCGAAAGAATCGGAATCGCGGCGGTCAGCGAGCACTTGCCATAGCCACACATGTCATGCACGGCGGCCACGCGCGGGATGTACTTCGGGTCGCGGTCGTACAACGTAACGTCGGACACTAGAAAACTCCAATCAATCAGACGGATGTCACATAATCACAGTTGACACTAGTCTGTAGGGATACGGACACGCTAACCGGTATTCATCTGGTGAGGTTCCGTCGCCGAATTCAACAGATCGCTCAAACTCCTAGCGACAGAAATCTTGGAAATAAAACCATCCACCCCAAAATTCCGTTGCTGGTTCCATCTGAGCGACAGAAATTCCGGAAATCATCCCTGATTCCCTGAATTGCTGTCGTTGAATCCGTCTCAGTGGCAGAAATTTCGGAAATAAACCCATTCGTCCTGAAATTCTGTCGCTGACGTCACCTCAGTGACAGGATTCCAGGAAATTGAGGATGATTTCCTAGATTTCTGTCGCGAAGAGACGTGGAAGTGTCTCGGCGTGTCGTGGGATTTTTGATGACTATTTTGCCCGACGTAACCGCCTCATATCCCAATGATTCCAAGGGTTTATAAGGGTCTATAGGCAACCCCGATAACGCTCAGCTTGCGACATGCACCTTGAGCGTCGTAACTTCATAACCAACACCTTGCCAACCGCCCGAACACGGCAGGCGGGTGGCAAGGAAAATATCCTCGCGACCTAGCACAACCAAGGAGAATACCATGGCCGAGAACAACAAGAAGTACCGTTTTGAGACCCTGCAGCTGCATGTGGGTCAGGAGCAGGCCGACCCGGCCACCGACTCCCGCGCGGTCCCGATCTACGCCACCACCAGCTACGTCTTCCACAACTTCGACCACGCCGAGGCCCGTTTCGGCCTCGCTGACCCGGGCAACATCTACGGCCGTCTGACCAACACCACCCAGGGCGTCTTCGAGGACCGCATCGCCGCCCTTGAAGGTGGCACCGCCGGTCTGGCCGTCGCTTCCGGCGCCGCCGCCGTCGAATACGCCGTGCGCAACATCACCCAGTCCGGTGACCACATCGTCGCCGCCAAGAACATCTACGGCGGTACCTTCAACCTGCTGCGCCACACCCTGCCGCGCGACGGCATCACCACCACCTTCGTCTCCGCCGAGAACCCGCAGGAGTTCGAGGACGCCATCCAGGAGAACACCAAGCTCGTCTACTTCGAGACCTTCGGCAACCCGAACGCCGACCTGCCGGACTTCGAAGCCATCTCCGAAATCGCCCACAAGCACAACCTGCCGGTGATTGTGGACAACACCTTCGCCACCCCGTACCTGTTCCGCCCGCTGGAGCACGGCGCTGACGTCGTGGTCGAGTCCGCCACCAAGTTCATCGGCGGCCACGGCACCACCCTCGGCGGTGTGATCGTCGAAGGCGGCAAGTTCGACTGGAACGCCGTTCCGGGCAAGTTCCCGACTCTGACCGAGCCGGATCCCTCCTACCACGGCCTGAACTTCTACGAGGCCCTCGGCGGAGCCGCCTTTGTGACCCGCGTCCGCGCCATTCTGCTGCGCGACACCGGCGCCACCCTGTCTCCGTTCGCTGCCTTCCTGCTGCTGCAGGGCACCGAGACCCTGTCCCTGCGCGTCGAGCGCCACGTTCAGAATGCGCTGAAGGTCGTCGAGTACCTGCAGACCGTGCCGGAAGTCGAGTCCGTCTCCCACCCGTCCATCGAGGGCCGTCCGGACCACGCCCTGTACGAGAAGTACTTCCCGAACGGAGCCGGCTCCATCTTCACCTTCGACATCAAGGGTGGCAAGGACGCGGCTCGCGTGTTCATCGACAACCTGCACCTGTTCTCCCTGCTGGCCAACGTGGCCGACGCCAAGTCGCTGGTCATCCACCCGGCTTCCACCACCCACTCCCAGGAGACCCTGGAAGAGCTGGAGGACCAGGGCATCCACCAGGGCACCATCCGCCTGTCCATCGGCACCGAGAACATCGAGGACATCCTCGACGATCTGAAAGGCGGCTTCGAAGCCCTTCGCGCTTCCGGCTTGGCCAAGTGAGATGACGGAAATGTGCTGAGGTAGGAAGGGGAGCGACACTTATGGGGTGTGCCGCACAATACCGAAGCACATGGGGTCTTTCCGACAAATAACTTGACCCAAGGAGTGGAAAGCTCGCACTGACGTCATGCAGTGCGAGCTTTCTTGTGTTTGACTGCACAGCGAATGATCCTCAATAGGAAAAGTGTGAGTCAAACGCACATTATCAATCAATCGCACATATCGTCGAACCGCAACATAAGGCCGATTCCGGAAAACCCGTGTTCGTTTCTTTGCTAATAGGCTTCACAGTTTTCTTATTGAAAACCATTCGCTGCGCATATAATCCCGTAATCCTTGAGGATGAGGATGAACCGATAATTCAGCCTGGCGCACGATGGGGAGCGCCGCCGTTTCTTCATAAGTTGGAATCATCATCCGGGCAATGGGCTCGGTCAAATTATGGAGAGACGTCATGAACGCACAAAACCCCGCCGCATCACACGGCATCGCCATTCAGGCCGTTGACCTCGTCAAGGACTACGGCACCGGAGACAACACAGTTCATGCTTTACGCAACGTGAACGTCAGCTTCGAACGCGGCAAATTCACCGCCATCATGGGCCCGTCCGGTTCCGGCAAATCCACGCTTATGCACACGCTCGCCGGCCTCGACTCCGCCACTTCCGGCCATATCCTGTTCGGCGGGGCAGACCTGACCCGTATGAACGACAAGCAGCTCACCCTGCTACGCCGCCACAAGATCGGCTTCATCTTCCAAAGCTTCAACCTGTTGCCCATGTTCACTGCCGAACAGAACATCCTCATGCCACTGACTCTCGCCGGAGACAAGCCCGACCGCGCCTGGTTCGACCTGCTCGTCGAAACCCTGGGACTGAAGCAGCGCCTGAACCACCGACCGAATGAACTGTCCGGTGGCCAGCAGCAGCGCGTGGCCATCGCCCGCGCGCTGATTACCAAGCCGAAGCTGGTGTTCGCCGACGAGCCGACCGGCAACCTCGACTCCGTTTCCAGCGCCGAAGTGCTCGGCTTCCTGAAGCGTTCGGTCAACGAACTCGGACAGACCATCGTCATGGTCACGCATGATGCGGTGGCAGCCTCCTACGCGGACCGTGCCATCGTGTTCTCCGACGGACGGATCGTGGCCGACGAACAGCATCCCAACGCCGAAGTCATGAACGAACTGCTTATGGCCGAGCGAGAGCGCACCACCCGCACCACTCTTACCGATACTCCTGCTGACCAGATGGCACAGATGGCAGGCGTGCGCAACGTGCCGGATCTGCCCATCACCGATGCGCCGCTGCCGCCGGCCGTTCCCACCTCTGGGCGTGAGGGAACGCTGCGCTACGCCCGTGCCGCCGCACGCCACGCCCGCTGACCCACGGGAAGCAAGAGAGTAGGACGAACCCATGTTTTCCATCACAGTGAAACTCATGAAGAAAAGCGCCAGAATGCTGATTCCGGCCGGCATCGCCATCCTGATCGGCACCGCGTTCATTGCGGCCACATTCCTGTTCGGTAACGCCATGAACGATTCCCTGGCCCGTCAGACCACCGCGCAGCTTGGCGGCGCGAACTATGTGATCAGCGTGGACTCCAGCGAGAGCCTGAACGAGCAGGAGCGGAATGGCATCTACACTCGCACGGTGAACGACTTCCAACTCGACCGTATCCGCGCCACAGAAGGTGTCAAGGATGTGCGCGTCGAATCCTCGAGTTCTGTAACCGTGGCCAATGGCGACAAGCATGCCAGCAGCTATGCCATCACCACCGCCGCACAGCGTGATCTGCTACCGGTCAGCATCATTCAAGGCGACCAGCCGGTCGATAGCAACGAAATAGCATTGACCAAGTCCGTGGCCGATCAGCTTGGTGTCAAGGTGGGGGATAGCGTGACCGTGAACTCCCGTACCGCGCAGGCCGTAGCTTCGACGGGCTACGGTTCCGCCGGCAACGACACTGCCGCTGATTCCGGTATGACTGTTCGCGTAGTGGGTATCACCGAAGACCCGAACGGCGCCTATGCGTACTACGGCGGAGCCTCAGTGCTTTCCGATAACGTGATCACCGCGATGAACGGTATCGACGATTTCGGCAAACTCAATGTCTATCTTGTCTACCTCGATATCGACGATGCCGATCAGCCGTCCGCCGACGCCACCGTGAAACAAATCGACAAGCTGCTGCCAAAACATTTCACCGTGCAATCCCGCGCAGCGATGGAAGAGGAATCCATCAAATCCGTGAGCAAGGGCGATACGAGTATCACCACCATCTTCCTGCTGAGCTTCGGCATCCTCGCCATGCTGGTCGCGGCGCTCGTCATCGCCAACACTTTCCAAGTGCTCGTCGCCCAACGCCGTCGCACGCTTGCCTTGCTGCGCACCATCGGCGCGAACAAAGGCCAGCTGTATGTCTCCGTACTGTTCGAGGCTGGTCTGCTGGGACTCATCGCATCCATGCTGGGCGTGGGCCTCGGCATCGGACTGATGGCGGCGCTGTGCCAATCCGGCCTGATGAAAGCCACCGGCATGACCATGCGATTGGTGTTGTCCTGGCCGGCGTTCGTGGTGCCGATTGCGTTCGGCATCGCTATGACCGTGATCGCCTCGCTTGGCTCCGCACGTTCCGCCACCGCCGTGACTCCACTGGAAGCGCTGCGGCCCATCGAACTGAACGATACCCGTCGGGCCGGTAAGATCCGTGCCATACTTGCGGGTCTGTTGGTGCTCGTCGGCATCGGTCTGGCCGCATTCTCCGCCTGGCAGATGAACGAAAAGATCGCCGGACATGATTCGCTGGCCGACAAGCAGTATCCGATGGTACTGCTCGCCGCCATCGCCGGCTGCGCGCTGATCTTCCTCGGACTGGTGCTTTCCGCCACATTCTGGCTGCCGGTATTGATGCGCGGTGTGGGCGCGCTGGTTGCGTTTGCCGGGCCGTCCGCCAAGGTGGCGCATGCGAACATCCAGAAGAATCCGCGCCGCGTGGCCGCCACCGGTGCCGCACTGCTTATCGGCGTGACGCTGGTCTCCACCATCGCCACCGGTGCCGCCAGCGCCAAGCAAACCATGAACGAGGCGCTGACCACGCGCTACAGCGTCGACATGATCGCGGCCGGTGCTGATATGACCAGCAAACAGGCCGATGAGGCCGCCAAGATTAAGGGCATTAAGGATAGTATCTACGCGCCGACTCGCATGATGAGCATGAAGGATGCCAATGGCAAGGATCTGAACGTACTCATCGTTGGCGTGGATGGTGTTGACGCGCTGCGCAAAGTGGTGCGTGCCGACCTGTCCGGCGTGACCATCAGCGGTGACTCCGTACTTATGCCCAAGTATTCCGCTGCCACGGGCAAGGACATTCCGCTAGGTAAGAGCGTCACCTTCACCAGTGATGTATCCGGCTCGCAGACTGGTACAGCTGATGCTGCCGCGAGTGATACTGAGAACGATGGCGGACAATCCGATGGAGTGCAGACACTGACCCTCGCGCCGCAGAAGGTGGATTATCGTCGCATCTCAGCCAACTATGCCGCAGTCGCCTTCGTGGATGCCGGTCACTTCACCAACGGTGATGTAAAAGCGAACGGACATATCATGCTTATGCGTATCGACGCCGAAAGCGCGGGCACCACGCTGAACGACGTATTCACCAACGTGCAGAATGCATTCTCCGCCAGTGCAGACATTGACGTGTCTGGTCCGGTGGCCGGACGCACGCAGTGGGAGACCATGATCAACGGCATGATGGCGTTGCTTGTCGGCTTGATTGCGGTGGCTGTGCTTATCGCACTGGTCGGTGTGGCGAACACGCTGAGTCTATCGGTGATCGAACGCACCCGCGAATCCGCCACCCTGCGTGCCATCGGTATGACGCGCGGCCAGCTGCGGTGTTCGCTGGCAGTGGAGGCTTTACTGCTGTCGCTCGTCTCCGGCGTGGTGGGTGTGGTGCTGGGCACCCTGTTCGGCTGGCTTGGGTCCTATATGGTGTTCAGCCTGTATGGTGACACTGTATTCCCGTTCGAGTGGACTACCAACGGTGCCGTGCTTGGCGTGGCGGCGCTTGCCGCGCTGCTCGCCAGTGTTGCCCCCGCCCGCAGAGCCGTCAAGACGCCGCCCGTCGAGGCTTTGGCTGAGGCCTAGTGGCCCGGTCATAGTCTAAGAGCGAAGAGATAGGTCTATTCGTATGCTGCGAATAGACCTATCTGCCTTGAAAGAGGTATATTCGTTCCTTTGCGGAAAGCTATCTGCTTTCAAAGGGGTACCGGATATACGAAAACGCGAGTACAACCGTTGGAATTGCAATGATCGTACTCGTGTTATCAGGTCTCGGATATCTCTCTGAAAGCAGATAGCTTTCTGCAGAAAGGCGAATGTACCTCTTTCGAGGCGGATACCACTTGTTCTGCCGTATCGTGCGTATTGGGGAGGTCACACCAACCCGTTGTCGTACGCAAAGACCACAGCCTGGACGCGGTCTCGGGCATTGATTTTGGCCAGAATATGCGCCACATGGGTTTTGACCGTGGGCAAGGAGATGAAGAGCTTGTCCGCGATCTCCTGATTGCTTAGACCATGGGCGATTTCCACCAGCACCTCACGTTCGCGATCTGTGAGCAGTTTCAGCTCGGGATCGGTATATGTGGGGCGTGCGGTGCCAATGCCGTTCGTCGAATCGGCGCCCATAGCTCCGACCGTTCCAGTAGTGTCGGCGACGCCGCCAGCATTGCCATTGAAACTTGCGTTCGAAACGCCGCCACTCAACGATCCATGCTGCGCATAGCCGTCTTGCATCATTTTCTCGATGAGACGCTTGGTGGCCGAAGGCGCGATGATCGCATTGCCCTGGAACACGGTGCGAATCGAATTGAGCAGCGTCTCCGGTTCGGTGTCTTTGAGCAGAAAACCCGAAGCGCCGGCATTGATGGCGGCCATCACATATTCATCCAAATCGAATGTGGTCAGGATGATCACACGGGTCGGCTGCGTGCCATCCGTGCCGGCGGTCAGCGAAGTAATACGGCGGGTGGCTTCGATGCCATCCATGCCCGGCATGCGCACGTCCATCAACACCACATCGGGGTGCAGGGTCTCCGCCATCGTCACGGCCTCGGCGCCATCGGACGCCTGAGCGACCACTTCCATATCTTGCTGCGAGCCGATTACCATGGCGAAGCCGGCCCTCACCAGCTCCTGGTCGTCCGCAATGATCACGCGAATGCTTCTGCTCTCGTTCATGCTCTCCACTGTATCCGATTCCTATTCGAGTGCCGCTCCATGGACACCCTGATTGTTCCCTGAGTTCATGTTCGTGGACGAATCCGTCTGAGATGTGGATTCCGCCTGCCTCATCTGGCTGGACAGAGGAGCAGCCGGTCGCAGTTGCATGTCGGGTTGTGCGCCTTCATGCATCTCGTCGCTGAATCCGGTTTCACGCAGCACCGTCAGCAATTGCCGCATGTGCGCCAGAGCCGCACGCCCGCGTTCCCCGATGACCGTGAACGCGGCGATGATCTGCTCGCTATCGGGAACCGGTTCGGAGTTCAGCATGGCCAGCCCATCATCGGCTTGCGTGATCACCGATTCCAACGTATTCAATACCTCGGCCTGCATGGCCGTGCCGATGCGATTGCGCTCCAGATTGGCGGCCAGCACCTTCTGCCGCTCCTGCTCGGCCTTGAGCGCCTTCTCGCGTTGCATGAGCACCAGCGCGTTCGAGCCACGTGAACGGCTCCACCGGGCCATCGCAATGCACGCAAAGCCAAACAGCATCACCACGCCACCCGGTATCAGGCCGGAAAGCACCAGTAGCCAGCGGGACATCGCCGATTCGCCGTTGAGGGGCAGCAGCATCTGAATCAGCATGTCATATCCGTTCCAGCCGGACATTGCCTTGATGCCGGCCAGCCACGAATCCGCGACCAGCGCCACACTGACCCATTTCCATGCCTGTTCCCGTCCATACAGTGCGGCGGCGTGTACGGACACCAATGCAAACATGTTGACGGTCAGGATGGATGGCAAAAACAGCAGCTGCACGGCGGACAGAATCGCCATGACCAGTGCGCTGCCCTCCGGGAACCGACGTCGGAAAGCCAGAGGGGCAAGCATGATGATGGTCAGTGCCATGGTCAGCACAGTGTTGGGTTGAACTGGGTCATTGCTGACCGTCATCATCTGCAGCTCGCTGCGTGTCGCGGAACTGAACATCGCGATCAGCGCCACGGTGATGAGAATATCCGCCAGCAGATAATGCCGTTCGGTCCATTGTGCGAAGCGGGCCACCCAATTCGACTCACCGGTATCTCCCTGATCGAGCGGTTTGGAGCGTATCGAATCCAGGAGTTTCCGTAGTCGTGTGATGGTGACGGGCAAAGCGTCAGACGGCTCGGCGTCGGTTTGCGCGATTTCGGGGGAGAGGGGAATCGTAGCCGCCACGATGAACCCGCCGTTCGGTCCAGGGCCGGCATGGATGCTGCCGCCCAACGATTCGATGCGCTCGTGCATGCCCATCAGACCATAGCCGGGTGCGTGCCCGTCGGCGGCGGATGCCGCTCCCTGGCCGTTGTCGGACACGGTAATCGCAAGCCCGTCATCCGACCACACCTCATCGATGGTGGCCTTCGCGCCCTCGCCCGCATGCTTGCGCGTATTGGTCAGCGCCTCCTGTACCAAGCGGAACACGGCGGCATCCGCATCGGAGGTCAAACGATCCGGCCGTGACTTGCCTGTCACACGCCGGGATACGACCAGATGACCGTCGAACAGAGAATCGATGTCCGCATACCCGGCATCATCATCCGTGCCGAACACGCCGAACAGTCGCTGCATATCATGCTGCGCGCGTTCCGCTTCATGGCGAATCGTGCTCATCGTATGCTTGGCGACGGCCAGATCATGCGTGCCCGCATATCGGCCGCCATCCGACTGCACGATGATCGTCGACAGCGTATGGGCCACCACATCATGCATATCACGGGCAATGCGCGCGCGTTCGGCCAGCGCCGCGATATGTGTCTCCTCCGCTTCGCGGGCCACTATGGAAGCATTGCGTTCGCGCATGGCCGTGAGCGTGGCCTTGCGCGCACGCTGCCATAACGCCATGATGATAATGCTCAGCACGCTGATTTCCATGCACAGCGCCAGCACGCCCGTATCCCGCAGCATTTTGATTCCGCAGTTGGATACGCTCGGCTCGCTGATGAGACCGGGAGAGGCCGGGCATATGGGCATGGTCGCAGCGGTGGGCAGCCAGCTGATCCAGGCGGTCCAAGCATTGGAGGAACCGCTTTTGAACAGCGGGCCGACGTTCATTGACACCGCCCAGACCGCAGCCGCGGCCAATCCCATGGCAAAGGCGGTGATAATGAATCGCAAGGAATGCTTGGGATTGCCGTACACGAGCACCGAATACAGGATGATAAGCGTGTAGAAGTCGCCGTAGGTCATCGACGGGCCGAAGACGAGATGGGCGGCGGTCAGAGCCACGAACAACCAAGCGGCGATCTCCGGCTGGTATCGTCGCAGCATCAGCGGAACAAACGTCGGTAGCGACCAGAACAACAATGAATAATTGTTCGATACGAATAATAGTCCAGGAGTCGAAGAGGAACTGGTGGAACTGATGAGCGGGATGAGTCCGAATGTCAGTACTGCGGCGAGCAGGGTGTCCCATAGCAGGGTGTGACTCGGCTTCCGAGCGAACCATGCCCTCACGTGCGCGACCATTTCCATACGTCCCAAGGCTAGCGTGTCCGTTAACAAGCCGACATCACCCTTCAGACGGATTTGTGGGCTAGAGTTTGAGCCATGACATTGCTGAGCAAATACTATGTACCGGGCCTCGCCATCGAGGACCATTCCATTGACGTTCCTCTCGCTTGGTCCGGCCATGAGCCAGGCCAAGCATTCGACGGCGAAACCATCAAACTGTTCTACCGTGTGGTCACCACGCCCGAACACGTGCACGATGACCTGCCGCTGCTGATCTTCCTGCAGGGAGGTCCCGGCGGTGAGGGCCCGCGTCTGAACAGTCCCACCTCCGATGGCTGGATTGAAGAGGCCACCAAGCATTTTCGTGTGATTCTGCCCGACCAGCGTGGTACTGGCCGGTCCTCGCGCGTGGATACGCACGCCATGGCCCGTATTGCCGCCGCCCATGAAGGTGATGTCGCAGTCGGCGCTCGCGCCCAGGCCGATTACCTGAAGAAGTTCCTCGCCGATTCCATCGTGCGAGACTTCGAACATCTGCGTCTGACCGAGTTCGGCGGGCGCAAGTGGGTGACAATGGGCCAAAGCTATGGCGGCTTCCTGACCCTGACCACGCTGTCCCTGTTCCCGTCCGGTGTAATCGCCAGCTTCACCACCGGCGGCATTCCACACGTGCCCGCCTGCGCCACCGAGGTCTATGAGCACACCTTCCCGCGTGTGATTCGCAAGACCGCCCAGTTCTACGAGCGTTATCCGCAGGACAAGGAGCGTGTGGCGGCCATTGTGGAGAAGCTGCCGACCGCCGCGGAAGTCTCCGAGTTCGTGGGCAAGCTGACCGATTCCGTACTGAACCCGATGGCGGGAACCGAAGTCGAACATCGTCTCGGCGTGATCGCCGGCATGGCGGCCCACGGTTTCCCGATCATGCCCAACGGCGACCCGCTCACCGTGGAACGTCTGCAGTGCCTTGGCTCCGACTTCGGTAAGAAGCCGAGTTTCGAGCGAGTGCATTGGATCCTCGACAGCGCCTTCCTCGATGGCGACGGCTCCGTTTCCGCCGCATCGCCGTTGTCCGACGAATTCCTGACCAAGGTGATGAACGCCACCTCATCGCGTCCGCTGTACTGGCCGTTGCAGGAATTCATCTACGCCAACGGCGAGATGGACCAGCCGATTCGCTGGGCCGCCCAGCGTGTGCGCGACGGCAAGTCCGAGTTCGGTGCCGATGTGCGCCCGCTCAATTTCACCGGTGAGGCCATGTTCCCGTGGATGTTCGAGCAGGAGGCCGCGCTGCGCCCGTTCAAGCCCGCCATGGACCTGCTGATGGAAGACACGAGCTTCGGCGTGATCTATGACGAGGACCAGCTGGCACGCAACGAAGTGCCGCTGCAGGCCGGTGTCTACTTCGACGACATGTACGTCGACTCAGGCATGCAACTCGACACATTGAGCCGCGTGGGCAACAGCCATTATTGGACCACCAACGAGTTCGAGCACGACGGACTGCACGGTTCGGTGGTGTTCAAGCACCTCTACGACGAAGCCCTCAACCGAGGCGACCTCGAAGAACTGTTCTAACCTCTTTGGCTCCCCTCTTGGAGGGGAGCTGGCTCGCGGAGCGAGACTGAGGGGAGTATGTCAAGTGCGGAAAACATCCCTCAGTCAGCTCCGCTGACAGCCCCTTAGAGAGAGGGGAGCCCAAGTACGGACGAAAGGAAATCTTATGACCCGGAATCTCACCATTGGATTCATCGGATACGGCAACATGGCTCAGGCCATCGCCCGAGGCCTTGTCGACGCGGGCGTGGTCACCGGCGGCCAGATGGTCGCTTGCGCCGCCCGCTATGACAAACTCGAGAAGACCACTGCCGAGCTCGGCGTGCGCCCGTTGCACAATCCGCTGGAAGTGGTGGTGGCCGCCGACGTGGTCATCATCGCCATCAAGCCTTATCAGATTGACGCCGTCGTTAAGCCGCTCGCCAGCGAACTCGCCAAGCCTGGCAAAATCGTCGTCTCCATTGCGGCCGGCTGGAATCTCAAGAAATATCAGGATCTGTTCACCACCGAAGACGGCGAATCCGTCGACTCTCCGGACATCCACATTCAATGCACGATTCCGAATACGCCGATGGCTGTGGGCGAGGGCGTGCTCGTCACCGAATCCGTCAACACCCTGACCGATGAGGAGACCGAGACCTTCGAGCAGGTGTTCGCGCCCATCAGCCTCATTGAGCGCGTGGATACCGCACACATGAACATCGCCATGGTGGTGGCCGGCTGCGCGCCCGCATTCACCGACATGTACATTGAGGCACTGGGCGATGCCGGTGTGCAGTACGGTCTGCAACGCGCCACCGCCTACCGCTTGGCGGCCAAGATGGTCGAGGGCGTCGGAGCGCTGTACATGGCCACCGAAACCCACCCTGGTGCCATGAAGGATGCTGTCTGCTCGCCTGGCGGCACCACTATCAAGGGCGTCGCCCAGCTCGAAAAAGACGGCTTCCGTGGCGCGGTCATTGACGCCGTCGACGCCATCGTCGGCTGACTGCACTCGGCAAAAAAATTGCCCCCGCCGGCGGGGGCTGTCGGCGGAAGCCGACTGGGGGTCTCCCGAATCACAGGACCACCCCCAGTCATGCTTCGCATGACAGCCCCCGCCAGCGGGAGCAGTATGAAGCAGACGAAACTACTCGATGATCACGTCTTCCGGCTTGATGTCGGAGGTGAAGCTCGGGGCGAGCTCGCTCTGGTAGGCGTCCTTGAAGAAGCCGTTGGAGGTCAGGGTCTTGATCTCCTTGTTGGTCCATTCGAGCAGGCTCTTGTTGCCCTTCTTCACGGCCGGGGCGATGGTGGACTCGTCACCGATGGTCTTGATACCCACGGTGTAGCCCGGGTTGTCCTTGGCCCACGCGTACAGGTAGGTGTTGTCGTCGGCGAGGGCGGCCACACGGCCATCCTTGAAGGCCTGGAACTGCTGGGTCTTGGAATCGAACTTCTGCAGCTGAACATCCGGGTACTTCTCAGTGAAGAAGGCCTCGGCGGTCGTGCCCTTGGTCACGGCCAGCTGCTTGCCCTTGAGCTGATCGGCGCTGGTGATCTTGGTGCTGTCGGGGGAGACCACGCCGATGGACACCTTCATGTACGGATCGGCGAAGTCGACCACCTGCTTGCGCTCGTCGGTCACGGTGAAGTTGGCCAGCACCAGGTCGACCTTGTCGGACTTCAGCGAGTCCACACGGCCATCGGCGTTCACCTGCACCCAGTCGACTTTGACGCCAAGGTCCTTACCGATCTGGTTGCCGAGCGCCACGTCATAGCCGGCGCGGGTGCCGTCGTTCTTCACATAGCCGTAGGGCGGCAGGTCGCCGAAGGTGGCGATACGAATCTTGCCGGTCTTCTTGATCTGCTCGACGGTCTGGCCCTGCTGAGAGGAGGAGCCGCCGCCGGCAGCCGGATCCGGGCCATTGCCGCAAGCCGCGACGGAAATTAGCGTGACGCCGGCGAGCACACCGGCCAAAGCTTTCTTGACATTGAACATAATTCTTTCCCCTTTATCCTTTTCTTGTTGGTTATTGCAAATCTTGATGATTCGGCATGAACGGAGTACTCATGCCTCATCGCCGACCGGAGCCATGCTCTCTAGGAAGTTCCTGGCACGGTCGGTTTCGGGATTCGTGAAGAACTCGTCGCCGGGCTGACGTTCCAGGATCACGCCGTTCTCCAGGAACATCACCGTGTCGGCCACGCGCCGGGCGAACTCCACCTCATGGGTCACCACGATCATCGTCATATGGCGCTTGGCGAGACGAAGCATAAGCTCCAGCACCTCACGCACCATTTCCGGATCGAGTGATGCGGTGACTTCGTCGAACAGCATGAGCTCGGGGTTCATCGCAAGCGCACGCACAACGGCGATGCGCTGTTTCTGGCCTCCTGACAGTTCGCGCGGGTACGAGTTCTTGTATTCGGTGAGCTGCACGTCGGCCAGCAGCTGATCCATCTGCTTGGCGACCTCGGCCTTCGGGCGCTTCTGCACCTTGGTGGGGCCCAGTTCGATGTTCTTGGCCACGGTCAGATTCGGAAACAGATCGTAGCTCTGGAACACCATGCCGATTTCGGCACGCAGCTTGCGCCAGGTCTTCTCGCTGTTATTCGCGATCTTCTGGCCCTTGAACCAGATTTCACCGCCCTGAATGGTCTCCAAACCGTTCAGGCAACGAATCAGTGTGGACTTGCCGGAACCTGAGGGACCGAGCAGCACCAGCACCTGGCCGCGCTTGACGTCGAAACTGACATCCTTGAGCACTTCGTGATCGCCATAGGATTTGCGCAGATGACGGACGGACAGCAGCGGTTCGGAGTCGTTGGACACGGACACTTCTTCTGAATCAGCCATTGTTACGCTCCTTGGCTCGCTTCTCCAGGGCCTTGGCGATCATCGCCAGCGGCCAGCAAATGATGAAATACAGCAGGAAAATGAATCCGTACACCCAGAATGCGGCGTCCGGGTGGGTCATACGGTTGGCCTCCATGATCTGCTGGCCCACCGTGATCACGTCGATCACGCTGATGAGCAGCAGCAGGGACGTGGTCATGATGACGCGCGCCGCCAGATTGATGGTGGCCGGAACCATCAGGTTGATGGACTGGGGGATACGCACGTACCACAGCACCTGCAGTCCGTTCATGCCCAGCGCCTTGCCGGCATCGACCTGATGATCGGATACGGAAATCAACGAGCCTCGTACGATATCGCTGATTTCGGCCGCGACCCATAGGCCGAACGTCACGACTGCCACGGTCACGCCGTCGACCTGCACGCCAAGTTCGCGCGGCAGGATGTAATAGGTGAGGAACAGCAGTACCAGCGTGGGCACGATGCGGAAGAACTCGAGGTACAGCCTCAGCACCGCGCGCAGTACCGGATTGCGCAGGATACGCAGTGCGCCGAGGATGATGCCCAGGGGAATGCCCACCAGCAGGGCCAGTCCGGCCACCGTGATGGAGGTGCCGAGTCCGCCCAGCAGACGGGTGAAGTTGTCGCCGGTGAACAGCACGCTGGCGCCGGAGGCCTCAGTTATCGCCGAAAGTACCACGACGGACCCTCCTTTCCAGCAGTGTGAGGATGACGGACAACGGGATAAGAATGATTGCGTAGGCGATGACCAGCTCCAGCAGGTATTCGTCGCTGCGGTAGTACATGCCGATCAGGTCGCGTGCGGTGTTGGTCAGTTCCGGTACCGCGATAACGGTGAACACGGAGGTCTCCTTGACCATGAAAATCACGTTCGCGGCGACGGCCGGCACGCTGCGCGTGAGTCCCTGCGGCAGGGTCACGTGACGAATCATCTGCAAAGGCGAGAGTCCCAGCGCGCGTGCGGACTCGTTCTGCACCTGCGGAATACCGCTGAAGCCGCCTTGGAATGCGCCGGACATGTATGCGGAGCCCAGAATGGACATACCGACGACAGCGCAGATCTCGGCGCTCCATTTGATGCCGATGGACGGGAATCCGTAATACAGGAAGAACAATTGAATCAGCAAAGGTGTGTTGCGGAACAGCTCCTCGAATACGGTACTGATTTGGGCGAGCACAGGCACGCGGTATTCGCGCAGCAATGCCAGCACCAATCCCAGAAGGGTAGCCAGCACCACGCTGATTGCGGAAAGACGTAACGTCAAGACGAACGCCCTCCCGAACAGTGGAAGACTTGCTTGGATGACTTCCCAGCTCACAGCCGGCCCTCCTTCCGTATACGTAGTAATGCTTGTTGCATGGTCTCTCTCAATGGTTGCGGGCCGCATGTATGGGGTAAAACGTAGCGGCTCCGTGTGCTACCCCATAAGGATAACGGGTGGCGGGGTGTATTTCGCCAAGAAAAGAACGTTCGACGAGTGCGGATAAAGGTATTGACTTGGAGGTCGGGGTGGTGTATTGCAAGAGCCGTTGCTCGAACTCGCAGCCGGCTGATGCGCAAAACCCAGTAGTCGCAACCGATGGCATGTGATTGATGAGCTTCGCAATATGCATTGATGATGTGCCGGCTGGGTTTTGCGTTATGAACGCCGTTTATACCCTGCTATCGGATACTCCGAAATGGGGATGTTCATATTGTGCGAGTCGAGCATTTCGCGGTTCCCGTGCGCTTGTCGCTTGGCTCTTTAGACTTAAAGGCATGTCTCTTACTATCGGAATCGTCGGACTGCCCAATGTCGGCAAGTCCACCATGTTCAACGCACTGACCCGCAACAACGTGCTGGCCGAAAACTATCCGTTCGCCACCATCGAGCCGAACACCGGTATCGTGCCACTGCCGGACGATCGTCTGCCGGTGCTGGCCAAGCTGGTTCACACCGAGAAGGTCGTGCCTGCCACGGTGACCTTCGTGGATATCGCCGGCATCGTCAAGGGCGCCTCCGAGGGCGAAGGCTTGGGCAACAAGTTCCTGGCCAACATCCGCGAGGCCGACGCGATCTGCGAAGTCGTGCGTGCTTTTGAAGACGATGACATCGTGCATGTCAACGGCAAGGTGGATCCGGCCGACGACATCGACACCATCAACACCGAGCTGATTCTCGCCGATCTGCAGACCATCGAAAACGCGCTGCCCAAGCTGGAGAAAGATCTGCGCGGCAAGAAGATCGAGCCGGCTTACATGGACGCCGTCAAGCAGGCCAAGACCATTCTTGAGACTGGCGAGACGCTCGACAAGGCCGCGCGTGAAGGTCGTTTCGACAAGGATTCCGTCTACGACCTTCACCTGATGACCGCCAAGCCGTTCATCTACGTGTTCAATGTGGACGATAACGAGCTGGCCAACAAGGACCTTCAGACCAAACTTGCCGCCTCCGTGGCCCCGGCCCCGGCCGTGTTTCTCAACGCCCAGTTCGAGGCCGACCTGACCGAGCTTGACGAGGCGGATGCCCGTGAAATGCTCGCCGACGCCGGCTTGAGCGAATCCGGCCTTGACCAGCTGGCCCGTGTGGGCTTCGACATCCTCGGCCTGCAGACCTTCCTGACCGCAGGCGTCAAGGAAGTACGCGCCTGGCAGATTCACAAGGGATGGACCGCCCCTCAGGCCGCCGGTGTGATTCACACCGACTTCGAAAAGGGCTTCATCAAGGCTGACATCGTCTCCTATGACGATTTCGTGGCCGCCGATGGTTCCATGGCTAAGATCAAGGAAGAAGGCAAGCTCCGTCAGGAGGGTCGCGACTACGTCATGGCCGATGGAGATATTGTGGAGTTCAAGTTCAACGTGTCCAAGTAGTGATTGCCGATTAGTGCCGAGGGCCTTGGAAGCGTTGCGTTCCAAGGCCCTTGTCTATACTGTAGACAGTTGTTCTTCATATGTGAATCGCCCGATATGACTTTGGAGCGGGCTTGATTGGAGGGGCCGGATATGACGAGTTACGTGCTGCGGCTCTATGATGATCCGCTGCTCCGGTTCGATGCGTCGTATGGCGAGGGCCTGCTGGCGGGCAAGATCGAGGCGCATGTCCGCTGGTTCGATGAGTCGAAGCGCGCGTTGCTGCCGTTTCCGTTGGCTCCGGAGCCGGATAATGCGAAGCTGACGACATGGCTGGAGCGGCGCACGATTCCGAAGAATCGTGAGTTCGCCACGCAGGTTCTCGCGCAGGCGGGGTTGAACATTGCGGATACGCTGGGCATCATCGACCTGTGCAAGGGGCTGTCGGTCAACGATTCGTTCTGGGCGGAACGCGACGGTGAGAACCTCAAGTTCGCGGACATCAACCTGTATGACAATCCGTTGGACGAGACGCTCGCCATCGTGGCCTACACGGGGTATACGTCGAGCGAGAAGCATGCGATCGGCCTGTCGAGCGAGTGGACGACGGACGGCCAGTTCCCGAAGGCGTGGCGGCATACGGAACGTGGGCTGGAACTGTGGAAGGCGGGTTCCAAAGGGTATGCGAACGCCGGTTTGGAACCGTATTCCGAGTATCTCGCCTCGCAGTTGGCGCGCAGGCTCGGTGTGAACGCGGTCGACTACCGCATCGCCCGTTGGAAGGGCAAGCTCGCGTCGGTGTGCGGTTCGATGAACTCGAAGGACGTATCGTTCGTGCCGTTCTATGTGGCGACGCAGCTGGCGTCGTTCCCGGAGATCCTCGCCGCCGCACGCGCCGTGTCCGAGGAATCGTTCGAGGCGATGCGCACGATGCTAGTGTTCGACGCGCTCATCGTCAATCAGGACCGTCACGCCAACAACCACGGGTTCCTGCGCGACAACCGTACCGGCCGGATTCTGGGTCCGGCGCCGTTGTTCGACCATAACATGTCGCTGTTCAAGAACGATATGCGCGCCGACTGGGAGGGCGGCGCGTGGATTCCGCAGGTACTGTCCGAACGTCAGCCGGCAAATTCTCGTATGACGTTCCGCGACCAGTGCGCGGCCATCATGGGCAGCGCGCAGCATGAGATGTTGCGCAAAACGTTGGACGTCACCTTGGAGAACGACCCGGCTTACCCGCTGGAGCCGGGCCGCATCGAGGCGTTGAACGACTACCTGCACGCGGCCGCACGATCCCTGCTCGAACTGCCGGTGGTCGACGAATCGAAGCTGTCCGACCAGCTCGATGCGTTGCAGCCGTCAATCGAACACGCTCCTGTCATCCTCAACGAACGACTGTTGCGATAGACCAAACCGGTCGAGTTCGCCAATAAAAAGGGACCTTCCGGGTTGCGCACTGTGAGGAGGCGTGGAAGGCTGCTATTGACTCGAATCCTATTATGCAACCGTGACTGCGTGCCTGTTCATGTTCCAGTCCGGTTGTGTGATGGACAAGTGCGGTATGAAGGCCGTTTCCGAATCAAAGTCCGATTGCTTCGCTCATCGGCGCATATCATATCTGGGACGTCTGGCAGGTCCACACCCGCCTCGACGGGTACGGCAAAGCACGCCGATGTCGCCGATCGGCGAGATCGTCAATGGCAGGCGGCGCATCACCACCCCATGGCATGGCGGCTCGGCAAGGCGCTCGACACCACGCCCGACTTCTGGGCGAACCTTCAGACCGACTACGATCTGCTGACCTTCGACCCCAGCACCTTGGACGACATCCGCCCGCTCGTGCAGGCCTGACGCCGGGGCGATTGATCCAATGACCACCATCGTCGTACGTGCGATTACAGTGGTCGTTTTCATATCTACGGTACGGGGATGACGTGAACGGCCAACATCACCATGATTGATGGCGGCCGTTCACGTATCCACACATGGTTTTGATGTCTCAGCTGTCCAGAGCGAAGGTGATGGAATCCCGTCCTAGAACCGCCGCGTTACGTGCGCGACTGGCGGCAGCATCGCGGTGGCCAGGGCGAACGTCACCGCCAGGACCGCGCCCGCCGGGTAGACGCTGTACGCCCAGCCGTATGCGATCTGTCCGAGGGGCTGGGCGCACATGCTCGCGGAGAGCGCGAGCGACATCACCTTGCCGGTCATGTTCTCGGGGCAGCCCATCTGGATCGCCGGCACGGCGATGAGGTTCGCGAGGGTGATGGCGATCATGGTTCCGCAGGTGCTCGCCGTGAGCACCGCGAGTCGCATCACTCCACCTGCGGGAATCGTCATGACAAGCGCTTGGGGCAGGATGGTGAGCGAGAAGGCGGCGATCGCCATCGGGAATCGCCGCATGGACAGCGACCTCGCGACCCGCCCACCGACGAGCGCGCCGAGCAGTCCGGATGCTCCCACGAGACCATATGCAAGGCCGTACGCCGTGGAGCCGAACCCCAGTACGGTCCGCACCATGTAGGGGAAGCCGACCTCCGCATACCCCGTCACCAGGAAGTTGAGCGCGGCGCAGATCAACACCAGATGCAGCACATGAGGACGTTCGCGGGTGAGGAAACGTCCGGCCGCGCGCAGGTCGTCGACCGCGGTGACGCGGCCGGCGTCGCCGCGGTCGGGAGCGCCGAGCCGGATGAAACACTCCACGACGGCGGCCGCACCGAACCCCACGATCGTGAGGCCCATCATGGGCATCGCACCAACCGCCGCGTACAGCACGCCGCCGAGCACGGCGGGAACGAGCGTGCTCGTTTGGTTCACTACGTTCACCACGGCCATCGCGCGACGCATCACATCCTCGCCATGGGAGCGGAACATCTGCGGCAGCGCCGCCTGCACCGTAGGCGTCTCCATCGCGTCAAGCACGGCGAGCACCACCTGCATCACGGCTATCGCCGCCAGATTGAAACCGGCGGCCGAAAAGATCGCCGCGCAGACGAGCACCGTCACGGCGGAAAGCGCGTCAAGCGCCACCATGACGGTCCGACGGTTCGTACGATCCGCCATCACGCCGCCAAGGGGCGAGAGCAGAATCGTGGGCAGAATGCTTGCAGTAAGAATGGAGGCGAACGCCGCCGCCGAGCCGGTCTCGTCAAGCACCCACATGGACATGGCAAACCGCAGCATAAGGTTGGCGAAGAGCGATATTCCGAGACCCGCGACGAGCAGGCGGAAGTCGCGTGTGCGAAGAGGATCAGCGGCTTGGCTTCTTTGTGGTTGGGTCGTGCATTCGTATGCGTTCGTCATCGTGGATTCCTTTCTTGTGATTGGCCACGGCCATTTATACAAACCGACCGTCGGTCTGTTATTGTGATAACAATACGCCCAAGGAAAAAGGCGCGGAAGCGCTTCGACATCTGTGACGTCAGGATGTGCAAGATGCTGCACACCCGGGCGCGTCTCCTATGCGGACGCTGTATCCTCTTCCGGTGTCAGCGCCGTGAGCCCTTCGGTCGTCCGCAGGATGAGCGTCTCGTCGAACACTGGCACGCCGATGGCGTCGAGCATCGTGGCGAGGCAGCGGATGCGGTGTTCCATGCCGGCATGATCGGCGGGGTAGAAGCAGGGCATGAGCCAGTAGTTGCCGAGGAGCGAGAGCAGTTGCGCCGCCTCCTCGGGGTATGCCGTGGGAATGGAGCCGTCCTGCACGCCCATATCGATGAGTGAGCGGAAGGACTCCGGCAGTCTCGTCGACCAGAAACGCATGTTCGCCGTAAAGAACGCAGGATCCTTGAGCAGCGCCATCTGGGAACGGACTAGGTCCAGATGATCGGGGGCGTCCACGGCGGAAACGATGAGCACGCGCAGCTTCTCAAGCGCACCCATGTCCTTGCGCTCGATGAGTTTGTCGAGAAGACGCGCGGTGACGGCCCACTCGTCGGCGTTCAGCCGGTCGAGAATCGCCTCCTTCGATTTGAAGTGGTGGTAGAGCCCGCCCTTGGACAGTCCCAGGTCGTTCAGGATGTCCTGGATGGACGTCTTCTCGTAGCCCTTTTCAGCGAAGAGCCTGCGGGCGGAATCGAGGATTCGTCGTTCGGTGTCTCCGGAATGCATATCGTGCGCCATGCGGATGGCCTGCCTTTCGTTCATGTCCCCGTCAAGCATACAGACCGTCGGTCGGTCTGTCAAATGATTGAGGAAGTCACCCCTGCGATGCGATTGAATATCCGCGGCAAGGCAGGACGAAGAAGACCGGTAAGACGCCGAGTTCAAGTTCAACGTCTCCAAGTAAGTGTTTCTCTGGCTCCCCTCTTTGAGGGGAGCTGTCGCTACAAGCGACTGAGGAGCGGCACGGATAAGGCCTGAGAAGTCGTCTTCTCAGGCCTTTGTCATGACATTGTTCTGCAAGGACTGGCTGCTGCAGCAGCATAATGTGTGTTCTATTATGAGTCTTCGCCAGAAATCATGACGGAAACACGAGATGCAACCCCTAGCTCGCCCCTGATTCATCCCCGGACCGTTATTCAGGCGGAGCGTATGCGTAAGCCCAATCCTCTTGTGAAGATTTTGTGTATTGTCGAGCATGCGTGGGTTTCACCGTCGATTTGAATGATGATAGGCTTCTCGATGCCTGCCGTACGAAGACCCATCAAGGAGATGCCATGAACCTGTATCGCTACGCGATGTTCATCGCACGCGCCTGCCGTGGGTCGTTCGTCGGCAATGTTCTGTTTGCCAATCCACAAATGGCCCTATTCTCGATGCTGGTGTAGCGGGGACACGCCTTATGCCGGGATGTACCGATGGCCCATCCGCAGTCGACGTCGCATGAATCGCTCACCATAGCCATCAACTTACGCAAAGCCGCGAATCGTTTGCCGTATATGAATGCGGAACAGATGGCGGCTTTTCCTTTACGCCCGGACTCATCGGTGTCCCCGCGTCTTGACACAAGCATGGGGCCGGATCGCCCACACATGCCGTTACCAACAGAAGGAAATGCTGTGACCTCACAGAAAACCGCGGAACTCGGGTCCGCCACCAGTTCCGTAAAGCCTATTGATCCGCACACCCGATTCATCGTCGTGGGTGTGATCGTCGTCGGCTCGTTCATCGCGCTGCTCAACCAGACCGTCATGTCACCGGCCTTGCCGGCACTGATGCATGATTTCAATATCACCACCGGCACCGTGCAGTGGGTGACCAGCGTCTACATGCTGGTCTCGGGCATCATGGTGCCGATTTCAGGCTATCTGATTGATAAATTCTCCACCCGAAAGCTCTTCGCCGGAGCTCTTGCCGCTTTCATGGTCGGCACACTGCTGTGTGCCGTCGCGCCGAATTTCATGCTGTTGCTCGTCGGACGCATACTGCAATCCGTCGGCTCCGGCGTGCTGTTGCCATTGGTCGCCGTAGTGCCGATGCTCGTCTATCCGCCGGATAAGCGCGGCACCGCCATGGGCATGGCCGGTATCGTCATGGCCGCTGGCCCGGCTATCGGCCCGGTTGTCGGTGGTCTGGTGATTGACAGTTTCGGATGGCGCCCGATGTTCATTGGCATCGCAGTCGTGGCACTGGTCATCCTTGTCGGAGGCACGATGATGCTCAAGAACGTCAGCGAGTTGAAGAACCCAAAGCTCAACATCCTGTCCGTGATCCTTTCGACCATCGCGTTCGGTGGCCTGCTCTATGGCTTCTCGTCCGCTTCCACGATGGGATGGGCCAGTCCGGTCGTCATTACCTCAATCGTCGTTGGTCTTGTGGCCTTCGTCGCATTCGTATACAAGCAAGTCAAGCTCGATGAGCCATTGTTGCGCGTTGACACCCTTGCCACCCGCAACTTCCGCAACTCCGCGATTCTGGTCACTCTGATCAACGCCGCAGTCGCCGCAACCAACGTGACGTTGCCTATCTTCATCCAGAATGTGCTCGGCCAATCCGCCACCGTCACCGGCATGGTCATGCTGCCCGCCGCGGCGGTCGGCATCATCCTGAGTCCGGTCGCCGGTGCCGCATTCGACAAATTCGGCCCGCGCGGCGTGGGTCTCGGCGGCCTTGCGCTCATGACCATCTCTCTTGGTCTTCTCGGCACCATCAACACCAGGACATCAGTGCTGTTTGTCGCCGTGTTCTGCGCATTGCAGGCATCCGGTCAGGCTATCGCCAACATGCCGATCAACACTTGGGGCGTCAACGCTTTGCCGAACGACATGATCGCCCATGGCAACGCCATCGCCAACACCGGCCGCCAGATCGCGGCAGCCATTGCGACCTCGCTTCTGGTCACCGCAGAAACATCCGTGACCGCCTCGCACATGTCCCAGGGTGTGAAGTCCGCCACGGCCAGCGGCATCGCGTTCTCCTACCTGCTGTGCGCCGCCATCTCGCTGGTCGCCCTGATCATCTGCATCTTCACCGTCACCAGCCGTGCCAAGGAGAAGGCCGCACGCAACGCCAAGGCCTACGAGGCGCAAGCCTCCGCCGAAGTCGCGGCCGAAACCACTGAAGGTCAGCCCGCCGAGCATCACTACGCCGGCGCATACGTGGCCCCCGCCGCCTCCCTATTCAAGCAGGCCCAGGAACAGTCCATCGGCGGGATCATGGACGATCAGCCCTACAGCTGCCTGGACAGCGATGACATCACGCATGTGGTGCGCGAGTTCATCCGCCTCAACGTCTCCAGCCTTCCCGTGGTGAACGGCGATGGCAGGCTCGTCGGCTTCGTCAGCGACGGCGATGTCCTGAAATCGATTGCCACCTATGAATCCCGTACGGTTTCCACCGGCACCGGTTCGACGATGGTGGTGTTCGACGACGAAACCGTGGCCTCCAAGGTGCAGGCGCTCTCCGGCAAGAAGGTGATGGACATCGCCACGCGTAAGGTCGTTGCCGCCACGCCCGACCAGCATGTTGGAGAGGTGGCCCGAATCCTCGCCAAGAAGCAGTTCAAGAAACTGCCGGTGGTGGATGGTGATGGCAGACTCGTCGGTGTGATCCGCCGTAAGTCCGTGATGGAACATGCCTTCGACGCGCTGTTCCCAAAGGATGATCGGTGATTAGGCGCCATCATCGCTGAATAGAATGAATGGACCATGAGGCTTCCCTTCTCGCGGGGGAAGCCTCATTGCTTTGTCCGCGGAGTCTTACGGCACCTGCGCAACGTGGTGCTCGGTGATACCTTGGTGTGCTTCGTGGCCGTGGCGCCGATGGACCTACACTGTTGCTCATGACCCGCGAATATGAGGGCATCGATTTGAATCTCGGATTCATCAACCTGACCACCGCCTCCGATAAGCTCGCCGCCAACGAGCTGGGGTGGAGTGTCGGTATGCCGCTCGGCGGCGCGTAACGCGGCCTGATGGCGATTAAGCCGAACTACCAAATTTGTGCGTACGACTCGTAGGACGTGTAGTCCGGCAAGTCGTTGCGTCTCGAGCAGCAGTACTTCTTCGTGTCCGCCTCCATCCATGACGCCATCCGCGTCTTCTACCCGGGCCAGGACAAGCCGGACCTGACGACCTTCCCGGACAAGATCGTCTTCCAGCTCAACGACACCCATCCGGTGATCGGCATCCCCGAGCTCATGCGCATCCTCATCGATGAGTACGGCTACGACTGGGATACCGCGTGGTCCATCACCACCAAGACCTTCAACTACACCTGCCACACCCTGCTTCCGGAGGCCCTTGAGGTCTGGCCGGCCAGCCTGATCGGCGAGCTGCTGCCGCGCCACCTCGAGATTATCGAGAAGATCAACGCGCAGTTCGAGGCCGAGCTCAAGGCCAAGGGCGTTGCCGCCGACACCATCAAGGACATGGCCATCTACACTGGCGACGCCGTGCGCATGGCTTACCTGGCCACCTACGGTGGCTCCCACGTCAACGGCGTTGCCGAGCTGCACTCCCAGCTGTTGAAGGACGTTACCCTGAAGAACTTCTCCGACGTCTACCCGGACAAGTTCACCAACGTGACCAACGGCGTGACCCCGCGTCGCTTCGTCAAGCTCACCAACCCGCGCCTGTCCGACCTCATCACCGAGGGCCTGGGCACCGACAAGTGGGTGAGCGACCTCGAACTGCTCAAAGGCCTCGAACCGCTGGCCGCCGATGACGAATTCGTCAAGAAGTTCGCCGCCGTCAAGAAGGCCAACAAGGTTGACTTCGCCAACTACGCCAAGCGCGAATACGGCTTCGACATCGACCCGAACACCATGATCAACACCATGGTCAAGCGTCTGCACGAATACAAGCGTCAGGCACTGAAGATCCTCGCCGTGATCGCACGCTACGCCGACATCAAGTCCGGCAAGATCTCCGCAGACGATGTCATGCCGCGCACCATCGTGTTCGGCGCCAAGGCCGCTCCGGGCTACTATCTGGCCAAGCAGACCATCCAGCTGATCAACAACGTCGCCCGCGTCATCAACAACGACCCGGACGTCAAGAGCAAGCTGAATGTCTACTTCCCGTGGAACTACAACATTCGCCTCGCACAGCACCTCATCCCGGCCACCGACCTTGACGAGCAGATCTCCCAGGCCGGCAAGGAAGCTTCCGGTACCGGCAACATGAAGTTCGCTCTCAACGGCGCCATGACCGTCGGCACCCTCGACGGCGCTAACGTCGAAATCCGTGAGCGCGTCGGCGCTGAGAACTTCTTACTCTTCGGCGTGACCGTCGACGAGGTGGACGCTCTCTACGCCGAAGGCTACGAGCCGAAGAAGTACTACGAGGCCGATCCGCGCCTCAAGGCCGCGATCGACATGGTGTCCAAAGGCGCCTTCTCGAACGGCGGCCGCAACACCTACGCGCCGCTCGTCGCCGACTGGCTGACCAAGGATTGGTTCATGACGCTCGCCGACTTCACCGCCTATTGCGAGATCCAGGGCGAGATCGAGGTCCTCTACCGCGATCCGCTCGAATGGAACCGCAAGGCCGTCCTCAACGTCGCCAACTCCGGATACTTCTCGTCCGATAGGTCGATGGAGGATTATCTCGACCGCATCTGGCACACCGGCCCGCTCGCGTGATGATGGAGCGTTGTTGTCGTTGCGCAGGATTCGACGTATTTGACGGCTGGCGCCGTCCGTCGCGGTAAACCGCTCCCTTCACCTAGGGGAAGCCCACTGGGCTTCGCCTTTGACGGTTCAGCGCCTTCGCCTCTGCGCCTTGACGCCGCGCGCGTAATCGCGCTCGCTCTGCACAAATGATGTTTGTGGAGTAGCTGAGTTGCAACGAAAAAGCCGCATAGGAATGTGGATTCCGGTGCGGCCTTTTTTGTGTATGGGTGGCGTTACTTGATTCGCCGCCCCGCGCACCAGGCGTGTTGGACGGACCAGTCGGCGGGGTCAGTGAGCAGCACGTCGGCGGCGTATCCGGGGGCGAGCAGACCGAGGGGTGCGCCGGTGACCGGATACGGCCGGTCGAATCCGAAGGCCCTCGCCGGGGTCAGCGTGGCTGCCTCGATGGCCTCGACCGGGGACATGCCCAGTTCGAGAACCGCGCGTTGCACGGCGTGCTCGAGGGTCAACGTGGAGCCGGCGATCGCGCCATTGGACTTGAGTCGGGCGTGTCCGTCGACCACGTCCACGTCGAGCGAGCCGAGCTTGTAGGCGCCGTCCGGGCAGTCGGTGGCGGCCATCGCGTCGGTGACGAAGGCGATGCGATGCGGCGCGAAACCAAGGCCAAGCCGCAGCATCGGATCCTGCACATGGAAGCCGTCGCAGATCAGCTCGATGGTGACGCGCGGATCCTCGACCGCCGCCGGAATCGGACCGGGCTTGCGATGGTGCAGACCATTCATCGCGTTGAACATATGCGTCATCAGGCCGGCGCCTTCGTCGAAGGCGCGGCGGGCGGTCTCGTAGTCGGCATCGCAATGGCCGACCGCGGGCACGGTACCGGCGGTCGCGAAGCTGCGGATGGCCTGGAGCCCGTGCGGCAGCTCCGGGGCGATCGTGATCTGGCGCAGGCAGCCGTCGGCGGCCTCGAGCATCCGGTCCACGATCTCGGGCACCGGGTCCTTGAGGCATTCCGGATCGTGCGCACCCTTGCGCGACAACGCGAGGAACGGCCCCTCCAGATGCGCGCCGAGGATATCGGGGCGTTGATCCATCTTGGCTCGCACATTACGCAGATTCTCGCACTGCACGTCGATCGGATTCGTGATCAGCGAACACACCTGACGGGTCGTGCCATGCATCGCATGCCCGGCGCGCGCCACATCGATGCCATCCGGGCCGTCGTCAAAGCTTTTCTCCCACGCGCCGTGCGAATGGATGTCCACGTATCCGGGGGTCATGATCTTGCCCGAGGCATCGATGACCGCATCCGTTCCGATGCCATTCGCACGGCAGGCGGCCTCGAAATCGTCATCCGACGTGCCTCGCGCCGCGATCGCGCCATTGGCGTCGGCCACGATCCAAGCATGTTCCTCGATGCCGCGGGCGTCGACTTTGCGCGCGTCCCGAATCGCGAAGGCCGACGGTGCGCCCTCCATCGAGTCCGTCACCTGCGCGACGATCTGTTGTCTGTCCATATTTCAAGCTCTTTTCAAATCGTATCCGTCATGGGATTTGGTCCACTAGCGTGCAGTCAGCGGACCAAATCCCACATCCCCAAGCGTATGGACTCAGATGCCCTGCCAGGACGGCTTGTGCGCGAAGGCGTACTTGTAGTAGCCCTTGTGGCGCAGACGGCTGGCGGCCGCCTCATCGACGATGATCGTGGCGTGCGGGTGCAGCTGCAGCGCCGACGCCGGGCAGAACGCGGAGACGCCGCCCTCGACGGTTTCGGCGATCGCCTCGGCCTTGCCCGCGCCGAAAGCGAGCAGCACCAGATGGCGGGCCTTGAGGATCGTGCCGATGCCCTGGGTGATGCAGTGCATCGGGACTTGGTTCACATCGTCGTTGAAGAAACGTGCGTTGTCGATGCGGGTCCGCTCGGCCAGCGTCTTGACGCGCGTGCCGGAGGCCAACGAGGAACCGGGCTCGTTGAAGCCGATGTGCCCGTCGGTGCCGATGCCGAGGATCTGCACGTCGACGCCGCCGGCCTCGGCGATCGCCTGGTCATACGCAGCGCCGGCGCCGGAGACCTTCTCGCCGTCGGTCAGGGGAGCACCCTCCAGAACGTCGCCGGGCACATGCACCTTCGCCGGGTCGAGGCCGAGCGGCTCGACCACGGTGCGGTGGATCGTCGAATGATACGATTCCGGATGCGTCAGTGGCAGTCCCAGATACTCGTCGAGCGCAAAGCCGCGCACCTGGCTCACGTCGTTCGATTCCTTCTTGACAAGAGCGGCGAGCGCCTGATAGGCGGCCAGCGGGCTCGAGCCGGTGGCCAGGCCGAGCACCGCGTCCGGCTTGGCCTTGATCAGATCGGCCACGGAGCGCGCGTAGATCTCGCCCGCCTCGGCCTCGTCCTTGACGATGATGACTTCCGCCATGGTTTCCTTCTTTCGTTGATATGGGGTTGGTGGATGGGTTATGGAGCGATGGGTGTGGGAATGACGGCGCGCGTCAGATGGCGCCCCTGCCGGCCAGCGCCGCGCCGATCGCGCCGACGGGCTGGTCCGGGTCGGTCAGGGACAGGCGGTCGGGCAGACGCAGCGAAGCGACGAAGCGGCTTGTCTCTTCGCGCCGACGCAGCTCGGTCGTGATGCAGTCGAGCAGCGGGCGGCCGGTTTTCGCCATGCCGCCGCCGATAATGATGCTGCGCGGGTCGATGGCCGTGGCCGCGATGTCGATGGCGTCGGCGATCGCGCTGACGATGGTATCGAGTGTTTCGGCGGCCTGCGCGTGGTCCGGCGCGGCTGGATTGCCGGCCTTGGCGATGATCGCCGGCATCGGCGGGTCGTCCTGCGGCCACAGGCGCGTCGCCGCGCCGCCGCTGGCCGCAGTTTCGAGGCAGCCGCGCTGTCCGCAGGCGCAGGGCCAGCGGTGCGGTTCGACCGGGACATGCCCGATTTCGCCGACATTGTTGCTGTATCCGTGGTCCAGTTCGCCGCCGCGGATCACCCCGGCCGCCAGTCCGGTGCCGAGGTTGAGGAAGACGACGGTGTCCTTGTCGCCGGCGCCGTCGGTCGGCGGCAGCATGGACGCGGCGCCGAGGGCAGCCGCGTTTACGTCGTTCTCGACGCGGGTGGGCACGCCGGTGCGCCGGGCGACCTCGCCGCCGAGCTCGACGCGCACGATGTCGAGGTTGGCGATGTTCTCGACCGCGCCGGTCGCCGCGTCGACCATGCCCGGGGTGCCGATGCCGATTGTTGCGATGCCCGCGGCGGCCGGGGCGTCCTTGGTCAAGGCTTCGACGACGGAGACGACATCGTCGACGAGCTGTTCGGCGCCCGGCCGCGCCGGTATCGACCGCTCGGCCAGCAATTTGGGCCGCGCGTCGCCGTCCGCCGCCTCGGCGAGCAGCACGCCGGCGATTTTGGTGCCGCCGACGTCGATGCCGATGCGCAGCGTGTCTCCGCCTGCCTGGATTGCGCTCATATGGTCCTCCTTCGATTGCAAAAGTGTGTTTTGTGGAATATGCGGTGCGTGAGGGTCACGGATGGTCCTCCTCTTTCGCCGGTCCCGCGTCGCTTTCGCGTATCGTCGGAACGCATGTGCGGATGACGACCACGGCCTGTCCCCGTAGCACAAGGTCCTCCCCCTGCTGGCATCGATACAATCGGGGTGCCGTGCGATTGCCGAAGGAGATGCTTGCGGACAGCTCCTCATTCATCGATCCAAGGAACGCTTCGCTGACGATTTCCGGAGGACCGTAGACCGCTATGTTGTCGAGGTCCAACAGCCCGGCGGGGATTGCCAGCACCCGTCCGAGGGTCTGACCGGCTTCGGAGAGGATCTGCGTGCGCCGTTGTGGGTTCTCGGCGATCATGGCATGCAGCCGCGAGGAGGAGAGGAAGGTCTCCAGGCATCCCGGACGTCCACAGGCGCAGACCGGTCCGCTGGGATCGATGGTGATGTGCCCGATTTCGCCGGCGGTGAAGGCCTGCCCGTCCACGACCTCGTCGTTGACGCAGAGCGCCGCGCCGACACCCTGTCCAATGCGCACCAGCAGCGAGTTGGGGGAGCCCTCGCCGAAGAATCGTTCGGCGATCAGCGCCATCCGCGTCGAGTTGTTGACCGACACGGGCAGTCCCAGCGCTTCCTCGAGACGTGCGCGCAGCGGCAGATGGGACCAACCCAGGTGCACGGCGTTGAGCACCGTGCCCTCCGAGTCCACGATGCCGGGCAAGGCGACTCCCACGCCGAGCGTGGGCAGGTCGGATATGGAGCGGAGACGCCTGATCAAGGCGATGACATCGTCGATCGTGATGGCACTGGTGGTTTCGACGGTGCTTTCGACGCGTTGGACGATGCGCCCGCATAGATCCACCAGCGCGCCTCTGATGACGAAAGACTGCGTCAGATCGATGGCGATGACACGCCAGTACGCCGTGTCGATGGCGAGGACCGTCGAACGTTTGCCGCGGCCAGTGCGATTGTCGATGCCGGTCTCTCGGATGATGCGGTGGTCGGTCATTTCCTCGGTGACTTTGCTGATGGCCATCCGTGACAGTCCGATGTGCCGTCTGAGTTCGACGCGGGACATATGCGTGGCGGGGAACAGCAGGTTGAAGACAGCCATCGTGTTATTGGCGCGGATATCCGACGGCACCGTTTTTGTGGCGATGTTGGTCAAAGAAGCCTCGCTTATGGGTCGTTCCGATGCGAAATGCAGCATGAAAAGCTCCCGTCAGCGCTTGAAGAGGCGCTTTTCGATGATGCCAATACCTATTGTGTCATCTTTGCGGGCGGGCATGCGGCGTGAACTCCTTTTTCGAGTCTTGTGCGCGGCTAATCGGCTCGTTGATAGGCTTCAATTGATGAATATAGCATGGTGAAATTAATTAGTCAAGATAGTTGCCTAAATATGTCGGGATGGATATAATTGAGAAATTTCAATATTTGCAACGATTTTGTGATGTTGCCTTGCGGTATGAAATGAGGATGACGGGGAAAGTGGCATTTATTAGATAGGTTACATACTATAATGGTCCGCATGAGCGACACCTTTGTTATTCGTGAGTTCAATGGTGACGATTCCCGACTGGAGATCAGCGATTACGGGGCTCAGGTGCTGTCGTGGGCGCCGGTGGGGCAACCCTCTGTGATATGGCGTCCGTCGGCCTTGGTGCTGGAGGCTGGCGTGCCAATCCGGGGAGGCGTGCCGGTGGTCACGCCTTGGTTCGGGGCGGGATATGCCGGCGGGCATGCGCTTGGTTTGAGTCCCAAGCATGGTTCGGCGCGGCTGAGTTTCTGGCATTGCGAGGATCCATCCGATTCGTCGGATGGCCGTGTGCGATATCGACTCGACCTGCCCGCCGATGCGGCGGACCCCAGTGGGCAGCCGTTGCGTGCGGTATATGAGGTCGGGGCTGGCGGGAGCCTGCGAATGACGCTGACCGTCGCCAATGTGGGCGAGGCGTCCGCGAGCGTGGAGATGGCGCTGCACACCTATCTACGCGTCGGTGATGTGCGCCGTACGCGGGTGCGCGGACTTTCGGGCGTCGGATATTGGGATGCCGCGACCGGTGGCGTCGATCGTGTGCAGCGGGAAGAGGACATCGCCTTCGCGGGCGAGGTGGATCGTGTCTATGGGGTCGCCCGTCCGCTCGAGGTGCATGATCCCGTCCTCAACCGCGTCATCCATGTGCGTTCGGATGGTGCGGAACAGACTGTGGTGTGGAATCCCGGGGAGCGGATCGGTGATGCGATCACCGACATGGCGCCCGGCGAATGGTCCTCCTTCGTCTGTGTGGAGGCAGCGCTCTGCCGCGGGCATGCGGTCGAGCTGGCCCCCGGGGAGTCCTGTACGTTGGGTCAGACGCTGTCGTTGTGAGACTGCGCCTGACCCGGGCCGACGAAGGTGTTGGTCCGGGCCGGGCGCAGCCCTTTATATGACGCATGTGTCATATATGTATAAAAATTATTTCTTCACCGTGAACCATTGATATTTCAGTAATCTTTGAGTCTTTTGCGTGCGTTATTCCTAAATATGTCAACAAGGTTGACGAAATGATGTATACTGAATCACGCCAGCTATCACTAGCGGCATTCAGTATCGAGATTCAAAGGAGAAAAGGATACTTTCATGGTTGAATCACAGGTGGTTCTGACGCCACGGGCCCGAAAGGCCGAACGATATGCCACGACCCTTGCGCTCATCGTCACACTGGGCCCGCTGTTCTACGGATTCGAGGGCATGGTGCTCAATGGCGCCATCAGCGCTGTCGGCAGCGAATTCCAGCTTGGTTCCTTCGCCAAGGGCGTCGCAGGCGCCGCGGGCATCATCGGCGGTCTCATCGGCTCGTTGATCGCCGGCCGTCTCTCCGACTACATTGGCAGACGCGGTGTGTTGCTGCTGGTCGGTCCTTTCCTCATGTTCGAGGCCATCTTCGGCGCGTTATGCCCCTATCTGGGCGGATACCCGTTCCTGCTGTTCTGCCGCATCGTCGGTGGCATGGGCTTCGGCGCTGCGACGACCGTCGCCCCGGGATACGTCGCCGAGATCTCCCCGGCGCGCATCCGCGGACGCCTGATCTCCTTCCGCCAGCTCGCTATCATCCTCGGCCTGCTCTTCGCGGCGGTCGTCAATCTGGCGATGACCAATCTCGCCGGCGATTCTTCCGCCGAGGTGTTTCTCGGCATCAAGGCGTGGCAGTGCATGTTCCTGTGCCTGATCGTGCCGGCCCTAGTCTACATGATCCTCATGCCGTTCATCCCCGAGTCTCCGCGCTATCTGGTCTCCAAGGGCAGGAACGAGCAGGCCGCCAAGGTGCTTGAGCGTCTGTCCGGCACCGACGATGTCACCGCGCAGGTCGAGTCCATCCAGCGCTCGCTCGGCGGCGTCAACGAGGCCCTTGGCATCTTCGACGTGCTGCGTTCGAAGTGGCGTGGCCTCGTCTGCGTGGGCATGGCGCTCGCCGCCTTCCAGCAGCTGACCGGCACCAACGGCATCTTCTTCTACTCCAACACCCTGTTCGAAGCGGTCGGCGTCCCTGAGTCCGCGGCCTTCCAGCAGACACTGATCCTGACCGTCTTCAAGATCATCGGTGTGACCGCGGGCATCCTGCTGGTCGACCGCGTCGGCCGCAAGCGCATGCTGATGTACGGCGGCACGCTGATCTTCATCTCGCTGGCCGTGGTCGCCACCGTCTTCACCGTCGCTCCGAGCGGTCCCAATGGCCCCGACATCAGCCACAGCCCCGTGCTCGGCTTCCTCGCCGTCGCTGCCCTGTGCTGCTTCCTGCTCGGCTTCACCTCCTCCTGGGGTCCGATCTTCTCGGTGATGATGGGCGAGATGTTCCCGAACCAGATCCGCGGCAGCGCCATGTCCCTGGCCTCTGGCGCTGACTTCTTCGTCAACTTCCTTGTCGTGCTGCTCTTCCCCTACGTCGTCGAATGGTCGCCGGCCGTCGCCTACTGGGCGTTCTTCGTCTTCGGCGTGCTGGCGGTGATCTTCGCCAAGAAGTATCTGCACGAGACCAACGGCAAGTCCCTCGAGGAAATGGGCGACTGAGCCGCTTCCCCTCCGGCGGGCCGGTCCGTCCGGCCCGCCGCGTATCCCCATGTTCATAACAACACCCGCACCAACCAAAGGAGCTTCTCATGGCAGACAGCCAGACCAAACCGCGCGTCGTCCCGGACAACGTGCGCAACATCATCACCTTCATGACCGACCAGCATCGCATCGACACCCTCGGATGCATGGGCAACACCCATGCGCAGACGCCGAACATCGACTCCCTCGCCGCCGATGGATGCCTGTTCACCAAGGCCTTCACCCCCTCCGCGATTTGCACCCCCGCGCGTTCCTCGATGCTCACCGGCCAGCTGCCGTTCAAGCACCAGACGCTCGCCAACCCGGAGTGGAACATCGCCTATTCCACCGCCATCCCGGAAACCGACTGGACCTACACACAGGCGCTGCGCGACGCCGGATACAACGTCGGCATGGTCGGCAAATACCATTGCGGCACTAATCTGCCCGACAAGTTCGGCTGCGACGATGACACCTTCTGGGGCGCCGAGAACCCGGTGGCCAACGAGGAATACGTCGCCTGGCTCAAGGAGAACGACCTGCCGCCGGTCAAGGCCCACGATATCTGGCGCGGCAAGCTGCCGGGCAACCGTGACGGCCATATCATCGCGGCGCGGCTCGAGCAGCCGGAGGAGGCGACCTTCGAGCGCTTCATCGCCGACCGATCCATTGCACGTCTGCGCCAATACGCCAAGGAATACAAGGAGACAGGCAAGCCGTTCAGCCTGGATGTGCATTTCTTCGGCCCGCATCTGCCCTACTTCCTCCCCGACGAGTGGTTCGACCTCATGGACCCGAAGGATGTCATGCTGCCCAAGAGCTTCGGCGACACGCTCGTCGGCAAGCCGCCGGTCCAGCAGAACTACGCGACCTACTGGTCCACCTCCTCCTTCGACAACGACCAGTGGAGGAAGCTCATCGCCGTCTATTGGGGATATGTGGCCATGATCGACTTTGAGATCGGCCGCATCCTCGACGTGGCGCGCGAATTGGGCCTGATGGATGACACGGCCATGTTCTTCTGCGCCGACCACGGTGAGTTCACTGGCTCGCACCGGCTCAACGACAAGGGCCCGGCCATGTACGACGACATCTATCGCATTCCGTTCATCGCACGCATCCCGGGGCTCACGCACGGCACGAAGTGCGATGATTATGTGCAGCTCATCGACATGACCGCCACCTTCATGGAGATCGCCGGACTTGACCCGGCGCAGGTGGAGGACGGCCGCTCCGTCGTCGATTTGGCGCGCGGCGTCGAGGTCCCGGATTGGCGCAGGAACATCGTATGCGAGTTCCACGGCCTGCATTTCCCGATCCAGCAGCGCATGCTGCGCACCGATGATTACAAGCTGGTCATCAACCACGAGTCGCTGGATGAGCTCTACGATCTCAGGCAGGACCCGAGCGAGATTAACAACGTCTATGCGGCGCCGGCCTATGACAAGGTGCGCCGTGAGATGGCCGCCGAGCTTTACCGCCAGTTGGTCGAGCGCGGCGACAGCTCCTTCGCCAAGTGGATGGCCGCGATGACCGACTTCGACATTCCGCTGGAGAACACCGCGCGCTCCGATTGGGACCAAGTCGCCAAGTAACGCCGTGCTGCGGTCGCCCGACGCAACCGTCGGACGGCCGCCGTCCCATTCCCGTCCGGGGCAGATATAAGGACGGAGGAGTAGACATGTATCGACGGAATGCGTTGGATCAAGGAGTTCATATGACAATCGCGACGGCGCCACGGATGATACGGGACGATGGCGGGGCCGCCGCCGGGGACGCGATTCCCGCGGGACCGCTCACGCGCCGCCAACTGCCGTTCTCCGTCGTTGCCAAGCCCACCGGCGCGGCATGCAACCTCGACTGCCAGTATTGCTTCTTCCTGTCCAAGGAACTGCTTTACGCCACCAAGCGACAGCAGATGAACGAGGAGACGCTGGCCACATATGTCGCCGAATATCTGGCCGCCAGTCCCGACGGCGAGGTGACTATGCTCTGGCAGGGCGGTGAGCCGACCCTGCGCGGCCTGCCATTCTTCCGCACCCTCGTCAAGCTGTGCGAACGCTATCGCCGTCCCGGGCAGCATGTCGTCCACGCGATGCAGACCAATGGCACGCTGATCGGCGAGGAGTGGGCAGAGTTCCTCAAGGCCAACGACGTGCTCGTCGGTGTCTCGATCGACGGTCCCGAGCCATATCACGACGCCTACCGGCTCAACCGCGCCGGCCGCGGCACGCATGCGATGGTGATTCGCGGTTGGAACATCCTGCGTCAGGCCGGCGTGCGTTGCAATGTCCTGTGCACGGTACACCACGCGAACGAGGAGCATGGGCTTGAGGTCTACCGGTATTTCCGCGATGAGCTCGGCGCCGACTTCATGCAGTTCATCCCCATCGTCGAACGCGTCGATCCCTCGCAGCTCGAGCGTGCCGAACACGACGGCTGGCGCGCCACCGGCGGGCAGGGCGTCGGCATGCTGTACCGTCAGGCCGGGGACGCGGTCACCTCGCGCTCCACGCGGCCGGCGCAATACGGGCGGTTCCTTAGCGAGATCTTCGACGAATGGATCTCGCGGGACGTCGGACGGGTGTTCGTGCAGGACTTCGATGCGGCCCTCGGCGCGTTGTTTGGGCAATACGCCGTGTGCGTGCATGCGCCCGAATGCGGGAACAACTTCGCGCTTGAATTCAACGGTGACGTCTACGCCTGCGACCATTGGGTCGAGCCGGATTGGCTCGTCGGCAATGTGCTCAAGGAGGACTTCCACTCGCTGGCGCACAGCGAGATCATGCGCCGCTTCGCCAGGAAAAAGCGCATCGAGCTGACCGATCAGTGCCGCCGATGCCCGTATCTGCGCATGTGCAACGGAGGCTGTCCCAAGGACCGCTTCGTCAAGTCCGTCGACGGACAGGAGGGGCAGAACTACCTTTGCCCCGGCTACACCGAGTTCTACGGGCATATCCACCCCGATATTGTCGGCATGGCGCGGCTGCTGCGGGCGAACCGCGCGCCCGCCGAAATCATGGATCCGCAGGTGCGCCGACAGGTGCGCGCCTCGCGGTGACCGCTTTCCTCGTGTGGGAGCGGGTAAGAGGATGCAAGGAGATCACGGATGGTTGAGTTGATTGTGGCGCTGGCCGTCGGATTGGGCGTCGGCGTCGTCGTCGGCGCACTGGGCGCCGGAGGCGGCATCCTGTCGGTGCCGGTGCTTGTGTATCTGCTGGGACAGGAGCCCCATGCAGCCTCGGCCGGCTCTCTGGTCATTGTCGGCCTGACTGCGCTGGTCTCGTTGATACCACGTTCGCGCGAAGGGCATGTGCGCTGGCGTGACGGGCTGGTCTTCGGCGTGCTGTCCTCGGTAGGCACTGTGCTCGGATCGCGTCTGTCCGTGCTCGTCGACCCACGGACGTTGATGCTGCTGTTCAGCGTGCTGTTGGTCGCCGTGGGCGTCATGATGCTGCGCAAGGCGTTCCGCGCCCGCCGTGCCGATGGGAGCGGCGCCGCGGGCGCCGAGGGCGCGTCCTCCGGCCGACGTGGGGGGCGCGGTCTGCCTCTGCTGATCGCTTGTGCCACCGCGACCGGCTTCCTCACCGGCTTCTTCGGTGTGGGCGGCGGTTTCGCCGTGGTACCGATGCTGGTGCTGGCACTCGGATTCACGATGCGCGAGGCATCCTCGACATCGCTGTTGGTGATGATCATCGCTTCGGTTGTCGGACTGGTTTCGCGCATCGGCACCAGCATCAGTGTCGACTGGATGGTGGTCGTGGTCTTCGCGCTGGCCTCGATGTGCGGAGGACTGATTGGCGCGCCGGCCTCGCGCCGTGTCAGGGAAAGCACTTTGACGCTGTTGTTCGGCGTGCTCCTGCTGCTGGTCGCCGTCGGCACTCTGGTTTCCACGTTGCTTGGAAACTGATTCGGCAGGCGCGCCGGCATGACAAAACTCCCGAGCCAAACGGCTTGAACCGCACCCCGATTGTTGGACTGAGGAAATTCAGATTCGATGATCGGAGGTGCGGTTCTTTCGTATGCGTGAGGATCGGAGGGAACGTTACGACGATGGGTTCCGGCGCGAGGCATTGGGGCTCATCAAGGCCGGCGTGGGTTACGTATCGCTTGCCCGCCGGTTTGCGATGCCGGCATATACCGCGAAACAATGGACCATGTTGTATAGGTCCGGCGGCGAGTAGTCGTTCATGGGTGCGCAGGGCAGCAGACGATACGACTGGGAGACGAAGGCCGACGCGGCCCGCGACCATGTCGACAACGGCCTGACGGTGACCGAGGTCATGGCCAAATACGATGTGGCGAGCGTCGCGCCGCTGCGACGCTGGTGCCGCGAGTGGATTGGCTACAATGTATTAGACAGTCCGATGAGGGACGATTGACGTGGGGTTGGAGGCCGGCGATGGCCGGCCCGAAGCGTCCCCGCCACTATGAGGAGTCGTTCAAGCGGCAGATCGTGCAGTTGTATGAGAACGGCAAGCCCTCCCGGGAGATCAGGGCCGAGTACGACATCTCGCATTCCACGCCGCACCGTTGGGTCCAGGGCATCCGCGACAGCGGCTCCACCCGGGCCGCGGACAGCCGCACGCCCGGGCGGAACGAGCCGGTCGGGCCGGGGAGGCGCAACAGGCAGTTGGAGATGGAGGTGGACGTTTCAGAACGAGTGGCGCCGGTATTCGCACGAAAGTAGCGGTGATACGGGCCAACGCCGCCCGCTGCCCGATATCGGCGCGATGCGGGATGCCGGGCGTTTCCCGCTCCGCCTGCTACTGGATGACCGGGCATCCCGAAGCCGAGCGGGTGGATCCGATCGCCGGCGGCGTGCGCGCGGTCCGGCGCGACGGCCATGAGCGCTGCGGCGCCGGGAAGATCAAGGCCGCGCTGGAGCGGAGGGGCGTCACCGCGTCCGGGAGGCGCGTCGGCAACATCATGCGCGAACGGGGCATGCGGGCGCGTACGCGCGCAGACGGTCCGAACCGCACAGGACGCGGGCCGACGAGGCCGGGCTCGCGAACATCCTCGGCCGCGGGTTCGACGGCTACGAGCCGCGCACCCACCTGGCCGGTGGCCTGACGTACGTGCGCGTCGGCGGCAAGTGGGCGCACGTGTGCCTGCTGGCCGGCCTGGCGAACAGGGGCATCGCCGGCCACAGCGCCGACACGGGCCGCACCGCCGACCTGGTCATGGCCGCGTTCGCCACGCTCGACTTCCCTCTGACCGAGGTGGAGGTGTTCCACACGGACCGGGGCGGCGGGTTCGACAACGCGAGAATCGACGGGCCGCTCGACGTGTTCGACATCGGAGGATCGCCGTCGAGGAAGGGCGACCCGTACGGCAACGCCGTGGTCGAATCCACCAACAGGCTCCTGAAGAAGGAGCTCATATGCCGGAACCACCACACCGGCCTGGAACAACCACGCTCCGGCCTCAACGACTATGTGCGGTGGTCCGACAACCAAAGACTCCACTCCACCCCCGGATACCGGAGCCCCAACGAATTCACACAACAAGGACTCGTCCTCTAAAGAATTGTCCAACACACCGTTGCCAATCCACTGGCGTTTCGCAATGGCCATGGCGTCGATGCGCAACGGTTATCCCGTCTGCTGGATGGCATGCCGGTCATCGCGGTCGACGGGCGTACCGGAGACGGCGGCGAGGCGTTGGCCGATGCCATCGCCGTGGGTTTCCGGGGAACCCCCATTCCCTCTGGGCTGACCGCATGGTCCGCCATCACGGCCGACGCCGACGGGCACACCGTCGACGACCTGCGCTCCTGGGCTGAATCACGGGCCGATGCCCGTCTCGACTGGACCGCCGGCATATTGCGTCGCCTTGACGTTCACGATGACGGTCGCGTCACCTTATCCGACCGCATCGACGGCATGCTGCTGCACCCCGTGGTCGGCGTCATCGTTTTTCTCGCGGTTCTGTTCACGGTGTTCCAAGCCACGACGACGCTGGCCAGTCCGATGCAGGATTGGATCGATGTGGCGTTCCGCGGCTGGTGCACATCCGGCCTCGACTGGTTGCTTGGGCTGTTCGGCGCGGCCTGGCGCGGCGGCTGGGTGCGTTCGCTGCTGGTCGATGGCGTGCTCGATGGCGTGATCACCGTGCTGACGTTCATTCCCGTGATGGGCATCATGTTCCTGTTGCTGTCGATTCTGGAGGACTCCGGCTACATGGCCCGTGCCGCATTCGTGATGGATCGCGCCATGCGCGCCTTGGGATTGGACGGTCGCGCGTTTTTGCCGATCATCGTCGGCTTCGGCTGCAATCTGCCGGCCTTGGCGGCCACCCGCACCCTGCCTGATTCCCGTCAGCGGGTGCTGACCGGCATGCTGGTGCCGTTTGCCGCGTGTTCCGCGCGCCTGTCGGTGTTCCTGGTGCTCGCCCATGCGTTCTTTCCGAAGTATGCGGGTCTCGTGGTGTTCCTCATGTACGTCGTTTCGGTGATGATCATCCTGCTGGTCGGCGTGATGCTGCGCCACACCATGTTCCGTGGGCTTGAGCCGGAGCCGCTCATGCTGGCGCTTCCCTCATACCAGTGCCCCCGCGCCCTGCAGCTGGTTCGTTCGGTGCTGCTGCGTCTATGGGGATTCGTTCGCGGCGCCAGTGTGATCATCATCTCGATGATCATGGCGCTATGGCTGCTGCAGGGCATTCCCATGACGGCCGGTGCCGGCGGTTTCGCGCATGTCGACGATGTGCACGATTCCGCGTACGGCGTGCTCGCCGATGCGGTGGCCCCCGTGTTCGCTCCGGCGGGCTTCGACGACTGGCATGCGTCGGCCGCGCTGATTACGGGATTCGTCGCCAAGGAAGTCGTGATCGGTTCGATGTCGCAGTCCTATCATGCCGACGAACCTGATGCCGCGGCCGCGCAGCAGGGCACGGAAGGCACGCTGGGGCAGAAGCTGCGGGCCTCGTTCGACCGGTCCTCGCACGGGCACGGCAGGGCCGCGGCGATCGCGTTCCTGCTGTTCACGCTCGCCTACACGCCATGTCTGGCCACGGTCGCCGAGATGCGGCGGCAATTCGGCACGAAAGTCGCGGCGCAATCCGTCATGCTGAGTCTGGTGGTGGCGTATGTGATCGCCGTCATCGCCTTCCAGGCACTGCGTTTGGTGTGGTGATCCGCATGGCGCGCATGATACGACGGTCCTCGCTCTCACACGATTGGCGTCGCCCGTTTCGCGCGGTCGGCGGGCGAAATGGGCAGGCGGCCGACGAACAGCCGGCCGATATCGTTGCCGACATAGCCGCCGATCTTAAAACCGGGATGACGGTTCCGCAGATCGCCGACTATCGGCGTCTGCCCTCCGATTTCGTGGATATGGCGATCATGCGTGCACAGGAGCGTGGGCTGGTCACATTGATGGACCGCGCATCGCGATCCCTGTGCGACGGGACGGCATGCCGACCGGACCCCGCCTCGCTGGTCTGTGCGGGATGCCCGTTCAGGGCGCCCTCCTCGGTGCGGTCATGAATGCGGGTGGCGTCGCCGGTGTTTGGCCACGTTACGGGCGATGATGCGATGCGCGGGAGCCGAGCCATTACGCTTGACTCCCGGTTGCCACACAGACCGGAATGAGAAGGGGGAGGGCCCCATGATTGCAGGAATGTCCGTCACCACGTTGCTGTCGGTGCTTGTAGCCGGCGTCGCTGCCGGATTCGTTGGATACGCGGTCGGCGCATCCTCATTGGTTTCCTATCCGGCGTTGCTGGCATTCGGTATTCCGCCCGTGCTGTCCAACACCACGAACACGGTGGGCGTGTGTGGTACCGGCATCGGCGGGTTGCTCTCCGCTCGCAAGGAGCTCACGGGCCAGGGCCGGCGTGTGATCGTCTATGCCTGCATCGGCCTGGTAGGCGGCGTCATCGGAGGTCTGTTGCTGCTCGAATTGCCCGCGAAGGTCTTTGAATTCGCGGTACCGCCGTTGATTCTGTTCAGTGCGCTCATCATCGCGCTCAATCCACGGAGGAAAGCGGCCGCGCGCGATGCCGTGGCACGGGCGCTGCCGCAATCGTATCAGGCGGAGCGCGCCGCGCGGATCGCCGGTGCGACGGTGAACGGCGCATTGCGCGACGATCCGTGGTGGCTGTGGGCCGGCGTGAGCTTCGTCGGTGTCTATTCCGGCTATTTCGGCGCGGCCGCCGGTACGCTTGCCTTGGCGATTCTCGATTTGGGCAGGATCGGCCCGTTCCATCAGATCAACGCATTGAAAACCGTGATCGGCTTCGGCGCTAATATCTCCGCCGCGGTCATGTTCGTAATCCGTGGTTCCGTCTGCTGGCCGTTCGCCATCATGATGTGCATCGGTTGCACCATCGGCAGCGCGATCGCGCCTCCCATCACCCGGCGTATTCCTGAGAACCTCATGCGGGCCGCCGCCGTGTTGACCGGCATTATCCTCGCCGTCAAGCTTGGCTGGAACACTTACCTGTGATGGTCCTGGCTGCTGGGGCATGCTGAACAATCACTGCAGTGCGGTGATGCGTGGGCGTGGGTGGGGGAATTATGACGATCCCGCCGGATGGAAGGCGTGTTCCGTCCGACGGGATTCCCGCTCGATCGGTCGATGATCGATCAGTTGTGCATGGCTTCGATGTTGTTGCCCTCCGGATCATGCACGAACGCGGCATAGTAGGTCGGACCGTAGTCCGGACGCGGGCCGGGCTGGCCGTTGTCGGTGCCGCCGTTGGCCAGACCCGCCTCGTGGAACGCCTTCACGGCGTCGTCGTCGGCGGCTTCGAACGCCACGTGGGCCGGCGCGACGGCATCGCCTTCAGCGGCGGTGGAAACCCATACCGACGAACCGTCCTCCGCCACGAATGCCTGAACGCCCGGGAAAGCGGGGCCCTTGCCGTAGCCCAGCGGTGCCAGGGCGGCCTCGTAGAACGCTTCTTCCTTGTCGAAATCCTTCACCTTGACGGTCACATGGTTGATCATGATCTGTCCTTTCATGCGTTCGGTGCGTTGTGCATCCGCATTCCATGATAGACGGCAGACGATGCGAATGGAAAGGGTGGTGCCCTGGAAGGTCGTGAAGTCCGGGCCTGTGCCGCACGTGCCGCGATGACCTACAGCCCGTGGACGTTCGCCCCGAACGACCAGAGCGCGAGTTTGGCCATCTTGAACGCCTGGATGCCTAGGGGAATGCCGATGATGCTCATAGCGGGTTCCTTACGCTCGGCCGTGTCCCGGAAGATGCCGGATGGTATATCAGACCTCCACTCTATGGTACTGGTGTGAGGTGAAGCGGGGCCGGGACCAGGCCCATGCGTCTTGAAGCGCCGAGTAGACGAGTAGATTGGAGCGACCATGCCCGTGACGTCCGAGGGGGTGGACGGGTCCGGCGCGTATGCCGAGGCCATGGCGAGCGAGGAGGCCGATGCCGCGTGGATCCGGCGTGTGGCGTTGCTGCTCGTCGGTCAGGCGTTTTCGCTGTTGGGCTCCAGCATCGTGCAGTACGCCATCTGGTGGTGGATCGTATTGCAGACCAGAACCGGTTCAGCGATGCTGCTGGCCACCCTGTTCGGCGTGGTGCCGCAGGCCGTGGTCTCGATCTTCGGCGGCTCATGGGCGGACCGCCATAATCGCAAACTGCTGATTATGCTGCCGGACATGGTGATCGCCGCCGTCACCGTCGTGTTGTCGTTGGGTTTCGCGATGGGATGGGCCGGACTGGCCACGATCTTCGTGGTGCTGCTCATCCGTTCGGCGGGCGGCGGCATCCAGACGCCGGCCGTGCAGTCGTTCATCCCGGACGTCGTGCCCTCCGGCAAACTGCTGCGCGTCAATTCGATATACGGTGTGATCAACTCGGCGAACATGATAGTGGCACCGGCTGTGGCCGCCGTGCTCATCAACATGGTGCCGTTGTGGTCGATCCTGCTGATCGACGTGACCACGGCGGTCATCGGCGTCGTGTTCGTGGCGTTGATCAAGGTGCCGAAGAGACGCGCGACGGCGGAGCGTGCCGCGCACGCCGTGTCCGAAGGGGAGGGACGCTCGCCGCTCGCCGGCGTCCGCCGTGTCTTCGCCGATCTCAAGGTGGGATTCGACTACACGTGGCGTCGGCCGAATCTGCGCAACGTGGTGTTGGGCGACGCGCTGACCTGTTTCATCGCCGTTGCCCCGATGAATCTGACCCTGCTGCTCATGACCCGCGAATACGAGGGAATCGATCTGAATCTGGGATTCATCAACCTGACCACCGCCTCCGACAAACTCGCGGCCAATGAGCTGGGATGGAGCATCGGCATGTTGCTTGGCGGCGCGTTCATGTCCACCGTCGGGGCCAAGGTCGTGCGCGACAACATGCGCATGGTCGCGCTCGGCGTCACTTTGGTCGGCGTGACCGTGGCGGGTCTCGGGGTCGCGCCCAATCTGCTGGCGTACCTGTTTGTCGACGTGGCGAATGGCGTCGCCTCCGCCATCTGCGTGGGTCCGATGCGTACCATCATGCAAACCGAGTCCGATGAGAATGTGGTCGGCCGCGTCTTTGGTCTCGACACCACGCTCAGCACGCTGGGCATGCCGCTGGGCATGCTGGTCTTCGCGCCTCTGGCCGACATGATTCCGATTTCGCTGGTGTTCGTCATCGGCGGTGTGCTGACCTTGCCCATCGGCGTCTATCTGTTCGGCCAGACGCGCAGGCGTGCCGGAACGGTGTCGGACCGGGGACGATGACCGCCGGGGAAGTTGGTTGCGACCCTCCAAAAACAGTGTTCATGTGAAATTCACCGCATATTCGCGCTTTTGCCGGTTCGCCATGATTAGCCTTGAACAAGGAACAGCAGAGTAGAAGCAGAAGGTATGCGCGTATTCGATTTTGACGGAACCATCTACGACGGCGAAAGCCTGTTCGACCTGTACCTGTATTCCGCTCGACACGACCCGAAGGTGTTCCGTTTCATCGCACCCGTGCTGCGGTACGCGGTCAAATACAAACTCGGGCGGGCCACGCTTGAGCAGATGGAATACGGCGTGGGCAGAATGGCCGAAGGCTATCTTACGGAACTGAACCGTTCCCGACGCGTGGCGAGCGTCGAACAGCTCGTGAACGATTTCTGGGATCGGAACTACCCGCGCATCAAGCCCTGGTACCAGCCCGAACCGGATGACGTGATCCTCACCGCATCCTTCGATTTGACGGTGGGGGAGGCCTGCCGCAGGCTCGGCGTGCGGAACCTCGTGGCCAGCAAGGTCGATTTGGAGACGATGAGGGTTACGTATCTCAACTTCAACACCAACAAGGCCAGGCGATTCCGCGAGCTGTACGGTCCGGACGCCGTCGTTGACGAGTTCTACACCGACTCGAAGTTCGACCAGCCGATGATCGATATGGCCCGTCGCGCGTTCATGGTCAAAGGGGACACCATAACGCGGGTGAAATAGCGGACGGCGCGGAACAACGCGACGTCACCGACAACGAAGGAGGAGCGCAGATGAGCATGCCGCTCGATCTTTATGTAATCCGACATGGCGAATCCGAAGCGAACGTCATCGTCCAGGCGGGCGAGCAGGGCGACAACTCCCTGTACACGCAGGACAACGTCACCGTGCCCGACCGCTCATGGCGGCTCACCGCCACCGGCCGCAAGCAGGCCGACTGCATTGGCCGTTGGCTTGTCAGCCAGCAGCAGCTGTTCGACCGCTACATGGTCTCGCCGTATGTGCGCACCCGCGAGACCGCGGCCACCATGGCCCTGCCCAAAGCCAAGTGGGAGGAGAACCGTGTGCTGCGCGAACGCTCCTGGGGCGAGATCAACACCATCACCAAGGACGAGTTCAAAACCAACTACGCCCGCAACTGGAACTTCAAGAACACCGACCCGTTGTACTGGCGGCCGCCGGCGGGCGAATCCATCGCCGACGTGGCCGAGGACCGCGTGCATAACATCCTGACCTCGTTGAGCCGCAAATCCGACTCGGAGTCCGTGGTCATGGTCACGCACGGCGACTTCATGCTCGCCCTGATGCTCACCATCGAGGATCTGGCCGACGAGGAGTTCCTGCATCGCGCCGATTCGGACGACTGGAAGATCACCAACTGCACGTGCCTGCATTACACGCGCCGAGACCCCGAAACCGGTCGCACGTCCAAGCGTGTGCGTTGGGAGCAGACCGCCCGGCCCGTGCTTGACGAGGCGAGCGGACGTTGGGAGGTCAAGGTGGAGCCGTGGCGCGAATTCAAACGCCCATATCTGTCCAACGGCGATCTGGTCGATGTGGTGCAGGCCGTCGACCCGCACCTGCTGGAGTATTACGGCAAATAGCTTGCGCAAAGTGCGTCTTCGCAAAATCTCTATGAGATACAATGGCGCACAGCGCGGTCGGATGTGTGTGTATGCCGTGCCTGACGCCGAGAGCGAGGAGAGTAGTAATGTCCAATATCTTCCAGTGGCAATTGCATGGCGACGGCAAGACGTTGCAGCCCGGCGAGGTGGTCGAGCCTGATGAACGTCTGACTTGGACGCGTACCGCCGGCATCGGCGCGCAGCACGTCATCGCCATGTTCGGCGCCACCTTCCTGGTGCCGATTCTCACGGGCTTTGATCCGTCCGCCACCCTGTTCTTCACGGCCATGTCCACCGCACTGTTTTTGCTCATCAACAAGAACGTGCTGCCAAGCTATTTGGGCTCGTCCTTCGGCTTCATCGCCCCGATCACCGCAGTCACCACCGCCAACAAGGGCATCGCGGTCGCCAGTTTCGGCATCATGTGCACCGGTATCCTGCTGGCTTTGGTCGGTGTGCTCGTGCATTACGCCGGTGCCAAGTGGATCGACATCATCATGCCGCCGGTGGTCAACGGTGCGATCGTGGCCATTATCGGCTTCAATCTGGCGCCCTCCGTATGGACCAATTTCAAGGCCGCGCCTGATACCGCAGTCGTGACTTTGCTGGCCGTGCTGCTTATCGCCGTGCTGTTCAAGGGACTGCTTGGTCGACTCAATATTCTGGTCGGCGTGATCATCGGCTACGTTTATGCCTGCTTCCGCGGCCAGGTCGACTTCTCCGCCATTAATGACGCCGCATGGATCGGCTTCCCGAAGTTCCACCTGCCGCAGGCCGACTTCTCCATCCTGCCTATGTTCCTGCCCGTCGTGCTCGTGCTTGTGGCCGAGAATGTCGGCCACGTCAAGTCCGTGGCCCAGATGACCGGCCGTAACTACGACAACCAGATCGGCACCGCCCTGATGGCCGACGGTCTTGGCACCATGCTCGCCGGCTTCGGCGGCGGCTCCGGCACCACTACCTACGGCGAGAACATCGGCGTTATGGCCGCCACCAAGGTCTACTCCACCGCCGCCTACTGGTGCGCTGCCGCCTTCGCCCTGATTCTGAGCCTGTGCCCGAAGTTCGGCGCCGTTATCAACACGATTCCCGCCGGCGTGCTCGGTGGTGTGACCACACTGCTCTACGGCATGATCGGCATGATTGGTATTCGCATCTGGGTGGAGAACAAGGTCAACTTCGACAAGCCGATTAACATCATGGTCGCTGCCATTACTATGATCATCGCCATCGGCCAGTTCGCGTTCACCATCGGCGGCACGTCCTTCAACGGCATCGCCATCGGTACGATCGTGATTCTCGTGGCCTACCACGGCCTCAAGGCTATCGGCAAGGCCACCGGCACCATCGCCAAGGACGATCCGGACGTGCTGTAGGTGCCCGTTTGACCGTCTTATCTTTATCAGCGACAGAAATTCAGGAAAAGAGTGGCTTCGTCCTGAATTTCTGTCGCTGAGTCATAGTGAGCGACAGAATTTTAGGAAATCACACCCATGCTCCTGAATTTCTGTCACTGAGGGTGTCTCAATGACAGGATTTTAGGATGAGTGGGGTCATTTCCTGATTTCCTGACGCTAAAGAACACATATGACGCGGGCTAAAAAGTGATTCATGAAACGTTGAAAGCAAGATGTGCGAGTAACGTCGTGAAATAGCAAGATCCGTGGTATTCACAAGCAAAGTAGGGGCCTTACGCTAGGTTTGGAAAGCTTGCGTAATTTGCGCAACCTTTGACATGAAAGGCCATTGTGCCCCGTAACGATTTTGATGATTTCGAGGATTCCGCCGATTTCCCGATGAATGACGGCGAGGAATTCAAACCCATTACCTTTGGTGAACTTGGCGTACCCGGACTGTTGGTACGCGTGCTCGCGGCGGACGGGAAAAAGACCGCGTTCCCCATTCAGGCCGATACTTTGCCCGACTCGTTGGCCGGGCGCGACGTTCTCGGCCGAGGCCGTACCGGTTCCGGCAAGACCCTCGCCTTTTCGATTCCTCTGGTCACTCGTCTTGGATCCTATGATTCGCTTGGCCAAACCGCGATGAAGGAATTCCGCGATGAAATTAAGCGTCGCAAGAAGGCAAGTCTTGAGGAGCGCCGCTCCGATGATTTCCTGCCCCATCCGCGCGGACTCGTGCTGGCCCCCACCCGTGAGCTGGCCAACCAGATCAATGACGTGCTGATGCCGTTGGCCCATGCGTTTGGGATGAATACCACCACGATTTACGGTGGTGTCAAGTACATCCATCAGGTGCGTGATTTGAAGGCCGGCGCCGATATCGTGGTCGCCTGCCCGGGCCGTCTTGAGGATTTGCTGCGTCAGAAAGCGCTCACGCTTTCGTCCGTCGAAGTCGTGGTAATCGACGAGGCCGACGAAATGGCCGACATGGGCTTCCTGCCGCCGGTCAAGCGACTGCTTGAGCAGATTTCTCCCAACGCCCAGCATATGCTGTTCTCCGCCACGCTCGATCATGGCGTGGATGAAGTGGTGAACACATTCCTGCATGATCCCAAGGTGCACGAGGTCGATTCGGCCACCGCCGAACCTGACCTGATGACCCACCATGTGTTTGAAACCACGCGCGGTGACAAGCATGAGCTTGTACGTACGTTGGCCTCCGGTACTGGCCGTCGTATCCTGTTTACCCGCACCAAGTTCCAGGCCAAGAAGCTCGCCAAGAACCTGACTCAGAACGGCATTCCGGCCGCCGAACTGCACGGCAATTTGAGCCAGAACCAGCGCGACCGCAATCTCGCTGCCTTCGACTCCGGTGATGTGCGCGTCATGGTGGCCACCGACGTGGCCGCCCGTGGTATCGACGTCGGCGGCGTGGAGCTTGTGGTGCAGGTCGAGCCGCCGGCCGACCCGAAGTCGTTCGTGCACCGCTCCGGTCGTACCGCCCGCGCTGGCAAGGCCGGCGACGTGGTCACCCTGGTGCTGCCAGAACAGCGTCGTGAAACGCGCCGACTGCTGAATCAGGCCGGTATCAAAACCAAGATGATTGAGGTCACTCACGATTCGCCCGAAGTGCTTGAGCTTGTGGGCGACCGAGCCGAGCGCGTGGACGGCTGGAGTCTCGACAAGTCGCAGCCCGTCGACAACCCGCGCAAGGGCAAGAATAAGGGTGCCAAGAACGCGGCGAGCGGCGAGTCCGGCCGCGGCGGCAAGCGCAAGCGTAACCGCAATCGCAGCCGTGACGAGCAGAACGTCATCGAGACCGAAACTCGCTACGAGAACGTCGACGGCGAGTCCTACGATGATCAGCCGCAGCACAAGCACGGCGGCAAAGCTAACAAGAAGGCCATGAAGAAGAACCGCAACCGTGCGGAACGTCGCGCCGGCATGAGCAATCCCGAGGCCGAGCGTCGCGATTATCTGTTCGAGCATGGCGATGAGCGTCGTGGCAATCGACGCGAGGATCGTGCCGACACTCGATATGAGGATCGCCGTGATCGCCGTCGCGGTAAGAAATCTGATGACCGTTATGATGACCGTCGCGGCGATAAGTACTCCAAGAACGGCAAGTCCAATCGGCGAGACAGATTCGATTACGATCGAAGCGATGAGTTCGGCTCGCGTAAGCATGAAGGCAGCAAGCGTATCCACCGCAAGAACGAGAACCGCATCGTGCGTGATGAGCGTTCCGAGGGAGCCAAGCGTCACGAGCGCCGTATGATCGCCAAATACGGCAATACACAAGGCCCGAAGCGTCACCATTCCAAGAAGAACAGCTCGCCATTCCGCTCGTCCGGTACCCGCAACGGACGTCGATGACGTTCCTTGGCTCCCTTCAGGGAGGGGGCCAAGCGCTGGTTAATATTGGTACGCTACGGAGCCGTCGGCGTTGTGGATGGTGAAGGTGGGGGATTGCTCGATGTTGAGGTCCACGGTTAGGGAGTGTTGGGCGTCGGCGCTCACTGAGCGATAGACGAAATGCTTGTTTTCCAGTTCGAGTGCCTCGGTACGCGCGTCAATCAGCCATGGATTGCGGCGGCGTAATGCAATCAGCGCCTGATGCAACCGGTATATTGGCTCACCCAATGTGGAGAGATTGGAGGGGGAGTCGGGGAACTTCGGGCGAATATCATCGTCGCCACCGAACCGCTCCTGCTTGACGCCCACATAGCCCTGTTCGTCACCGTAATAGATGCTCGGCACGCCGCCAACCGTCAGCAACACCGCCACCGCCAACGCCGCTTTGGCCGAGCCTATCTGCGAGGCGATGCGCGTCACATCATGATTGCCGATGAACGTCTGTGGCACGAAGGAATCCAGGAACGAATTATGCCGCTTGAGATTCCAATCCAACTCAAAGAAGTTCTCCGTCTCCAGCGCATGCTGAATCGACTTCCACAGCTCATACTGCGTGACTGAATCCATCGTGGATTCCTCGACGATGCGCGGGTAATCGCCATGAATCACCTCGCCGAAAATCCACGAATACGGGTGTGCGGCCTTGACTTGCGGCAATACACGCGCCCAGAACGCGCTCGGCACCGCATACGCAGCGTCGAGACGCCAACCGGCGGCCCCACGATCGAGCCAATAATTCATCACGCGGGCCACATAGTCAACGGTCTCATCGGACTGATGGTCGAGTGCAACCAGATCGCCGTGCCCCTCGAATACATCCAAAGCATGCTCGCCATTATCGCCAACATGCGTACGGACCAGACCGTGCCACGGGTTATCGGCCGGATCCAAGCGGCCGGCGGCTTCGTCAAGCGACGCCTGAACGGCAGGATGATTGCGGCTTACATGGTTGAACACGCCATCCAATATCACTTGCAAACCCATATCCCGGCAGGCAGTGATCAGCCGGTCGAATGCAGCATCTCCTCCCAGCCGCACATCGATGTGCATATGGTCAAGCGTGTCATACCCGTGCGTCGCCGATTCGAATATCGGACCGAGCAGCAGACCGGAAGCGCCCAAGTCACGGGCATATTCCAGCCAAGGATTCAGCGCGTCAAGGCCACGGCCATGGAATTCGCGCGGGCCGGCGGGACGGATATCGGCGCCGCAGAATCCCAACGGGTACACGTGCCAGAACATCCCGTACTTCACCCATTCGTGTAGCTCGTGAGCCGAATCTGCGCTTACCGCCACCGTGCACCTCCTGATTGACGCCGCGTCCATTTTCGCACACGCATGACCGAATCCTCGGTAGATGACGAGAGTTATCGATGCAGGTGCCGAATCGAAGCATACGACTGTCCCGCTCTGTTTTCACGAAAGGATGCGCGGCGCGCAACATAACAACACCATAAAATCCGCGCGCCACGGAAACTACGTAGCCATTCTTCCGCTACAATCAGTGTGACGGCTTCCGCCCCCGAAGAAGAAGGTGTTGATTTCCTTGGATGTCTCCCTGGCGAATTTCATTCAGCAGGTGTTCTCGAACCCGGCTCTGTTCGTGACAACATTGCTGACACTGGGGGTTATCTTCGTCAATGGATGGACCGATGCGCCCAATGCTATCGCCACTTGTGTGACCACGCGATGCATGCGCGTGCGTTCCGCCGTGATCATGGCGGCCATCTTTAACTTCCTCGGCGTCTTCATCATGACGCAGCTCAATGCCTCCGTGGCCTCCACCATCAGCAATATGGTCGATTTCGGAGGTGATACGAATGCGGCATTGATTGCCCTATGCGCGGCACTGTTCTCCATCGTCGTATACAGCGTGGGAGCCTCGTTGCTGGGTATTCCGACTTCGGAAAGCCACAGTCTGATCGCCGGCCTGTCCGGTGCGGCCATCGCCATCCAGGGCGGCATTGGCGGCATCAACATGGGTGAATGGGTCAAGGTGCTGTACGGTCTGGTGGCCAGCCTTCTGTTCGGATTCGCCATCGGCTGGCTGGTGTGCAAGGTCGTGACGCTGATCTGCGCTGGCATGGACCGCCGCCGCACCAACGGATTCTTTACGTACGCGCAGATTGTGGGCGCGGCCGCCATGAGCTTCATGCACGGCGCGCAGGACGGCCAGAAATTCATCGGCGTGCTGTTTCTTGGCATGGCGTTCTGCAACGGTCAGCCCAGTGTGGTGGGCGTGATGATCCCGGTCTGGCTGATGATTCTGTGCAGCACCATTATGGGCGTGGGTACGTCCGTGGGCGGCGAGCGCATCATCAAATCCGTGGGCCAGGACATGGTCAAACTCGAGAAATACCAGGGCTTCTCCGCCGACCTGTCGAGCGCACTGTGTCTGCTCGTTATGACCGTGCTCGGCATTCCCGTCTCCACCACGCACACCAAGACCAGCGCCATTATGGGCGTGGGCGCGGTACGCCGCATTTCCGCCATCAACTTCGGCGTGGTGCGCGACATGATGCTCACCTGGGTGTTCACGTTCCCCGGCTGCGGTCTTATCAGCTTCGTAATGGCCAAACTGTTCATGGTCGTGTTCTAGAAAGGAATCCCCTCATCATGGCGAGACAAAAAGATGCGTTCTACTTTGACGGATTCCGTCGCAGTGCGGACTACGCATGTCAGGCCGCGAAACTGTTGTCCGAAGTGATGCACGATTTCAATCCCGATCAGCTGCGCGAGCGCATGGACAGCATGCATGCGCTCGAAAAGGCCGCAGACGGGGTTCGTCATGCCATGATGGACGAGCTGGTGACCGCCTTCATCACGCCGTTCGACCGCGAGGATATCGATGAGCTCGGCCGTGTGCTCGATGACGTGACCGACAGCATTGAAGGCGTGCTCAACCGCATGTATTACGACAATGTGACCGATATGCGTGATGACGCCGTGCAGATGTCGGACATGGTAGTGCGTGCCACGGAAAGCATCCGCGAACTGGTAGACGAGCTGCCGCGATTCAGGCGTTCCAAGACGCTGCGTGAACTGGTGTTTGCCATCAACAACATCGAGACGGAGGCAGATCACCTGTTCATTGAATCAATGCGTACGCTGCACACCACCTGCACCGATCCGTTGCAGGTATTTGCATGGCATGATGTGTATCGTCACCTTGAACAGTGCTCCGACGACTGCGAGCGCGTGGCCAACACCATCGACAGCATCGTCATGAAGAACAGCTGACCGAATTACCGGCACTGCACGTAGATTTATTGGTGCGCGTTCAGCCATATGATGGCGAGCTGCGTGCGGTTGGTCAGTCCAAGCTTGTCCAATATCACGCTGATTCGATTGCGGACAGTGCCTTCGCTCAAAAACAGTTTGGCGGCGATGTCGCGGTTATCAAGCCCCTTGGCAACGAGCATGGCGATTTCACGTTCGCGGTCGTTCAGAAGTTTGGTAGCGGAATCGTTGGCATTTCCGGAATTGCTGGAATCTGCAGGATTCGTAGTCCATTCGGTGAGTTTGCCGAGGATTTCCGCACCGAGCACCACCTGACCGGCCATGACCGCCTGCAATGCAGGGCCCACGGCGGCCACATCCTGTTTGATGAGGTAGCCTTTGGCGCCAAGCGCCATCGCCTGCGCAATGTAATCCTTATCCGCAAACGTGGTCAAAAACAGGATGCGCGCCGCCGGATCCTTGGGCAGAATCTCACGCGCGGCATCCAGCCCATCCTTGCCGGGCATCTGAATGTCGATGAGCAGAATATCCGGGTGATTGGCCGGTGAGGCAAAATACTGTTGCACGGCGGCACCGCCATCATTCGCCGTCCACAGCACGTCGGCTGTACCGGTGGCGGTCAGAATCGTCTCCAATGACTGGCAGACAATCGGATCATCATCCACGATTGCGATTCTCATTGTTCCCTCGATTCCATGGTCCAACGCTGCTTCGGCACGGATACGAACACGCGCCAGCCGCCCTCATATGGCCCGCAAACCGCAGTGCCGCCAAGGGCACGCACGCGTGATTCGATATCCGACAAACCCATGCCGCGCATCAGTTCATCGGCCGAACCACGCATGTCGGCAGCGCCATCGGCGGCGAGTCGTGAGCCGACACGCGTGGCGCGCATTGTACGTGGCTGGGTTGCGGTCGTCTGGGACTCATCAGACGTGGGCATAGACGGTCCCGGATCCTGAATGACCAACTGCCAGAACGCGGGGAAGTCACGTAACGTCACACTCGCCTCATGCGCCGCACTATGGTGCACCACGTTCGACAATGCCTCTCGAATCACGGTCGCGAAGCAGCGTGAGACCGGCGCTGGTGCCTTGGCGATATCGTTGGCCAGCGTCACGGCGAAACCGGGGGAGATGCCATCAAATGAGGTAACGGCATCATTGATTTGCGCGGCGAAATCAGTGCCGTCATCCTCAAGGTCGTGCACTGACCGGCGTACCATCGTCATCGCATCATCCAAGGTCGTGCCCAATGTGGCGAAACCCTGTGCGGCGACCGTATCATTTGTCGCCTCGGCCACTGTTTTGCCGGCCTGCGCCTGCATGATTGCGCGGGTCAACAGATGGCCCACATTGTCGTGGATTTCCCGGGCGATACGTGTGCGTTCACCGAGTATTGCCATACGAACGGATTGGGCGCGTTCCTCATCGATATCGGCAATGCGCAAACGATTCGAACGAGTGGACTCTCGAGCCATATCCTGCGCTCGCAGCAGCGCGCACCGCGCCACATCCGACGAGACTCGGGCCCGTCCCAGGACGAATCCGAGCAGTGCAACCAGCGCCATCGCCAGCGTTTGGAGGTAGTCGGAGCCACGGGTGAACCAAAGCGTGAGTAGCGGCAACACCCATATCCAGCGTACGGCGGCAGGAAGCCATGGGACTGTGCGCACAGCGTCGGCAAACGAACGACGAGAGGCCGGGGATTGTGAGGCACTGGGGAAGCGGTCGCTTGCCGCGGCTCGGGTTTCGGGTGAGGCAACGGCTGGCAAACGTGCCATATCGTAGGCGATGAGCGGCATGAACGCACACCATGACGGCACCGTCACAGCGATGGCGAGAAACGCCGCGCACAATACCCAAGACCATTGCGCAGCGGGGCGCAGCCATTCCACCAATCCGGCGATGGACACAGCCAGCAACAGGCCGGCGATGAAGAAGCCATCGAACCGCGTTCCAACGAGCAAAGCCAGTGTCGGGCCTAACACGAGCAGCGAGACCTTTTCGGCCAACACACGCATGGCACCTCCCTGGCTTGATGCTCTTCCACCCACCAGTCTAGCGGTGTGTGGAACACAACGAACTTGCCGGGCATGCGGGATTATTCACGTACCGGTTCCGCGGTATAGGCTTGCAGGCCGCCGAAATCCCCAATCTGGTGTTCGCCGGCACCTCAGTGGCACAAGGCAACGGCCGGGCGGTGGTAATTCACACAGGCAGGATCACCAAATTCGATAAAATCGCGCGTCTGACACAGAATGTGGAAGACAATGTCAGTCCATTGCAGCGCGAATTCAACCATCTGACCCGGCAAATCACCATCTTCGCCCTATGCATCGGTGTCGTGTTCTTCATTCTGGACGTGCTATTCGTGCATAATCCATTGGCTGAAACATTCATCTTCTCCCTCGGCATGGTGGTGGCTTTCATCCTCGAAGGGCTGCTGCCCACCGTGACCCGGGCGCTCGCCGTGGCCGTGCAGCGCATGAGCAAACGCAATGCACTGGTCAAGAAGCTTTCCAGCGTGGAATCCTTGGGTTCCACCTCAGTGATCTGCACCGACAAAACCGGCACGCTGACCCGTAACGAGATGACTGTCGAATACTTGTGGACCCTGAACCACGAGTATCAGGTAAGCGGCACCGGATACGCGCTGAAAGGCGAGATCACGATCGACGGGGCTGTGCACCATGCCGCCGACGATGCGGTATTGCGCGAGCTGGTTACTGGGGGAGCGCTCTGCTCCAACGCGCACCTGCACGAATCCGAACCGGACCATGACGTGCGCGACGATCACATGCCCTCCGCCAACGGCCGTTGGCAAGTGTATGGCGATCCGACCGAAATCGTGCTGCTGGTGCTCATCGCCGAAGTACCGATTCTGCAGACCGTGTTCCACACCGCACCACTGAGTTGGGGCGAATACCTCTACCTCTGCTGCATCCCGTTCGTGATTCTCGCCATCGAAGAGCTCCGCAAATTCATCTGGCGGCATCGTTTCCCGACTGAGTTGGTATAGCGATATAGCGAAATTGGCCCCCGCCAGAGGGGGCAGTATTGACGGAATAATGACAAATGTCACGCCCGCACGGCCGAGTCGTGACTTTTGTCTGTGGCGGCGGCCGACCCTTTCTCGGGATGATGGAATCACCAAGGAAGGGAGTGGCTATGGCAACCGACAACAGAGCTTCCGAACACGACTCGACAACCAACCCGGCTCTGGCCGTGCACGTCAGCCAACTGGTCAAACGCTACGGCGACATGGTGGCGCTCGACTACTTTGACCTTGACGTGAACCAGGGCGAGATTTTCGGCCTGCTTGGGCCGAACGGGTCCGGCAAAACCACTGCGATCAACTGCATCCTCGCATTGCTCACCTACGATTCGGGCACGATTCGCGTATTCGGCCAGCCGATGACGCCGACCTCCTACGTGCTGAAGCGCCGTATCGGCATCGTGCCGCAGAATGTGGCCGTGTTCAACGAACTGACCGTCACCGAAAACATCGACTACTTCTGCTCGCTGTACGTGCCGAAGAAAACTGACCGTGCGCCGCTGGTCGAGGAGGCCATCGAATTCGTCGGTCTCCAGGACTTCCGCAAGTTCCGGCCCGGCAAACTGTCCGGCGGTCTGCTGCGACGCCTGAACATCGCCTGCGGCGTCGCGCACAAGCCTGACCTGATCTTCTTCGACGAACCCACGGTCGCCGTCGACCCGCAAAGCCGCAATTCGATTCTGGAAGGCATCCAGCGGCTCAACCAGGCCGGCTCCACGGTGATCTACACCAGCCACTACATGGAGGAGGTCGAGCAGATCTGCGACCGCATCCTCATCATGGACCACGGCCGGCACCTGGCGCTCGGAACCGCCGACGAGCTCAAGAACATGATCGACACGGGCGAGCGCATCACCATCGAAACGCTCGATCTGGCGGATTCGGCGATGGCTGAGGTCCGTGCGCTGCCGTGCGTAATCGAAGCCACCTACGACGGCAAGGAACTCGACGTGCGATGCCGGCGCGGCGAACACAACCTGACCGACGTGCTCGACGCGGTGAAACGCTCCGGCGCCAACATCGGCCACCTGACCAGTCGCCCGCCCGCCCTCAACGACGTGTTCCTCGAACTCACCGGCAAAGCACTGAGGGACTGACCATGCTCCCCTCAGTCGGCAAGCAAATAACTTGGCTCCCCTCTCCGAGGGGAGCTGTCACCAAAGGTGACTGAAGGGAGTTCCTGAGTAAGGAGACATCATGTGGACCACATTTCTGGTCGCATTGAAAGCGAACTTGCGCAACCGGTTGGCGTTGTTCTGGATGACCGTGTTCCCGATCGTGCTGGCGACCATGTTCAACGGACTGTTCGGCGGGCTGGCCGAAGCATATGAACTCAAGCCGGTGCCGATGGCCGTCATCGAAGACACCCGTTGGCAGCAGGCGGACGGTGCCCGCACCTTCGTAGACGCGCTGGCCGGGGAAACGGAATCGGCCTCAGACGACACGACCTACGCCGGAATCGACCAAAAGCTGCTGACCATCACCACAGTCGGCACCGTGAAGGAGGCCGAACAACGGCTCGCCGACGGCACTGCCAACGGCTATCTGACCGCCGACAATAACGGCCGATTGGCGATGACCGTGAGCCGGGAAACCGCCGTCACAGCCAAAGACTCCACGCAAAGCAGCGGACTGGACATTAGCCTCGCGGCCCTGCGCGGCGTCATCGACCTGTACAACCGCACCGACGCCGTCACCCGGCAGACCATCGCCGACAATCCATAGGCCGCGCTCAGCCGGAACTTCTGGAACAGCGTCGGGCAGAACGTCGACATGACCCATGAGACGACGCTCACGCATTTCCAGCCTGACGCGATCGCCCGATACTATTACGCGCTGCTGGCCATGTCCTGCATGATGGCCATGGGATACTCCATCAGCACAGTCGCCGCCGCACAGGCGAACCTGTCCGCGCTGGGCATACGGCGGACCGTAGCGCCGCTGAGCCGGGCCAAACAGCTCGTCGCGGGCTTCCTCTCCTGCTGGCTGTGCTCGTCGGTCGCCCTGTCCATCGCATTGGCCTATATCCGGCTCGCCTGCAACGTCTCGCTCGGCGGACGCGAACCGGCAGCGATTTTCGCGGTCATCATCGCCTCGTTCATGACCAGCTCAGCAGGCACCCTGCTCGGCGCGGTACCGAAGCTTTCCTACGACACGAAATACGGTTTGTCGAGCGGAATCGCCTGCATATTGTCGCTGTTCACCGGACTGTACGGCGGCTTCGCCATGCAGATCAGTGACTGGATAGCACGCAACGCGCCCATCCTCGGCACCATCAACCCCGCGCAACAGGTGACGAACCTGTTTTACGACATTTTGTACTACGACAGCTACCAGCCGTTCATCACCACTTGTGCCATTTTGCTGGCGATGAGCGCGGTATTCCTCTTGGCTGGCATCGCAATGCTGAGGAGGCAACGCTATGAACACCTGTAAAGCCACATTGCGTGTACTGTTCTCGCACAGGGCCTACCTGTTGATTTACCTCGTGTTCGTGGGCATCATGATGCTGTCTATCAGCTGGTCGATGCTGTCTGGCACATCCGATTCCGCAGCCGCGGCATTCGAGCCGGCCAAAATGCGTGTCGCCGTCATCGATCGAGACTCGGACAGGGGCGGCATCGCGTCATCGATGCGCACATACCTGTCGGATTCCAGCGAACTGGTGAACGTTGACGATGCTAGTGAAACTCTGCAACAAGCCGTCGCCTCGAACTGGGTGGATCTGATCGTCATCATCCCCGATGGTTTCGCCGACGATTTCATTGATGCCGCGGCGACAGGCGAGAATCCACCAAGCGTGGACACGGTCACCAGCTATACGTCCGGCGCAGGCTCGATGGCCCGGATGAACGTCATCGGGTTCCTTTCACTCACGCGTACGGCACTGATTGGCTCGCATACGACGGTCGATAGTGCGGCGCTCGCAGCTATGGCCGGCATCGACATTGGAGACACTGCGGGTGATTCGTCTGAAGATGGCATGGGCGGGTTTGGTGAATTCTCGAATCAGGACATGCTTGATATGCTGCCGGCCGGTCAGATTGAGAAACCCAGCGTCGGCGATCTGTTCGAGGCATCGAAAGCGGCTGCCGCATCGGCGAGTGACATGGACGCGAACCATAAGGTCGCTGTGATCGACACGGCAAGCGCGGACGCGGAAAGTGCTTCGGACATGGCGGCCAGCGGATTCGGCAACACCATGAAAACCGCGCTGCATCCGCTGTTTTTGGCGATGACCGTCTGCGGATCAATGATTCTGGGCACATTCACCACCGGGGAGGTTCGCCGTCGTCTCACCGCATCCCCGCAACGTATGTCGTCGATGGGACTCCAGCGGTTGCTGACGTTGGGCGGATTCGCGCTCGTCGTATGCGTCGGCTATCTGGTGCTCTCGATCGGTCTGATGATGGCGGCGGGACTCGATCCGTTGCACCTGAGCGTCGGGGGAGTGCTGATGACGTTCTGCGCAACCTGCGTATATGCGCTGATGACTGTCGCCTGTGGATTCATGCTCAGCGAATTCGGGTTTTCGGAGGCGGCTGCCAACGGATTCGCCAATATCTTCGGCCTGCTCATCATGTTCACGTCGGGAGTTGCGTTGCCGATCGACATGATGCCTGCCGTGATGGTGACTATGGCCAAGTTCCTGCCTGGCTGGTGGTATTGCCGAGCAATCGACAATGCGCTCGGCTTCGGCACGGCGGAGGAAACCGGCATAAGCGTCGCCGGCTGGGCCGGCTCGCTGGGATTGGTCGCACTGTTCGGCGTGATGTTCATCTGCATCGGCCTGGCCGCCGGCCGGTTCCGCCGCTCCCGCCCCGCCCTGGCCGCGCCTGCCACCACGCAGCTGGCCGAGTGAGAAATCAGCCTTTCAACCGATACCGCTGTACCGAGTCGTCGGCGAACTTGACTCGGGCGACCCGCCCTTCCTTCATCAGCTCGCGCATACCGGATGTGGCGGCCAGCGGCGTCAACTGCAGTTCGCGCATGATCTCCTTGACGCTCATCGCCGAATGCCGCTCCAGTACGGTCATAATCGCCTTGACCACGTCGCCCGGCGAACTGTTCTCCATCGTGCGTTGCTTGGTGATGGTCATCGTGAACGTGTTGATGTCGTTGCGCGTGGTCGCCGGCTCGATGCCGGCCTCGCGCAACGCGGCGGCGATACGCTGGTAGCCGTCGCCGCCTTCCGGATTCACAAACCCGCCGCCCGGATACGGCGTGGACTCCAGCAGCGTGAACAGGAACTGGTTTCGGGTGGAAACGAACGGCGCGCCCGTCACCGGATGCGGGCTCGCCAGCACGTCATGCGTCACCATGCCGTACAGGCCACCCGGATTGGTGATCTCGATGCGATCGGTGAACACGCTGATATGCACCTGCGTGCCGCGCGCATCGGGCGAATAATCACGGTGGGTGAGCGCGTTCGCAATCGCCTCTCGCAACACGAGCGGTGGATAATCGGGCTTCTTCGCGCCAATCCAACGCATCAGCGAGTCGACCGCATCGTCGATCATCACCGGAATCGAACCGACCACCGACTTCGAGGCGACCAATCGTTCGTCGCCCCGGAACACATCGTCCCGGCTCGTCCCCGGAAACACGGCTATCGAAATGCCGAGCCGCGGATAGAACTTCTGCGGATAGTGGCCCAACGCCAGCAGTCCGGCCAAGGTGGGACGCAGTATTCCGCCGACCTCCGACTCGTCGGAATCATCATGGCGCAACACCTGCAGATCCAGCAGCACATCGATGCCGTCCCGGTCGGCGAACACGCGCGGATGCTGTTCGCGCACGCGCGCCAACAATCCGGCAACAAGCTGCGGGTCGAGGTCATCGGTCGTGGCGCCGGGCACGATATCCAAATCGTACGTGGGCTGCAGATGCTCCTCGATGAGCCGGTCGACCTCATAGGAGGTCATGCGCCGGTCGCCGTCGCCGGTGCGGATGAACGAGCCGCTGTGCGGTCCGAGCGCGGTGGTGAAGCAGGGCTTGTCGCGCGGCAGCATCTCGTCGATGCGCGCGAACACCAGATTCGCGCCTTCGAACGGGCAGGTGACGATCACGGGCCGCACCACCGGCGTCATCTTCTCGCACGCCTGGCTCAGCGCCTCCTGCATGGCGCGCGCGTCGAATCCCTCGACCGGCGTGAACCCGTTCTTTTCAGACAGGCCCAGGATGATCCAGCCGCCGGAGCCATTGGAGAACGCGGACAGCGTATCGGTGATGGTCGAGGAGATCTTGCGCTTGCATTCCTTGACCTCGCACTGCTGCGTATCGTTGCCGATCAGACGCATGAGTTCGATCAGCTCAGTCATTTTGGCAGTATAGTCATCGACCATGGCGGCCTCCTTGACACCATTGTGCCCCATAATCCGCCGCCCGCTCGCCTCCAGCCCCGCCGGTTCACCCCAATTCATCCAGAATTCATGGGCCAAACCAGACGAAACGAACGTCGATGTAGGGTTCGATTCCGCGTGTTCACTGACGAGATCGGCCGGTCGAGGCGGGCGGACTATGTTGGGTGGCGTGGACGGCCAGTCGAAAGGCATCATGCCGTTGCTCGCCGCGCGCGTCGCCAAGCGTACCGGTCGGCCGGTGGCCTGGCGTACGGTCGGCAAGCTCGGCGCGACCGCCCGGCGCGTGCGCTACCGGATGATTGGCGATATCAACGACCGGCCGGACGTGCTGATCGTGTGCGTGGGCAGCAACGACATGCTCGCCGGATGTTCGGTGCGTGAAAATGGGCCGCTGACATCACCCCGGTGCTAGACGCGGCCAAGAACAAGGCCGGCAAGGTGGTGCACTCTTTTGCTGGTCACTCCATCCACCACTGCCGCGAAACCATCGGTGATGATCAGCCCGTCCTCATTGAGCGACTGGTCAGACCTCTTGCCTTGGCAGTGCTGTTCTGTGATGTGCATAGCGATTTTCGATTCCATGGTTGTCAGAACGCTTAAAGGCGTCTACTGGCTCATTATGATAGCAGCAGTGACATGCGGATATGGGGGCCGCTGTCTAAATGAAAGTGCAACACCCTTTAGATTGGAGATTGTCCAGATAACCAGTGAAAGGGTGTTGCACTTTCATTTAGACAACGGGGGACGATTGAGAAGTCATAATTCCGTTACACTAGCAAGGACGAGGAATTAGGGTATGCGCGGATTATCGGTATTGAGCAGGGCGTTGCGATGGGCGTTGGTGGGTATGACGTTTTCGATGCTGTCCAACGCGATTTTCGAGGGGTCGGTGATTCCTTCGATTCTGATCGTCGGACTGCCGGCATGGGTGATCGCGTTCCGCAAGACGTTTAATCTGGTCATCGACTTCGCTTCTCCGATATCCGCATGGATCGTGCAGCGGTTCGGCTCGTTCCGTTCGCTTGCGACCACGGAGGGCGTGGAAGGCGTACTGTGCCTGGCGGTCGCGCTGGTGCCCAACGGTTGGACGTATTGGAAGTGGCTGCTGCTGGCCCTGTCATGCCTGCTGCTGATGACCGGGCAGGTCATCGACGTGGCCTCCGAAGTGTTCGAGGTGGATGCGGCCGGCGACGACGATGACATGCTCGTCAAGTACAGCGGCTACGTCGCCGTGATTGCCAGCGTGGCCGGTACGTTGCTGGGCCAGGTTGCCGGATCGGCCTTGGCCAACGCCTCCATCATGGCCATGCTGCTCACCTCGTCGGCACTGTCATTTGCCTGCGCGCTGACGCGATTCCGCACCCGCGAGTTCATGCCGGGATTCGGCAACGATGGTGCGGGCGGCGATGACGGCGACGGCTCCGCCGACGAATCCACGGCGGCCGACACGTCACACGCGCCGCAGCGCACTCCGGTCACCCGCTTGACCCGGGTCAGACTGCTGATCGCATCGCTGCTGCTTGCGCTGATTCCGTCGCTGTGGGCAAGCTATGCGTTGCTGGGCATCGGCTCCCGGTACGGCAGCGATATGCTGACCGTGGTCTACGCATTCGGCGGCGTGGGCAGCATCATCGGATCGTTTGTCTACATGCGGCTCTCCGCAAAACTCGGCATGCGCGCCGTGTCCGCCATCGGGGCAATCGCCACGGCGATTTCCCTTGCCGCCGTACTAGTTCCCGAGTTTGCCGCGGTGTGCGTCGGATGGCTCATCAACAACCTCGGCTATGGCCTGCTGGCGCATGGCGTGATCGTATCGCGACAACTGCTGCTGAGCGGTGGTGACCTGGCCAAATTCAGCGGCCGTGCCAGGTTCGCGTATGCGATCGGCGGTGCCGTCGGCACGTGGGGCGGCTGGCTCGGCTCCGCCCACTGGCAGATACTCGCCGTCGTTGCCCTGGTACTGTGCGCCGGATTCATCCCGTTGCTCAAGGCCATGCCTGGCCCGGTACGGCACTGAGGTGACGGATGGGGCCGGCTGGCATCTCGTGCGCCGGGCGTTTTTCGGCAGATTTTGCCGTGCTGATGTACGCAGGTGTTGACGTTCGGCGAGGTTCCCAGCCACATTGCTGTGTGATTGATGCCGCTCGATAGGCATATCAGGCCGGACACACCACGGCGATGCCGAATGGGCGACGGGCCGACGACCCGCATCATCGCAGCAACCGGGTTCTGCCATCCTTGACGAGCAGGGCCTGCCGGTTGGTAAGAGGCTTGAGACTGAGATTAGCGCCATACCGGTCGAGAATGCGTTGTGCGGCGTGACCCATGGCCGCTGCATGATGGTGGGGGACCACGTGGAAATCAGCCAGGCCCAATCCTGTGTAATCGGTGAGATCGGGGGCTTTGTCCGTGCGGTCCATGAGCTTGATGTAGCCGATGTCGAGTGCCGTGATGACCGAGCCTGCGGACTCGCCGATATACGGCGTGCCGGCGCGCACCTGATTGATGATGGCCCGGTCGGCACCGGTGCGGCGCAACTCCTGCAGGAGAAAGAACGTGTTGCCGCCGCCCACATAGATGCAATCAGCCTCGGTGATTTTGTGGGTGATGTCCTCGGCGGAGTCGCTCGGCATGTTTTCCACATCCAGTTGTTCGACCTCGAAGCCGAGCCGTTGTAGCGCGTGTTTGCTCAATGCCGTACGAGCCGGTCCCCACGGTTCCACAGCGCTCGCCGTTGGAATGAAGACGACCCGTTTGCCCTGTGGCCGCGGCTCGATTTCATGCACGGTGGGCGAGACGTTATGGAACATCGAAGTCAGCAGCATCGTAACCATAAGCGCCTTCCTTACACATCGACTATGCGGCAGTGTAAGTCCTGAATATGTGGAAACAGCTATGCGTTCGCTGCGGGTATATCCGAATCGATCAGCGCGACTCGACCAGCGCAATGCCGGCTGCCGCCATCTGTTTGCGGGCCGCAACGCCAAGCTCCTCGCTGACCGGTACGGTCAGATCTTCGAACACGGTGACCTCGAAACTGAGCTTCCTGGCATCAAGCGCGGTGTCCTTGACGCAATGCGATTCGGCTATGCCCACCACATCCACGCGGCTCACGCCGACGGTCTTCAGCGCATTGGACAGCGTCTTTCCGGCGGACTGTGCGTAATCGACCTCCTCGCGGGTCTGGATACGGTCAGTATTGTCCTCTATGCCCTCAAAGCCGGAGTATGCCGCCGAATATTGGCCCTTCTTGAAATGATGCTCGATACCCAGCACCTTGATTGCCGGATGCAATTCGGCGTTCGGTGTACCGGCCGCGCCATGCTTCGGCCACGTGTCCACGAAATCCGGCTCTGCCGACCAGTGAGCGCCCGGCTCGATATGCCAGTCCTGTGTGGTCGCGATATACGCGTACTCGCCGCGGTGTGCGTTCACGTAATCGGCGATACGTTCGGCGACCGCGTTGCCGCCCTCAACGCCCAGCTCGCCGCCCTCGCAGAATGTCGGCTGCACATCCACCACAATCAAAGCCTTGCTCATACATTCCCCATTTCTTTTGAATAGGCCTGTAATGTGCTTTTATCTTAGTGGTTTATTGCTGAATAGGGGAGTGCCGGATTCGTCAAAAGCTAGACGTTTGATTGCCTGATTAGACCAATGTGACGGTGATGGTCTGCTCGACGGTTTCGTTTCCTGTCCAAACACCGTCTTTGCGATTCCAGTCCATGCCGTTCGCATGCAATGCGTCGATGCCGTATTGGCGTGCGTGCGTGACCAGCCAGCCCGTAACCTGCCAGCACAGGCGATTGTGGTCGTCTGCGGACAGGCCGTCGGGCAGAGCCACGGTGATTGTCGTACCGTTTGATGAATTATTACCGTTTCCCTCGGCAGTCGCAGGCGCAGTAGCGGCGGTAACACTCGGATAGGCAACAGGAAGCGCAGCGATAAGCCCATCGGCATCCGACGATGTTGCCGGCTCCAGCGCGCATGAAATAGTCGCTCCGAATTCACCGGTCAGTCCCGCAGCCCAAGCATGCGCCATGGCGTCCCATGTGGCGTACAGATCCGGGTATCCTGAACGCTGCACTTCCTGGGCCGCGTCCTCGATGGGAATCGTCTCCCAGTCCGGCACCTGCATCAGATGGTCGTAGAAGATGTTCGTGGCATACGTCATGTCGGACACCTGTTCCACGGTTCCCCAACCTTGGCTCGGCCGCTGTTGGAAGAGTCCGATGGAATCCAGATCGCCATAGGAAAGGTTCGTGATTCGCGATTCCTGCATGGCCGTGGCGATGGCCACCGTCGCCGCATGATCCGGCAGTCCGCGATTGATGGCGATGTTGGCGATGAGCTCCGCGTTCTGGGCCTGTTCCGGCATGAGGGAATAGCTTGGGCCGTCGGCTAGTTTCGCCGAACAATAGGCGTCGTCGGAGGCGCGTGAAGGGGTGCCGGAGGAAAAGAAAATGCGTGGCAGATAGATGAGCGCGGCCAGAATCGCGACGATGACGCAAGCGACGATAAACACCAGCACCCATCTGCCGCCCGAGCGGCGACGAGCCCGGTATCGCGTTCGCCGAACCATCTCGCCTCCTTCCTGGCCTTATCGGTCTTCGCCTGATTGCGCGTCTATGTCATATCGTCACGTCAATCTGATCACCACCAGTCAGAGTGTCATATCTGCCTGATGAATGCTCATAGCACCGATGACTTTGCCATAATTCTTCACGCCCTTTGACTCTCGCACAAGCCGAACCGAGAAGGATGTTCCAATGTCCGTGTTTCAGCGTGGCCAAGATCGATAATCTGGGTTGCGATCGTCTATTTCCGCTTCGAGGGGCTGATTCGCCATTTCCAGAACATCTACTTCCGTTTCAAGGGGCGGATGGTTAAGTAGACAGATCATAAAAATGGCGGGATGGCGTTGTCGTTACGCCGTTTCTACTTTTGGTTTGAGCTTCGACCAGCCCCTCGAAGTGGAAGTAGATGTTCCCGGATAACAGAATCAGCCCCTTGAAACCGAGAATGCCGTTCGAAACTGTTTCGGCGGCGAAGGAACCGTAGACGCTATTGTGTGAAATACACCCAGTCCCGGTTTGAGAGAGGAACGTATGGCACAGCCGCAGCCGTATTACGCCATCGAGGGCAATGATAATGGATTGTCCGTCGTGTTTGTGCATGGCATGGGTGTGGACCATCGTTCGCTGATGATGCTCGATGAAGCATTCGACGGCAATGATTCGATTCGCCGCATATATCTGGACCTGCCCGGCTTTGGGCGTACGCCGGCATTGCCCGAGAATGCCTGTGGACTGCCGGAAATGGCTGATTGGCTGCAAACGGTCATTGACGGCCTTGTCGGCAAAGCAACCCCATTCGCCATGGTCGGCAACTCGATGGGCGGTGCGCTTGTCCGTGAAGTATTGGCGCGCGAACCTCGCCGAGTGGTCGGCATGGCGCTGATCGCGCCGGTTGTGGATCCGCAGCATGCCGGCCGGCATGTGGCCGAACACGTGGTTGCGAATCCCAATCCCAGACTGACGCACTCCCTGCCACAGGAACAGGTGTTCGACTTCATCACCATGGGCGTCAACCAGTCATTCGATGCATGGCGGCGCTACCAGCGGTTCATCTTGCCTGGTGTGGCGTTGTGTGACCGTTCGGCGTGCAAACGACTGGATCAACGCTATTGGCTGGATGACGACCCCGAGAAAACACTCGGCACATATGCAGGTCCGGTGCTCATCGTCACCGGCAAACAAGACCAGATCGTCGGATACGAAGACCAGCAAGCCCTGTTGCCGCACTATCCCAACGCCACCTTCGTGACGCTAGACAATGCCGGTCACAACGCGCACATCGACCAACCCGAAGCCGTCATCACGCTTGTACGCGAATGGGTGGCTCATATGGCGTTCGCTCCGTTGAGATGACGGTCTGCCGAAGCCTATATGTATACGAGCGACCAATGCCAGTTGACGCAATACACCTTGCATGGTATATCGTTTTTCGATATAGTCATATCGATGTTCGCGGTGTCGTCAAAAACGTCGGCACCTGAAAGGACCGGGCTATGAAAAACTACATGAACCGATGGGTGTTGCTCGCGTTGAAAGCCATCGTGATTCTGGTCTGGCTGGCCTGCCTATGGGGCCAACTACTCGCTGTACCGGGATTGAGCGGCGCGCTGGCCGGCCTCTACCCGAGCCAGACGTCGATGCACTGGCCATATCTCATTATGGGCGTGCTGTTCCTGCTCTGCATCGAAGCGGCGTTCGTGGCCGTATGGAAACTGTTCTCCTTGTCCGGCTCAGGAGCGAACTCGAGCAGGTGATTTGAGATGACGATTCGCATCAATCTCGACGTCATGATGGCCAAACGCAAGATTGGCGTCGGCGAGCTCGCCGAACAAATTGGCATCACGCCCGCCAACGTGTCCATTCTGAAGAACGGACGTGCCAAAGCCGTCCGCTTCACCACATTGGACGCCATCTGCAAGGCGCTCGACTGTCAACCCGGAGACATCCTCGAATGGGAAGATGACGATTGATCGACACGCCACCGGCTCGAACTCATGGTTCAACTTGTAGTCTCTCCCAAAATCAATGATGCCCTATCATCCTGCAAGACGATAGGGCATCATCATGTGATTATGCGCAGCTGATATGTCGCGTTGTTATCACTCGGCGTCCGCGACCGACGCCTCCTTGGGCGCGGAGAGGAAATGCTCCTCACTGGGCAGCACGGCGTTCAGGATCACGGCCACCACGAACGCCACGGCGATGCAATTCGAGGCGAAGATCTGCTGGAACAGGGCCGGGAACTGCGCGAAGATGTCGCTTACCTGCGTGAAGCCGATGCCGATGGTCAGCGAGAGCGCCGCAATCGTGATGTTGCGCTGCGTGAAGCCCGCTTCGGCGATCATCTGGAAGCCGGAAAGAATGATATTGCCGAACATCATGATGGTGCAGCCGCCGAGCACCGCCTGCGGCAGCGAGTTGAACACCTCGGCGATGGCCGGCACGAAGCTCGCCAAAATCAGGATTACGCCACCGGAAAGAATGACCTTACGATTGACAACCTTGGTCATGGCCACGAGTCCGATGTTCTGCGCGAAGGAGGTCAGCGGCAGGCAGCCGAACAGGCCGGAGACGGTGGAGATAAGGCCGTCACCGGCGATGGCGCCAGCAGTCTCGCGTTCGGTCGGCGTACGGTTCAGACCCACTTTGGTCAGCGCGGCGGTGTCGCCCAGCACCTCAACAGAGGAGACGACATAGAGCAGGCCGATGGAGATGATCGAACCCCAGTCGAACTCGGGCTTGAATGGCATGATCTGCGGCACAGACACAATGGCAAGGTTCTGGAAACCGGAGAAATCGACCTTGCCCATGCAGATGGCCACCACGTAACCGACCACCAGACCGAATAGCACGGACAGCTGCTTGGCCGTGCCCTTCATCAACAGCTGGAATGCCAAGCAGGCGACCAAAGATATAAGCCCGAGCGTCAGATTTTGCCAGTTGCCGAAGTCCTTGGCGCCGCTGCCGCCGCCGAAGCTCGTGGCGCCCACGTTGAGCAGGGAGAAACCAATGGAGGTGACCACGATGGCGGAGACGATTGGCGGCACGAACCGACGCCAATATTTGGCCGTTAAGCCCAGCACGAGTTCCAGCATGCCGCCGACCATGACCGCGCCGACCACCGCGCCATAACCCTTGTCCGCGCAAATCGCCACGGCGGCCGCCACGTAGGTGAAGGAGATGCCGGTGACCATCGGTAGCCGGGAGCCGATGAGCCACGCGCCATACAGTTGCAGACAGGTACCGAGACCTGCCACCAGCAGACCGGACTGAATGATTGTGGCCGACTGGGCCGGCGTCATCTTCGCGGCGGATGCGACGATGAAGATCGGGGCAAGGTTGGCCACGAACATGGCCATCACATGCTGCAGGCCGAACGGAATGCCCTTCCAGAAGGATACGGGCGCGTCCAGCGAGGACAATGCCTCAAATGATATGGAATTCTTGGTTTTCTTCTCTGACATGATTCTCTTTTCTCTGTTCCCTTTTTGTTTGCTCCCGCTGGCGGGAGCTGGCGGCGTAGCCGACTGAGGGTGGTCTGCGGTCAAGATGAACCACCCTCAGTCACTGTCGTGACAGCTCCCGCCAGCGGGAGCGGGCAATAGTCCTCAGTGCCTAAAGGTAATCTCGCCGGTTCCAGGATCCATGGATTCGACAATGGCCAACGAATCTACGTCGTAACCATCGGCGCGCAGCGCGTCGCCGCCGCCCTGGAAGCCCTTCTCCACGGCGATACCAATGCCCTCGACCGTGGCGCCGGCCGTCTTGCACAGATCAATAAGGCCGCGCAGCGCCTTGCCGTTGGCCAAGAAATCGTCGATCAGCAGCACATGGTCGCCCGCATTCAGATACTTCTTGGCCACGATCACCGGAAATTCCTTCTGCTTGGTGAAGGAATACACGGTGGTGGTGTATTGGTCGCCGTCCAGATTGATGGACTGCGCTTTCTTGGCGAACACCACCGGCACATTGCCGAAATGCTGGGCGGCCACGCATGCGATGCCAATGCCGGACGCTTCGATGGTCAGAATTTTGGTGATGTGCTTGCCGGCGAAATGTTTGGCCCACGCGGCTCCCATACGGTCGAACAGACGTACGTCGCACTGGTGGTTCAGGAACGCGTCCACCTTGAGCACGTCACCTTCCTTTACCGTTCCCTCGCTCTGGATTCGTTCCTCAAGTTCCTGCATCGGACCTCCTGTCATCGTGTGCCACAACCGATATGGATGATATGGATATCTGCAAGTGTACGTTGTCCGATGCGAGGGGCGGTGCGGCGGCGGTTCTTCGCCACATGATGAGCCGGCTGCCGGAACACCAGGAGCCCGTGACAATTCGGGTGCCAGACGCCCACCCCCGAGCCGGTTCTTCAGCTGCCGCTGACCCGTGCATGTGGTAAACATGATTGTCGCGATTCAAAGGGAGGCAACAGTGTACGACGAGCCGGAAGTCATCGCCCGCAGCGCGCAGGAACTCGTAGGCGACCTGAACCCGCAGCAGGCCGAAGCCGTGCAATACCGCGGCCAGGCGCTACTGATCGGAGCCGGCGCCGGTTCCGGCAAAACCCGAGTCCTCACCCGACGCATTGCATGGATCCTGAGCCAGTTCGGCGCATGGCCCAGCCAGATTCTGGCCATCACCTTCACCAACAAGGCCGCCGCCGAGATGCGTGAACGACTCGGCTCGCTGATTGGCCCGGTGGCCCAGCGTATGTGGGTCTCCACCTTCCACTCCGCCTGCGTGCGCATCCTGCGCCGCGACGGCAAATCCATCGGCCTCAAATCCGGCTTCTCCATCTATGATTCCGCCGACTCCGAGCGACTCGTCAAAATCATCGCCACCGAATTCAACCTCGATATCAAGCGCTACACCCCGCGTTCGATCCTCGGCCACATCTCCGACCTGAAAAACAACCTGACCGGCTGGAAGGAAAACCTCGCCGTCCATGCGCCCGACTTCACGCCCGGCCAGCGCGGCTACCAGTTCGGCACGGTGGGTGACCTTGAAGCCATCTACGCGGTGATATACGCCGAATACGAGCACCGGCTCGCTCTGGCCAACGCCGTCGACTTCGATGATCTGATTGGGCGCACGGTCGAACTGCTGCGCACCGACCCGGCCGTCGCCGAGTACTACCATCACCGTTTCCGCTACATTCTGGTCGACGAGTATCAGGACACCAACCACGCCCAGTATGTGCTCGTACGCGAGCTGGCCGGCGTGGACACAGGGGAGAAGGCCATTCCGGGCGCGCCGAACGCAGGCAAATCCGGCCCTGCTTGGATCACCGTCGTGGGCGATTCCGACCAGTCCATCTATGCCTTCCGCGGCGCCGACATCCGCAACATCCAGGATTTCGAACAGGACTTCCCGAACGCCAAGACCATCATGCTCGAACAGAACTATCGTTCGACGCAGACCATTTTGGACGCGGCCAACGCGGTGATCAGCAACAACGAGGGACGCAAGCCCAAGAAACTGTGGACAGCACTCGGCAAAGGCGAGCCAATCGTCGGCTACGCGGCGGATAACGCCCAGCAGGAGGCCCAGTGGGTGGCCACCGAAATCGCCCGACTGCACGCCGAAGAAGATATCGCCTACTCTGACATGGCGATTATGTATCGCGCCAACGCGCAGTCCCGCTCGCTCGAAGAGGCGTTAATCAACGCAGGGCTGCCGTACCAGCTCGTCGGCGGCACCAAGTTCTACGAACGCCGTGAAATCAAGGACGCGCTGGCCTACCTGCAGGCGCTGGTCAACCCGGATGATGACGTGAACCTGCGTCGAATTTTGAACGTGCCCAAGCGCGGGCTCGGCGATCGTGCCGAGGGCATCCTGCTCGCCTATGCGCGCGAACGTGGCACCAGCTTCTTCTATGCACTCATGCATTTGGATGAAATTCAGGACGTGCCCACACGTACCGCCACGCAGCTCAAGGCCTTCCGTGATTTGATGGGTGAGCTCTCGCAATTCACGCGAGCACATGACGCCAAGCCCAGCGAGATTGTGGCCGAAGTGCTGGAGAAGTCCGGCTTGCGTGCAGAGCTGGAAAAGTCCGTGGACCCGCAGGACGCCTCCCGTTTGGAAAACCTCTCCCAGCTGCAGTCCACCGCAGCCGAGTTCGAGCAGAACACGCCCGACGCCACGCTATCCGCATTCCTGGAGACCACCGCGCTCGTGGCCGATTCCGACCAGCTGCCCGGCGAGGCGGAGGATTCCGGCAAAGTGACGCTGATGACCTTGCACACGGCCAAGGGCCTCGAATACCCGGTGGTATTCCTGACCGGTATGGAACAGGGTACGTTCCCACACTCGCGCTCGATGGAAGACACCACAGAACTGCAGGAAGAACGCCGACTTGCCTATGTGGGTATTACCCGCGCCAAGCAGCGGCTGTACGTCACGCGCGCGGCTGTACGCTCCCAGTGGGGTCAGGCCGCCGATATGATGCCCAGCCAGTTCCTTGACGAGATTCCGGATTCGCTGATCGACTGGAAGCGTCGTGAGGCCGGCGTGGAACGCATGCGCGCCAACTGGGAATCCGATGGATTCGCCGACGATTACGGCGGCTGGGATGATGACGATTTTGGCGGTACGACGTTCGGTGGGTCCTCGACATTCGGCTCTCGCGGTTCGGGTTCGTCGTATGGCTCGAGATCTCATTACGGCTCGTCAAGCTATGGGTCTGGCTCGTCCTATGGCTCCCGTTCGGGCGGTTCATCGTATGGCTCACGTTCCGGCTCCTCCTACGGTTCCCGCTCGCGCTCGGGTTCGTCCTATGGTTCGGGTTCCGGCTCTTCATATGGTTCTCGTTCCCGTTCCAGTTCGGCGTCCGGCGGCACTCGTGGCGGCAAGGTCACTACGCGCCACACCACGCCGAAGTCCGGTTCCGCCGGATCTTCCATGCCAAGTTCCAAGCTCGCTAAAGATAATGGACTGAATATCTCTGACTTTGCCGTGGGCGACATGATCAGCCACGACCAGTACGGTCTCGGCAAGGTCACCGACGCGCAGGACAAGGGCCGCAATTCGGTCATCACCGTGGACTTCGGCTCCGCCGGCGTCAAACGCCTTATGCTCCGCGTGGCACCGATCGAAAAGCTGTGAGCTGAAAGCGCATACCAGATAATTTCATAAAAAACAAGACTTGTGTTCCTCATCATACTGTGGCCATAATGCGGAGGTTGTGCTCACGAACCCCTGGTAGCAGGGGAGAGGAAGGAAGTTATGAAGAACAAGCTGTTCGCATCCGTGCCCAATATTCTGTTCGGTGCGCTTATTGCCATCGCACCCCAGACCTTTGCTCACGCTTGCACCGGCCATGACATGCCGGGTGCCTGCCATTACTCGCAGCAGGCCGCCACCGGTATCGGCGTTGTGATTCTGGTGCTCGGCGTCGTGGCCTTGTTCGTCAACGCCCAGGTCCGTATTGGTCTGAACATCGCCGCCATCGCTAACGCGTTGCTGCTGCTTGCTGTGCCCACCTTCCTGATCGGCATCTGCAAGGGCGCCATGATGCACTGCCGCATGGTCATGCTGCCCACGCTTATCGTGCTCGGCGTGCTCACTCTCGTGTTCGCCGCTGTCGCCATCTGGCTCGATTCCCGAGCGGCCAAGCACTGAACTTGACCTCGTGTGACCGGGGTCCGATTTCATTCCAGGAGTCGGGTTCCGGTCTCGCTTATTGCAACCGCACCATAATTGATAAGGACCCCCATCGTGCCATCGCATATCGCATTGCGCGGCCTGCCGTTTGAAAATCTCAAGCGCAAGCCATTCCGCACCGGCGCCCTGCTCGCCGTCGTCACCATTCTTGCGCTGACATTCTTCGGCGGCACCATGCTGACCATGAACCTCAACACCGGTATGACCAGCATGGAGAAGCGCCTCGGCGCCGACCTGATGGTTGTGCCTCAGGACACCGCGCAGAAAGCCGAAGCGCTGTTGACCAACGGCAACCCCAGCACGTTCTATTTCACCAGAGACATCGCCACTGAGGTCAAGCAAGCGGATGGCATCGAACAAGCCAGCGAACAAACCTACATATCGTCACTGGCCGCCGCCTGCTGCGACGAAAAACTGCAGATCATCGGCTACGACCCGTCCACCGACTTCGTTATCGAGCCATGGGTTGCGTCCCAATTCAAAGGCACCCTCGAAGACGGCAAGATGATCGCCGGCGCGAACGTCAATGTGTCCACCGATGGCACCATTGAGCTATACGGCCGTAAATGGCCGGTGGTCGCTCAGCTGGCCAATACCGGCACCAGCCTCGACAATTCGGTGTTCATCAACCAGGCCACTGTGCCCGACATGGTCGCCGCATCGTCCAAGGTCTCCAAGCAGGTCATGCCCATGGAATATGCGGGCAAGGCCGTCTCCACCGTGATGATCAAGGTCAAGCAGGGGTATGAGGCGCAAACCGTGGCCGAGAACATCAAACGCATTGACTCCCGATTCGCCGATCTGGGCTACGTGTATCCCGGCGGCATCACCGCCAATACCAAGACCTCGCTGACCGCATTGGTCACCTACCTCAAGGTGTTCGTGGCCGTGATCTGGGTGATGGGTGTGATCGTGCTGCTCGCCGTATTCGCCTCTTCGGCGAACGAACGCAAGCGCGAGTTCGCGTCCCTGCGCATTATGGGAGCCACGCGTGGCATGTTGAACGTCATCATTCTCAAGGAATCGGCCATTATCGGACTGATTGGCGGTGTAATCGGCGTAGGCGTGGCGAGCCTCGTGATCTTCCCATTCAGTTCGCTAATCGGCAAACAATTGCAATTGCCATATCTGCAAGCCGGACCGGCCTCCGTTATCGGATTCATTGCCATAACTATTGTGTGCTCAACCGCCATCGGCATTGTCGGCTCGTTGCTGACCATGTGGCGACTTGGCCGCCCCGAAGCCTATCTGACCCTGCGAGAAGGGGAGTGACATGACCGAAACTGCATCTCATCTGCTGGAATTGGTGGATTTGACCCGCCAGTTCGTCCGTCGCGGCACGCCGTTTGACGCGGTCAGTCACGTCGATCTCACGATTGACGCTGGGGAATTCGTCGCCATCGTCGGTCGCTCAGGCAACGGTAAAAGCACCCTGATTAATATGGTCGCCGGATTGGTGCGCCCAAGTTCGGGAACCGTGCATGTGGATGGGCGCGAAGTGACTGAGCTGAGCGATAAGGAACTGTCCCTACTGCGCAACCGAACCATCGGTTTCGTGACCCAAAGCCAGACCCTGCTCGGCAATCTCACGGTGCTCGACAATGTGATTCTGCCCGCGACGATGTTCCCGGATGCTCTGCCGTTCATGGAGGCTGAGAATAAGGACGATGCAGCCGTGCAAAAACAGAACAATATGGCCGAGACCGAGCCTTGCATCGAATCTGAGGCCGATAACGGTTCCGCATCCGATGAGAACAGTACCGAGTCTTCCACCGAGCCGGATCCGTTTATGCCGGATGTCATCGCGCCGATTGCAGATGCTGACGGTAAACCGTCAAACTCAGCTGCAAGCCAGCCCGACTTATTTACCGAGCGCGCCAAGCATCTGCTCACCCAGCTCGGTGCCGCCGATTTGGCAGACAGCTATCCGCGCGAACTATCCGGTGGTGAGATGCGGCGTGTCTCCATCGCCCGCGCCCTGATGAATCAGCCCAAATTGCTTATCGCGGACGAACCGACCGGCGATCTCGACCAAGAGAGCACTGACATCGTGATGCAACTGCTGAGAAGCCAAGCCGATAACGGTACGGCGATCCTCATGGTCACGCATGATCCGGATGCGCTGGAGTATGCGGACAAGGTATACCGCATGGATGCCGGAGTGCTGTCCATGGCTGCGGTGTAATATTGTTCGCTGGTGTCTGCCGACTGGTAGATGCCGTCTGGAGTCATAGCCCGTCAACGGGTCGGCGGTAGGCGATCGCAAGAACGTCAACCCGCTCGTGAGCAATCACGACGAAGCGTTGGAGAGGCCCGACTCAGCGTTTGGAATCATACGAAACCAAACGTTCCGTTCAGATAACGACAGAAGGAATAATCCAATGACGAACGTTCAGCGTTCTCGCCGTCAGGTGCGCCTGTCCCGCGCCCTCGGCATCGCACTGACCCCCAAGGCTCAGCGCATTTTCGAAAAGCGTCCGTACGCTCCTGGCGAGCACGGTCGCGACCGTCGCCGCACCGAATCCGATTACGCGGTGCGTATGCGCGAGAAGCAGCGTCTGCGCGCTCAGTACGGCATCTCCGAGAAGCAGCTCCGCGCCGCTTACGAGAAGGCTACCCGTACCGCCGGCCAGACCGGTAACGCCATGCTGACCGACCTCGAGACCCGTCTCGACAACCTGGTTCTGCGTGCCGGCATCGCCCGCACCACCGCCCAGGCCCGTCAGTTCGTGGTGCACCGTCACATCCTCGTTGACGGCAACGTGGTGGACCGTCCGTCCTACCGCGTCAAGCCCGGCCAGACCATCCAGGTGAAGGCCAAGAGCCAGACCATGGTTCCGTTCCAGATCGCCGCCGAAGGCGTGCACCGTGATGTGCTGCCCGCGGTTCCCGGTTACCTCGACGTGAACCTTGCCTCCCTGAAGGCCACCCTGACCCGCAAGCCCGAGGTCGAAGAGATTCCGGTGCAGGTCAACATCCAGTACGTGGTCGAATTCTACGCCCGCTGATTCGGGCCCCCTTATCTGAAACATCAGAATCAAGGACATACCGCTTGGACCCCCCTCCCGCAAGGGACGCGGGGTTCTCGCGTTCCGGGGCGCGGGCGTTTTCCCGGAGACTGGATGAACGGAATCAGGCCGTTCTGCGCAGGAGGAATGGGGCGGACTTTGGGCTTGAGCTGCGGCGCTGGGCGCTCATGCAGTCTTGTCATCTGCATTGTGGGTGATCTGGATGTTGTTGTTGCGATGAGTCCGTTCGGCACATTGATCGAATATCTTCTGGTCTACGGATGCGGGCAAGCCATTTCTTGGAAGGCGTTTCGTCGAGATTGGCGGGAGCTTGCGTCAGCAGGCGTCGATGAAGGCGCTGAGGATGCGACGTTGGTTGCTATCGGCGCGGTGGGAGAACTCAGGATGCCATTGGACGGCCCAGACGAAACGCTTGGCCGGCATCCAGACCGCCTCCACGATGCCGTCCGGCGCGGTGGCCATCGGTTCCAGTCCCTGGCCCAGCGTGCGAATCGCCTGATGGTGATAACTGTTGACGCCCAGCGTATAGGCGCGCGGATGATACGGCCTGCCGAAGGAATCGACCTCATCGGCCTCCGCCTCACTTGGGCCGTTGTCTCCCAGCGGCCACAACGCACGGGCCAACGGCGAATCGGGCGCGATCGACACTTCGTGGACCACCGGGTCATACGGCGGCTTGTCGCCATGATGCACGACCGGGCTGGGATGCTCGTCCGGCAGATCCTGCCACAGCGTGCCTCCCAAGGCGACGTTGAGGCTCTGGATGCCGCGGCAGATGCCCAGCAGCGGCTTGTCCGCCGCGATGACGGAGGGGATCAGGCGCTCCTCCATCCGGTCGCGGGCCTTGCATAGTTTGACCGTCTTGGGGCCGGCCGCCTCGCCATACCGTTCCGAATCCACGTCGTGGCCGCCGGTGACCAGGAATCCGTCGCATTGGCCGACCAGCTGTTCGATTGCAGCTTCATCGTCGGTCAGCGGCAGCATCACCGGGATGCCGCCGGCTTCGATGATGCCGTCGAAATAGCCGGGCAGCATCCACAGGCTGTTCAGTGTGTCGTCCCACAACGGGACCACGCCGATAAGCGGACGGTGGGCCATCGCTACCTCCAAACGTGTACTTACTGATAAAGCGACTCAACTTGCTACAGTCTCGAACCTGAAAAATTGTACCAGTGTGACTTGTGGGCGGAGTCTACTGCATAGCTTAGGGGGGGGGGTAGGGATTTCAATCAAGGGCGGCTTATCGCTCGTAGTGTTCCAATTCGGCTGGTGGGTACACCTGGGTCCAATGGTGCGGCTGCAGGTCGCGCAGCGGCACGAACAACGGATGCTCTCCCTGATTGTTGTCGGACACGGCGCACATCACGTCGTCGCCCCAATAGCGCAGCCGTTCCTGACAGATGCCGCATGGAGACAACACGGTGAACGGGGCGTGTTCGTCATCGCGTACGACGCAGATGGTGTGGGTGACACGGCGATCAAGCTTCATCGCCTCGCACATCGCTCCGACCTCGATGCATAGCGAAGCGGCGGCATTGGGTGTTTCAATCGCCACGCTCGTGACGATAAGTGCCTCCGAGCCGTTGCTTCCGTCATGTTTACCGTTGTCTTTGCCGGCGAGTCGCATCGCCGCCGCGCCTCCCCATCCTGTCGGATACCTTCGCTCGATCAGTTCCACGGCACTGCGATACAGCGTTTCCTCGATATGACGCTCCACTGGAGCCATATGGTCACCTCGCGTAATCGACCTGCCATCGGTGGGCAGGCGGGATTCAAACCATTACTAGTCTAGGGGGGGGGGAGATATCCTTGACGCATGCTTATCGTCGAAGTAGTTGTGGCCGTGGTCGTCGGCGTGTTTTTGGTCGGGGTCTATCGTGATGCAAAGAACGGAACGTTGCCTTTGCAGAATTCGGTAGGCATCAAAACGCCGGCAACAATGTCATCCGAAGACACATGGAATCGGATTCACAAGCAGTACGCTCCGATATTCCTCGTTGATGCATGTGCCCTGTTCCTCATCGCCCTTGAAATCATCATTGGCGGGGCCATGGAGAAGAGCTTCAATAACATGGCATCGGAGGTATTGATTGCGTTGGTGGCCACGCTTGTTGTCATGGTGCTGGCCAATCTGGTCGTCGTTGTTGTGGCAGATCGGTCTGCACGAAAATGAGATAGCTTGGTGAGAAGCCGCTATGTCGGACTTGCTGAAACAACCAACCTCGCAACGGGGTAAAAAGTAAGAGAGCGACGAATCGGGATTCTCGGAGGTGTTATATGTTGGATATTCAAGATGATATCAGTAGCTACCTTGCCTTTTCGCACTATATCGATTGGAATGAACCGAGTGTGCAAAGAAAAGCCAAGGAACTAAAAGACTCCACTGAAGGCGAAATCGAACTGGCAAAAGCCGCCTACTATTTTGTTAGAGATGAAATCAAGCATTCATGGGATGTCCAAGACAAAAGAGTCACGGCAACAGCCTCAGACGCATTAAGGGAGGGCGTCGGTATTTGTTGGGCAAAATCTAATTTATTGGCCGCCCTATTAAGGGCAAATGGCATTCCTGCCGGAATATGCTATCAAAGGCTTACGTTAGGCAGTACGCCTGAAAGCGGATACTGCATCCATGCCTTGAATGCCATTTATCTGAGATCCATTGACCGATGGATTCGTGTAGATGCAAGAGGGAATAAAGAGGGTGTACAAGCAGACTTTTCTGTTGACGATGAACGTTTGGCTTTCCCCATTCGGAAAGAGTACGATGAGGTGGATTATAAAACTGTGTATGCCGAACCGTTGCCGCAGACAATGAGCATTCTTGAAAATAGTACAGATGCTCTATACATGTATCTGCATTCGCTGCCCGAAAGAATTTGACGGATTCATTTTTATCGGGAGGCAGGAGGCAGCGGCTGGTTCGGACTGCATTAGCGGTTAGCGGGGAACGATTCGCCCGCGACAACAGCCCATCACGCCAAACTTGACAAGAGTGACGTCGGTGACCCGTGCTGCGGCAAGCACCTCGACAGGGATGGTGACGGTATCGGTTGCTCTCAGGCTAGTAGGCCCGGATAGAGTTCGTTGATCGCCCAGGTGACGCGGCCGGCATCATATGCCGAAAGTCTTCCTGTCGGGCCGTCGTCGAGGAAAAGATTGCTTGGCAGCCGCAGCAGTTGCGAGCATCGCACGGCGCTGGGCTTGCTCAGTCCCGCGTCCTGCCAGTCACGCAGCACCACATAGCCCGGTTCGTCGCGCCAGGTGTTGCCGGTGACCTTGGTCACCAAGGCGATGCGGGTACCGTCGTCCCATTGGAGGATCACGCTGGGACGGTTCTTCGCTTTGCCTGGCTTGTCGGGAAAAGTGAACGGCACCCACCATATCTCGAACTGGTGCGGATCAGTCTTCATCATCGTCCCAACCCTCCGGCAGGATCACGGCACCATCACGTATCTGGGGCGTCACGATGCGGGGATCATCCATGTTCGCTTTGAACAGGGGATATCCCTCGTTGTCTTTTTCGAATGAAGGGCGGACGCTTGGCGTGAATGGCAGACGCCCGTCGCGTACCAATTGTCTGAGAGACATTTCGGCAAACGTGCTCAGGTTCAACCCCATGGCGTCAAGTATGGCGATGCCGTCACGCTTGGTCTGCGCATCCAGACTGATCGTGGTCTTCTCCTTGATAGCCATCATTACTCCTTATAACAGTGGTGTGACATACGTATATCATACCTCAAATCAGTCATGTCAGCTGGGGCCCCGTTGTCTATTTGTAAGTGCAGCATCCTTGTTTTCGGCTGATTCTGGCGGTTCGTCGGCGAATGCCTTGGCAGGGGTGCGCTAGCCGAGCACTCGCATGGGCCTGTTGTCGGTTTCGTCGACGGTCTCCTGCGGTTCGCGTGCCGTCCCGGCATCATGGCTATGCGGCGCACGCTCGCCCCGTTGCCCATCTCAATCCGGACGACCTGCCGTTCCTCTTCCGACAGGTGCGAATACACCTGGCCCAAGGTGCAACACCCCTTCGTTTGGTTATCTGGACAATCTCCAATCTAACGGGTGTTGCACTTTCATTTAGACAACGGGGGGTTCCTGCGTTTTAGCGGACTGCGGTAGCATGGGAACCATGATTCTGCATTTGCATCTGGTTCGTCATGGGCAAACCACGTTCAATAAATACAACCGTCTTCAGGGATGGTGCAATGCGCCGCTCACCGCATCCGGACTTGCCGATGCCGACAGGGCCGGGCACAAACTTGAGGGCTATGATTTTGCGGCGGCATATTGTTCCGATACTTCTCGCGCCGAAATCACAGCGAAGCGAATTCTCGATATCAATGAGGCTGCCGGACATGCACGGCCAGAACTCACGGCCGATATGCATTTCCGCGAACAATGCTACGGATACTTCGAGGGGCAGGACATGTCGCTGGCTTGGACCGCTGCGGGTGGACCTCACGGCGCGAAGGACTACAACGACATCGTAGCCAAATTTGGTCTGGCCGCCTCCCGTGATTTCCTGAAAGAGGCCGACCCCTTCCATGACGCGGAATCCGATGAAGAATACTGGACGCGCGTCGAAGGAGCATTCCAGCTCATCGCCAGCAACCCCAATCTCAAGGATGGCGATGATGTGCTTCAGATTTCGCACGGTAACACGCTGCTCAGCCTCGGCCACCGTTTCGGAGGCCCCGATCTTGACCTTAGCGAACGACCGGCCAACGGCTCGGTAACCGTACTCGACTTCGACACGACCAAACCGTTTTCGCAGGCCGTGACCATCGTCTCATACGGCAAATAGCGTATTTCATCGTCAGTTGCACGGGTAAATAGGGGAGGAGTGCTACCCTTATCCGAGTAAGTGTGACCTCAAGGAGGCAACAATGGGAGTCGGAGAGATCGCAGGCCTGATTGCGGCCATCGCGTTCGCAGTATTGGCCGGATTCATGATCTATCCGCTAATTCGGTTGGGCAAGATGTTCGACCAGATTTCGCAGACCGTCAAGGAATCCGGTGAGCATGCCATCCCCGCATTGGATGAGGGCGTGACCACCGTCAAGCAGGTCAACAAGTCGCTTGAGGATGTCAACAAGATTTCCGCTGCGGCCTCCACCACCGCCAACAACGTGGGTGCCCTGACCGATTTGTATGGATCCTTCCTTGGCAAGCCGGTTATCAAGGTCGCTTCGGCCTTCTATGCCTTGAAGGCCACTGGCCAGTCGTTCCTGGCTCAGAACGCCAACAAGACCGCTCAGAAGGGGGAGTGATGTTCAAACGCATCTTTTGGGTGGGCGTCGGTGTGGCCATCGGCGTGATGGCCGTCACCAAGGCACAGGCCTATGTCAAGGCCAATACGCCTGACGCGGCCCGTCAGTTCCTGCTTGGTCCCGATCAAGACAATGTACCGATGAAGACGCTCGAAGGCCTGGTCAATGAATTCAATGCGACCCGTCGAGCCCGTGAGGCTGAGCTCAATCGTCAGTACACTGAGCGCGCCAACTGACACGCGCACGGCCTTACGCAATCCTTTAATCCATACTTTCCACTGATAGTGGCGCAATTGCGCCCGAAACAAACCTACAAGGAGTTCATCCGCTCATGCGCACTGCGGACATCGCCAAGCGATACCTCGATTACTTCGCCAAGCACGACCATCTCGTCATGCCTTCGGCGTCCCTTATTTCCCCGAACCCCACCACGCTGTTCACCATCGCCGGCATGGTGCCGTTCATTCCTTACCTGCTTGGTGAGCAGACCCCGCCGAAGCGCCGCATGACTTCGAACCAGAAGTGCGTGCGCACGCTCGACATCGACGAGGTCGGCAAGACCACCCGCCACGGCACCTTCTTCCAGATGCTTGGCAACTTCTCCATCGGCGACTACTTCAAAGAAGAGGCCATCCACTACGCCTGGGAGCTGCTGACCACCCCGCAGGACCAGGGCGGCTATGGCTTTGACCCGGAAAAGCTGTGGGTCACCACCTTTACCGACGACGAGGAAGCCCGTTCCATCTGGAAGAACGAGGGCTTTGATCCCGAGCACATGCAGATTTTCGGCATGGAAGACAACTTCTGGACCACCGGCGGCCCTGGCCCCGGCGGCCCCTGCTCCGAGATCTACGTGGATCGCGGCCCCGAATACGGCCGTGATGGCGGCCCTGCGGCCGACGAGACGCGCTTTATCGAAATTTGGGATCTCGTGTTCGAGAACTACGAGGTCGACAATGTCAAGTCCAAGACCGACCTGCACATCGTCGGCGAGCTGGCCCAGAAGAACATCGATACCGGCGCCGGTCTGGAACGTCTGGCCTACCTGATGCAGGGCAAACAGAACATCTATGAGACCGACGAGGTCTTCCCGGTCATCGAGGCCGCCGAGCGCCTGTCCGGCCGCAAGTACGGCGAGGACGAGGCCGCGGATGTCAAGTTCCGTGTCGTGGCCGACCACGTGCGTTCCGCGCTGATGATTATGTCCGATGGCGTGCGCCCGTCTAACGTCGGCCGCGGCTACGTGCTGCGGCGTCTGCTGCGTCGTACTGTGCAGGCCATGCGCGTGCTTGGCGTGACCGATCCGGTGATTCCCGAGCTGCTGCCCGTCTCCAAGGAGGCCATGGTCGCCAGTTACCCGGAGCTTAACGACACCTTCCACGATGTCTCCGAAGCGGCCTACGGCGAGGAAGATGCGTTCCGTCGTACGCTGGAGAACGGCATCGAGATTCTCGACGTGGCCGTCAAGAAGGCCAAGAAGACCGCCGACCCGGTGGTCTCCGGCTCTGATGCGTTCACTCTGCACGACACCTACGGCTTCCCGATCGAGTTGACTCTCGAAATGGCCGCCGACCAAGGAGTGAAAGTCGACGAGGCCAAGTTCCGCGAGCTTATGGCCGAGCAGAAGTCCCGTGCCCGCGCCGACGCCCTCAAGAAGCGTCACAACGTGGACCTGTCGGTCTATGACGACTTCAAGAAGACGCTCGCCAAGCCGATCGACTTCCTCGGCTACACGGACATGTCCGCCCGTGCCAAGGTGATCGGCATCATGCAGGAAGGCAAGGGCTCCGTGCCCGCCGTGACCGGCCCGGCCAACGTCGAGGTCATCCTCGACCGTACCCCGTTCTATGCGGAGGCCGGCGGTCAGCTTGCCGATCAGGGTGAGATTCTCTCCGATGACGGCGCCGTGCTCGAAGTCGACGACGTGCAGAAGCCCATCAAGGACCTCATCGTTCACCAGTGCCGCTTGACTGAAGGCACGCTGGTCGTGGGCGCTGAAGTCAATGCGAACATCGATCTGGCCCGCCGTGGCGCCATTGCCCGTTCGCACACCGCCACGCACATGGTACACAAGGCGCTGCGCGAAGAGCTCGGCCCGCAGGCCACTCAGCGTGGTTCCGAAGACGCCCCGAACCGTCTGCGTTTCGATTTCCAGTGGTCCAAGGCTCCGGCCAAGTCCGTGATTTCCGCTGTTGAGGAGCGCGTCAACGACAAGCTGCGCGACAACCTCGCCGTGACCACCAAGGAAATGAAGTTCGACGATGCCATCGCCCTCGGTGCCATGCACCTGTTCGGCGAGAAATATGGCGACGTCGTGCGCGTGGTGTCCATCGGCGAAGACGGCTGGAGCCGTGAGCTGTGCGGTGGTACCCACGTGGACCACGTCGGCAAGATCGGTATGGTCAACATCCTCTCCGAAGCCTCCATCGGTTCGGGCGTGCGTCGTGTCGATGCCGTCGTGGGCCAGGGCGCATACGATTTCAACGCTCGTGAGCACGCGCTGGTCTCCCAGCTGTCCGACAAGCTCAACGCCCGTCCGGACGAGCTCGCCGAGCGTGTGAACACCCTGCTCGCTAAGCTCAAGGAATCCGACCGTCGACTTGCCTCCATGTACGAGGCCCAGCTCGCCGCCGCTGTTCCGGCTCTGGTCGAAGACGCCAAGAACTCTGCTGCTCCCGTCAAGGTGGCCATCAAGAACGTGGGCCACTTCGGTGCGGTTGATGCCCTGCGCAAGACCGTGCTCGACGTACGCGGCCAGCTCGGTGAGGACGCCCCCGCCGTGGTGGCTCTCGCCGGTGTGAACGAGGACGACAAGCCCATGGTCGCCGTGGCCACCAACGAAGCCGCCCGCAAGGCCGGCATCAAGGCCGGCGATCTGGTGCGCGGCGCATCCAAGATCCTCGGCGGCGGTGGCGGCGGCAAGCCGGACTTCGCCCAGGGCGGCGGCGCCGATGCCTCCAAGATCAACGAGGCACTTGAGGCGCTCAAGCACGAGGCGCAGAAGGCCTGATAACGCCCGTGGTGTGGTTAGGCGTTGATTTGGGTAACGCCCGGGTCGGACTCGCATTGTCCGACCCGGAGCTTACCTTTGCACACCCAGCCGGGAACATTCATGTTGCCGGTGACTATTTCTTTGCCATCGATGAAGTGCTGAATGTCGTTGAGGACGAGCACGTGACCCATATCATCGTGGGACTGCCGTTGCAGATGGACGGCACTGAAGGCAAAAGCGCCAAGAAGGCGCGCAGATGGGCCGTAAACCTTGAGAAGCGTTTGCGTTCCGAGAGAGAAGAATCCCAAGAACCCCAGATTCCGCAGGTAGTATTGGTAGATGAGAGATTGACAACGGTCAGCGCTCATCGTCAGCTGTTTGAGGCTCAGAAGGCTTCGACCAAGCATAGGCCAATGGTGGACCAGCAGTCGGCAGTGGTGATTTTGCAGACGGCACTTGACCGTGCGGGGGAACAGTGAGGGACCGGTTTTATGGCAGACAATTTCAACGATTTCTTCGATGAGAACACGCATTGGGTCGAAGGGAACGCGAATCCGCCCGGCGGCTCGCTGGAACCTCCGCAGCCGCCGAAGTCCCGCAAGGAGATGCGCAAGCGCCGCGAGAAGCGTAAGCAACGCCATACCATGGTCATCATTGCGGTTATCGTGGTTATCGCACTGATGGTGTGCGGCGGATATTTTGGTGTGAAGAAGCTCAAGTCTATTCGAGACAGCCAGAGCCAGACGACCGCTGTCATCGCTGATTATCCAGGTCCTGGCGATGGCGACGTCCAATTCACCGTGGAAGAGGGACAAGGTGCTGATGTCATTGCGAAGAACCTCTTCAAGCAGAAGATCATCAAGTCTGCCGCCGCGTTCACCAGTGTGGTCATGGCCAATGATGCCAAGCTGTACCCCGGCACGTTCTCGCTGAAACAGCACATGAAAGTCGATGCTGTGCTGCGCATCTTGTCGGACCCGTCCAATGCCTCCGGATTCCTGGAAGTGAAGCCCGGCGAACGCGTCACTGATGTTCTTGATGCGGCGGCGAGTTTGTCCGGTATTGATCGCAGCGAATTCGATGCCATCGTCAACAATAAGGGCGCGGGCATTCTCCCCGACGAGGCGGCAGGCAGCTTCGAAGGCTGGCTTGAACCCGGCAGCTATAACATCAAGAGCATGGGCAGCGCTTCAGACATCCTCAAGGCCATGGTCGACAAGCGTATTGCCAAGCTTGACGAGCTTGGCGTGCCGTCAGGTACTGACCGCGAACGTGTGATGATCATTGCATCCATCGCCGAGGCCGAGGTCAATAAATCCGACTACTACGCCAAGGTGACACGTGTCATTGAGAATCGTCTCGATCAGGGCATGACCTTGGGCATGGACTCTACGGTGGCCTATGGCAATAATGTGAAGTCGGCAGAAGTCACTACTGCTATGACGCAGGATGCCTCCAACCCGTATAACACATATCAGATTGCCGGATTGCCTCCCACTCCGATTAGCAATCCTGGCGACAACGCTATTTCGGCTGCGCTGAACCCCGAACCGGGTGACTGGCTGTACTTCTGCACAGTGAATCTCGACACCGGCGAAACCAAGTTTGCCGCCACTGCCGACGAACACAATCAGAACGTTGCAGAGCTGCGCCAGTGGCAGGCTGCAAACGGGCAGTAGTCCATCCCTGCTAGTCCCTCTAGTGGAGAAAACGGCAGGTGGCCCATTCTTGTTGCCCCCCTGATGAGGGGGCTCCCGCGAAGCGAGTGGGGGAGAGAACTTACGAGACAACCCCAACAACAATCGCTACAGCGGCTCCCATCAATATCACCGGCGCATATGGCACTTTGCCCGCATACGCCGGTGATTTGCGTTGCGGGTCGAACCTCGTCCACCACGCGATCCACGCGATACCGAACACACCCATGGCCAGCCACCACACCACCACAGGCAGCAGTCCGAATAAGCCGACGGACAACCCCATAGGAACCAATGCGGTCACGTCACCGAATCCCAGTGATTTGGGCACAATGAGCGCCAATGCAAACTGAACCAAGCAGCACAACACGGTAAACAGCAGTGCCTGTAACAGCACGAACAAATCGTTTGCCACCACGCCATAGGCAAAATCCGCGGCCAGTTGCAGCAACGCACCTACCGCGACCCATGCAATCGGCACCCGCCTGCACCGCACATCTTCAATGGACAGTGCAAGCCCACATAGCAGACCGGGCAAGGTGAACAGGTATGGCATGGCTTAACATTAACCCCTAGTTACTGAACATACGAAACGAGGGATGCTATGTTGCGCTGGCAGACAGCAGGGGAGTCGCATGGAGAGGCCTTGGTGGCCATGATCGAGGGGCTGCCGGCCGGCATTCGCATCAGTACCAACGACATCGTCTCCGCGCTGGCCCGCCGTAGGCTCGGCTATGGTCGTGGCGCCCGTATGAAGTTCGAACAGGATCAGGTGCGACTGCTCACTGGCGTACGTCATGGATTGACGCTCGGCTCTCCGGTGGCCATCGAAATCGCCAACACCGAATGGCCCAAGTGGACCGAAGTAATGAGCGCCGATGCCCTCGACCACGATTTGCCGCGTGAAGGTCGCAATGCGCCGCTGAGCCGTCCGCGTCCAGGCCATGCCGATTTGACCGGCATGCGCAAGTATGGTTTCGACGATGCCCGTCCTGTGCTCGAGCGTTCCAGCGCCCGCGAGACCGCCTCCCGCGTGGCTCTGGGTGAAGTCGCCAAGCAGTTCCTTGAGCAGGCATTCGGCATTCGTACCGTGGCTCATGTGGTGGCGCTCGGCGGCGTGCAGACCAGCCCCGACCTGCCGCTGCCCACTCCGGATGACTTGGAAGCCCTTGACGCTTCTCCCGTTCGTACCTTGGACAAGGGAGCCGAGTCTCGCATTATGGAGCGCATTGACGAGGCCAAGAAGGCTGCCGATACGTTGGGCGGTGTCATTGAAGTACTTGCCTATGGTGTGCCCGCAGGCATCGGCACCTACGTGGAATCCGACCGCCGTTTGGACGCGGCGCTGGCCTCGGCAATCATGGGAATCCAGGCATTCAAGGGCGTGGAAATTGGCGATGGCTTCCTTGAAGCGGCTCGCCCCGGTTCTCAGGCTCACGATGAGATCGTGGTCAACGCGGACGGCCGCATCGACCGACTCTCCAACCGTGCAGGTGGCATCGAGGGCGGCATGTCCAACGGCCAGGTGATTCGCGTACGTGGCGCCATGAAGCCGATTCCCTCCATTCCGAAGGCTCTGCGTACCGTCGATGTGCTGACCGGTGAATCTGCCGCGGCCATCAACCAGCGTTCCGACAGCACTGCAGTGCCCGCCGCCTCCGTGGTGGCCGAAGCCATGGTGCGCCTGACGCTCGCCAAGTATGCATTGGAGAAGTTCGGTGGCGACAGCGTGGAGGAGACTCACCGCAACCTTGAGGCGTACCTCGCTTCATGGCCCGAGCACATGCGCTGAGTCGCCGGAACACGATCGAGAAGGTTCATACGCTATGACAGCACGTCCCCACGCCGTAATCATCGGCATGATGGGTGCCGGCAAAACCCGTGTTGGCAAGGAAGTGGCGCACATGCTGCGGCTGCCATTCGCCGATGCCGATGTGGAAATCGAGCACGAGGTGGGTATGAAAATTCCCGCCTATTTCGATAAGCATGGTGAGCCCGCCTTCCGCGAGGTTGAGGCCGATCTCATCGCTGATTTTCTTGAGGATTTTGACGGCATTTTCTCGCTTGGTGGGGGAGCGCCCATGACGCCTTCCACACAGGAAGCACTGGTGGACTATATCGCCCAGGGCGGTTGCGTGGTGTATCTCGATGCTGACCCGAAAGAGGCGATGGAACGCGCCAATCGTGGCGGCGGACGTCCCATGCTCAATGGTGACGCCAATGCCCGCTGGAAGAAGCTCTTCAAGGAACGCGATCCCGTGTTCCGCAACGTGGCCAATGTTCATGTGCATACCCGCGGACTTACCCCGCAGGGAGCAGCCAAGAAGGTGATAGATATGGTTTCCCAACGAACGGTGCATGTCGATGGTGCCGCCATTGAACCTTATGACGTGGTCATCGGCGAAGGCGCGATGAACCGTCTGGTCGATGTTTTGGGTTCCAAGCCGGTCCGTATCGCATTGATTCATACTCAGCCGGTGCAGCGGCACTCCGACCGTGCTCGTGCATTGCTGCGTCAAGGCGGTTATGAGGTGTCCGACATCGTGATTCCGGACGCCGAACCCGGTAAGACCATCACTGTGGCCAATCGCATTTGGGAACGTCTCGGCAACGAAGGCTTCACCCGCTCCGATGCCGTGGTGGGGTTGGGCGGCGGTGCCGCCACCGATTTGGCGGGCTTTGTGGCGGCTACGTGGATGCGTGGCGTACGCTATGTAAACTGCCCGACCTCCCTGCTGGCCATGGTCGACGCCTCCACCGGTGGTAAGACTGGTATCAACACCCCGCAAGGCAAGAACCTTGTCGGATCCTTCTATACGCCAGCCGGCGTGCTGGCCGATATGAACGCTCTGGTCACCTTGCCCAACGACATCTTCATCGAAGGTCTCGGAGAGGTCGCTAAGTCCGGTTTCATCCGCGACCCCGAAATCCTGACGATTCTTGAACGACATGCCGCGCAACTGCGCGCTTTCGACGGCTCCACATTCCTTGGCTCGCCGTTGGAAGATGTGGTCGCCGAACTTATCGAACGCACGGTAACGGTCAAGGCCTATCACGTTTCCTCCGATCTCAAGGAGAAAGGCCTGCGTGAGTTCCTCAACTACGGTCACACACTGGCCCATGCCATTGAACAGCTGGAGCACTTCCGCTGGAGGCACGGCAATGCTGTGGCAGTCGGCATGGTGTATGCCGCTGAACTGGCGCATCTGACCGGTCACATCGATCAGGATCTGGTTGATTACCATCGTTCGCTGCTCACTTCGCTGGGCCTGCCGACTTCATGGAACGGTGGCTTGTTCGATGACGTGCTCGCTTTGATGCACCGCGACAAGAAGGCCCGCGGCAACGAGCTGCGCTTCGTGGTACTCGACTCAATCGGCCACGTGGTTCATCTCGATAACCCGCCCGCCGATGCCGTGGAAGAAGCCTTCCGCCGTATCCAGCAATAAATCTGAGCAACCGTCCGCTCCTGGCTCCCCTCAGTCTCGCTACGCGAGCCAGCTCCCCTCAGGGAGGGGAACCAGAGAAGACCTTGGCTCCCCTCCCTGAGGGGAGCTGTCAGCGAAGCTGACTGAGGGGAACCTGACGAAGGAGCAAAACATGACCAAAGTAATCGTCGTCAACGGCCCGAACCTCGGTCGTTTGGGCGTCCGTCAACCAGACGTCTACGGCCGTCAGGATCTCGACACTTTGCGTGAACTCTGCACCCAGTGGTGCAAGGAGCTTGGTCTCGAAGTCGAAGTGCGTCAAACTGACGACGAAGCCGAAATGGTGCATTGGATGCATCAGGCCGCCGACGAAAAGACCCCTGTGGTCATGAACCCTGCGGCCTTTACCCACTACAGCTACGCTCTCGCTGACGCTGCCCACATGGTCATCGACGAAAATCTGCCGCTGATGGAGGTCCACATTTCCAACCCGTCCGCCCGCGACGAATTCCGCAAACGTTCGGTCATCAGCCCTGTCGCCACCGGCACCATCACCGGCATGGGCTTCTACGGCTACAAGCTCGCCCTCGACGCCGTAGCCCATCTGCTGTCCGAATAGTCGCGATATATCCTTATGGAAAGGCTTTGCCGCCGCGGTGGATGCGGCGGCAAAGGGATTCAACGAAACCGTATGTCGGTAACACGCCGGGTCATACGCGGATGATAGAGTGAAATTCCATGGTTAGAAGAACACATGGTAATTCTCAAGAACACGTCACCAAGCATATTTTCGTCACCGGCGGCGTTGTTTCCTCTCTCGGTAAGGGTCTGACTGCCTCGTCTCTGGGTCGTTTGCTGCGCAGCCGTGGTATCAAGGTGCTCCAGCAGAAGCTTGACCCGTACATCAACGTCGATCCGGGCACCATGAACCCGTTCCAGCACGGTGAAGTCTACGTGACCGAAGATGGCGCCGAGACCGATCTCGACATCGGCCACTACGAGCGTTTCCTTGACGTTTTCCTCTCCCAGAAGGCCAACGTCACCACTGGTCAGATCTATCAGGAAGTGCTGCGTAAGGAGCGTGCCGGCGAATACCTCGGTCAGTGCGTGCAGGTCATCCCGCACATCACCAACGAGATCAAGTCCCGCATGCGCGCCCAGGTTTCCGATGATGTCGATGTGATCATCACCGAAATCGGCGGTACCGTCGGCGATATCGAATCCCAGCCGTTCCTCGAGGCCGCCCGCGAGGTTCGCCGCGATCTCGGTGCCGAGAACTGCATGTTCGTGCATGTCTCCCTAGTGCCGTACATCTCCGCCGCACACGAGCTCAAGACCAAGCCCACCCAGCATTCCGTGATGATGCTTCGTCAGCTTGGCATCTCCCCGGATGCCTTGGTGCTTCGCTCCGACCGCCCGCTCAACCAGTCCATCAAGGACAAGATCAGCCTGATGTGCGATGTCGATGCGGAAGGCGTGGTCAATTGCGTGGACGCGCCGAGCATCTACGACGTGCCGAAGATCCTGTTCGAGGAGGGCCTCGACGCCTATGTGGTGCGTGAGCTGGGTCTGCCGTTCCATGACGTCGATTGGGACGAATGGGCCGACCTGCTGGAGCGTGTGCACCACCCCAAGCATGAAGTCAACATCGCCATCGTCGGCAAGTACATCGACCTGCCGGACGCCTATCTGTCCGTCACCGAGGCCATCAAGGCCGGCGGCTTCGCCAACTGGGCCAAGGTCAACGTCAAGTGGGTTGCGGCCGACCGTTGCGAAACCGAGGAAGGCGCTGCCGCCGCACTCGACAACATCGACGGCATCGTGATCCCCGGAGGCTTCGGCATCCGCGGTATCGAAGGCAAGATCGGTGCGCTGAAGTTCGCCCGCGAGAACAAGCTGCCCGCCCTCGGCCTGTGCTTGGGCCTGCAGTCCATGGTCATCGAGTACTCCCGCCACGTGCTGGGCATCGAGGACGCGAACTCCACCGAGTTCGAGCCCGATTGCGCCAACCCGGTGATCGCCACCATGGAAGAGCAGAAGGACATCGTGGCAGGCAAGGGCGACATGGGCCACACCATGCGTCTCGGCTCCTACCCAGCTGACCTCGAAGAAGGCTCGCTGGTTGCTGAGCTGTACGGCACCACGCATGTCACCGAGCGTCACCGCCACCGTTACGAAGTCAACGTGGCCTACAAGAATCGCCTGCGTGAGGGCGGACTGCGCATTTCCGGTCAGAGCCCGGACGGCGAACTCACCGAGTTCGTTGAGCTGCCGCAGGATGTGCACCCGTTCTACGTGGCCACCCAGGCCCACCCGGAGTTCAAGTCCCGCCCGACCAAGCCGCACCCGCTGTTCGCCGGTCTGGTCAAGGCTTCGCTGGAGCACCAGGAAGCTCGCGGCTGAACCCGGACTATTGACGGCAATATCAACGTGATGTAAATCGCGCCAGCCTATGACAAACCATGGCCATGAATCACTTGGAATTCATGGCCATGGTGCATAATGGCCTCAAATGCATAATGCCGCATATAACCAGTAAACGAGAGAATGTGTAACAGTTCATATGACCGATAATTATGAACAGCCTGTGGGCGGATCGCAGCCGAACATTGCGGGGAGTTTCAGCGATGCCGAAGCAACAGCGGTATTCACCCCGTTCGATGTAGCTCAGCCTATGGATCAGTCGATTGATGATGGCGACGCCGTGAAGGCCAAGCGCCGCAAGCGTCACGTATGGCCTTGGATTGTATTGGGTGTTGTCGTAGTGCTGGGTGCCGGCTTGGGCGGAGGCTTCTGGTTCTTCCAGTCCCACGCCTTGCCGGGAACGACTCTGTGGGGCAATCCCATGATGGGGCGCAGCCAGTCCCAAATCGCTGCCACCATTGATGACACGGTGAACAACACCACTGTTCCGGTATCGTATGATGGCAAGACCGCCAAGATTTCATTCAAGGATCTGGGTCTCAGCGTCGACTCGGATGCCCTTGCATCCGAAGTGGTGAACGCCAAGCGCGGCGACGCTTTCTGGCAGCGTTACGCATTCTGGGTGAAGAAGGACGTGACCACCGCCCCGGCCAATGCTGGTGCCGCAGTCTCCGATACGCTCAACCAGAAGCTCGGCGTCAACGAAGTCAAGCCGGTAGATGCAGCTGTGCAATTGAACGGTGACCAGACCGGTTTCGATGTTGTTGCCGGCGCCCAAGGTGAGGGTGCTGATGTCGCTCCCGTGGCCGATGCAGCAGTAAAGTCGGTGCAGTCTCTTGGCTCATATGAGCCGAAGACCGTCAACGTCAGCCTGAAGGCCACCAATCCGGTGGTGACGGACGATATCGCCAACCAGGCAAAGTCCACACTGGACACCTTGCTGCAGAACCCTGTGGCCATCAAGGTTCAAGATCATCAGATTGCCGCCATCAATGCACCCGCACTTGCCGCGGCTATGAGCATCAACGCGAACGAGAACGCGAAGCTGACCGATGGCCAGACCCGAAACGGTTATGTGGTGTTCGACGCTGGCAAGCTGCAGCAGTATTACAACGACGCCATCAAGGCCAATCTGAAGACCGATCATGAGGACCGCGAAGTCATCGTCAACAATGACGGCGACGAATTGCAGGTCATCAAGGAAGGTCATGACGGAGTCACCCTTGCCGATGGCACCGACTCGAACGTTGGACAGCAGGCCGTCGAAGCGCTGGCCAAGGGCAACGGGGCAGTCACTCTTGACGGTACGGTTGACCCGATGCAGACCAAGGCCACCAAGCGGCATGTGGTCGTAGACCTCTCTGATCGTCTGGTACACGTGTACGAGAATGATCAGGAGATCAAGACTTTCCATGCTTCCGTGGGCCAGGACAACAACCGCACCACCGGTGTATGCCAGGGTGACCTGTGCACGCCGACCGGCGACTTCAAGGTCTGGCTCAAGTACCCCACACAGGACATGAGTGGCAACGTGACCCTGTCCGACGGCTCGGTCAGTCACTGGAGCGTCAAGGGTGTGGGTGACGTCAACTACTTCTCCAAGGATGGTTGCGCCATTCACCGTATCGCCAAGTCGAGCTTCACCAGCGACGCCACCATCGCCAACATGAACAACATCTCCCACGGTTGCGTGGGCATCGGTTGGGATGTGTCCGACTGGTTCTATGACTGGTGCCTGAACGGCACTACTGTGCACGTGCAGCTGTAGCCGTACAATCGCATATGAATCGACTTCGGAGCCCGTCTGCGGACGGGCTCTTGCCATAGCTGTGCACGTGTGCGATACATCACGTATGCGCACAGCCAATATTCAGTCGGGTTGGTAGTGTTTCAGCTTGGGTTCTGTTAGGTTTACGTAGGACTATGTGTGAAACAAGGAAGGCAGGATGGTGACCGAAAACACAGCACCAAACGCCGCCGCTGACGTGGAGATGAGCCAGTATGTGGCCGATCGCACCCGCGTCAACGAGGACAAGATCAAGCAGGATGACGAGATCATCAGCCAGTTCGGCGATTACAGCTACGGCTGGCATGATTCCGACGCCGCCGGCGAAGCCGCAAAACGAGGCATAGACGAAAACGTCGTGCGCGCCATCAGCGCCGACAAGGGCGAGCCGCAATGGATGCTCGACATGCGTCTGCGCGGTTTCAAGGCGTTCCTCGACAAGCCCATGCCCGATTGGGGTGTGGATTTGTCTGGTTTCAATGCCGATGATTTCAAGTATTACGTCAAGCCGATTGAGAAGCAGGCTAAAAGCTGGGACGACCTGCCCGATGACATTCGTTCCACCTACGACCGACTCGGCATCCCCGAAGCCGAGAAGAACCGTCTGGTCTCCGGCGTCGCTGCCCAGTACGAATCCGAGGTGATTTACAACTCGATTCGCGAGGACCTGAAAAAGCAGGGCGTAATCTTCGTCGACACCGATACCGCAGTGCGTGAATACCCCGAACTCGTCAAGAAGTATTTCGGCACCGTGGTACCTCCGGAAGACAACAAATTCGGTGCGTTGAACACTGCTGCATGGTCCGGTGGCTCGTTCGTGTATGTGCCGAAGGGCGTGCATGTGGACATCCCGCTGCAGGCCTACTTCCGCATCAACACCCCGGCCATGGGTCAGTTCGAACGTACTCTGATCATTGCCGACGAAGGCTCCTACGTGCACTACGTGGAAGGCTGCACCGCTCCGATTTGGTCCGAGGATTCACTGCACGCCGCCATCGTGGAGATCATTGTCGAGAAGCACGCTCGCGTGCGCTACACCACCGTGCAGAACTGGTCGAACAACGTGTACAACCTGGTCACCCAGCGCGCCTACGTGCGCGAGGGCGGCACCATGGAATGGGTCGATGGCAACATCGGATCCAAGGCCACCATGAAGTACCCGGCTTGCATTCTCGCCGAGCCGTATGCCAAGGCATCCACTATGTCCCTTGGCTTCGCCGGCAAGGGCCAGTATCAGGACACCGGTGCCAAGATGATTCATTTGGCTCCTCACACCAGCTCCACCATCGTGGCCAAGTCTATCTCCCGTGGTGGCGGACGTTCCGCCTACCGCGGCCTCGTCAAAATCGTCAAGGGCGCCTATGGCTCCTCCAACTCGACCGTGTGCGATGCTCTTCTGGTCGATGACTTCTCCCGCTCCGACACCTACCCGCATGTCGACGTGCGTGAAGACGACGTTTCGATGGCCCACGAAGCCACCGTCTCCAAGATTTCCGAAGACCAGCTCTTCTACCTGATGAGCCGAGGACTCACCGAAGAGGAGGCGCGAGGCATGATCGTGCGCGGCTTCGTTGAGCCGATCAGCCGTGAGCTGCCCATGGAATACGCGCTCGAACTCAACAGACTTGTGGAACTTCAGATGGAAGGATCGGTGGGCTGATTCCAATGACCGATAACACAACACCCGTCAAGGAAATCCAGATTCCGGTCGCCGACCCCAACGACCCGTACGCGGTTCCGGCCGCCATGCCGTCTTCCGTGGATCATGCCGTACGTTCCTTCAACGCCAGTGATTACCCCGAACCGAACCGCAAACAGGACGAATGGCGTTACACGCCGATTGAGCGCATCAACGAATTCTTCACCGTGTTCAAACCCTCCGGCGAAACGCAGATCGAAGTCTCGATGATCGACGACTCACCACTCGCCGAAGGTATCAAGCTTACCCAGGTCAAGATGGGCGAAGGCCTGTCCGGTACTGTCTCCAAGCCGAATGACCGCGTCTCTGCGGTCGAGTGGGAGTCCGGCGCCACCGCCACCATTCTTGAGCTCACCGGCGAGATTACTCAGCCTGTGCTGGTCAAGGTGCACGGCGCAGGAGCCGATCTCGATGCCTTCCATCTGGTGATCGCCGCTGCCGACAAAGCCCATGCGGACGTCGTCGTGGAACACGACGGCGACGCACGCCTGGCCGAAGGTGTGGAAATCACCACCGGCAAGGACTCGCATGTTTCCACCACGTTCATTCAGGAATGGGCCAAAACCGCCAAGCATGTGGGCAACCATCGTATCCACGTAGGCAAAGGCGCATCCCTGCGTCACTCGGTCGTGACCCTGGGCGGCGATATCGTGCGCATCCGTATGGATCAGGACTTCGGTGGCGAACAGGGCGACCTCAACATGCTCGGCATCTACTTTGTCGATCCCGGCGAGCACATCGAGCACCGCACGATGGTGGTGCACAATCACCCCGACTGCAAGTCCCGCGTGGTCTACAAGGGCGCGCTTGACGGCAAGGGCGCACACTCCACCTGGGTGGGCAATGCGCTCATCCAGCCGACTGCACCCGGCACCGACTCGTACGAGCTCAACCGTAACCTGGTGCTGACTCCGGGTGCCATCGCCGATTCCGAACCGAACCTCGAAATCGAGAACGGCAACATCATCGGTGCCGGCCATGCCTCTTCGGTGGGACGCTTCGATGACGAGGAGCTGTTCTACCTCGAATCCCGCGGCATTCCCGAAACCGATGCCCGCAAGCTTGTGGTGCGCGGCTTCTTTGGTGAACTTGTTGAAGAGATCGGCATCCCGGCCATCTCCGAACATCTGATGACCGTGATTGACCGACGACTGGCACGTGGCGAGAACGATGCCATGGCTCAGGTCCTCGAAGACAAGTAAGAACAGCATTTTTTAGGAGCACAACAATGTCAACACTCGAAATCAAGGACCTGCACGTCCACGTCGAAACCAAGGAAGGCATCAAGCCGATCCTCAAGGGCGCCAACCTGACCGTTCACTCTGGCGAAACTCACGCCATCATGGGTCCCAACGGCTCCGGCAAGTCCACCCTCGCTTACACGCTGGCCGGTCACCCCAAGTATGTGGTCGACTCCGGCGAGGCCCTCCTTGATGGCCAGGACATCCTCAAGATGACCCCCGATGAGCGCGCCAAGGCCGGTTTATTCCTTGCCATGCAGTACCCGGTCGAAGTGCCGGGTGTCTCCATGACCAACTTCCTGCGCACCGCCAAGACCGAAATCGACGGCGAAGCTCCTGGCATTCGCCAGTGGGCCAAGGATTTGTCTGCGGCTATGAAGCGCCTCAAGATGGATCCGAAGTTCGCCTCCCGTTCCGTGAACGAAGGTTTCTCCGGCGGTGAGAAGAAGCGCGCCGAGGTCCTCCAGCTTGAACTCCTGAAGCCGAAGTTCGCCATCCTTGACGAGACCGACTCCGGTCTGGACGTGGATGCCCTGCGTATCGTCTCCGAAGGTGTGAACCGCGCCAAGGAAGCCAACCAGTTCGGTATCTTCATGGTCACGCACTACACCCGTATCCTGAAGTACATCAAGCCGGACATCGTGCATGTGTTCGCCGACGGCCACTTCGTCAAGACCGGCGGCCCCGAGCTGGCTGATGAGCTCGAAGAGAACGGCTACGACCAGTACCTGCCCGAAGGCGCCGACTCCGAGTCCGCACTGGCCTGATTTTGACCGATTCATGTAGCTGACGCGTTGGGCCGTGATGTTCTGTTCCCGGGACCGCTCCAGGCCGCTCGGGCCATGCTTTACGCCCGGGAACAGAACATCCCGGCCCAACGTTACCTGTAGGAAAAGCTATATCTCGTAGGAATTGGAAACATCGGAGGGGAAAAAATGGTTGATTTTAAGGAGATTCGGGCACAGTTCCCGATTCTGGATCAGGAGATTCATGGGCATCCGTTGGTGTATTTGGATTCTGCGGCCACCTCGCAGAAGCCGAATGCGGTGATTGATGCCGAAGCGAATTTTTATCGTACGATTAACGCCGGCGTGCACCGCGGGGCTCATGAGCTTGCCGCACGCAGCACTGTGGCCTTTGAGGAGGCCCGCGCCAAGGTAGCCAAACTCGTTGGCGCGAATACGGCCGAAGGTGAGGAAGAGGTCGTCGTCACCGGAGGTGCCACGGCCGGCCTGAACCTGCTGGCCACTGCCTTCGGCAACGCTTCGCTGGGCCGTGGGGGAGCAGCCGCCAAGCGTTTTGCCTTGCAGCCAGGCGACGAGATCGTCGTATCCAAGGCGGAACATCATTCGGTGCTGCTGCCATTCCAGGAGCTGGCCTACCGCACCGGTGCCACCTTCAAGTGGATTGACCTGACTGAGAATGGCCGTGTGCGCACGGACAATCTCGATGAGGTCATTACCGAACGGACCAAGGTCGTGGCCGTCACCCATGTGGGTAACACCACGGGTGCCATCACCAATATCGCTCCGATTATCAAGCGTGCGCACGAGGTCGGCTCGATCTTTATTCTGGATGCTTGCCAGTCAGTGCCGCATCTCAAGGTCGATTTCCATGCTCTTGATGTGGACTTCGCCGCTTGGAGCGCACACAAGATGTATGGCCCGACCGGCGTGGGCTTCCTGTACGGCAAGCGTGAGCTGCTTGAAACGCTGCCTCCGGCCAACTTCGGTGGCTCCATGGTCGAGCTCGCCTATATGGACCATGAGGCTCAGTACATGGCTCCTCCCGCCCGTTTCGAGGCCGGCACCCAGCCGGTCGCCCAGGTGGTGGCCGCAGGCGTCGCCGCTGAATGGATGATGAACATCGGGCTGGAGAACATCGAAGCCCATGAAAAGACCATCGCGGCCGAGCTGCTGAAGCTTGGTGACATCGAGGGCATCCGTATTCTTGGTCCGCGCGAGAATGTGGACCGCATCGGTACCGTGGCCTTTGACGTGGCAGGCGTGCATCCGCATGACGTGGGACAGTTCATTGACGCCCAGGGTATTGCGATTCGTGTTGGCCACCATTGCGCGCAGCCAGTACATCGTCACTTTGGACTGTATGCTTCTAATCGTGCCTCGTCCGGTGTTTACAATTCGGTTGAGGACGCGCAAGCGTTGGTCGAAACGGCCAAGGGCATCCGCAAGTTCTTCGGAGTGGAGTAAAACGAGAGAACATGAATGATTTTGGCATGAGTGGCGACGACCTCGAGCAGATGTACCAGGAGGTCATCCTCGAGGCATCTAAGCATCCGCACGGCAGAGAGTCCTTTGCACCTGACGCCGCATTCGAGCAGTCCGGTGAGGCAGTGGCGAATATTACGGTTCGCGCCAGCCACGAGTACTGCACGCCCGGCGAATCGCACCAGTTCAACCCCACCTGCGGCGATGAGGCAACCATCCATGTTGAGGTTTCCGACGACGAGCCGTACACCATCAAGCGATTGGTCTGGGACGGCCATGGCTGCTCCATTTCACAGGCCAGTCTGTCCGTGATGGTCGATTTGGTCGACGGTAAAACCGTGGACGAGGCCATGGATTTGGAACAGACCTTCCATAAGCTGATGGAATCACGTGGTGCCGGTCTGGACGATGATGCATTGGACGACAAGCTCGGCGATGCCGTGGTGTTCCAAGGTGTATCAAAATACCCTATGCGTATCAAATGTGCCCTGCTAGGCTGGGAAGGGCTCAAGGATTCCATTGCCAAGGCCCTAGCCGCCAAGAACTGAGGAAACAATGACCAACGATAATCTGGTTCCCGAACCGCAGCCTTCCGTCTTCGACGCTGTCAATGGCGTACTGCAAGACGAAGAGGCGGCGCGCCGCGTAATGGCTAATCCGGCTTTGGCTAAAGGATTCCCCAATGGTCGCCCGGTTGAGCGCATATCAGATGACGATACCTGTGCCTGCGGCAATCATCACGGCAAGTGCGGCTGCCAGGATGACGAGTCCGATGGCAGCGACATTCCGATTAAAGCGATTGATGACATCGGCCGCGCCACTGCCGAGGATGTGCGCGAGGCGCTGCATCAGGTCATCGACCCGGAACTGGGCATTGATGTAATCGATCTGGGCTTGGTCTACGGCATTGAAATCGACGAGCTTGGCCGTGCCATCATCACGATGACGCTGACCACACCGGCTTGCCCGCTGACCGATCTCATCGAGGACGAATGCGCTTCCACGCTGGCTGGTCTGGTTGAGGAGTTCCGTATCGACTGGACGTGGGATCCGCGTTGGACCATGGAGCGTATTACTCCCGAAGGCCGCGATCAGCTTGCCGCGCTCGGCTTCAACTTCGAAAACATGCCGAAGTACTGAGTTTGATAGTTCTGGCTCTCCCTCTTTGAGGAGAGCTGTCAGCGAAGCTGACTGAGGGGAGTCGACTACCAATACGAGAAAAGCCCCGCATTATGCGGGGCTTTTCCATACCTAGACCGTCAATCAGTCATCGACAATGGTGTTCTTCGGCACGACCGTGATGCCGTCCGGCGTGACCGTGAAACCACGGGCCAGATCGTGCTCGGTATCGATGCCGACGGTGGAGTTCTCGGTGAGCACCACGTTCTTGTCGAGAATCGCCTTGTATACGCGGGCACGACGGTTGATGACCACGCCGTCGAATAGCACGGAGTCAACAATCTGGGCCCAGGAATGAATGTGCACGTTGGGGGAGAGCACGGAGTGATGCACTTCACCGCCGGAGACGATCACACCGGGGGAGACGATCGAGTCGGTGGCGTGGCCCAGGCGGTCACGACCGGCATGAACGAACTTGGCCGGCGGCAGGTTGCCGGACATCGTGTAAATCGGCCAATCCTGGTTGTACAGGTTGAACTCAGGCACATAGGCAATCAAATCCATGTGCGCATCGTAGAACTGCTTGATAGTACCCACATCGCGCCAGTAGGCGTGATCGGTGGCGGTGGAGCCCGGAATCTCGTTCGAGTTGAAGTCATAGACACCGGCTTCGTTACGGGAAGCGAAGTATGGCGCAATATCGCCGCCCATGTCGTGCTTGGTATCGGGAGCCTTCTCATCGAGCGCCAATGCCTCAAACAGGGCCTTGGTGTTGGCAACGTAGTTGCCCATGGAAGCCAGAATCTGGTTGGGGTTGTCCGGCAGTCCCGTGGTGGTGGCTGGCTTCTCCTGGAAGTTCTTGATCATGCTCGGGTGGTCCGGGTCGACCTCGATCACGCCGAACTGGTTCGATTCCTCGATGGGCTGACGGATACCGGCCACCGTGAACTCGGCACCGGACTCGATGTGCTGCTGCACCATCTGCTCGAAGTCCATGCGGTACACGTGATCGGCGCCCACGATCACCACGATGTCCGGCTGGACATCCTCGATGATGTTGATGGTCTGGTAGATGGCATCGGCGGAGCCGAGATACCAATGCTTACCGAGACGCTGCTGAGCGGGCACAGGAGAGACGTAGGAGCCAAGCAGCGGCGAGAAACGCCAGACCTGGGAGATATGGCGGTCAAGCGAATGAGACTTGTACTGGGTGAGCACCACGACCTGACGGTATCCGGAATTAACCAGATTGCTCAACGGGAAGTCGATCAAACGATATACGCCGCCGAAAGGAACGGCGGGCTTCGCGCGATCGCGGGTTAACGGCATCAGACGGGTCCCCTCGCCGCCTGCAAGCACTATCGACAGAATCTTAGGATTCTTGGCCATCGTAACTGTCCTCTCTGTTACCGAGCGTCTTTTGACACCGCACTGCTTGCCGGATGCTTCATTGCATTCGGTCTACATAGTTAATAATTGCAGAAAAAATCGAACACGCAAGGCTTTCGCTCCCGCGTGCCGTGAACTTGCGATGAACAGTTATGGGATTTGCTGGTGGTTTGGCGAATCGAGCCGATAAAAAATGAAGAAAGCTACCTCGTGGCATAGAATGCCACTGCGCTGGATGCGGCTACGTTGAGACTGTCGACTCCATGGCTCATGGGAATCTTAACGGTCAGGTCGGCGCGAGCGATGGTGTGGTGGGACAGCCCATCGCCTTCGGTGCCGAAAATCAATGCCAGTTTTTCGATATGCGTCGGATCTTCGGCCGGGGCGTGCAGGCGTCTGGTCAGTTCATCCAGCGAGATCGAGCGATCCTCAAGTGCCATCGCCACAGTGGTGAAGCCCAGCGACTTCAATTCGTCGATGCCTTGGAATGGCCAGTAATGTTTGTTCTCGGTGCCGTCTTCATTGCGTCCGGTGATACGGGTCCAAGGAATCTGAAATACCGTGCCCATCGATACGCGGGCGGCGCGGCGGTAGAGCGGATCACCGCAAGAGGGCGTGACCAGCACGGCATCCACATCGAGCGCGGCCGCGGAACGCATCAGCGCACCCACATTGGTGTGATCCACAATATTCTCCATCACAGCTACGCGACGAGCATCCTTACAGACCTCGGCCACGGAGGGCAGCGGCCAGCGGCGCATGGCGCACAGAGCTCCACGATGCAAACGGTAGCCGGTCAGTCGTTTGAGCTGTTCGGGAGAGGCCACATAGACGGGGATATCGGCACCCCAGCGGTCATCGATGAAGTCGAAAGTCTCCGTCATGCCTTCCAACCAAGGTTCTTCGACCAACAAAGAGAGCGGCTCACGGCCGGCTGCCAGAGCACGGTCAATGACCTTGGGGGATTCGGCGATGAACACGCCTTTGGCGGGCTCGAGCCGATTACGCAGCTGCATTTCGGTGAGGCTCACATATGCCTCAACGCGCGGATCGTCAACGGTATCCAACGTGATGAACTGCATGGTGGCCTTTCGTGTGAGCAGATAACGAAAAACCCCTTGCATTGCAAGGGGTCTATCTGTGCCCGAGACGGGACTTGAACCCGTACGCCCGTTAAAAATAGGCACTAGCACCTCAAGCTAGCGCGTCTACCATTCCGCCACCCGGGCAGGTGTCGTTGAGACAACGAGAGATAAGCTTAGCATCAAATCACAAGTATGCAATTCGGGTGTGTGCCGCGCGTGTCGCGTGTAGCCTAGAAACCATGACCGATGCCCTTTTTCTCTTCAACCCGCAGGTCGATGACGTACCGGTGAACAGTGACGAGCTGCATACCGGGTGGAAACTGACCCTCCCCGCTCATATCAAACGCCATGCCGTGCAGGCCATGAGGCTTAAGGCGGGAGACAGCCTCCAGCTCTCCGATGGTAGGGGACTGCGTATCCACGCCGTGATGGCGGATCCTGAAGCGGGTCTTGCCGAAGTGGTCACCGTTGGCCGTGAGCCTGAACCGTTGACACGTCTTGCATTGATTCAGGCGTTGGCAAAGACCGGGCATGATGAACAGGCCGTTGATATGGCCACGCAAATCGGCGTCGACCAAGTGGTGCCATGGCAGGCGGATCGATCCATCGCCAAATGGAAGGCCGGGCGCACGGATAAGAAGTGGAACGCGGTGCTGGACGCCGCTACCGAGCAGGCGAGGCGCGCGTACAAGCCGCAGCTGGAAGCATGTGCAAACAGCAAAGAGGTCGTAGCGATATGCCGCAGGGCATGCGTGCACGGTGACTTGGTCATCGTGCTGCATCAGGATGCCACCGATACCTGGACTGGTGTGGAGGCCAAAGTTGCACAGCTGGTGGAACGTACGTTGTCGGACGGCAAGCCGCGCACGGTAAGCGTGGTGGTCGGTCCGGAAGGTGGCATCAGCGAACAGGAAGTGGCTGACTTCACCAAGGCCGGGGCGGTGAGCTGCGTGTTGGGCAGCAATATTCTCAGGGCAGCCACTGCAGGGCCCGTGGCCCTTTCGCTGCTGTCACGCGCGCTTGGCCGGTATGAGTAGCGGCGAATACCTCTGCGGACGCTGTATTGGCTGAAAGCCGATTCATGCAATGCAGAGTAACGTCCCCGCGCTAAGCTGGTGCATAGCAACACAGTAAACCAAGGAGCATGATGAGCGAATCCGACGATTGCCTGTTCTGCAAGATCATCGCAGGGCAGATTCCCAGCAGCAAGGTGTATGAGGACGAGACGACCTACGCATTCAACGACATCGACCCCAAAGCCAAAGTGCATGTGCTGGTAGTGCCGAAGAAGCATTATGCCAACGTTGCTGAACTTGCTGCCGCAGATCCGGCCGAGCTGGCTCATATCGTTTCGGTCGCCCAAGGCATTGCCGATCATGAATTCCATGGCGCGTACCGTTTGGTATTCAACACAGGTCTTGATGCGGGTCAGACCGTGTTCCACGTGCATGCGCACGTGATGACTGGCGAAAAGCTCGACGAGTAGTAGGAGAATTTCCGCTTCGTGGCAACGACTACACGCACCATCACCATTCCACCTCAGCTCGATCCCGTGGCCGTGCTTGGCCCGGTTGACGAGGTTCTTCGTGAGGTTGAGCGCGCTTTCCCTGAGCTGACGATTATCGTGCGAGGCAACCGCGTGGCAATTGTCTCGAGGTCTAAGCAGACCGAGGCTCAGGCGGCACAAGCCGAGGATCTGGTTAACACCATTATCCAAGCCGCTTACACCGCTCCCATGGACGCCGATACCGTGAGGCGTATGCTCGATCAGAATGTGCTGAAAAATCGCGTTCGACTTGAGCACCCCGGTCATGGACCGGCACATGACAAATTCGTGCAATCGGCCACTGCGGCCGATCGTGGCCATTCGCGTGGCTCGGGCACGCATGACCCGTTGTACCGCAAGCCTTCGGTTCCCGGTGTGATCACGTTTGCCGCAGGTGTGCCGGTTCGTGCCAAAACCGCTGGCCAAGTGGCCTACGTCAATGCGATTGAATCGCATACCATCACTTTTGGCATTGGCCCTGCAGGTACCGGTAAGACCTATCTGGCCGTGGCGAAAGCAGTGCGTGCTTTTCAGGACAAGCAGATTCGTCGCATCATTCTCACCCGTCCGGCCGTGGAAGCCGGCGAAAACCTCGGTTTCCTGCCCGGCACGCTCAACGACAAGGTCGACCCATACCTGCGACCGCTCTATGATGCGCTCGGCGATATGCTTGGAGCCGACCAGCTCAAGCGGTATATGGATGACGGCACCATCGAAGTGGCTCCTCTGGCGTATATGCGTGGTCGTACCCTGAACGATGCGTTCGTGATTCTCGATGAGGCGCAAAATACCACCGAACAGCAGATGAAGATGTTTCTGACCCGATTGGGCTTCAACACCACGATGGTCATCACCGGTGATATCTCCCAGGTTGATTTGGCGGTGCCTCGTTCGGGTCTGGCCACTATTGAGCGGATTCTGGAGGGCATCGGAGACATCGCATTTGTTCATCTGGGAACCGATGATGTGGTGCGTCACCAGCTTGTTGGACAGATCGTGGCCGCTTACGATCACTATGATGCCATCGCCGGCGATCATCGCGACATTGAGCGCAGGCTGCGTGGACGCAAACACCGTCAGGAAGCGGATAACGGCAACGATAAGCAATCCATGAATCGAAGCGAGACAACCGATGAGCGTTGATGTCACTAATGAAACCCAGTGGGTCATCGATCCCAAGGTGTTCTCCGACCTGGGTATTTGGGTGCTTGATCAGATGCGTGTCAGCACACAATCCGATCTGACCATCATGTTCGTGGACCCCGATCCCATCGCCGAACTGCATATGCGTTGGATGAGTCTTGAAGGGCCGACCGACGTGATGAGTTTTCCCATGGATGAGCTGCGCCCCGGCGACGGCAAAACCGTGATGGAAGGCGTGCTCGGCGACATTGTCATCTGCCCGTGGGTGGCCGCCCAACAGGCCGCCGCAGCCGGTCATAGCACCATGCAGGAAATGCTGCTGCTCACCATCCACGGTATTTTGCATCTGCTTGGCTATGACCATGTGACTCCTGAACAGGAACGACAGATGTTCGGACTGCAGCGGCAGTTGCTATTGACTTTTTTTGCCCTGCGAGGCGATGCAAACATGCAGGCCACTCTTCCATCTGGCACTCCCGATGCGCTGGCTCTTTACGATGCCGCGCACGGCAAGGGCCGTGACCTCGATTCCAGGAAATAAAACACAAGGACACCAGAAACCATTATGGAGTATTCCAGTACCACCTTGATCGTTATTACCGTCATCCTCGTTGTGGTGGCGGCACTGTTCGTCTGGTTCTCGTTGACCATGGCCGCTGCGGAAGGTGCCGTGGCACGCGTGACACGAGCCAGCTTGAACAACCTCATTCTTGAGGTGCAGACTGACTCCGAGTCGAGCCAGTTCATCAAGATGAAGAAAATCGACAAGATTCATCGCGTTCAGCGTCTCATCGCCGACCGGTATGCCACGGCCGGCAGTTGCGCGTTCTTCCGCATCGCCTGCAATGTGCTCGATGGTGTACTCGTCTCCTCGATTGCGGCTCTATGGGGCGCCGAGCTGTGGGTTGGTCTGCTCGCCGGTTTCCTGTTCGCGATTATCGTGGCCGTGGTCTCCGTACTGGTGCGCCCGCGTACCGCCGGCATGACCAAACCGGTCGACATCATGATTGCCCACTCGCGCATTGTGGACCTTGGCTGCAAGCTCACGCCGTTCGCTCGCATTGGCGGCGACAAGTCTTCAGTTAAAGGCCCTGGTCGTCGTTCCAAGGATTCCAGCTTGTCCGATGACGAGGAGCTGGAGAAGATTCAGCTTGAACAGGGCAAGGCCGCGATTGATCGCTTGGTGGAATCCAACGATTTCGATCCGGAAGTCTCCGAGATGCTCCGCAATGTGCTCACTTTGTCGGATACCTTGACCCGCGAAATCATGGTGCCTCGTACCGACATGATTTGCATGGAGCGGGATACCACGCTTGCTTCTGCTCTGAAACTGTTCTCCCGCTCCGGATTCTCCCGCGTTCCGGTGATCGGAGAGGACGTGGACGATCTGATTGGTGTGGCCTATTTGAAGGATGCGGTACGCGCCACGGCCTTCAACCCGGCCGCTATGGAACGTGATGTGGAGTCCATCGTTCGCCAGCCGATGCTGGTACCTGAATCCAAGCCGGTGGACGACTTGTTCCATGAGATGCAGCGTTCCCGTCAGCATGTGGCAGTGGTGGTCGACGAATATGGCGGCATCGCCGGCATGGTCACCATCGAGGATGCCATCGAACAGATTGTCGGTGAACTTGAGGATGAGCACGACCGTACGCAGCACACCGAACCGGAGAAAATCGGTGAGAACAAGTGGAAGATGCCTGCGCGAACGCCGATTGCCGATTTGGAAGAGATCTTTGAGATCGACATTGATGAGGACGACGTGGATACCGTGTACGGTTTGCTGACCAAGATTCTTGGTCGTGTGCCGATTGTGGGGGCTTCCGCTGTGACCCGCGGCCTGCGTCTGACTGCCGTGGATTCGGCCGGACGCCGTAAGAAGGTCTCCACCATTGTGGTTGAGCCGGCCCACGTCGAGGGCAGCAAGGAAGATGGCAAGACCAATGAAGAAGCCAGCGGTGAGACCGCTGAGAGCGATGAAACCGCCGACAAGGAGTGATATGGACGACCGAAACATCTCAAACGATGGCGATGCCGCCGCTGCCAGCGAGTCAGTGAGGCAGGAAGTGCCGTACCGCTCTGGCTTTGTGGCTGTGGTCGGCCGACCGAACGTTGGCAAGTCTACGCTGATTAATGCTCTGATCGGCAAGCAGATTGCCATCGCCTCCTCCCGACCGGAGACCACGCGTAAAGCCATTCGCGGCATTCTGACCACTGATAATGCACAGCTTGTACTCGTGGATACGCCGGGCATTCACCGTCCGCGCACGCTGCTCGGCCAGCGTCTGAACGATGTGGTGGAGGAGTCGCTGTCTGACGTGGACGTGGTGGCGTTCTTGTTGCCGGCTGATCAGGAAATTGGCCCTGGTGACAAGCGTATTTTGTCCCGTCTGCGTACCGACTTTGCCACCAAGCGAGAGGACGGCTCGTTCGCGTGGCGCATCCCGCTGATCGCCATCGTCACCAAGATTGATGAACTCGGCCGTCAGCAGCTCATCAACAAGCTTATCGAGATCAACGAGTTCGCCGACTTTGCGGACATCGTGCCGGTGAGCGCCCTGAAGCATGACAATCTGGCCGAAGTGCGCAACGTGCTCATCGACCACACGCCCGAGGGACCGCAGATGTATCCGGACGACCAGATCAGCGAGGAGCGTCCCGAGGACACCATCGCCGAACTCGTGCGAGGCGCGTTCCTGGAGACGTTGGATGACGAGTTGCCGCATTCCCTGGCCGTGGTGGTCGATTCCATCGACTATCCGGAAGACAACGAGACCGGTCAGGGCTACGATGGCAAGGCTCAGGTCAATGTGTCCATTTATGTGGAGCGCGACTCCCAGAAGCCGATCATCATCGGCAAGGGCGCCTCGAACCTCACCTACGTCAAAAAGAAGCTGCGCACCCCGGTCAACCGCATCGTCGGCCAAAAAGCCAAGCTCGACCTCCACGTCAAGGTCGCCAAAGGCTGGCAGTCCGACCCCAAGCAACTAGAACGCCTCGGCTTCTAGGAATCGGCCTTCGGCCGGTTATAACAAAGGGAGATTCCAATGGAATCTCCCTTTTGCTGTACTCGAGCCCTGCTTACTTCTTCTTGGTGTAGTTCTGAATTGCTCATTTGAACGGCCCTTCCATAGTGTGTTCAACATGTTGGAATTATTGCGTTTAAACGTTATTTGCTACCTGCCCAAGTTAGGCATGTATCCAGTCATTCCGCAACATTCCGCAACAAATCTTCGGATTGAGTTGCGGAACGGGTTCGGCGTGGCGGAATCGACGGTGATTCACGCGGAAATATGAATATATCGCGGTGTATATAGATGTATAAGCATGTCTAAACCTGTGTAGACATGTATATTAACTATTTAACCGGTTGCTGCTTATTGGTTTAAACGGTTGACTGTGATTCGGTTAACCTCATAGCGGCTAATTGCTGCAATAATATCTCCGGTTAACTATTAAAACATGAGTCCGCTCATTTGATTAAATAAATACGTGTGATATGATGCAGACGGTAAAAGAAAAACCCGTGGGCCGGTTTAGCGAGCAGCCCACGGGTAAAGGAGACTAAGCATCTCCGGCTGCAATCATACCAGTCGGAGAGGAAATGGGCATGGAAGAAATGGGCTACCAGAACGCCAACCTGGTCTACGCGCTATCCTCGATAGGCCGATTGAACAAGCCACGCGGCGGCAAACTGGCCGTAAACACGATGGCCATAGCGACGCTCACCTATATGGCATTGAACACTTATGACTGGCCTCCCACGGAGAAGCTGCGTCAAGCGAATCTGCCTTGCCGCTATTACACGCTCGGCTGGCGAGCCATCTATGACGCGCTCGGCATGGGGCTGCTCAGCCAAGAACAGGTATCCGACGCTGATATTGACGTGGACGCTGCAATCAAGGCAAGAGAACGCACCGCACAGACGCGCATATCCCAGACATGGAAATACCTGCAAGACCAGAAGCTGATTAAATGTCTGCAACCCGCCTCGTTGGGCAAGAACGCCGGCTACCTCCTGTTATTGGGAACAGATGAGGAGAATCGTGAGGTTGAAGCCTATGCGAGGGAATGCTTGGGGATATGAGGAACGGTAGAATATTATCGCCTTTTGACCGGGCATGCCAGTCGCAAGAAACCTACTGGCATTTCACTCCACGGCAATAGCAATATGGCCCGGCTTCCTATCCTCCCATGAACGGGATGGCACGCACACCAGCGGGTGACTGTTCGGAAACCGGGCCATAAATGACATTTACAGTATACGTGACAGCCCGTACCGCCATGCCGGTATATCGCAATACGCGAAAACCGCCCCTCCGTCCAGCGTTACTGCTGGGGGAGGGGCGGTGGTATTTATTCGCTGCGACTACTTGCCGGCCATGCGTACCGGGTTGTATGCGACTCCGAATCCTGCGGCGATCAAACGCTCGATATTGACCTTATCGAAGACACAGCTCCAGTGCCATTATCCGTCATCAGAAAAGCCGTGGATTTTGATTGATGTAAGTTTTGGCACGCCAAAACTTACATCAATCAATGAAAAACGTCAAAAACGCCCTATTTTTAGATGTCCATGTAAGTTTCAGATGACATCAACGTCATCTTCCCCTCATAAAGTGTCAGGAGAAGTTGAGGGTGAGTCGGTGCTTGGCACGTCCCATGATGGGGCTGAGGGAGACGGTCGAGGTGTGGGCTGAGGGGTGACGGGAGTGTCTGGCGCTGGGCGAGTGGTGTTGGTTGATGGTTGCTGTTGGATGGGTGCGGGTTGTGATTCGGATGTCCCGGCTGGCGCGGATGGTGCTTCTTCTGTTTGTTGAAGGACGCGCTGAGCTGAGAACGGGTTGGAAAATGGCCGCTTTGCCTTGCGGGAGTAGGGCTGAGCGGTTTTTTTCGTTTTAACCGGTTTTAACGGTTTTTAACCTGTTTTTACGAAAAATGTGGGCAAAATGTGGGCAAAAAATGAGCCTCGGAAAGCTACTCCCAAAACGTGAAAACCGCCCCTCCGTCCAGCGTTATGCCGGATGGAGGGGCGGTGTTTTTATGGTTATTCGGTTTTGGATGCCTTGGCCTTGAGGGTGCTTGCGCCGATGACGACGCCGATGGCCAGGGCGACGGCGTTGATGGTCGTCGCGGCCTGATCGGCCCACGTCCAGCCCCATACGGGGCCGAGGGTCTGCACGAGCACGCCGATGGCCGGCAGCACGATCAGCGCGAGCCATTTGAGCACGTCATAGGCTCGGTTCGGCAGCAGCCAATCGGGCACGGTCGGCTCCGTGCCGGCGGTCTTGGGTTCGGTGTTTTCGTCGGTCATATTGTCCTCGATTCTGCAGTTGGAACCTGGGAACCCCGCCCGGCTAAGGTGCGGGGTTCCCAGGTTGGGTTCGGGTTCTCAGTAGTTCAGTAGTGCAGCACTTCGCCGGGGTAGATCACGTTGGGGTTGCCGCTGCGATAGCCGGTGAGCTGCGTGTAGCCGATGCCGAGGCGGGCGGCGATGCCGCTGAGGGTGTCGCCGCTGCGCACGGTCACGGTACGGGTTGCCGGCGGCGCGTTGCTGCCGGTGGCGACGCTGCCGCCGCCGTTGTAGGTGACGACCTGACCGGGGTAGATCAGGTTGAGGTTGCCGCTGGGCACGCTCCACTTGGACAGCGGCCACAGGCCGGTGCGCGAGGCGATGCCGCTCATGGTGTCGCCGGAGCGGACGGCCACGCGGGTCGTGTTGGCCTGCGCGGCCTGCTGCGGCGCTACGGTCGCGCCGCCGTTGAGGCGCTGGTTGACGATCGCCATGACCTTGTCGTAGTTCGCGCCGAGCGCGTCGCGCCGCTGCTGGCCGTTGCCGTAGTCGCCACGGATGGTGGCGGTCGCGAGTGCCTGTAGGTCGATGGTCTGGGTCGGCGGCTTCTCGGTCTGCGGCGGGGTGGCCGGCTTGGCTGCGCCTGCGGGGTTGGCGTAGGCCTGCCACTGGCTTGCGTCGCCTCTGAAGTAGTTGAGGTCGAGCGGCCCGTTGTAGCCGCTGATCCAGCCGTTGGAGGTGTACTGGCGCATGGCCTCGCCGTAGACCGCGTAGTTCCACGGTCGGCTCTGGTAGCCGGTGGGCGCGTTGCTGGCGTACTGGGCGACCCATAGGCCGCAGTTGGCGCGCACGTCGCCGGGTATCTGGCCCAGCGCGCTGGCCTGCACGTACACCATCGGCCATACGCCGGTGAGCGTGTGGACGCGCTGGACGAACCGGCGAACCCAGTCGGAATTGCCCCACTGGGCGTTCTGATGGGACTCCCAGTCGAGCACGAGCACGGCCCTGCCGATGTAGTCCCTCGCCCGGCCGACGAAGTAGTCGGCCTCGGCCTCGGCGTTGTTGCCGCCGGCGTAGTGGTACAGGCCGAGGCTCTTGCCCCGGTCTGTCACGCACTTGGCCTGCGTGCGCCAACTGGAGTTCTCGAAGCCTACGCCCTGGGACACCTTGACTACGGCGAAGTCGTAGCTGGCGGTGCAGGTCACGTTCGAGGCCTGCCAGCCGGACACGTCGATGCCGACCGTGTCGGCCATCGCGATCGCCGGCGTGCATGCGAGCAGCACGGCGAACAATGCCGCGATGAGGGCATGTAGCGGCTTGCTTCTGTTCTTGATTTTGCCCAAATTCTTATCCTTCCTGTGTGTTGGGTGGGCATGGAAACAGCCCCCGCCGGGGTCGGCGTGGGCTAAGCCTTTGGTTTTCTCGGGGCTATCGGCGCACTCTGGATGTCGTTGTTGAGGCTGGTGCCGTGACCGTTGCCGCCGAGCGCGTGGTACACGTCGTAGAGGCGTTGGCTGCGGCCTTTGAGGTCCTCGTCGGCTATGCCGTCGTTGGCGACCATCTCGGCGCGCAGGTCCTCGAGCCGGCACAACAGGAGTTCGCGCACGGCCTGGTCCAACACGGACGTATTGTCGAGGTGTCTGAGCATCCACGCGGTGATGGTGCCGGTCGCACCGGAGCCGAGGACCATGCCCACGAATGTGAGCCATACTGGTATCGTCTCGTTCATCTAGGTCATGGCCTTCTTTCCTTTCGCTAGTTGTTCTGCAATGGCATCGTGCCGCCGGTGAAGAAGCTCTCGTCGCTGCCGGCCTCGGTGCAGGTGATCTGGTAGAACGCGGTGTCCTTGCCGACCCTGCCACGGAAGATGAGTTTGACGACACCGTCGGAGGGCACGGTGAAAACGATTCGAATGCGTTTATTGTCGGCCCAGCTCTCGGAATGGCCCAATGTGGCGGAGTGGGAGTTCAGGACCTCCATGAGGGGGCCTCGGAACGTGTCCGTGGCCTCGGCGGCACCGCAGGACGCGAGGAACGCGCACCTCACGCCCGCCGGCAGGCCGGATACCACCCATTCGGCGTAGCCGCCGATGGTGGCGGACGAATGCCGCAGGATGATGCCCGGCCTGTCCGGAGAACCCCACTGGTTGACGCTGCAGTCGAGACTCCTCGTGGGTTTCGGATCGCCCAGCATGGGGTTCGGGAACCAGTTATGTCGCATCATCGGCGCTCACCGCCGATCACTGCAGGGGCATCGAGCCTCCGTCGAACCACGGGAACCGGGGGAGGAGTTGTTGGACGGTCGGCCATTCGTCGCCCTCGTACACGGCCAAGGCCTCCAACGTCAAACTGCCCCCGCCATGGCAGAAGATGCTGCGGTTGCCGCCCCCGAAGGTCTTCGCCGCCTTCCACGTGGCACCCGATGGGGTCGTGCCCGAGGCGAGCGGCGTGCCGCTCTCTATTTCCACGTTCAGCCCGCTGGTGGCCGTGTAGGCGACGACCACGACACGGCCCCATCTCATCAGTTCCGACCACTCCTGAAAGTTGGTTAACGACCAGGTGCCGTTGTCGGCATGCGTGTAGCGGTAGCGCCCGTCGGCGAGGCGCTCGACATTCACGCCGCCGCTGCTGACCCACGTGTTTAACTGCTTGTGGCATGAGGGGTCGGTGTACAGGTTGGTGATGTAGCTCATGCGGCCACCACCCAGTCAGAGCGGCGGAGGCGAGCAGCCAGACAATGGCGTTTAGCCCTGCCCCCCCCCCATTGGTTAATGGCATGAGGTCGCCGTCGAAGTAGCCTTCGCCGAGTGCGTGCATCTGGTTCCAGTCGGCTTCCGTCATGAGCAGGGGCTGCGTGAAGTTGGCGCTGCCCGAATCGGGGCAGGCGAGCCGGATAATGAAGTCTCTGGTCGGCGTGAACTTGAGGGATGTTCTGCCTGCAGACGCGGCGGAGCACAGTGAATTCCAGGGGTCTAGCTCGGCGATGAGGACGTAGCCGTTGCGCACGGTGGACTGGTCTCCGACCACGTTCCAGATGTCCGTCTGGAACACGAGGCTCGTGTCCCGTGGCGTGTTGAACCGCCTTTGGACGAAGCAGTCCTGTCGGCCTTCCTGGGCGGTTATGGTGACGCCCTTCTGGTTGCCGGCGATCATGGAGACCGTGCTGTTGGTGGGGGTGTTGAGCATCATTCGCGGATACGTGAGGTTGCGCAGATACATGCCGTCTCCTTTCTGTTCTGGGCATGAAAAAAGCCACCCCGTGCGGAGTGGCTTTCGGAAAAATGGTTGTCGGTGTCGGGTTACTTCGCTTCGGCCAGCTGGGCCTCGAGCTCCTTGACCCTGCGTTGCAGTGCGGTTGCCTGTGCTTGGCTGATGGCGAGTTCGCGGGTCAGGGTGGCGTTACGGGCGCTCATGTTGTCGAGCACGTCGTTGATGTCCGCCTGCACGAGGCTTTCGGTTGTGTCTGTCATTGGTTATCTCCTATCGGTGATGGTTGGTGTGACGTCGTTCAAAAATCTGGTTCGCGCCCGGTCGATTTCCGTCGCGTGTTCGGCGAGCAGGGTGGCGAGGCTCGTGGCGTCCACGCCGGCGGGCAACCGTATCGACGGCTCCACCGGCTCGCCGGCGTTCGGTTCGTCCAACGCCCGCGCGGCGGCGAGAGCCGCGTCCGCCTCGTACGAGTCCACTATGGTCGTGGCATCCAAGCCCAACAGCCGGCGGGTCTCCGCACGCCCGTCGGCGGCCGGCGCCCCGTTCGCCTTGAATGCGCGGTGCAGTGATGCGGCGCGCACCTGATTCAGGTCGACGAGCGCGTCATGCTCCAACTGCTCGTAGGCGCTCGTCCACGCGTTGCGACCTGACTCCGCGTCGATGACGCCGGGGTCGGCGACGCGTTTCGAGACGTCGAGCATCATGGCCACGGTCTCCATGTCGGACGTGGTGCCGAGCAGCAGGCCCGTGGCGGCGATGTCCGTCAAATGGGTTCCCCATGCCGTGCCGCCGTCGATGCGCCCGTCCGGCGATGGTTCGCCGCTTCCCGGCAGGTCGATGAAGAGCCGGTCTCCGATGATTCGCATGGTTCCTCCACTATTTCCTCAGGTATCCGAACATCGTGCACCAGATGTTGGTGCCGCCGCCGGGGAACATGCTGTAGCCGCCGACGTTCGCGGGCATCGACTGGACCATGATCTCGGCCCCACTGCTGCTCTCGTTGCAGGGGGCGCTGGTGCACAGAGCGTTGCCGGCGGCGTTGTTGACGCCGCCGACGATCTTGTAGCTGCCGTATTTCGGCGGCGTCCACGAGCCCTTGAACCGAAATACCATCCATGGGCTGATGTGGTGGGTCCCATCCCAGTACAGCGACAGAAATGTGCCGCGGGACGCATACCTTCCTAGGAAACCGGCGAATGAGAGATAGCCCGTGTTGATGACGGCCTGCACGCCTACCGTGCCGTTGCTGTCGAACGCCTCGAGCGCCGCCACGGTGTCGGACGAAGTGCCCGAAAATGCCATGAGATTAAGCATTGCACCGGCCTGCTTGCTGGCGTTGCTCTCGTCGTAGTTCCGGTATGCCTTTAGGAACACAGTGCCGTATTTGACGCCATTATCCGATTTGCGTTCGCCGATGCGTCCGAATGCGCCGGGGTCGTTCTGCGCGCGGTGCCCGCCGTTGAACGTGAGCGCGCTGACTTCGCCCTCCTGCTGCGTGGTGGACTCGACCGCGATGTACGGGTGTTTGTACGAGTCGGTGCCGTGGTAGAACTGGATGCCCGCGCCCTCCAGCTTGTCCGAGCCCGTGATCTCGTGCTGTTGGAACGAGGGGCTTATCATCACCCTGTTGCCCGACAGGCCGGTCTGGAACGTGCCGGTCAGCAGGTTGCTCGCGCCCTCGCCGTCCAGATGCACGGTGTGGTTCCGCTTCGAGTCCCACATGTCCAGCGCGTTGCCCCTCAGCTTCCAACCCGTGTTCTCGGCGGTGCTGGACTGGACGACCGGCGCGTTGATGACGGTGCTGGTCATGACTCCCGCGTTGACGGTGGGCGCGGTCAGGGTGCCGTTGGCGAGTATGCCGCCGTCCATCTTCAGGTTGCCGTTGGTGTCCAGCGCGAATTTCGCGTTGCCCGAGGAATCGTAGCCGACGAGTCCGCCGCTGGTGAGCTTGACGCCCCTGTTCGCGGCGCCCGTGGTCTGTATGATCGAGCCGGTGACGGTCACGCCGGAGAGCGTGCTGCCGCTGGTCAGCGAGCCCTTCATGGTCACGCTGCCGTCCATCGAACTCGCGTACAGGGTTATGCTCCCGTTGGCGTCCTTCAGCACGAGGCCGGCATCGTTCCACAGCATGCGCCCGTTCGTGGTCGTGATCGTCGAACCGGTGACCTGGCTGGCCTTCACGGTGCCGACGAGGGTCACGCTGCCGGTGGCCGAGTCCGCCGCCAGCGTGCTGGTGCCGGAGGCGTTCTTCAGAACGATTCCCGCGTCGTTGATGGTCAGCCTGCCGTTCGCGGTCCTGTAGACGGCGCTGGTGATCGTGCCGCCCGTGATGGTCGGCGCGCTCATGCTCGCGTCCGACACGATCGGCGCGTCCATGGTCAGCTGCCATTTGCCGCTCGAATCGCTGGCGAAGCTCAGCAGGTGCCGGTTGCGGTAGCTGAATATGATGCCCGAGTCGGTGATGGTCACGTTGCCGCCCTCGGTGCGGTACGTGCCGCCGACGATGGTGCGGCCGTGGAAGAACTCCGCGTCCACAAGCTGCGCGGTGATCGAGCCGGTGGCGATGATGTTGCTGGCGACGAGGTTGAACTCGTTCCACTGCGTGCCGTCGAACTGTCTCACGGCGGTGACGCGCGAGCTCAACGGCACGAGCACGCTCGCACTGTCGTTCGCCGCGCCCTCCCAATACGTGTAGAAGTCCGCCAGCAGTGAGGTGCTGTTGTTCGCCTCGCCGAGCCAACGGGTCCAGTATTTCTGGGTTACGAACCAGAAGTCGCCGGCCCTCACCGTGTTCGACTTGTCGTTGCGCGGGTCGTCGGGCCCCTTGAAGATGGAGTGCATGCCGTCGGCGGTCTTCTGCGCGTTGACCGCGTTGTCGTAGGCGTCCTGGGCCTTCTTCTCGGCCTCGGCCAGCGCCTTGTCGGTGGCGGCCTTGTTCGCGTTGATCGTCTTGTTCGCCGCCGCGAGGTCGTCCGACACCTTCTTGGTGGCGGCGTCCTGCGCCTTGTCCACTGAGGCCTGCGCGTTCTTGTTGTCGGTGATGGCCTGCGCGTTCTTCGACACGTCGGCCCTTATCGCCGCGTCGGCCTTGTCCTGCGCCTCCTTGTTCGCCTCGATCCGCGCGCCGGTCTCGGTGAGTTTTTTGTCGACCACGGCGACCTGCTGGGCCGCGTCGTTCTTCGCCGCCGCCAGAATCTGTTCGGCGCTCTTGTTCAGATCCTCCTGCGTGAGCACCGGGGCGACCTTGACGCTGGCACCCGCGCTCCACGCCGACTTGTTGCCGGAATGATCGACGCTCCTGAGCGCGAACCACCATGTGCTGTTCAGTTCAAGCCCGGTCACATGGCAGTAGCCGTCGCGCTGCACGGAATCCCGGTATTTCCAGTTGCCGTTCGAATCGGAAATGCCGACCTCCACGTGGTCGAAGTCGAGCTCCATGCCGCCGCCGGCATTGTTCCTGCCGTCCCACTGCACGTCAACCACGCCGAGCTTGCTGGTGAGTATCGGCTTGGACGGTATGCTCGGCGGCGTCATGTCACTGGCCACCAAAGCCACGACCACGTTCGACCAGTCGCCCAATTTGTCCGAATACGTTGGCACGGCCCTGACCCGGAACTCATAGCGCTGCCCGCATTCCAAACCGCCGATGCCCAACGTGAGCCGCTGCGCGTCCGTCACACCACCGGAAACCCACGGCGCACCGGCAAGATTCTTGCGGTACTCCACGCGGTAGCCCGAAATGTCGATGGCGGTGCTGTCCGTGGCATGAGAGACCGCGGCCCACTGCAGGGTCGCCAGACCCAACGCCGTGCCACGGGAACTGATGTAGGCGTCAGTCTGCACCACAAGACCAGCTGGAGCCTTCGGCGTACGATGATCCTTCTCCGGAGCCGGGATACCACCGCCCGTACCGCCGTTGATGGCGCCACCGGTAATGCCCTGCACTCGTTTCGCCTGACGGACGGTCGCATCGTAAACCTTGTCGTTCAACACGACCGAAGCTTTGAACTGATTGGATTCCAAGCTCAACGTGACCTGCTGGACACGCACCTTCTCCCCATGCATGACGGTGGGAGCGGTGATCCAATCACCAGGACGCCAATCGATGAGAGGAAGATTCGGAGTGTCGTTGACGCGCAGAGCCCTCGTATACTGGCCTCGAACACGTGCCGCAGTATCCAAAGTGGACTGCATATAGAGGGCGGCGGTGTCATCATCGCTGATTCCCTGCTGGGAAAGATACATCTCCCACTTACCCCAAGGGGAAGGGGCTGCGGGATTATCCCGTGTGAAGGCCTTGTTGTTATCGCCCTGCACGAGAATATGCGAGGCCAAAGCCTCGATGCTTTCCTCTTCGGGGGCTTCGAGCACGTCATGCGCCAACTGGACGGAGATGCGGCTCAGATCACGGCATAATCCCGTGGAGTCCATGTTCCAGATTTTCAATGTCCGCTTGTCGAAAGCCCAGTCGCAAATCTTGTTGCTGGCGAGGTTCGCCAACGCGGTGAGACTGCTGATGCCCGGCGTGTAGGCGAGCGTCATGGCGCTCTTCCACGCGGTGCCCGCCGAATCCCTGCCCGTGTCGAAACCGCAGGTGACGGGAATGCCGCCACGGGTCTTGTTCTCATCGAGGAACGTGCGCATGACCAGACCGGCAGAGGCCTTCTTGAACACGCGCTTGCCCTTGTCGTCTCCGTCGCCTTCCAGATGATTGAGGTCGAGCATGAGCGCCTTGTTCAAAAGCCATGCGTAGGAGGGGCAGGTGAACGTCACCGTATCCGACGAATCCAAGGCGTCACGGCTGCGGGAGATGAGCACGAAACGACCATTCAACGGTTCCAGCCATTTCCCGCCATCGGACACTTCGACCGCGATCTCCAGACCGGTTTCGAGCTTGCGTTCGAGAATCGACCCATTCAACGCCTTACGGGAATACTCCAAGCGGAGAGCGCCCGTGTCATCGTGCAGGAAACTCGCTGAAAACGAGGACGGCTGGGGGAGTAGGCCCAGAGCGTCACCGTTCGGCTTGTACGCCTTCAAACGGATGGAGAGGTTCTTCATAAGCGCCTTCCCGTCACCACCATGCGCGACGCACATGCATGAGCGCATCGCCCGTCGCGCCAGTGGCAGTGACCTTCAATCTGTAAAGTTCGGAAATATCAGGCCATACCTGCAGGATTCCGCCTGCCGGATAATCCAAGCCGGTGGAAACGTCCGTACCGGTCGGAGTCCAGGAGTTCGCATAGTCGGAACGCCATGCGCGCATGATGTCGGGCCTGATGTAGAGGGGTTTCGCATTGTCCGCCGCACCGGTCCAGCTGACTCCCGTGTTCGACGTGGGGTCGGTCAGGGAGACGGAGGTGACGGTGCTGGGGAAACGGAACACGATGTCCGTCAACGGGGCGTCGCCCCAGAAACCGTCGCCGGGGATACCGCCCTCGAACAGTAGGCTCTCGGAATTGTTGGCCTCACCACGCCACATGGTGATGAAATCCGCCAGCAGGGACGTGCTGTTGTTCGCTTCTCCCGACCATCTTGTCCAGAACTTGTTGATGGTGACTGGTTTCGGGAACACGAGACCGTCCTTGTTCAACGACAACGGACGATCCCAATATTCCGATTCATGCCACCATATGCCCGTCATGGCGAACTTCGCCGTGAACGACACCAGATTATTCGGATGGGAACTGTCATCGTCGGCGGTCAACGAGACGAGTTCCACGCGCGTGGACTGCTCCACACCGTCCTTCACCCGAGTGAGAGTGAGATTCGGCATGGAGCATAATCGCATTATCCGGGAGGACTCCTCATACACTTTCGGCGCGAAAGCGTCCACCTTCAACGTGATCTCACGCTCCTCGAACACGGGCGGAACGCCCAGATTCAAGGTTCCGCTCACGCCGGGCACCGTGGTCACCGTCCTACGGGTGCTGATGCCCGGCATGAGCGTGGAGCCCACGACGACCAGACAGTTCTCAGTATCCAACGCGACCCCGTTGAGCTTGTAGGACATGGTGGAGAGCATCGTTTCCTCCTACTGCAAAAGACCGAGACTCGCGTACTGGTCGAGCTTGTTGTTCTTCTGAACCTCGACCGGTGTGACGCTCGGATAGATGAACGTCTGGTTGTACGTGTCACCCGAACTGGTTTCGATAGGCATCGACCAGCCGCCGGACTTGGAACCACCGTTCAACCCACCGGAAGGCATGGTGATCTGGCTGGTGCGCCGCGCATCCATGATGTACTTGCTTGGAATGCTGCCGGTCGCGTTGATAGCGGCCATGATTCCCCTGCCGTACAGGGATTCCATGCTTTGCACAGCGGCCTTGCGCACCACGTATTCGCCGGTGCTCACGTCCGTGTAGGCGTTCAACGGAACCGAATCGCTCGTATTGTTGCCCTGACCGACCACACGGCCCGTCTTGGTGACATTCGAACCAGCCACCTCGCCGCCCTCGGCGTTCTGGCGTTTGATGCCGAACACGGCAAAGAACTTCTGCTTCGCCCATTCCCAACCGGATTGCATGGCGCTCCAGAAGGAGCTAGATACGCTTGCCGTACTAGCGCCGAACTGGGCGTTGTAGCTGCTTCCGTTCCATTGCCAACCCTGATTTGAAGCCGACCTCTTGGCGTTTGCGGCGCCTGTCGCGTCACCATCGAACGACGCGGTGGGATGCTGGGCACCCCAGTTGCGGGCGTTCGCATCGGCGCTGGCCTTCGCCGGTCCGGAATTGTCCTTCGCGTTCAGGTCGGCGGACGGAGCCAACTGGTCGTAGGCGTTGAGATTGCCTTCGACGTAATCCAACGTGGCTTTCGTCAGATCGTCGGCGTTCAGCTTGGTCGTGTAACCATTACCATCAGAACCGGCCTTGAACAGTTCGGCATGCTTCTTGACGATATTGGTGGCGCCGATCGCCTGAGTGCCATCGGCGTCAAGGACAATCGTGTACTTGCCGGAACCGTCGGTGCTGACGTTCTTGCGTAGCTCGTCCATCTTCGAGCTGACCTGATCCATGCTCGTGATGGCACCACTGTTGATGCCTTCGAGAATGGTCTGGAACACCGCCGTGTTACCGTCCCCGGGGAAGATGGCTCGCAGATTGCTCAGATATTGGGTGAGAGCGGTCTTGGTCTGCTCCGTTTCGGCTTTGAACAGGGTGGTGACCTCCTCGGGGGTCAGACCATAGATCTGCTGCAACCGTTGCGCGGCATCGGCGGGAATACCCATGCTGTCGGCGGTGGCGAGGAACTGCTTCGCCAATTCCGCCTGCTTGGCTTTCACCACGTCGGCGGACGCGCCGGACTCGACCATGCTCTTCAACAGGTCATGACCGGAATTGCCCAGATTCTCCAACGCGGATTGCGCCTCGCGACCGGCCTCGCTCATCGTGTTGAACGAGCCCGTCACGCCCTGGATGCCAGCAGCGTTCGCATCCCAAACCGGGCCGCTCTGCGCGGCCAACTGATTGACGCGGGCTATCGCATCCCCCATATTGGAATACGTTTCACCGTAGTCGGAAGCCGCGTTCAACGCATTCTGCTGAGCTGTGCGTTGACGTTCTGCCCAATCCGCAGCAGTCTGCTGAGCCTTGGCCAGCATCTGAGTACGTTCGGCCTGAGTGGAAATGGCGATGGACACCGAATCGGAATCCTCACCAAGCTTGATGAGCTTCGTGGCATAACCCTCCGCATACCCGTTCGCTTGGGCAATGGCCTCGGAATTGGCTATGTACTCGTTGCGCTGATCCTCAAGCGCGGTTTTCACCTTCTGCGCGGCCCTCGCCAGATCGGCGTTCTTGCCTATGCCATGACCGACGTTGACATTGTATTTCTCAATCGTCGCATCGAGCCGGTCAAGTGTCGCCTGGTATTCGGCCTGTGAACCGGTAACGGACTTGGTGAGATCGCTGACGTTGAGACCGAGCTTCTTGGCCGCGTCGCTTACCGAATCAAAACCCGTGGTCATATCCGACCACCAGTCGAACTTCGTGCCGGAATAATCCGTGTTGTCGAAATTCTCCTTGATGGCCTTGCCAACCTCGGTGATTCCCTCGGCTGCGGACTGAGCGGAATCCGGTACCTTCTCCAACGCGGTGCGAATGTTCTCGGACGCCTGCTCATTGGCCTGAGCGGTTTTCACATACTCCGAGTAGGCTGCGGTCACCACGGCCACGCCAGCGGTCACGGCGGCTCCGACCGGCCCGCCGAACGCGCCCAGCACGGCGCTGCCGACACCTTTGGCCAAAGCACCGGTCTTTCCTAGCACGCCGTTTGCGTTCCTCACGCTGTCGGCTATGCCATTCAAGGCCGGGTTGGCGGCGATGAAACCGCTGACCGCATCCTTCATGCTCGCGCCGGCGGTCTTGGTGGTCACGCCGAGCCCGTTCAACGCCTTCTGGTATTCGACCATGCGCAGCGTGTTCTCGACCAGACCGGTCTTCACCGTGTTCCAAGCGGTCATGCCCGCCTTGCCGAACGTGGCGTACAGGCCTATCGCGGCCTGAATCGGTTCGGGCAGCCTGCTGAACGCATTGGCGGTGGCCTCGGCGGCTTTGGCGACCGTGGTGATGAGCGGCGCGCTGGCCTTCAACGTGGCGGCAAGGGTACCGCCGAACGTTTTGGACAGCTGGCCCACGGTCTTCAACAGCTGGTTGAACGCGGGGCTCGCGTCGCCAACCGCTGAGAACACCTTCTGGAAGCCTTCGGACACTCCCGACGAGAATCCGCTGATACCGTCCTTCGAGTTCTTCAGAAGACGGCTCGCGTTACGGGTGAACGAGCTGATCGTATTGCCCGCATCGGTGAACATGCCCGCAGTGGTGTCGCGCAGCTCGTAGGCTGCGGAACCGATGTCCGAGAAGGCGTTGCGCATCTCGTTCTTCGCGGCTTCCGCGCCCTTGGCCCACGCCTTGAGCGTGGTCTGGAATCTGGCGGAGTTCACCGCACGGTCGGCATTGCCGACAGCCGTGCTGAACCCTTCGAGCCCGTTCTGGTTTTCCGCCAAAGCGGAGTACAGGCCCGTGGCGATTCCCCACACGCCCTTGAACGTGTCCTTCAGATAACCGGCCTGTTCGACCACCTGCTTCATCGACGCGACGATCTCGCCGGTGGCTCGGGTCTTATCCACCCAGTCGGCGAACTTCGAGGCCATGTCGCTGAAATAGGAGGCGGCGCGTGGCAGGTACTGGCTGGTGCCGTCACCCAAGCGGAGGAACGACTTCACCACGCTCTGCAATCCCGGATTGAGATTGTCCACGGCCTCGGAGGTGCGGGAGAAGATCGTGGAAAGCTCGCCGGCCTTGTCGGACTCGCGGATGATGTCCGCCAACCCCTCGACCACCTTGCCCTCACTGGACGCGATGCCGGTCATGCCGGGAATAAGCGTGCCGCTCACATCGTCCATCAGGCTCCTGATGGCCGGACGCGCCTTCTCGTAGAACGCCTCGTCAATCGCGTCGCCGAAACCGGCGAGCTTCGTGGACGCGATGTCGATCTGGTCGCTGAACGTGCCACCCTTGTCGCCCCACGCATGTTTGAGCACGACGAACGCCGCACCCAAGCCGGTGATGGCGGCGGGAGCCGCGAACGCGGCCTTGCTCATGGCTCCGAGACTGGCGGCGACGCCGAGCACGCTGGAGGAGAGGTTCACCGCGCCGGCGGACAATCCGCCGATGACGGTGCCCACCGCACCCAGTATGGGAACCTTCGTGTCCAACGTGTCGAACAGGTTCACCAATCGCTGGAACTGGTTGTTGACGCCGCGAAGGCCGGTGGCCCCGTAGAGCATGCCGTCGATGAGCTTGCCCATATCCGTGGCGTGCAGCTTCGCGTAGATTTCCACGCTGCGCGGACGGGTCAGGTACATGAGATGCGCGGACGCCGCAGCGGACTTCAGGTCGAGGTCCATTTCCAGCTTGTCGTGGTCGTTCTGGAAATCACGGGCCTTGCGGCGGGCCTCGCTCACATCGAGGTCAAGGTTCGCGACGTATTTGAAATCCTTGTCACGTCCGGCGAGATGGCCGGCAGTGTTCATGCGGTCGATGGCTTGCCTGTAGGAGGTTTCTATCTCCTTGGGAAGGTTCACGTAACGGCGGCGCAGGTCGTCCAGCTCGCGTTTGAGCTTGTCGGCGCCGTCCGTGTAGAACTTGATGCGGGCTTCCTTGCGGTTCAGCTCGTCGGTCTTACGGGCCACGTTCTCAAGGTTGGAGATGACTTTCGCATAACGGTCGATGTCGATGCGAATCTTCGCGCCCGGATCGTTTTCGAGCTGTTTGATTTCGCGTCTGATTTTGGCGATGGCGAGGTTGGCCTCGTTCATCTCCACGACGTTCGAACCCAACGGTTTGAACTTGAGAATCGCGTCCTGCAGGGTGCGGATACGACGCTTCGTCTTATCCAGCACGTCGATTTGCCGGTCGCCGTACTTGCGGGTGAGCGTGGACGCCTTGTCCATCGAGTCGCCGTACTGCTTCACCAGCGTCTTGTTGTGCTTGAACTTGGCTGAACTCGTATCGACCGAACGGTTGAACTTCTGGAAGGAACGGTTGGCGGCTTCGACCCTCTGACGCAGGGAACGCAGGTCGCGCAGCTGCTTGGTCAGATCGACCTTCGGGGAGATGTCACGCTCCTCGATATCCTGCACGGCCTTGCGCAGCGCGCTCGTATCGCCTCGCACCTCGACGGTCTTGGAGAGACGGTCGTTGTTGATGCGCCGTTTCGCCGCCGTCCAGTTCGCGTCGTCCACGTCGATGTTCAGCGGAATGGTGAGATTGTCATCCGCGTACTTGGCGAGCTTGCGGCGCAGTTCGAAACCGAACTCCGTGGTGTCCGGGTAGATGCTGATGCCAACGGCACCGCCCTCGTATACTGCCATCGGCGAACCTCTTTTCGGTTATCAGGAGGAGAACAGGGCCTTCATCGAATCGAGGCTCGCCTCGACCGGCTTTTCCGGCTGCTCCGTGTCCGGGGGAAGAATCGGCGTGAACTCGGGGTGCTTGCCGTTCTTGGTTTCCATGAGCCCGCACGTCAACGCGCCCACATGGTTGAAAATGCCCAACAGGAGGCTCGTGTCCTGCGAATAACGGTGATAGGAGAGCATGCGCCGTGATTCGCCCTCATCGGCGGTCTCGGATCGCATGGGATGATTCAGCAGCCATTCGCGGTACAGGGACTCGTCATAACCCGACAAACCCTGCAGGAGCCTTACGAGAAACCCGCCGTCATACTCGTGGATGGCGGCGGGCATATCAAGGTTGTAGAAGCGTCTGAAGTCGCAGGTCAGTTCGACCGGGCAGTTTCGGTAGGCGTCCTCGACGCTTCGGATTTTCCCAGTTCGACCCTGTAGAACATGCTCAGGGCAAGGAACGCTGAGAACAGGACGTTGCCGTCACGGCCCGTGGCCCACTGTTCGTAAGCCTTCTCGTCCTTGGCAAGACCCTTGTAGAAATCATTGGAGATGGATACGACGCGGGCGACGAGCAGGGCTGCGTCCATCGAATCATCCTTGGCGTCGAGCTCCGGCATCTGAGTGTCGAGAAGCGTGAGAAGCACCGTGAAATCAGCGGACTGCTCCGCGTTGAAGTCGTATGCGGGAACCAGCTCTGGAAGCCCCTTCAACTCCGGGTATTCCTCGACAAGCTGGCCGAAAGTTTCGGGAAACTCCTTCTTCGGAGTCTCGGTGTCGTTTTTCTTGGCGGTCATTGCCGTCCTCCTATCCGTGAAACCCTATCCGTGAATGAAGAATCCCCATACGGCCCGGATAGGAGAACCGTATGGGGATGAATCAATGTCAGGCGGTGGGAGCCGGCAGCTTCACCCCGCCGAGAGTGGAAGGCTGGCCCGCGAGCCGGATATCCTTGCCAGCCTCGACTGTGGCTGGCGGGTCTCCACCATCCGCAGCGCGGATGGCTGCGGACCCTACTTGAAATCCTCCGGACTGAACAGCGCGTAGCCTCCAGTCTCACCGTTCGGGCCCTTCTTCAGGGCATCGGTGGACTTGACCACCGCGTTGAAGCTGAACTCGGCGAACTCGTCGCCGGTCAGGTCGATGGTGTCGAACGTGAAATCGGTCTCCGGCAGATACAAGCCGAAGGACAGTTTGTCGCCGTCATCGTAGGCGAGGACGAACAAGGCGAGCTTCTGCACGATCGGCTTGATGGGCACGATCACGCCGCCGTGGTCACCATCCCAGCCGCCGGTGACCTTCTTCAACGTCTCCTTGTCTCCCTGGACGCTGGCGCCGCTGACGGTGATGGTCGGGGCTTCGGTGGAAGTGCGTGCGGCGGCCATCAGCCACGTGTCGATGGTGGTGGTGTCGCCGCCGTCCTTGCTGAAGCTGATCTTGTTGGAATTGGACGTGTGGCCGAGATTATCCCAAACGGGAGTGTCCGCGGTGCCGACCTTCACACTACCGGAGTTCAACAGAAACTGTTTGACACCGGCAGTCGGGATGGCGGTCTTGGCCGGGGCCGTGAACACGGTTCCTCGCGCGGCCTGAAGCAGCGCATCGCCGTTAATAGCCATGATGGTTCCTTTCGGATATTGGATTTGGGTAAAAGAAAAGGGCCGGCCATGTGGCCGACCCCTGTAGGTCAGATGAGGTCCCGCGCGTCCATTGATGCGTCGAAACCGTATTCCTTGATGTTCTTGCCTTGGTTCTCCTTGGCGTCGCTGCGACGCTGTGGGGAATCAATGCTGTTGATGCGGCTTATCTTGCCCGCCGAGGTCTTCTCCTCGAACGGCCATCCCATGACGGTGCGGTACAGGTCGCGGGCAAAACCGCTCGGATTGTTCGTGTCGGCGGCGAGAACGGTGAACGATACGGTGAACCGCCATAAGCCCCTGTCAACCTGTTGGCCGGGAGACACCTCATAGAGAATCACCCGGCCGTTCTCGGTCACGGCGTTCAGGTCGAGGTCGATTTCGCTGTACACTGCGACCGACGCCCAATCCTCGTTCGGATATTCACGGTTCAACAGTTCGTAGACGACCTGTTCGGCGTCGATGCTTTCCCTCACATCGATGGCGAGGTGTTTGAAGATGTTGTCCATGACGGCCTACACCTTCAGCTTCGACGCAACGTTGCGCATGGAATGCATGCCGGCCAAACGGCGTCCGGCACGATTGTTGACATAACCGAACTCCAATGCGGAGGCAATCTCCGTACCCTCGCGCCCCTTGACGCTCAGCACGACCTGATGGTCCTGCGCGTGGCCGGGACGTATGGAAACGTCGATACGATCCGACAAATCCGCTCGGGCGACGGCATGGTTACGGTCGTTGACGGTTCCCGCCCCCATCTGCGCCTTGACCATGACGGCCGCTTTCTCGGCTGCTTCGAGGGTGATCTCGGGGCCGAACATGAGCGCTATGTCACGGCCTATCCTCGGTTTGATAGTCACGCGACCCATTGGCACCCACCTCCTTCGACCATTCGGGTTCAGGGATTCCTCCGGGCACATAGCCGCCGATGACCACGCGACGGCAGCGAACCTCCCAATGCCGGGAAAGCACGCTGCCGCTGCCACGCCATGTCGGATAGCCGTCGGCGTCATACCAGTCGCCCTTGTACCAGATGCGCGAGTGAATGTCGCCGGGCCATTCGCGTGCGAGAATCTGCAAGGGTGTGACCTCCTGCAGACCTCCGCCGTTCTGGCCGGAAGGACTTTTATCCTCGGCTCCGGAAATGGAGAACATGCCGGCCTGCTGGGCGCGGCCCTCCACGGAGCACACGACCTTCACCGGGTCGCCCACCTGCTCGTGGTAGCCGCCGTGCGCATCCTGCACATGACGGCGGTTGACCACGATCACGTAATCCGTGTCGAACAATTGGCGGACGCCATGGCCGGTCAACTCCGTACGGTCATACAGGTGGCCTCCGCCAAGCTCGTCGATATCCACCCCGTCGTAAAGGTGGCCCATGTCATAGGTCTCCATAGGCGCCTCACATGCCGTAGGCGCGGTCGAGACCAATATGCACGGTGCCAATCGGGCCCGTCGAGTCGGAATGGCCTTCCAGCAATGCCTTCTCGCGTTTCGACACGTACAGGTTCATGGAACCGTCCTTGCCGGGCGGATTGTCCTGAGCGTCGAAATTCGTGTACCCATAGGAGCCGTTCGTTTCGGTCTTGAACTGCCGGTAGCGGACGATGCGCAACACCATCTGGCTCACCACGTAGCCAATCGTGCGCTCTTTCAGCAGGCCGTTCTGATAGCGCGGGGCGGCGTTCTGGCATTCAGCCTGAACCATGTCGGCGGCGATATTGCACTCGTTGAGCAGCCAGGCGTTGGGAAACCGGTCAAGGAGAAGGTCGGGCTGGTCGAGCGCGTTGACGCGCAGCCATTTCAGCCAGTCGATGGAATCGATGGAAGCCACGGCCCCTCCTTACTGTCAGAGCACGGACGCCTTAGCGGTGCTGACGGCCTCCTGCAGGATCGGCATCATCGTGCCGTTGGCCCACAGGTCGTACTTGACCGGGGCGCCACCGGAGAACATGGCTCCGATGAAACCGTCGTTCACGCTCTTGTTGATGCCGTATTCGGCGTCCTGTCCTTCGGCGGTCGGGCCGGAGGCGGTGAAGCCGAGACCCGTGTCGTTGTACGACGGGAACATGATGAACGTGCCGTTTGGAATCAGCGTGTTCGTATCCACCGGCATCTTGAAGCCGTTGTTGACCTCAAGGTCGGTGTACAGCACGTCGATCATGCGCACGTCGGCAAGGCCGCAGGCGGTGCGCAGCACGTCCAGCACTTCGGCGCGGGTCAGGCGCGGCTTCGAGTTGGCGAGGGAGACGCCCGTGTATTCGGTGATGAACGACTCGTTGGTGCGCAGAGCGTCGATGACCTTGCTGGTGGTCAGCGCGGCGCCCGGAGTGCGGCCACGCTCCTTCTTGATGGCGTCCACCCACTTCTGCACGTCCGCGACCGGATCGGACTTCACGTCCGACCAGAGTTTGGCTGGAGTGAGCTTGGAGATGCTGCTCGGACGGTCAAACGTCCACGTGTTGGCCTTCAGGCCGTTCTCCTCGACAGTGATCTTCGCGTCAACCATGGCGGCGATACGGGCCAGCTCGATGCGCACGGCGGCCTCCTGACCCAACTGGGTGAAGATTTCCACGGCCTTGTCGTGCAGCCACGCGGAATCGCCCGTGTGGCTGATGACGTCGCGTTCGGAGATGTGGCCCATCTTCGACAGCGGGATGAGGCCCGTGTAGTTCTCGCCGGACTGGGTGGCGGTCTTGCCGTGAGCGGCCTCCGCGTCCCAGGCGCGGAACTTCATGGCGTCGGTCTCCTTCGGCGGGATAATCTTCTGCCATGTCACCGTGTCCTTGCCGTCGTTCGACTTGACGGGGAACACGGAGCCGAACGGCAGCAGGCCGTCGATGAAATCGAAGCCGGACTGCACCACACCCGACGCCTCGGACGGGCTGATGATGTTCTTCTCAAGGGTTCCACTCATTGAGGGTTCCTTTCAGATATACGAAAGCCCGCCACAATGGGCGGGCTTATAAGGGTTGTTGGATTGGTTACTTGGCGATGCCGGAGGCCTTGAGCGCGGTCACGATATCCGCAGCAGTGGCGGACGCCGCGAGGGTCACCTGCTTGACTCCGCCGAGCGCGTTCGCCGTGGCGGCGGGCAGCGTGTAGGCGGGGGGAATCGTTGGCTTGTCCTTCAGGCTGTTGTAGGAGCCGTCGAAAGTCGAGTTGCCGGTGCCGGCACCGATGGCGGTGCGAGCTGCGGCGGCATCGTGGGCGGTCAGGACGCTACGGCCGACAGTGGAAGCGTCGGTGATGTTCGCGGCGGTGATCGTGGTCGGGGTTGACGTGCCGGAGGTGGCCGAAGCGTTGGACAGTGGGGTGACGGTATCGTCCTCGATGTCGAAGAAACTGCCGCCCCACACGGCGGTGTCGGCGGGAACGACCGGCAGCTTGCTCTTGATGATGTCGCCACGGTAGCGCATGCCGACGTTCGCGCCGTTGACCACATCCCAGCCGCCGAACGTGACGCTGATCTCCACCATGCTTTCCAAAAGGCCGGCGATCTTGTTCTGACGGCCATCGGTGGCGTTCGGGTCATACGGGCCGTATTCGCCGGAAGCGGCGATCTTGGCCAGCGGGATACCGCTCTTGATCCAGATGGTCGTGGCCTTGTCGCCAAGACCGGTCAGGTACTTGTCGCGCTTCGTCTCATCTTTCACGTTGAACGTGGACAGGTCGAGGGTGACGCTCACGGTGCCGTCGTCGGTGTGGTTGCCGAAACGCCACTCGTTGTTCTCCTCCACGGTCACGGTGCCGGTGGAGCGCACATTCTCGTATGCCATGTGCTTTTCCTTTCGATTGAATGTTTGTGGTTACTTGGCGGAGCGGGCTTGGCGCCGCTGCTCCTGACGTGCCTTGGCGGCGGCGTATCCGTCTGCGTATGTGCCGGAACGAATCTTCGGGGCTCCCTCGCCACGGGTGCGCGCCCCCTGCTCGGCCTTCTCGCGGACGGGTTCGGATTTTGTCGGAGCTGCGACGAGGTTGAGCGCCGCGTATTTTTCGGCCCATTCGGAAATCTTCTCCGGTTCGGTCTCACCGCACAGAGCGGCGAACACGTCGTCGCTGATCTGCGGGTGGGCCTTCTGTGCCTTCATGCGCGCGTTCTCCACCTGCAGCTCGTGGAGCTGGCTTTGGGACTCCTCGTAGGCGGCTTCGGTCTTGCGAAGCTGCTCGTAGTTGTCCTTGGCCTGCTTCTCGTGCTTGCGGGACAGTGCCTTCCAGTCGGGGCCGTTTTCCGTTTCCTCGACGCTGTTCGCGGCCAGCTTCTCGGTCGTGACCGCGTTGGCGATGATGCTATGGGGGGTCACGCTGTTGGCGGCGAGCTTGGCCGCGATGACGGGACCAGTGATCGAGCTGTTTGCGGTGGAAACCGTGCCGGTGTTGGCCGTGGCGGTCTGGCCGGCGTTCTGAGAACCGTCCGTGACGGTCTGATTCTCCTGATTGTTAGCCATGATGGCCTTTCTGTGTCAGGCAGCGGTGCCGAGCATCGACTGCACTTGGTTGAGCAGGGCACGTTGGTATGCCCATGATTGCCTCAGATGGATTGACGGCTTGAACTTGTAGGTTCGGCCCTCGTATCTGAAGGAGACTTCCTTGCCGGTGTCGGACACCTGCTTGTAGCGTTTGGAGAACTCGATCGCACGGTCCTTCATACGCTGGAACTGTTGGAGCGTGGTTTTCCGGTCGGGCGTGGTCCACTTGTCGGAATCCTTGCCGGGAACCGGATTAGGTGTATCCCTTGCGTCCTGCGCCATGAGGATCGGGCCGAGCTCGCCGTGCGTGATGGTCTTGACACGCACGTTCTTCAACGCCGCCGCCGTGGTGCCTCCGGCCTGTTCGTAGAGCTTTTTGAGATCGTCGGAGTTCAATTGGAATCCGGGATCGTAGTCGGAGCCTGCGGGGGCGACGCCGCACTTGCAGTTCGCGTGCAGGGGGAGTAGGGCTGCGGTCGAATACCATCGGTCTGCGGCGGCTATGCACAGGCCGCACGAGCCGGAGTGGGAAAGCTCCGGGTGGAGCACCCTGCGGTATTCGAGCACCTTGCTGTCCCGATACCGGTTCAATGTGGCGTCTGTGGAGGCGCGTTCCACGTTGTCCCAGACGTTGGTCTGCAATCGTTGCAACGCGGATTGCAGCCACTTGTTGACCTCATCGAACAGCTCATCACCCTTCTCGGGCCATGTCTCCGGCCTTATATCGGGGTTCTTGACGGCCTCGCCGCGATACGATTCGGCGGGGCGCACGGCCACAAGCCAAGGGTCGGTGTTGACCCTCGGATAGACGAGCTGCTGCACATTGCCGGCAGGAGTGACGCCCACCATGCGAAGCGTCTGGTCGGCGTAGCTGATTCCCAGCCTGCGCACCTGGCCTATCAGGGCAAGCTCCAGCAAAGCGAGCCTCGCGGCGGCGCCATAGGTCACGGCGTCGTTCCACCAGTCGGCTGGTGTGAGGCTGAGCCACATGGTGCGGGCCAGCCTCACGTATTCGTTGACGAGCCTCTGACGCGAGGATTGGAGCGCGTTGGACGCGACCTCCAAGGTCATGACGGCCATCATTCACCATCCGACGTCAGGGAGCCATCGGCCTGTACCACGTCGCTTTCGCTTGTGGTATCGGGGAATGCCAGGCCGTTCGCGCTCTCGTCGGGCAGAACTGCCGCCGACTGCTGCGCGGTCTTGCCTTCGACCATCGCGTTCTCGGAGGCCATGGCCTGCGCGAACTGCGTGTCCATGAGGTCCTGCATCGCCTCGGCTATCTCGATCTCGGTCATGCCGTAGCTGCGGCGCATGTTCGTCTTGACGGGCAGGATACCCTTCGAATAGTTCGCCGCCTGAGCCTGTTCCAACTGGGACGGCGGGTTGATGGGCTTCCACACGGTCTCGAACCGTTCGCCGGCTGCGCTGTTGCCATCGGCCTCCAACGCCATGCGCATGAGGCGGGTGAACCCGTCGTTGGCACGCGCGTTCATATCCTCGACCTTGAACACCAGACCCTCACGCTTCAGCTGAGCGCCTTCCGCGCTGCCGGAGACATCGGGGCTGAGGATATCCAACGGTGTTCCGGAGGATGCGGCGAGATGCTTGATGTCGGAAGCCACGGCGGTGATGAGCGGATTGATGTCCGTGACGCCGGACTCCCAGAACTTCGCGTCACCGGGAACCAGCCACAATGCGTCGGGCCCCTGCTGGAACAGATCCTTGTAGTCGATCCGGTCTCCGGCCTGGGCCAATCCGTCACGCACCTGCGGGTCGGATTCCTTGTAGAACTGGGGCATGTTGCTCATCGACACGGCGCGCTGCTTGAACGCCTGCAATTCCTGAATGCAGAAACGCTGGAAACGCTGCTGGTCGATGCTGCCCAACGTGGGGATATGCGGCTCGAACTGGCCCTTGCCGCCCGGCGCGTGCATGCGCACGATGGGAAGGCATTCGCATTTCTCCGCGAAATCGTAGGTGCTTTCCGCACCGCCATCCCACTGGAACGTAGGCGACAGTGTTGGGCGAAGCTTGGAATCGTCGTTGGCGATGCCGTAAATCTCCTCCTCGTCACCCTCGTCCAGAAGACTGCGACTATCGGTCTCGTTGTAGGCAATATGACAGTAGACATCCTTCACACTGCCGTCATCATTACGTATCAGACGGTAGAGAGCGAGATATTCGCGTCCCTCACTGGCCTTGTACCAGTAGTTGACCGCCGAATCCTCATCCGAGGAGACGTACGTGCTCCACGGGCTGAGCACCGTGATATGCGATGGCAGCTTGTTCTTGTTGACCAATGCGTAGGCGTTGCCGTACACGGCGAGGTCATGGAACATCTGACGGCTCTTCAATTCCATGCGGCACTGAGCCCACATGTCGTCCGCCTTCGTGGAACGCATCGTCTTGTCCGCGATGAGCCTGAAACCGGTAGGCCGCTGGCGGTGTATCACCGCGTCGGCGATGGCCTTCGCCAAATCAAGCTGGCAGATGGAGACGAACCTCTGATACACCGCGTAGCCGGACTGGTTCGTGCTTTTCGGAATCGATTTGACCGGCACCTGCTCTTTGCCGTCGTAGAACGTCTTCAACGTGCACAGGGTCGGGATACGGGATACGAGGCCGTTCGCCAGTTGGGTCAGCAGCATGGCATCGCCGTCAGGCTCCTCGTCGCCGGGGATAAGGCTCTGCAATTCGGCCAATGCGGCCTCCTTTCATCAGGTTCACCAGACGCGCATGGGAGCGAACGACTCCTCTTCGTTGGAAACCGTGGCGCCCAGGTAGATGTCGCGGGCACGGTAGGCGAGGAGCCCGGCCATGGCGGCGTCGATCTTATGGGGACTGTTCTGGGTCTCCTTGAACACGAGGTATCCTTCAGGCCTGTCCTTGCGGCGTCCGTTGCGGAAATGGTCGATGAGCCGAGGGTCGGCGAACAGTTGGATGTTCGTCACATCGGGCTCGTCGTATTTGGATACGGTTCTCATGGGCTCGTTGAACGCGGCGCGCATGGTCTTCAATTCACTCATCACGTCACGCTTGTAGCCGTTCATCGGGAAGCGGATATGCGAGCCGTTCGACCTCGGATACACCTGAAGTCTGTCGCCGTAATCCAATTCCCATTGCGCGATGTACGGTTCCCATTCGTCCGTGTCCGCGAACATGCCGACCACGTTGTAATGGTTGAACACCCAACGCACCCTGCCGTCGAACGAATCACGGTCAACACGCCATTTCGCGCCCTGCGGGCCGTCCGGCTTCTGCTCCAATTTGATGAGGAACAGCATGCCGTCGCGTATCCTGCAACCCACCAGCGCGGTGGAATCATCGGATACGGAACCGTCGAAGCCCAACGTGATCTCGTCGGTGTCGGAGACCACCTGCTGCCAAGCGTCATTCAACTGGTTCAGGTCGCGCGAGGCGATGGCCTTGTCCACGATGTCGCGGTGAACCGCATGCGATTTGATCATGTCCTCGGTCAGCCACGCATCCACGGCGGAGGCCAGCGAGTTCAAGTAGAACCTGATGGCGTTGTTCGGGTCATACGCGGGGTCGAGAATCTTCTTCACGGTTCGCCGCAAATCGCACCAACCGTACTTCGAAGGGCCGGGCTCGACGCCCTCGTCCCTCAACGACCAGCCTTCGGCGGAACGCCCGTCAGGGCCGACCGGCACCATGCGCCCATCGGGGAGAAAGATGTAGTCCTTGCCGTCGGGCGATTTCATCGCGGAACCGTATGCCTCGTAGATCGCATGCTCAAGTTTTCCGTCGTCGGCGAAATCATCCAACGCCAAGTCGGCGTAACGATGGTCGAACAGCAGGTCCTCCCAGCCGTGCAGACGGCCTTCCATGAGATCATGCGCCGTTTTGAACGCGCGTTCGGCCACGCTGTCCTCGCCCGGCTGATACATGGTCGTGGTCATCAGATACCACGGGTCGGCGGCGACGCCACGCTTCGTAAGGTTCTGCGTCATGATGTCGAACAGGTCACGCAGACGCTTGTTGCTGTACTGGTGAACCTCATCGAAGCACACGAATGTCTGAAGACCACCGTCCTTGCTTCGCGCTGCGGCTGTCGAATAGCGTATCTCCATGCCGGTCTTCGGCCACAGGATGCGGGTCTTACCCGCATCCATGCCATCGCCGGCAAGGAACCTCAGATATCCTTCGGTGCAGTTGTAGTAGATGGTGTCGTAGACCTCGCCGGTCTGCTCCTCCGCGGTGGCCAGACACACCACGAGAGGCGATTTCACGGGACGGCCCATCGGCTCGCCCTTGTGATACCGGTAGGTCTTTCCGAGGAACGTGTAGGTTTCCCCGCCTTTCGCCCAACCGGCGAACCGGCATGGGCCGAATGCCTCGAACATGGCTATCTCGGCGGCGAAACCGCTCTTGTTGCAGCCCTTCGGACGGGCGAGGAACACCTGGCCGAACCTGCGCCGCCCATTACGGTCGAGCGCATAGCAGTCGATGATGAACTGGAAGTATTCGGGGGAGTGGCGGATACGCATGCCCTTCGCGTCACCGCGACCGATGAGCGTGAATGTTTCGATCCACCACACCGCTAGACGGCCTAGCGAACGCTGCCTATCCTTCGCTGTGAGTTTCGGGATGACATCATGCATCAGAGCACCGCCTGCGCACGCTCATCGAAATCATTGTCAGGATCATCGGGAATCTGGAAGCCTACGATCCCGGCGGCCATATCGTTCGCCTGCGTCTCCTCCATCTTCAGCTTGCGTTTCGCGTCCGGCGTATCACCGTACTGGTTCATGGACTGACGCATCTCCGGGGCCAGTCCGTCGTAGGAGCGTTTCTTGATGCTCTTGTCCATGACGGCAAGCTTGTAGAAGAAATTCCACCACTCCCACTTCGTGCGCAACTGGCGCGCCTGAGGAGTGCGACGGAAAGCGTCATAGTATTTACGGACGAACGGACTCCACACGCCGTCAAGCAGATTCAGTTCGGAAGCGTCCGGCAGTTCGGGGCCGATGGGCTCCAACTCCTCGAACGTCCAATCCTCCGGCACCTTATCCAACGGGGCTTCGGAAGCGTAGCCTCCACCCGTCTTGGGTTTCGCGGCCTTCCTGCCATTCCCAGCCATGATTCACCAGCCTTCGGCCCGTGACGGGCTTCGTTCTGCAGAAGGCGAGTCAGACGTGGCGTCTCACGCACCTGTAATGGAAAATCGCCCGATTCTCGAACGACGGCTCCCCGCCGTCCTCGGGCGGGACAATCCACGCGGGAGTACCAGCGTCAGGACTGTCGATGTCTTTTGAAACCGGCTTGCCGCAACCCCTGCACGTGCCATCGCATTTCGCCCAGATGTCAGCCTCCGTGAAAGCCCCGTACGTCATGCTTCGCACCGGCTCCGGTGTCAAAGGCTCCGATTCGATAATCGGATTGGGGTCACTGGCCAACGTCGTATACGGGTGCTTCGCCCGAAACCGTTGAAACCGTTTACGGCAAGTAGGGGAGCAGAAAATCTTCGAGCATCGGGTCAACTGGAACGCCATGCCGCACATCGGACACACACGGGCACGGATAGGCGTCACCGGCCTACCGGAATAAGCCTTGCGATTGTAATGGCTACGACACAACCCATCGGCCACGGCAAGCTCGCCGCAACCCGTTACGAGACAGTCCGTCGATACGCCGGACGCGAATACCATTCCCGCTCCTTCCGGCGTTCACGGTTCATGCGCCGCTGCTCAGCGGACTCCTGCGCGGTTTTCTGCGAATGATGGTACAGGCATAAGGCCCACAGGTTCTCGGGCGAATCATCGTCCACGCCGTTCGTGGCGCGAATCTTATGATCTACCTCGTTCGCGGGCTGGGCGCAGATGTGGGTGAAACCGAACTCGTCGGTCACGGGCCACTGGCACGCGAACCGGTCACGCTCCAGAATCTCATGACGGATACGCGGCCAACCGGGATTGAACCGCTCCTTACGATGGGAATTTTTCCAACGCACGAAAAAACCTCCCAACAGGTAAGGGGGCGGAACCGGTGGGAGCGTGGCGAGCGAGCATTCCAACGGGGTTAATCCAAATACAAGGGAGTTGGCCCACGGACGCACCGGTTCCTAGAGGCAATGGCCGGAATCGAACCGGCGACCTGACGCTTACGAGGCGTCCGCTCCACCAAACTGAGCTACAATGCCATGCCTCCCACAAGGGGAGAGCTATTCAGTTATTGCCGTACGGCATGGCGTGAAGCCGCCGCCGGCGACTGGCGATGACTGAGAAGCTGTCACCGCCAAGAGCTGCCTCTTCTCAAGGCATCGCATACCCGGGAAGAATCGAACTTCCGTAACCGGTTTTGGAGACCGGTGCCTGACCCACTCGGCCACGGGCATATAGGTCGTAATATTTCGCTCGTCAGACGTCCGACCAGCCGTCTCCGCGGAGAGAGTGGGAGTCGAACCCACACGCCCGTAAGGGCAGACTGTTTTCGGAACAGTTGCCGCCGCCAATCGGCTGGCCTCTCCAAATCTCGCAACGCGCCGCACGAATATAATGCGACGATCTCCGGGCGCTACCCGACGTTCTCTGCGACCGGGACACCCTAGGTATTCAGCCCCAGTCCTAACAACCAGATATTTGGCACTACATTGCGATTGTGGCGGCAGGGAGAATCGAACTCCCATTGCCAAAGGCAGTCGGGTTACAGCCGACGCGCACTCCACGTGCCTACCGCCAGACCCCGATTGTGGCGCGACCCGTAGGTCATCCACCCCCAGCCCCTACGTAGCAGACCAGATCGGGAAAACAAAGGCCGCTTCATAGAAACGACCTAGGAAACTCCTTCTACGACATGTAGATGAGCTAAGAATTGCGAGGTGGTGGATTGCGTTTTACCACCAACGCCGAGCATGTGATGCACTAACCGTGTACCGCTGTAGCGTTCCTCGTCACACTTCCCCCGCTAAAGGGTGCCGCTAAGCCGTGACGCAGCCTTAACCCGGCATACATGCAATCCGGGTTTATTCAGCCAACCTCATAAAGCACCAAGGGAGCGACCCTCGATACTTCGCGGACGGTGCGAGATTCGAACTCGCGGAACGCCAAAACGACGTTCGGCGGCTTAGCAAGCCACTGCAATCAACCGGACTCTGCCAACCGTCCACACCGCGCCCCGGTTCAAGAAACGACACCAACACTGTCTGTTGATGTGATCTAAAGGCACGGCAAAAACAAAACCCCGACGCCAATGGCATACGGGGTGAATAATAATTTGTCAGGAATCTGAGCCTTGCTCCAATCCCCGACAATCCATCTAAACGACAGTTTACTCATAACAAGCGTTGCGACAAGCGTTGCACAGAAACCGGAAAAGACCACAGCCCGAAAACCATTGCAATCATTGGCCCGACACACCATGTCACGCTAATTCAAAAAAGTCTGGGAGCGGCATTCACGGGCGAAACCAGACACCGAGCGGCCAAATGTTTAACGGGTGCCGGTACCCCTCTCCACCCCTATGTTGGCGTGTCGTGGTGGGGTGTGGTGGTATCCGCGTGTGTGGTACCCGTGTGCGCGTGTGCGTGTGTGCGTGTGTGCGTGTGTGCGTGTGGGCGTGTGGGCGTGGGTGTGGGCGTGCGTATGCGTGCGTATGGGCGCGTGCGCGTACATGCGTGGGCGTGGGGCTGTATGTCAGTGTGAGTGTGAGTGTGGTTGGCTCATGTTTTGTTGATTGTTGCATGGTGCAACTGTTGTATATGCAACCATGTGAGTATGTGGTGGCGGCCTGGACTCTGTGGCGCGGTGGGTTTTTGTAGTGGTTGTGGTTGTTTCGACACGCCGAGGGATGCGAGTGTTTGCAATGGGTTACGTGGTGTCGTGCCATACCTGACTTGCTATACGAACGTATACCGAGTACAGTATGAATCACGCAAGGCAACAAGCCAAGCGAGACACCGAAGTTCAAGGTGCTAGGCATACAGTCCGGCTCTACCGAGGTCGTCAAGAGAGTTTGAGAATTGAATAGTGTTACTGATACCCAGTCAAGGACTGGTGAGGGATAGCGAAGCAAGGCAAAGGCCTTGCGAGTAGTGCGGGGGCCGCTGGAAGAACGCGGCGCGATGGCATCAGAAACTCCGTCTGCGAAACGAGCCAAAGGTATAATTGGGCTCACTGTAGCGAGTAGCGAGGTGAGCCATGAGTCTTAGGGAATTACGGCAGAAACGCGGGTTAACCCAGCGTCAACTAGCTGACAAGTCAGGCGTGCCGCATACGCGAATCGCCGCGACTGAGACCGGGTCAAGGCCTATCGAGAATATGAGTCTTGGCATGGCTATCAAGTTGTGTGACGCGCTCAAGGTCAGTAACCCTCGCAAGCTGTTAGAGGCTGACAAGCCGAAAGAAAGCGACGCTAATTAGGCGTGCGCATGCCCTAATCAATTCAATTCTTCGCCCGACTGTAGGCATCGTATGCAGTCAGCCTAGCTCACTGGGTTTACCCCATAGTCTAGGCACTGGGTCGTTTGACCCTCGGTTGTTCCGTTCGGGACATAAAGCGAAAGCCGCAAGCGTTCACAGCACTTGCGGCTTTCGTGTTCCCTACGGAACTTGGCCCACACAAACGTGCGGGTCATCCTACAACCGAGAGGATATTAACCATGATATATGGTCTCGGCACCGTATGGCGCTGCGATTGCTGCGGCGAATACCATACTCTGCTAATCATAGACGATTACCCTAGGGTGATTGTCCTGATTGATGGCGTGGAAGTGCTGACGCTGAACGTCGGATAACACGCTATCGCGCCGGGGGTTCGTCCCCGGTTTCCTCTCGGTTGTATCAAACGTAAATGCCCCGCAAGTGTCGGTAGCGCTTGCGGGGCTGACCTTTATCTGCAATCAATAGAGGCGGTACCCAGTGTACTGCCTCACATGGAAGTGAGGACTATCATGCGTAAGAAGTTTGTTGCGGCTGTTGCCGCGTTCGCCGCCCTGTGCGGCATGGTGTCGGTTCCGGCCAATGCCGCCGAGACTACTCAGCCTATCCGTGAGGACGTTACCCCTCACGTGCTGGTTCCGATACCAGTGCCGGAATCCAAGCTTGTCAGTGAGCCGGAACCGGTGGATATTGACGCTCTCGCCGCCGCTGTTATCCGTGGTGAGTACGGTGACGGTGAGGCGAGGCGTGCCGCTCTCGGTGATAATTATGACGCTGTACAAGCGCGGGTTAACGAGTTGGTGCCGGTTGCCGCGCCGGTTGTCAGCCAGCCGGTTCAGGCCGCGCCGGTTGTCAGCCAGTCGGTACAGTCCGCGCCGGCGCAGTCGGTGCCCCAGGCCGCGCCGCGATCCTACACATTTGAGGACGTCTACAATCTTGCCGTCAACTCGCCCTACTGCGAGCTCGAAGACGGTTCCGACCTGCCGCAGTGCTATTGGCATGACGGTGCAGGCGACGGGAGCGAACCGCCTTACACGGATATCGTCTATATGCCTGACGGTTACGGGTACCAAGCTCATGAGGACACCATGACGGTGAGCGTATTCGCGCGTAACCCGTGGCTGTGACCTTTTACATGTCGGGCGGCATTCTCCGCCCAAGTTCATTCAGTCGCGCGGCTGTCTCCGCGCTTCATCAATTCAAGGGAGATTCAACAATGTCTATCGAGGAAATGTGGGACGCGCTAAAAGATGATTACGGTGTGTCCGAGCAGACTTTGCAAGTTGTCACCAATATCAACGGCTACAGTACCGACACCATGCATGACGTGCTGTACGCGGTAGCCGCCGAACGTCACTTCGATGGCGAGGTGGCATGATGGCACGCTATCATTACGCTTTCTACTGGACTTACGGTGTCGGCAAAAAATGGGATGACGGGTCATGGCCGTGGTATCTCATGGTGTTTGATTCGAGGGCTGAGCGTGGCGCTTGGGTTGCCGACGACGTTTTTGATGGCAACTGGCATCGTGAGGCCATCACGGCAAAAGAGGCGCGTCATATCATGGCGGACACGGTTATCGGTTGCGACAACGATATGGCCGTCCGGTACGACCGTAGTCGGTCGGCTGTTGAACGGTATGCTTCGACTGTCGAACTGGTCAGGGCATGGCGGCGTGTTGACATGCAGAATAACCCGGCCGCGTATTACGCGGATTGATTGCCGTGATCGACCACTGGGGACTCGGCTACATGGTGCGAGTCCATCGTTAAATAATTCGTTTCGGGGCATGGCATGGGAGCCGTGCCCCGCTGTTTTAAGGAAATCATCATGCTTAGCGATATCGAGCTTGAGGCGATGTGCTGGAAAGTTGACGCGGAACTGAAGAAGCACGCGGCCAACCGTAACCCTGAATGGTGGGGCATCTACCATCTGTGGGACAGTCCCAACGGCGACTTTATCGGGGAAGAAGACTGGAATAAGGTTTTCCGTAGTCGTCCGTTCTACATGGCTTCCGCCTACATGCTTTGGGTCAACAACGGTTACGACATTCGTGAGGTTTGTCGCACGTATAACGAGGGTGGTTTTCCGGCGCTTGATAGTCTGCTCGATGAATACATCGACGATGATGATGGTACCGGCTGTTATTACACCGAGGTTGTATGCGGCAGGTGCGGCGCCGGCTGGACATGCGGATGTGACTGCCGATGAAAGCCCGTCGTGTTCTGCTCGTGGCCGTGTTGATTGTGGCCGTGCTTATTCTTCGTGGCGTCGGCGTCGTTCAGCCGACTCCCCAATGTTCCACGCCTTACGGCGTTAATGACACCGTGACTTGCGTGTATGGCGATTACGCCTATCGCCGTGGCGTGCAAATCTGACAATCGATTTTTTGAAGTGAGGTAAATTCCGATGAAGAAACTTGCTAATGATCCGTCGCGTAACGTGAATGCCGTAAGCGGCATGTGGGTACGACTACGCAAGGACGGCTCGAAATACGACGTGAGGTATGTCAACTCTAGGGTGAAACGAGTCTGGTCGTTGTCCCAAACGTCCGAGGGTACCGCGTGGAACGTTCAGGCCAGGGGAGTCCAGTATGAGGATTTTCTGAACGGCATGAAGTCAAGTTCGGTTGACCTTGAGCATGGCTGGTTGCTGGTGCCTGACTCGGAACGATGTGGAATCGTTCGGGTGCCGGTGCCTACCGGTATGGACGCGAAACGTGTGGCCGCCATTAAGGCTGATCCGCTGGTTGATATGAACTGGCGCAATGATGGCGAACGGTTCCTGAGCGGCGTTCACTGGCCGGTGCCTGTACCTGTTGAAGATGAGAGCAAGTGGGCTGGTGAGGATGAGTTTCTGGATGATGAGCCGGCGCCGATTACTCAGGAGATTGCTGAAGTCCCGCCCAAGGTCAACACGTTTGCCGTGTCCTACGCTACTCTGCCTGACCTGATGATGGCTAAGGAATGCCCGGAACTGCAAGGTTTGGGCCATATCCGTCACTTCCGTACCAGCAAAGGCCGCAAGGTGGCCTACATTGCTTCGGCCAACGGCAGGTGCGTTGTCGCCTACCGTGCCCGTTATGAGCGTGGCAGTGACAAGCAATTGGAAAAGGCGGTGGCCGATTACGTGGCCGTCGCCCGTGACCTGTGGGCTAAGGCGGCGTGACCATGAGTGAGCTTCGTGACAAGGCCACGCGACTGCTGTTGAAGTCTGCGTGGGAGATGGCTGATGATAATGAGTATGACTTGTCGGCTGTGTTCGATGGTCAGCATGGTTTCATCGATGATTTACGCCGGCGCGCGATGGATACCCTTGAGGGTGTCGCCTGTATGCCCAGTACGCCGCCTGACAATGATGAGATGGAACGTTTGACCGCTGATAGCGGTTTCACGTTGGACGTGCTGGATAAAAAGGCGCGTGAGGTTTACGACTGTGCCTATTCCACCACGTATCAGCGTTATCAAACCGCTATCGCCATGCTTATCGATGATTTGCTGGGAGTGCTGTGATGGAAGTCAGGATATCCACGGCGAAGATTCGTGAGGTGCTGGAATCGTCCGGTTGCGCCTACACTGCCGAGAATATCGCGGCCGTGCGTGCCAACATTCCACTGCATACGTCCGATCTGATTCTGGCGGCGTTGAACGCCACCGATTTACCCGATAAGCGGTTTGCTTTGCCGCTGTTCTAAGTTCTTGCCGCCTGGCGTTTTTCCTCACTTCCGCTGGACGGCATCCCATACCTATAAACCAAACCAATACTTTTTTAGGAGATTATTATGAGCGCCACTATCAAACTTACGTTGATCGATTACCGTGTCCGAGAATACTTGGACGACTGGCGGAGTAACCTTATGCTCACCCAATACGTGTATCCCGATGGCGAAACCCAACAGTTCATGAATATGTTGGACGAACTGGACGGCGTGGCACACGATATTGAGGCACAGTATGAAGACGTGTTCTCGTTTGATGATTACGCCGATTTGCTTGGATCTCTGACACCTGAATGGCGCAAGGCGTTCCCTAACGCGCCGGACGGGTGGAAACACAAGGCGGGTGAGATTTACATCTACTGGTAAAAATTCGGATACTATTCTATCCCAATATGGTATATGATTGATACCATCTGTTAACCGTTAAGGAGGTTTATTATGGGTAAGCTGGTCGCCAATATTGATGATGATGTCAAGGCGCGTGCCGCCGCGCTCTACGATTCCATGGGCATGAGCCTGAGCACCGCAGTCAACATGTTTTTACGCCAGTCTTTGGTGGACAACGGGTTGCCGTTCAAGCCGACGCGGCACACGCCTGACGGCTATCCGGTGCCGCCTGTTCACAATGCCTACATGTTCGAGCGTTCGGAGAAGGGCCATGTGATACTGCCCGCCGATTGGAATGATTCGGAGGATGATGTCTATGACCAGTACGCCAAGTGAACCGCGCCTGTATGACGTGTGGCTGATGTGGGTCGAGTTTCCCGACCATCCCGGTATCGGCAAGCCGCGTCCCGTGGTAATCACCGAGGTTGACGGTGATCTGGTGTCGGGTATCGTGGCGAAGATAACCGGCAACACTGATTGGGATGAGGCCGGCGACGTGCCGCTGCTCGACTGGAAAGCCGAGGGACTGGCGAAGCCGTCGCTCGTGCGCTGTTCGCAACGCTTCTACTTCAACAGGAGCGAACTGCTGCAATGGTTCGGACGACTCTCGTTGAGGGACGCGGAGCATGTTAACGACGGATTGGAAGCCACGTTGGACATTCCACCATACAGGCGGAGCGTATAGCCGTTATCGTTTTCATGGCCTCATGGACTTGTTCTATGAGGCCATTCTTATAGAAACCATCATTTAGAACCGCATCATAGGGCTTTCTATGGTGCGGTTTTCACATAAATCAGCATTTAGACGGGACTTTAGAGCTGTCTATTGTCCCGTCAATCGTTTTACCGAACAATAGAAAGAAGATTTTCCATCATGCAAACCATCAAATGCCAGTACAACACGCTTTTGGGCACCGAGTTCGAGGTGGAGATACCCGACAGCGTACCGGAAGCCGACGCCGACGCTTATCTGCAAGACCATTGGGAGGAGCTGGTTGAACCGAATATCCAGACTCACTTGCTTGAATCCTGTGATTCCAACTTCCACGTCCTATCGGCAACTCCTATGGAAACCTACGAGATTTCCAAGCGTGTCACGACGGTTGAATACCGTCGTGTCGTCGCGCCGAAAGGCTTGACCTTTGAGCAGTTGAGCGAATGGGTGGACGAGCACGGCGATGGTGATCTGTATGACGTTGACGACATAGAAGATTACATGTTCTATGCCGAACGCGAAGATGGTTCGCAAGTCGAATCGGGTGAGTCGGAATGATTACCGCGATCTACCGTTTCGAGCGTTTCGACCCCGCCACCAACACCGAGTTGTGGCGGCGTATACCACGCTGGAAGCTGCGTCTTATGTGGCTTCAAGCATGGCTGAAACGCGATAAGTCGGCTCGAATCTCTTACGGGGCTTGGCTGTACGCCAATGCTTCAGGCGGCGGGCAATGGTTGGCCGCTGACATGTTGGACTGGAATCAGGAGGTAATCGATGGACGCTGAGCGTATGAGAGCCGCTTTGCATGAGGTGTGGAAATACTATGACGAGGCGGGGGAGAGCGGGGAGAACTATGAGCTTGACCCGGATAATCTCAGCAAGTTCGCCGCCGACCTGTGCAGGGAATACGAAGGATAGTGTATGGTCAACCCATGTTTCATACTAAGATTTGCGGAATCTTAGTATGAACAATTCAAGAAATGTGTATAGTTAGTGACATGAGAAAAGAAATGTTTACACCTGACGCGCCAGGCGAGCTGCGTAGACTATCGGGCGAGTACGCCACAAGATACGGTCTGATGCAATACGATACGTATTCGTTCGTACCGAACCCGCTTGGTGATTATCCCACGCTTTCTCCACGTGTCATGGGCGTGGTGTCCCGAGCCTCGATGGCATTGGCGAGATTGAGCGAACTGGGGGAGGATCTACCAAACCCGGATATGCTGCGCCGTCCGACCATGCGACGCGAAGCGCAGAGCACAAGCGCTCTGGAGGGCACGTTCGAGCCGTTGGAAACCGTTCTCGCACAGGACTACGAGGTGGGTGAGGACAAAAGCGGTTTGAGCGAGTCCATGCGCGAAGTGTTGAACTATCTCGATGCGGCGGAATGCGGCATAGGCCAGATTCAGGCCGGGCATCCGATAAGCCTGTCCCTCATACGTGAATTGCAGCAGCTTCTCGTAAAGGGCACGAAGTCCGACAATCCGCAAGCCGGGGATATACGATCAACCCAAGTGTTCATCGGCTCTCCCACACGGCGTATCGAGGATGCGCGTTTCGTTCCCATGCCGCCCGGGCAGGACTTGGACATAGCGGTTCGGTCACTCGTTGACTGGTGGCGGTCCCGCAATGAGCCGGGGCTGGCCGTATTGGATATGGCGATGTTTCACTACCAGTTCGAGACGATGCACCCGTTCACGGATGGCAATGGAAGAATCGGGCGACTGCTGGTGCTGTTGCAGATGATGAGCCGTGGATTGCTTAGTCAGCCATTGCTGTCGGTGTCCCCGTGGTTCGAGCGTCGTCGTCCAGAATATCAGGATAGGCTGCTTGGCGTTTCCACAAAAGGCGACTGGGAGAACTGGATACTGTTCTTCTGCCAAGGCGTCGAGGAATCCTGCGAGGACGCCTTGCTGCGCGTCAAACGTCTGGTCAACGTTCGGCAGAAGTATCGGAGTCTTCTGGACGCGCACAATTACAGTGGATTGTCCGTTCAGACGGCGATGTACCTTATCGGGCAACCCACCGTGACGACACGTGCGCTGAGGAGAAGGTTCGGCAAGAGCCCGTCAGCGGTGCAGCACGCGCTGTCCCGTCTAGTATCCGTAGGCATACTGCGTGTGTATCCGTCTGGAAGGGGCAACCTGTATTTTGCGCCGGACGTGCATGAGGTGCTTTCCGCGCCGCTTGGCGCGGAAATCGACGTGTCAGCTCCGCTGATGTGTGAGCGAAGCGAATAAAACCATAAATGTGGGCCTGATTATACGAAAACACGTCCATCGCTCACTGAAACCCGTGAAAATCAATAAAAAATAGATTGTCACGGGTTTCAAGCTATGAAAGGCGTGTTAGAAAGCCGCCACTGCCTCTCATGGAAGCACACTAGGGGCGGCATTCTTATTCCCGGTAATCGTTGTAGATCTCAATACCGATGGGATACTCTGAGTAACCGGTGTCCTGCACGACGATACGGCCTTCGTTCGTATAGACGGTCAACGGGTCATCGTCCGTGATCCACTTCTTCTCGATGCGGGAGCCTTTCTCGGTGACTCCTCTACTTAGTTGGCGTTCAAACGGTTCGTGGACTTCCACGAGACGAGCGTTCTTGTAAGGCGAGTCATTAGGGGAAAAGAGGTAATTAGTTCGGTCGATGATGTAGCTCATTGTTCCTCTTCTGTTGTTTTAACGGCATCGGCCAGGAACTCCATAACGCAGCGGAACAGTTCGGATTGCGCGTATGCGACAAGCTCATTTGAGACCGTCATGTGCTTGCATGCCTTGGCCTTGTGCCGGTATCCGAGAATCTCGACGTTGTACAAGCCCATCGCAGCATGCACGCACTCATGGCTGACGATATGCGGCAGCAGGTGTTCGCGGCTCAAATAGATCACGCACATGGGGGAGTTCCCATATTTCACCACATTGGTCTGCGTGTCGATTGGCGCGGACTGCATGAGGGTAATTCCGGCTGTGCCGTTTTCGAACGCGGCATCTCCAATCGGCCTGTCGAGGTCATCGGATTCGATGGAGGATTCCACCAAGTCGATACAGGCGGCTCTCCGCATGGTTTCCTCGGTATCGTACACGCGGACTTCCACGCTGACCTTATGCGCGAACTCGGTCAGGTCGATGATGCAGCGTTCGTATTTAAACGACGCGGTTTTCTCTTCGGTCATGGTTTCCTCGTGGATTCGATAAGAATGATTAGACTCAGCAACATTATGAACAAAGCTATGGGGATAATGCTCACAGCTTGCCTTTTGCTTTGCGCGTGTAGTATTCCTCGGCAGACAACAGTTCCAGAATCGGAGTCTGCTTAATGGACTCCAACAATTCCCACCATGTCATCCACGAGGACTCGAATAAGACCGAATGCCCACTGATCTGATATACGCGCTTATCGTTGTCGCTGGACAGCCGAACGTAGTCGTTGACATAGACTTTGATGATTTGCACCCACGTCTCTCCCTCGCCAATCTGGATACGCGCCCAGTATTCGCCGGGCGAAACCGGTTCTTCAATATGCGGTTTCTTTGGTGCGGGACGTGTCGCGTAATCAAAGTCAGAGTCTAGAACGACAAGTTTCAATTCCGTGTAGAAACACCTGCCATATGGGTGGACGACGGCGGCTTGGATGTCAACGAAAGCGTATTGTTTGGCTTTCTTGGGTGTGACTTTTTCCGGGTCGCCCGAAATGGTTCCACTCCCGTAGCTGACGAACCTGTACGTGTTCTTGCTGCCTTTGACGTGAATCAAATCGCCGGGCTTCAGGTCATTCCAAGCGACGCGAATCTTCTTCATTCCGACTCCCTTTCGATAAGCTGTTCCATTTCCCTCACGTTGTCCTGCTTGCGTTCCAACGCCATGCAACGACGTATCCACTCGCCCTTGCGCTGATAGACGTTTGTTATTCCCTCGTTGCCCAACAGTTCGTTGCATGAGCAGACAAGCTGGGGAATATCCGACTCCAAGTCCGGTTGCACGGTGGGTTTCTCCCCGCAGACAGGGCATTCGGGAACTAGCACGGCAACAATTGTCCTTAACAGTCTGCAACCGATATTCCACTTCGGAACGTCCTTGTCCTCAAACGGGGCAAACGAGAAGATACTCGCGGAATGATCGCACCACTCCGAGAGCAGCCACACGGAGTCTTCCTGACAGTAGTAGCGGGTAAGGATGGTGCCGTATACATACTTCGGCTTGGGTGTGCGTCCGCAGATAGGGCATGGCTCCAACACCGGTGGCTTAGGTTCCGGCTTTTCGACCGGTTCCGGCTCCTCCAAGTGCAGCAGTCGCTTCAGCCAGTTCATACGTTCCTCGATTCCATCGACTCGTTGAACGCCTTCTGGAACGCATAAACCCCGGCTTTAACGGCCTTTTCGACGGAACCGTCGGGCGGCAGCGTCACTGTCACGTGCGCGCGTGGCTGCATGTCGTCGCCTATGAACACGCTGTCCGGTTCCAGTTCGCCCGCCACCGGGACTTCCACGGTGAACGTGGCTAGTTGAAGCGCCTTGGAATACAAGCCCAATTCCACTTCCGTGGTACCAAGATTGATGCTCATTGAGTAATCTCCCTGTGTCCGAGGAACTTGTTGACGAAGAACGTCTGACCTTTGCCCGTGACTTTCGGCGTCTTGTTGATGGTCGTGTGACCGTCCGAGTGAACCACGGTGGTTTCCTTGATCTCGAACAATCCCAATTCCATAGATTTCTGCGTGGGCATGTTGCGAGAGCTGCCGGTTTTCATCAGCCATCCGTTGTCCCTCAGCCACGCGAACAAGCGAGTGCCGCCAATATCCACGCCATTGCCCTTCAGGACTTTCGCCAAGTCGCCCACAAGGATGCTGGTCTTCGAGGTTTCCACAGCGTCAGCGAACAATGCCTTGGGACGCATCCGTTCGACCTGTGCTTGGGCCTTCTCTTTTTCCGCCCGCTCCTGTTTGATTTGCGTGGCAAGCCGGATAAGGAAGTCGGGTTCGGTGACTGCCTTATCCAAAGTCGATTCGGTCATGTACGCACCATGCCTGCGAATCGATGGCAGCACCTCGTGCGTGACCCAGCGTTTGAACTCGCGAGCCTCGGGCTTGCGGCTGCGTAACACGAGGGAGTACAGGCCGGACTCGGACACGAAAACGGGCGCCTTGCCGCCGTTCTGGGCAATGTCCGTAGTACGGATATTGGTGATTTCATCGGCATCGAGGTATTCCCGAATATGGTTGGTGGCCGTACTGAGAATGGCGCATACGTCCGCTCCAAGGAACCACGGGTTGCCGTGTGCATCGGTTAGGACACGCACCTGAATGCCGTTGAAGTCAAATGGTTGAATCTGACTGCTCACTTGTTGTCTCCTTCCTTGGATTGGTTTTGCGAAACCTGCATGATCTCCCACACGTCCGCGTCCTCCGACAAGCCGGACGCGAGACGGTAGAAATCACTGAACCGGTAAAGCGGATTGCTGTACGCATCTTCGCCCTGCTGGGGCAACTGGCCTCGATGTATCCAACTACGCAAAGTGCTGCGGTTCACGCGCATTCCGCACGCCTTGATGATGTCCAACAGTTCGCCACGGGTTCTCACCGCCTCCGATTGGAGGAGACGCTTCACCCGTTCCGCCCTGATAAGGGCGACCGGCATACTGAACCCGCATTTCGGGCATTTCGCCGTCTCCGCGTCCACGTAGCCGGAGAGCTGGCCCAAGCACCCGTTGGCGGGGCATGAGCCGTACAATACGGTTTCCCCGTCATCGTCCGTGAGGAAACGACGCAGTTTGCGCACCAGCCCGTGAACCGGTTCCGCGTACACGGGCGTGGACGGGTGCTCGTCGAGTTTCGGGTGATTGGCGATTCGGTAAACCATGTCGGCCAGCGGCGCCGATTCACGCAGGTTCAGTTTCAGGCTGCGCACCCACTCGTAGAGTGTGCCTTGCAAGCCCGGATAGCCGTGGTCGTCGTCAGCGTACAGCAGGTCGTGCAGGGTTTCCCTTACGGGCGCTGGAGCCGTGCCCGCGTTCCCGCCGCCACCGTTCTTGTGCCCGTAGGCGCGGTTGATGCGATACTCGGTCAGGTCGGGCAGGTTGCGTTCCAACCATTGCAGGTCGTTGGAGAGCTGGCGTTCATGCCATGCGCACAACAGGCTCCGGTTCTCGGGTATCCCATGCCCGATGAGCATGGACGGCGCGTCGGTCACGATCTCCCGCCAGCAACCGTCATAGCGGCAGAGCCTCGTGTTTTCAGTGGAAAAAGACAAACTGACCTAGACCTTCACTCATTAAGAGCTTCGGACGTGTCAGCAAGACCAATAATGCACGGGCGTCTCTAGTTTTCCAAATGTGGTTCGGCGTGTCGCGGCAGTATGTCACCCAACCCCAAGTCGCCCGCGCCGAGGAAATGCCGTACCGGTGTACGCCGCTTCGGCTTCGCCGGCTCCAACTCCAACGGGTTGCGACTCGAGGCCGTGATTCGAGCCGCCTCCTCGGGTTGACGGCCCAACATGCGCTGACGCCGGTACAGCCACGCCGCGTCACCCTCCAAGCCCCGCGCATCGCACTCACGCGCGATCTCCGCCTCCGAGGGCTTCGCCTTATTGCGCAATTGGCGAATCATCGCGTTCACATCGCCAGAGCCCATCCAACGGCCTGAATCGTTGTCGGCGTAGAAGCGTTTAACGGCCTCCATGCACTCGGCCAATGTCACGTCCGCGCGAAGCTCCTCGTGGAACGATTCGACCGAGAGCTTGTCCAATCGTGCGTTGCCATGATGGGTGTTGATTTTCGCCATCACCAAGGCGGCTTCCTGCAAAGTGAGACTCATTCGATTCCTTCGATTTGTAGATCATCTTGCGTGGGCTGTTGTCCGAGGTCGTGAATGAAACCAGCGTTATACATCGCGTTGCTCGTGACTGGCGGCAGCTCCGCCCGCCTAGGCGGCTTGGGTTTGTTCTTCCAGCCCCCATCGCGCAGCCAACGTGCGGCTTGCGGAATGAACTGCGGCTCGGTACCGGAATTAGCCAGCATTTGCGCGCCGGCTATGAGGGCCGTGAGCGATGGCCGGTCTTGTCGCCTGTGCCTGACTTTTCTGAAAACCCTGATGGCGGCTTCCTCGTAGTCATGATTCGGATAGACCTCCCAGAACTGTTTGAACTCGGCATCGGCCTCAACGTGAATCTCGTCGGCCTGTATGTTTTCTTCGCCGTCCCCCTCCTGGGGGACTACAGGGGGTATATCTGTTCCTCTGTTCCTCTGTTCCTCTGTTCCTCTGTTCCGGGCGGAAGTTTTCGGAAGATTACCGCAATTTTCCGCAATCTTCGGCAAGGGCTTGGAATCGGCATCAGGACGCGGAAAACGAGGTTTCATCGGGTGGCTGATTTGCTGGTGCTTGTCCCAATTCGTTAAATAGACAAGATTAACGTCTTTGCCTGATATTTTGGCGGTGTAAATCTGCACCATACCCCGCTCGGAAAGGCTTCCGAAAACTTCCGTAATTTTCTGTAAAGTTCCGTAAGCGTCGCTGGCGAGGTGCGAAGCGAACACGTCGGCGGCGAAATCGACAACATTGTATTTGCCCACTCCGTTGTCATCGACGTAATTCATCAACCCAATGAACATCAACTGGCCGAAGTCGTCAAGGCTGGTGAAATCATCGCTGCGCCAAATATCAGGCTTGATTGATCTGATTCTCATTTCACTGCTCCTATCAGCCAGTACGTGTAATCGGGGAACACCATGTGCATGAACAGTAGGGCTATGACGAAAACGATGAACACGACTACCATAGCGACGATCATGCCGAGGGCTAGGAACTGCGCCTTGTCGGAATCGTCCGGGGTGACATGCCACCAAACGTCGGCGCACTTGTGGTAAATCCACTTGTAGAACACGATGATGGCGGCAATGAACAGGATGACCAGTACCGTTAGTTCGATGAAATGCGCCAAACCCACAATGCTCATTCCGTCTCCTTAACTAATCGTCCAAGCATGATCGTCTCCTTAAATCTCGTATGAAGTTGTGGCGGCTTCGCCAGTCCGAGGGCGTGCCGCTCGTCGCCGTGAGCAGCACGCCGTTGTCGTAGACTTTCCAGTGGCCGGTCGTGGCCCTGACCACCGTGTATCCGTGTGAGGCTATCCAGTGCATGAGTTTCCGGTCGTCTCCCCGTGCGGTCATGCTTTGAGCCTCATCTTCAACGCGAGACCGTTTTCATGCACGCTGTTGGTGTCGAAACCCATGAAACCGTTGAATAGTTCATATTCGAGCAATACGGTGTCCACGCGGAACTCGTCGTACCGATGGTTTTTGATGCGTTCCATGACAAGCCTCATCGATGCGACAGTATCCCTACGGTCGGCCTGTATGGGAATGAGATACGGCCAAAGATTCCATTCGCCCGGATGATCGTTCAGCCAACGGGCGAAATCAACGAGTTTCCTATCTTCCATCATGCTCTCCTTGCCTTTTCGATGTATTCGCGCAGATACGGGTCATCGATGTTGATGGGGTAGTCGGCGAAAACCATGCCGCCCTCTTGGACGGGCAATGGGGGAGTGCGTTTGGTTTTATGCTCCCTTGCCCATTTCGCGCATCTGGCTCTATGCTTCGCTAACCGTATGGGGTCGGCCTTGATGTAGCAGTTGTGGCAGCGTGGCCCCGCATACATCTGGTTGCGTGGCTGGATACGCCCGCAGTCGATGCATTTGGTGGGTGTCGTGTTGTGACTGTTTGGCATTTACGATCGTTCCCTGACAACATAGTCCGGGTGTTCACGGCAATAGTCATGAACACGTTCCAACCATTTGATTGCGCCGTCCACACTGCCCCAATCAACCAACTGGCCGTTCTCGTCGCGCGGATTGTATTCGGAACGCAGCTCATGCAACGGCTGAAGGTAGATGCTCATGAGGGCTTGCCGTATAAGTTCGGCGCATTCCCCACCGGTCTTGCCGTCCAAGTCGGTTGACGGGCAAACATGATAGGCGTCGAAGAACGGGCCGAGATTATACGTGTAGTTGAAATAACGGCCATACTGGTCGTAGGAGCGTTCCTCATGGTCACGGTCGCACACGTAATACCAGCAGTCCTCGGGAATATCAGGGCGTACCACATACAGGTCGTAGCTCATTGTTCCTCCTTGCGTTTGCGCCGTTCCTCACGACGGGCTTTCGTGAAATAGTCGGGGTCTTTCGCCTTGAGCTTCAGATAGGCCCGATGATTCCTCAACGCCTGTTTCTCCTTAGCGGTCAGGTAGACGGGCTTGCCGGCACGAGCCGTCTTGATGAACTCGTCAATCTCGCTCATTCCTCGTCTCCCTCGATCACCCCGTGCCCGGCTATGAGGGCCAACGTTTTCAGATCGGTGACTACCGGCTGGTTGTCCATGCTCTTCAAAGAGTCCAATCCGACGCCTTTCTGGTGGAATACGACGAACCAGTAGGGCGCGTCCGCGTTACCGGCCTCGGTACGACCCTCCTGCATCCATTCCTTGAGGTGTCCGCTGTACGTGCTGTAGTTTTTGGCCTCTATGACCACGGGTTGCCCGTGGATACGCACGCCGGTGATGTCGCCTTGGTCGTTGCCTCCGCCATGCAACACCTCACGGTGTATGGTCTGTTCCGTATCGCCCAAGCGGGCACGCAGATAGTTGACTATGGCCGACTCAAAAAGCGTCCCACGCTGCTTGGCTCTGCTCATTCGTCCCTCCAGTATTCGGTCGGGTCATCATGGAACTGGCAATCCATGCAATGACCCCAGATGTTCATGATTCCTCCGCAATACGGGCAATGCTCGTACTGGACGGGTAGATAACTCGGACGCATAATCAGAACTCCGGGTTGTCCCTGAGACGCTTCAACACGTCACTACGAATCTGCTCGATCATCTCCAACTTCAGGCCGGTGGCGATACGAACCTCATCGGCCGGACGGTTCGGGTTCTCGATAAGCATGTCCCACGCGCGTTTACTCGGCTTGCTCATACGGTTTCCCCTTTCTCGAACGTCTCGATCATTTCCATCAACGCGGCCTGATACGACTCATGCCACTTGGTGCGGTAATGCATTCGGTCAACGCATTTGAACCGATAGCGTTTCTCCTCGGAGCCTTTCACGGTTCCTGTAGCAGCCTTCAGGTGTCTGCCACATTGGGGGCAGTAGAAGCTTTCGCCGTTGAGAATGAAATCGGAGTCCCGCACGTCGCCTTTGCCGACTATCCGGTAGAAGTCATCAAGCCAACTCATTGACGACCTCCTCTGCCTTATCGTGGGAAATCTTCACCGTGTACTCCGTGACATTCCAGGTCAGATGGTTCAACTCCCAGACGGTGAATCCAAGAAAAAACAGCAGACCGAACGCTTGAACAACGACCAACGTCGTATTCCCCGACATGATGTCCACCGCGAGACTGAACGAGCAAAACACGTCCCACGCCAAACACCAGTACACAAACCACAATCCGGGTTTGCTGCCGTCACGTCGTTCGTAAACCGCAACCATATCCTTGTCACTCATTTCAATTCCTTCTTCCTGTATGGGTTATGCGGGTCGTTGAACAATTCCGATGAGCCGGCTTTGAATCCTTCGGCCCATGCTCTCTCGGCTGTCTGCCGGTCATGTTCTCGCAGCCATTCCTGGTATGCTTCGCGTCCCTCTTCGACGGTGGACTGGCCTGTACCGAAGCAACTCAATTCGACGGCGGATTGGACCAAACCGTCATACACTCGTGGTTTCATTCCTCCACCTCGGTTTCCGTGCCGTAATGGTCATAGAGTTGGTCGATAATGACATCGATTGGGTACAGGATTTTCGCGGGTGCATGGTCGTAGTCGTAGATGGCGGCGGCAATCACGTTGCCGAACTCCTCGCGGGTGAATATCTTCGCCTTATAGCTCATCGTCCGCCTCCCATTTCCTTCTCTCGTTCGCGATCGATTGGAGGATGTCCTCCAGGTCGCCGAGCTCGTTCCAGCTCAACCGGATGCGGCGGATGCTGTCTCCATCATGAGTGGCCAGCACCCATGAGCGGGTGCCGTTTCGGCCGTCTCCTGGAATCCAACTCAGGGTCACATGCCCGCAGGAGGCACCGGTGACCATGCCGCACCGTCGTTCGATCTCCACGTCCGTCGCCTTCATCGTCTGCCTCCCAGACTCTCGCGAATCAGCTTGTATTTCCGGTCGCCATTGCACATCGCATTCCAACGACGGATGGAAGCGGCCAGCATCGAATCCTTCGTGAGCGTCCACGGCATTTTGGGTCTTTCCCGCATTCCGATAAGACACGTGTACTTGCATTCCCCACACTTGAAAATCAGCGCGGGCAGAAGCTGATATGACTCCCATTCCACCTTGATCTTGCCCCCGCATTTGGGACACGGGCTAATCCTGTGAAAACACATCATTGTCTTTCTCCGGTTCTCATGATGACAATCATGCTGGGGAATGGTGCCGCTTCACCGGCCTGCCCGTCCACCTCGTACTTCAATCGTCCGGGCAGGAATCGGACTTCCGCGCGATGCAGTATATGGTTTTGGAACCAGCGGGTGTCGGTGCGTGCGGGCACCAGTAGGACTACGAGCGTGTTCGGCTTGCTGGCCTCCCGTGAGGCCTTGCGAATCCAGTCGCCGATGTTCCGCCCGTAAGGAGGATTGCAGAAAACGGTCTCCCCCTCCCACGAATGTTCGAGGCCGCTGTTTGAGGCAGTGTAATGGTGCTCGCATTTTGCGTTCTGGTCGCTGGATGCCGCGTCGAGGGTGAAGTGGAATTCCTCGTTCAACTGGTCGAACAGTTTCTGCGGAGTCTCCCAATCGTCCTTGTTCGAGGTCATGGCGGCCGCACCCGCCGTGTAAAAGTTGCTCATTCTTCCGTTGCCTCCTTCGGCTTGGTGTCATAGCTGATGTCGATGATGCGAGTCACGTTGAACTCTCGTCCGCAGTTCTCGCACTCCTCCTCGAAGCATTCGTCATTGCCGCCGCATTCATACGAATCTTCGTATCGGTGCCCGCAGTAAGGGCATACGATTTCGTCGGTATCATCGAACTCGGTCGGCTCACCCGAATCGATGAGACGCTTCTTCGGAACGCAATCACGGCAATACGTCTTACCGTCAATGGTTTCGCTCCAACGTTTGGTCATGAGGTAGCCGCACATATCGCATTGGATAAGATTGTTCATTCTTCCGTTGCCTCCATCGGATAATTGATCTCCACAAGCAACCGTGTGCGATAGCTGGTCAGCTTCACGAGTTTGAACGGCTTCTGCGTCTCCGGGACTCTGAACGGTGGCTCGTACCCCCACCATTCGCTGCCGTCGTATTCCTCGCGGCGCAGGAACCCGCCATCCGTGAACACCACGACCAGATCGGCGGCTATCTCCTGACTGCCGTATCCGTCGTCGTAATCGATGTCGAGCACCTTTTCGGCCTGACTCCATGGAATTCCCAGATTCCCGTCGCGGGAGCCGACGAATCGAACGTCACTGGTCGAATGCCCGCTTAGTGAAATCTTACCCTTGGTTTCATCTAAAAGATTCATCTGTTTTCCTCCTTGTGATTGGTTTCGTATACCGCGCGGGCGAAGCCCAACGGCGTCTTGCTGCGATTGTTGGCTCGGTCTTTGCCGCTCATGTACCAGATACGATTCCGGTCGGGAGCCGGCAGGCTCATGTCCTGGCTGCGAGGAGGCATCTGGAATCCCCCCCCCGTCCAAAGACAGGTTTTCTTCGTGTAGTTGTCCTCGGGCGCATACCGCGTGTAATCACACGGGTCGAACGTGTGGGAGGGTTTGCCGAACACGTTGGAGAGAACCGACACCGGGTTCTCCACCATGTAGGGGACACCGCTCATCTCACCGATCACCCTGCATTGTTCCGCCACGGAAACGGCCTTCGCCTGAAACAAATGGTCGGCCTCGTACTTGCGGGCGAACCATTGCGCGCCGCTCACCGCCATATCCGTACAGGGAGGGAAACCGGCCACGAACGCGAGACGTCCCGAACGCAACAGCACGCTGATCTGGTCGAACGCCTCCTCGATGGTGCAGGCCAGTTTCAGATAGGCACCATCCTCATGGTCGATGCCATGCTGCGGGTCCACCAGCACGGCCCGATACCCGTGTTCGACCCACGGTCGGGCCATAACACCGGTCAGGTCGCACAGGCACAGAATCGTGTCACGCATCATTCCTCGATTTCTTCGCCATTCGTTGCAGATCTCTTTCGCAGAGCCGATCCAACACGGGGTATAGCCATGCAGGCGGGGTCATGTGATTCCACACGGGGCATTTCTTCCAGTGTTTTTCGGCTCGGGGGCATCCGTATTGCCCGCAGTAGGGACATCGACGGTTTCGGCATTTCAATTGGCCAGTGCGGTGAACCTTGATCCAGCGTTTCTCGCACCAGTCACAGCAATGAGTGCTTCCTGTGAGCAGGCGTAAGACAGTTTGCGGAAACGATGGAGGTTCATCAATGATCGGGTGGATGTTCATGCTTCCACCGCCTTGTATCCGCATTCGGTCAGAGACTGCTCGTTAACAATCACGTCAGAGCCTGTGCCGTATGGGTCGTCCGCGACGAACAGTTCTGCTCCCGGTAGCACGTCTACACCTAGATACATGCCAGATCGGGAGGAGGTAAAGCAAGCCACCTTGGCTATGATGATTAATTCAGCATCCTGGTTGTTTCGGTATTTTTGGCCCACCTCGATGTTCATGCTTCCACCGCCTTGGCCGGACGGAACGGAGCTTGAGAGGTCACGTGCTTGCTGTTGAGGCCCGACCAAACAGACCCGGTGACGGGGGATTCCGGGTCACCGATAAGCAAAGCGACCAACTTCGAATTGTCCAGGCCGGAGATGGCGACGCTCCACAAGGCATTGTCCTTATCCCACCACAACCCGTCATGGTCGGGCAGCTTCGGCTTCCGACGCAAAGCGTAGGCGAAATCATCGGAGTCGATGCAGTACTCACCGTCTATCTCGCTGATGCGGATACGCAGGAGCATGTCGCCTAGAGGGTCAGGCTTGAGATCGATGACGCGGAAATGGTTTCCCTCCGTCGTGCAGGCAATATCGCCCACCTGCACGTTTTCGATGTTGTCGATGCACTCATACTCGGGGTCATCCAACAGTTCGATGGATTGGATATTGTCTATTGGCTCAAAATCACAGGAAGAGTCATAGTCACGTGACGTGTACAAAGAACGGTTATCGCCTAAATCAATATCTCCTGTGTCATCTAACACTCCAGTAACAATGGTGCCGTTCTTCCATGTGGCCTTGACGTGCAGTCCGGCCATCTCCTTGCAGGTCTTGCCCTCCCAGAATGGTTTCTCACTCATTTGGTTTCCTCCGTTTCGTCGTTGCTGCAGATGATGTACAGGGCGCATTCCAGATTGACGGCCCACACTTTGATGCTGTTCATTTCGGAGACTCCCTTCAGCCGGCGAGCGCCGGCGTTGTTTCTTGTGGTTGTTTCTTATGGTTGGTTGTTTTTTCTGGTTGTTTTATTGGTTTTCGTTGTGTGTGGGGCAGTAGAGGTGGCCTCGTTGGATGCCTTTGTTGCCTTCTTGCCAGCCGTGTTGGAGTGCGGTTTGGATGGCGGTGTTGGTGTCGTGGATGTTGAGCCATTCGGTGTCCATGTCGGGGCCGGTGTAGTCGCCGTCTGCGGTGATGTCGCCGGTGTCCTGGTTTTCCCGGAATTCGAGGCTGTTGTTGCAGCCGATGGCGTCGCAGTGGATTTCCCAGACGTGTTCTTCGATGGTTTTGGTGATGATTCGTGTGGTGGAGTCTGTGTAGGTTTTGACGCTCATTGGTGTTCCTTTGCTCGTTTCCTCTGCTCGTAGCGGCGTTTCATTTCGCGGAATTCGTTGGGATGCTCCTGCTGCCATCGATGCTGGTAGGCGTTGATCCGCTTGCGGTATGCGGGATCGTGTTTGCGTCTCCATTTGAGCCAGCAGTTGATGCATAAACCGTCCATGCGGATATGCCGGCGAGCGCCGCTGATGTCGCAGATGATGCAATGTTTGTCGTCGGTTTCGTCTGCGGGTTGGAGGTGGTGGGGTTCGAGGTTCAACCGGCATCGGTGGATGTACTTGTCCAGGTTGTTCATGGTTTTGTTTTTCTTCTTCGGAGGTTTTCCTTGCATTGTTTGCACATGATCGCGGTGCCGGCGTGCGGCCTGCATTCCTTGCCGCAGTTGGTGCAGGGCAATGGGTGTTTGGTGGGTGTGGAGTATGGTCGTATCGACCCGGTTTTGGCTATCGATGTGAGCGCCCAATCCAATTGGTCGAGGTCATGGGTCTTGCATGCGTGGCATACCGCGCCCGCCTTCATGTTCGACAATCCCGTGCCGGCGAGTGATTCCCACAACGCCCAGACGGCCGTGTACAGGTCCTCGCCGCCCTTGAGCCTCGCGTAGAGTGGGCTGGCCAGTATCATCCGGGCCGCTTCCATGTGCGACCTGGCGTCCGCCTTCATGCGTTGGCGTTGCTTCTCGTTCGTCTGTTCGAACGTCATGCTTCCCTTCCATTAGCCGGCGAGCGCCGGCTTGTTTCCGTGTCGGTTTGCTTGCGTGTGTTATCTGGGGTTGCCGTCCCTGTCGCAGAGCGTGTATCCGCCCTGGTTGTCGAGGAGCAGCCAGCCTTGGTGCGCGTCCCATACGGGGACGGTTTCGGGGTGGTCGTTGTATCCGCTGACTATCCACCCGTATTCCATCGCCGTTTTGGGATGGTTGTGTACCCATCCGTGGCAGCCGGTGGTGCCGGAGCCGCATAAATGGATGAGGTTGGCTGGCAGATGCAGGCCGGGGAACGGGTGGCTTCTCATGTGCCGGTGGTGGCGTGAGAAACCCGCCCAGTTGTAGGTGGCACCGCATCTCACGCAACGTTCGCCGTCCCGCCTATCCACGAGACGGCACGTCTCACGTGAAGGGTTAGAACTCGCCATTGCCGAACTCGTCCTGCGATGCCGATGCCTGTGGCGCTTGTGCCGTCTGCGGTTGGCTCCAAGGGTCAACTGCCGGCTGTCCTGCCGTTTGGGAAGCCTGTGCCGCACCATAGGCGGAGGTCATCGGATTAGCCGGCTGACCATAGTTCTGAACTCCCTGACTGTAATACTGCTGGCCGTAGTTCGGCTGGAAACCATTCTGACCATTGCCCTGCTGCTTGGGTTTCGCGGACATGATGACGAGAGTGCGGGCAGCTATCTCCAGATGCTCGTAGGTTTTCCCGTCCTTCTCGCTGACACGCTTCGACAAGCCGCCGTTCACGAGCACACGGACGCTGAGATTGTTCTGTTTCGCGTTCCTGATCTCGTCAACCACGCCCTTCGCCTCGTTGGAGATGGGACGAACGTCGAACCAGAGCTGGGGCTTGTCCACCCACTGCTGCGTGTTCTTGTCCTGATAGGACGGGGTGACGCTCACGGTGACGATGCTGCCGCCGTTCTGGAAATCATTGACCTTGCCCACGTAGCCTTTCAGCTCGATACTTGGTTCTCCGGCCATCAGCTGTACCTCCTGTACAGATTGACTTTGTGTTTCTCACTGGCTTTCTTGTTGCAGACCAGCATGTGCGATTGGGCTCCCGCGCAATCAGTGGCGCCGCAGACGGGACATTGGGGGAGTGTGATCTTGTCCCCGTGAGCCCACAGGCATCTGGCGCACTTGCAGCCGGGTTTCATGGTGAAACTCACTGGAACGTGGCCTCCACCTTCTCGAACGGGAAACGACCCGCCTTGACGCTGGACTTGAGGAAATGCTTCGGATTCTGAACCGACACCGGATAGGCTGGCGCTATTTCCCCGTCGTGATTCAATACGGGAGACCACAGGTTGCCGTCATACTTCCACACGGACTTCGTACTCGCTTTGTAGAAGCCCGGCTCCTTTGGCAGATTGTCAAGCGTGTACGCCGTGCGGATAATCGCGTGGTCGAAATAGGAATCGTCAATCCAGAAGCCATCGCCGGTGAATACCTCGACCGGACGCACGTACAGGTGCTGCGCGTTCTCAGCCTGACTGGTCTTCAACACCTTGTACTTGTTGCCCGTGGTCATCACAACGGTGTCGCCCGCACATACCTTGGTGATATCGGTGATACGCTCACGCCCGTCATCATCCACGAGTTCGACGGATTCAATTGCACTGACGGGGCTGAAATCACTGCTAGTGGATGAAATGATGATTGCATCGGAAAAGTCATCGCTTGTGCAAATGTCGCCTATATCGTTAAGAACGCCGGTGAGCACGGCCCCGCTCTTGAACGTGACCTTGACATGCAAGCCTTCTATCTCCTTGCAGATCTTGCCCTCCCAGAATGGTTTCTCACCATCGGCATCCGACTGGCTAGTGGACTTCGGTTCGATGCTGTCGAACTCGACCCACATGCCTTCCTTCGCGTCCTTCAAGTCAATTTGCCTGCTCACTGGGAACCTCTTTCCGTTCTTCGGCCGGTTGGCCGTTGGATTGTTGCTGTTGTTTGAGAATCTGCGCTTGGAACGCCTGTATCGCCGTCTCGCATTCCGTGAGCGTGATGTTCTGCGGCATCACGTTTTGCCGTCCGATGATGCGGCGAAGCTCGTTGTTGAAGTCCCGTTCGGAAGCCGAAGCGAATACTGCAAGCCACTGATTCTTCGTCTCGTGCAGCTTGTCCAAATCGGTTTCGGAAGCCATGAGCACGCCTTCGCTGGGAGCCGGCCATTCCGGTTTCTCCTCCTTGGGTTCCTCTACGACGGTCGCCTGAACCTCTTCGACGGCATCCATCTCGTCAGCCGTGTACAGGCCCGACAGGTCTTGGGGAAAAGCCTTGCGCAAAGCCAGAGCCTCGGCGCATTTGGCGAGCATGACGGCGGGCTTGGAAGCCCACATGCTGTTCGGCACCTGCTTGCGAAGCGTCTTATCGTATCGGGTGCCGCAGTATTCGTTGAACAACGCGACTGCGGTGAACACCCCATCGCCGCGTTCCACGACCACTTTCGCGGCAGAGGGATGGCCTGCGCCCAGCCATACGTCATGCCAGACGCCATCCTCCCCGCACCACAGGGTCTCCGGTTCCGCGAACTTCTCACGGTTATGGTCGGCGGCTCGACGGGCAATGAGGCGGAAACCGTCGATAGCGGTCTGAATCGTCCACTTCGTTTCCCACACATCGACCTGCTGGCCGTTCTGCCACTGCTTGACCTTGTTCTTACGCCCGATCATGTAGACCTGACGGCTGAACGGGTCAAGCCCGGTACGCTTGCACTGGTGGAGAAACACGGCAAGGTCGGCGTTCGGCGCATCCTGCACTCCCATGTGCTGCAAGGCGGCAAGCTGGGTGTCCGACCACCACTCCTGCTCCTTGGTCACGGTAAGATCGTTCACCATTCCGGTTCACCCGCCTCGGGTTCCTCCTCGACATGGCCCGAAGTGAGCAGACCCATCATGTTTGAAGGTTTCAACGTGGCAAGCAACTCCTGGTACACGTCCTTCACGTAGGAGACGCTGATTCCCCCGGCTGAACCCTTGCCCAGCTCGCAGCCGGCAGGATATTCGCCGACCGGTTTCGTCACCTCGCCGGTATCCGCGTCCGCGAACTCCAAGGACACGAGATTGTCGATATAGGAAGCCTCCAAAGCTGCCTTCACCGGCACAGTGACGGTCTCGGTCATATCCTCCTTGCCGTTCGCAAGCAGCCAATCCACATACGCTTGCTGGTCAACGCACTTGCTTTTGCCCTTGCCTCCCATGCGCAGGGTGATATCCGCGACATGCAAGCCGTTGATGTTGATGGAATCGGAACGGTTGTTCACGTCCATGTCATCCTCGATCTGGGCGCGCAGTCGTTTTCCTATCTCCGTGAAGCCGGCGATGAGAGCGTCTGTCTGCGCAAGCAGGGTCTTGAGCTGATCGGGACGCAATTCACTCGCGTCGAAATCATCAGAGATAAGAGGGGCGAGCTTAGCCATTGTTCTTCTCCTTTGCTTTGAGTGCTTCCTTGCCTAAAACCTCGATGGTGTCGGCCACCGAATCGAGAAAATCGTCAACGTCCTCCACGTCGTAGACCTCGCCGTGAAGCAGGGAACGATACGTGCGGAACTTTCTGTGTCGTACATCATTCGGGGTCAACATGAGAACCCCTCGACTGCATGGACAGTTGTTCCTCGCGTTCCATCAGGTGACTGTGACGCCAAGTACGCGACTTACCCTGCTTGTGAGAGGCCTCCGCATAATCGGCCACATGGTCACGGCCAACGTCTCCCACGACCTTCGAGGCCTCGTTCCAATCCGAGTACACGCGATCGTTCACGGCCACATACTTGTCAGCGAGATAACGGACGCAATCACCGAGATAACGGATGGCTTTGGCGATAGAGTTGAAATCAGATGCCATCAGTCGGCGTCCTCCGTCTGAATCTGAGCCCACGTCTCCTCCATGAGAGGCCGGTCGATCTCGTAGTAGATGTAGGCCTTCCCGTGCTTCGGCGGATAGGCGCCGAACTTCATCTTGTAGTTCTCGGCCAAACGGAAGCCGAAATGCAGGGCGCTTTTCTTCATCGGCTCGAATCCTTTCGAGCGCAGGAAGTCGCTGATGATAAGACGAGGCGAGTCGGGTTCCTTCGATGTCTCAGAAGGAGCGGCGGGATCGTCGAGAATCACGCGCGCCCGACGTTCAAGCTCGTCCTGCGGCAATAGTCCACGCGCCTCGTTGAGTAGTCTCATACGGTCGAATGGGGTGAGTTCCATGATTGTTTCCCTCCACTGGGCTTGATTATTTGGTTGTCCTTCTACGCCGGTGCTGACACGTCCGAAACCCTTTTATTGGTTTCCGACGCAAGGACGCGAAGGGGTTCAATTTTTCTGAGCGCCAAGCCGGGAGTCGAACCCGGTGCAGTCTTTGAAGTCCATGACCATTGGAAGGCTTCTCGGCTGCGGCCACCGTGCGCTTGGCTACCACCGGACGAGTTAGAAATGAGGAAAAGACCACGCCCGGAAATCTTCAATTATTCGTCGTCCAACATGAAGCACAGGGCGACGGGGAAACAGCACAGGAAACCCGCGAGAATGCTCCACGGGCCCGCACTGGGTTGGAAGAGAAGCGTGAGAACACCAAGAACCAAGCCCGCCATGCACAGGCTCACGGCCCGTGTCTCATAGCGTGTGGGCGAACCGTCAGGGTGCTGATAGCCCGAACAGTGATGTCCATAATCCTTGGTGTTCATCATTTATCCTTTCCGTGGCCTGTGAGAGATTCGGACTCTCTCCGCCAACCGTCACGATTCGGTAGAAAATCAGTCGGAGAACAGGAGTGTTCTTTATGACGGTTCGATGGCGTTTCCAGACCCCCACTAGTCGGCGTGGGGACAGGCCGATGGTTGCCGTGAACGGTCGTAGTATGGTCAGTATTTGTTCGCCTGTAGTCTTGTTTGGTGAATAAGGGAACCGACCGGCCACGGCAAGACTTGTTATTCCTCGTTCTTCTCGTCGGCGCAGTCGGCCAGGTCCTCAAGGGCCTTGGCGGCGAAACGCGCCTGACTCGGAGTGAGGGGACGGGCACCGTAATCGGTGTCGATTTCCGCGTTGATAAGACCATCTTCGGTGACGTTGCCGGTGAAGTATTCACGGGTGCGACGCTCCTCGACCACGAGCTTCTGGGAGAGGTTACGATTCTGACTAAGCATTGTTTTCTCGATTCGGAGAGGAGGTGATTTTTATGGCTAGTGAAGCGGAGAACTATGCAAGTTCCGCTTGCGATGATTTCAATGCAGCAGCAAGGCTGTCAGCTGACCCAGCTCAGCGGAAGATGGCGTACGGTCTAGCGAATCTCGCGGCTGCAATCGTCCATATCTCTCGTGAAAACGCCGTGCTGCAATCTCAGTTGCGGCAAACCCGTTCGTGAGGCGGCTGGCGTTCATGTCGCTACGTGGGTCTGACTGGGGGGAGCCAGTTAGTCTCGCGTGGCGGCGAGTCCAAGTTGGGGTCTGATAGACACTCATGCTGTTACCTCCAAGTCAGGCGTCCCAGTGCCGAAGAACTTCTCCTGCATGTCCACTGGGATGGTGAGCAGTTCCTCGAAACTGACTCCGAGCGCTTCGCAGATCATGTCCAGTTCATCGACTTTGAAGGCCGGTTGGCCTGCGAGTCGGCGGGAGAGTTTGCTTACGTCCCATCCGAGTTTCGCTGCAAGCCATCGGAGGCTTTTCTGTGCGATGAAGAGTCGGTATCGAATGCCGGCTGTTGTAAGTTTCTGTGTGCTGCCCATATCTATTAACTTAGCATATGCCAAGTTTCCGTCAAGACTAGACACGCCGTATCGCATATGCTAAGATTTAAGTATGGCTAATCCAAATGATTTCCGCGAAATGTCTGCGTTCGCCTTGGCATTTGCGACGGAGTATAAAAAGTACATGAAGGCGCACAAGGTAAGGCAGCGTCAGATTGCTGAATACCTCGGTTTCACCGAAGCGTATGTCAGCGAAAGGGTCAACGGCAAAAGGGCCATCGACACCAACGACGTAGATGCTCTTGCCGCATTATCGGGCACCACCGGCCGTTCGTTGATGATCGAACTGGCTCGCCTCACCAAGGAAACATTGCGCCAGCCGGTATCCGAGACAGCCTCGGTGGTGTCCCAGCTTGAAAAGGTCATCGGCAGAAAGATAGAAGTAGAGAAGGCCGCTTATCGGGATGATAACAAGCGTGCGGAGTCCGGTCGTAGTGAAGACCTGGACTGACCTCACCAGTGAGGCCCAGCGCATGGGAGTCCTCATAGAGGATAAGGATTTCGACGGGACGCAGTGCGGGGAATACGATCCCGATACCCGCACCGCGTACATCGACCCCACCATGAGCATGGGACAACGGGTATGCACGTTGCAGCATGAGCTTATCCACGCCAGGCATTTCGATGACGGACTCAGACTATTGAGCCGTGATAAGGAGGAGTGTCTGACCCGCAAGGAGACCGCGTTGGCGTTGATTAACCCCGTGGACTACATGCACGCCGAAGACCTGTACGGGGGAGAACCCTATGCGATGGCGCAGGAACTTCGTATAACCGTCAGCGTCCTACAGGACTATAGACATTGGCTGCACGACAACCTAGCCATATCGAGTTAGGATTAAGACACCAGTTCAATGGAGAGAAAGGAATAATTTTGAGCGAGCCTGAACAGAATTGGCCTGAATCGGAACCGGACAAGTCAAAGCCAGAGATGACGCAGGAAGAACTGCAACGCCAGCTATTGGAGACACAGAAAAGACTCGTGGAATTGCAGGAGCAGCAGATAAGGAAGAAGGATTCTCAAACCGACAATCACGATACCGGCATCGGCAAATCCGTTGTGAGCATTCTTATTGCAGCGGTGATCATCGCCGTGGTCGGCTTCGTCATTCATGACTACACCAAAACGAAGGAAGTCAATGAACATGCCTCCGACAATATTAGTGATGCGCTGAATCTAGGCAGCGGCTCACCGACCGACATCTTTCTATCGTCCTTGCCGATGAAACCATGACAATCAAGCATGGGACATAAAATTCATAAACTATTGACCCAATGAAGAGAAGGGGAAACAACATGAGCTCGCCGGTTTACCAGCCCATGCCGCCAGCAGGCATGCAACCATCACAGCCTGTATCTCATAGGCGTAAAAAAGGAATCACGATTCCGGTGCCGGTTTTCGTCTTGTTGATTATCGGTATCATCGTCGCACTGTTCGTGGGCATGCTTTTCGGTGTCGGAGCCATGAGCGAAGAAGTCAATTCCGCTCAACAATCGTCGTATGCATGGGAGGATAAATACAAAGCCGCGAAGGTCCAGTTGAACGGATATGTGAGCGCTCCGAGCGTAGCGCCCGATACGATGGGAGCCTGCGGTGTCCTCTTCGATGGTAATCAGTCCCTGATTGATGATGTGGCAGCGGTATCTGGGTACTTCCGCGATCCGGCTAACCATGATGCCGTCCAAGCCTTCTCGGGAGCTTCATTGGCGGTCAAGACAATCAACGAGGCATTCCCAAAGGCCGACCCCGATATGAAAGCGAGTCTTGCCGCATTGAATGCTCCGATGTTGAAGATTGTGTATGCGACACAGAATCTTGGTTACGCTGATGCCCAATACGACAGCCTTCAAGTGCTATCTGATCTGAATAGCGTCATGGAATCATGTGTTGCTGTCGGATATACGGCGAAGCAGTAAACGAAAGACAATGGTCTCGTCTTCCTGTATTGGAGAACGGGACCATTTTGTATACCACTACAATATGATGGTCAGGTGTGTTTCCTAGTGGAGGGCCATACCTCATGGTTCGGGTCCCACCAGAGAATGTGGAACTCGTTGCCTACAAGGAAACCGTACAGGCGTTCGGTGCCGCCCAAGCGGAACCGGGCCAACGCATCGCCTTCGCGTTCATAGTATTTCGCCAGCCGGTCCTGTGGCGTCTGGTTGGGGCATTGGGTGAAATCAGGGTAGCAGGTGAACGCCTGATATGAGGGGCTAATGATCTCGCCCACCGTGGCCTTTTCGAAGTCACGCATCTTCAACAGCAGCAGTCGATGCTCCTCGTCGCTCATGTGCGCGAGCGACCATGGACAGTCGGCCTCAAGGTCAACGCAGTCGAAACGGAATACGATGCGACGGTTCACGGAATCTTTGGGAATCTCCGTGGCGGATTCGGGGGCATGATAGCTTTTCGCCACGTGATGCGCGGGCACACGTTTTGAAGAGCTCGGGGCTTTGGCCTTGATGCTCTTGGTTTTGCTGCGGTGGCCCACTATTCGGTGAGGCTCCCATAGTATTCGGCCATGGCGGCTTCAGTTATCTCGGTGTTGCAGATGGCGCCTTGGGGGAGATTGCCGCGAGCGTCCTTCCAAGGGCGTTCGCTGTGGGTGAGTTCGCTCAACTGGTAGGCTCCCATTTTCCCGTAGGCCTTCAACACGGCGTCTATGGTGTTGATGCCGTCCTCGTCAATGTTGGACGGGTCGCCGTGAATATCGCCGCGCGTGATCTTGAACATGCCCTTGTGCGCATGGTATAGGTCGGGGCATACCGGGCCGTTGGCCCATGCCTCGAACCGTTCGGGGAACAGACGCCGTTCATCCCATACGAGGGACCATGCCTGTGAATAGTAGCAGAGCTTTTCCAGTTTCATTGTGGTCATGACGCCGAGCTTGTCCAGCACGTAAGCGGCCACGTCGAATATGCTTGTCATGGTGCGCCTCCGTAACGTTCCTTCCGCTGGACATTCAAGGTGATTAACTTACTCTTCCATTGTATGGCCGGCAAGTTTCGGCGCGCCAGTTCACGCCTTCCATTCGATCTGCTTCAGGTCGAGCCTGTCGCCTATCGTCTCCATGCCCTCGAACAGTTCCTCCTTGGGCACGCGGCGATAGTATTCGCTCATGGCAAGCGACGAATGGCCGATGATGCGCTGTATCTTGCCGGGGTCAACACCCATGCTGAACAGCAGAGACACGACCGAATTGCGGCACTCATGCCCGTATCTCGTCTCGGGGGAGGGGACGCCCGCCTTTGCGAGCAATGCGCGGAACGAGACTATATCGTCGTTCTTGTCGATGGGGGTGCCGTCCGGCCGGTGGAATATGAGGCCATACGGGTTGGGTTCGTCCTTCACCGCTTCGAGATACCGGTGCACGACCGTGCCGAGCTGGGGAATTATGGGCACGACGCGACCGGTATGCGATTTGGGACGGGTGAGGAACCATCTGCCGCTCAACGGGATCATGTCGAAGCCGACCGGCACGTCCGGTATGCCGGAGGGGCAGAAACGGCCCTGCTTGTATCCGCATGGGTAGCGGCCATCCTTGTCGGGCGAACCGCACCCATGCAGGCGCCTGATGGCCTCCAGTTTCCAGTTGACCGTGTAATAGCCCTCCCACATGGTCGAACCGTTCACCTCGCACGGGAACAGGGAGAGGTCGTCAAGGCTGGCGCCCAGTATCTCGCCTTGCCTCATGCCTGTGAGGATTCGCCACCATTGGCGGGTGCCGTCCCGAATATCCGACGACGCCTCGCGCAGCATGACGAGCAGCTGCTCGTCGGTGAACGAATTATGGGGACGTCGGGCCACAAGCTTCGGGTCCTTCCCGGCCGGACGCTCCACAGCGTCCATGGGGTTTGTCGGTATGAGCCTGTCGGCCACCGCCGCCTTCAACACCATGTTGAGGGTATTGTACAGGTTCTTCTTGCTACCCACGGACGCATCGCCACCATCACGCAGCCTCATGCCCTTGATGATTCTACGCGCGACGCTGGGTGTCACCTCCGTCACCCTGAGCGACGGATAGTTGCGCAGATGCACTATCATCGCACGATACCCGTTTCTCGTGGCCGGGTCGATGAGGTCTTTGTGTCCTTCATACCATTGCTCGGCGTAGTCTGCCAGCTTTGTCGAACCGCCTGACACCAGACCCCAGGTGACTTTCTCCTTGAGCACCTTGGCTATCTTCGCGTCGCATTCCTTGTAGGTCTTGGCCGCCACCCATTTGCCGTCCACTTTGGCGTGCCATCCGGCATAGGTTTTCACGCTGCCGTCCTTGAGCCTCTTCCGGGTCTCGTATTTGATCGGATAGATGGCTCCGCTTTTCCGTACCCTTGGCATCATGGCCTCCATTCCGCAACATTCCGCAACATCCATTCCGCAACGAATCGTATTCCAATGGTATACCAATCGTCGCAAATCGTTGGAATCATGCGGTTCTTGCCAAGCGAAGGCCGGACCGTCCGTGAGGCTACTTCTTCTTGGTGTACATCTGGGTGTTGAGGAGGGTGGAGTAGCGCTTGATGACCTTGGGGCGGATGACCTTCATGGAGGCGGTCATCAGGCCGTTCTCCTGTGTGAACTCCTCAGGCAGGATGATGAACTTACGCACGGATTCGGCGCGGGAAACGCCTTCGTTGGCCTGATCGATCCACTTCTGGACCTCAGCGCGTACGGCGGCGTTCTGAGAGGCGTCCTCCAGAGACATGTTCTCGTCCAATCCCTTGGCGGCCAGCCAAGGACGCAAAGACTCCTCGTCCAGCGTAATCAGCGCGGAGATGAACGGACGCTTGTCGCCCAGCACCAGTGCCTGGGACACGAACTCGCAACGCTGAATGGCCTCTTCAATCGGACCCGGCGCCACATTCTTGCCACCTGCGGTGATGATGAGATCCTTCTTGCGGCCGGTAATGTACAGGAAGCCATCGTTGTCGATACGGCCCAAATCTCCGGTGGCATACCAGCCATCTTCGGTGAACGACAGCTCGGTGGCCTCATCGTTCTTGTGATAACGCGGGAACACGGCGCGACCCTTGACCTGGATCTCGCCGTCCTCGGCAATACGCAGCGAGAAGCCGGGGAACGCGACGCCCACGGACCCGGCGTGGAACGGGGTTCCCAGCGGGTTGAACGCGCATGGTGCGGTGGTTTCGGTCAGACCATAGCCCTCGTAGACGGGCACGCTTGCGCCGCGGAAGAACGCAAGCAGTTCAGGGTCAAGCGGCGCGCCGCCGGCCACAATCCACTTCATGCGTCCACCCAGCACCTCACGCAGTGAGGAGTAGACAATCGGATCGAAGGCCGCGCGGCGGGCACGGGTCAATGCACTGGCCTTGCCGTTGGCGGAGATTTCCTTCATGTAGTTCTGGGCAGCCACCACGGCGGAGGCGAACACCACGCCCTTGGGGCCATGGCCGGCCTTCTGGGAGGCGGCGTTGTACACCTTCTCCAGCACACGCGGCACCACAATCATGATGGACGGCTTAGCCACCTGCAAATCACTAATCAGCGTCTTGATGCCGGTGGCGATGTAGATATGCATATTCGAGGCCACGACGATGTAATTGATGGCGCGGGCAAAGGAGTGGGCCTGCGGCAGGAACAGCAGGATGGTGTTCTTCTTGTTGTGCAGCAGCTCGGGCATGTAGTCCGGCAGGTTCAGCGCGGTCTGGCAGTAGTGCTCGTGGGTCATCTCCACGCCCTTCGGCGCGGCGGTGGAACCAGAGGTGTACACAATGGAGCACAGATCGGTTTTCTTGACCGAATCAATGCGCTCATCCAGTTCCTCGTCCGAGATGCCGGCACCATAGGCCTTGATCTCATCAAGAGCGCCGGTCTCGATGCATAGGATGCGCTCGAGTGAGGGGCATTCCTCCACGGCGCCTTCCGCCTTCTCTCGCATGGCGGAATCCTGCACGATGAGCAGACGCGCGTCAGAATTGTTGACGATATTGCGGATCTGTTCGGCCGAGTCGGTGTCGTAGATGGTGGCCAGCACGCCGCCGCAAGCCATGATGGCCGCATCGGTCAGATCCCAGTCATAGGAGGTGCGGCACATGAACGCCACGCCGTCGCCCTTCTTGATGCCGTAGTGCAGCAGGCCCTTGGCCACGGCACGCACTTCGGCGAGGAACTCATTGGCGGTGACGGTCACCCATTCGTTGTCGGACTTGTAGGTATACAGCGGTTCGTCACCCATGCGCTTGGCGCGATCCGCATACAGGTCGTAGATGGACGTGCCGTCGTCCAGAGGCGGATTGCCGGCAGTGGACGTGGTAAGCAGTCCGGTTTCCGGGTCGATGTCGGTGACGGTCAGATGGCCGTCATCCCAATCGTCGCTGTGCGGCAGTTCGATGTTGGCTTCCTGCGGCACATCGGCATTGGACAGATAATCGGGCTCGTCCGGAGTGTCGTCGTGAACCGGGTGAACGAAGTCGGATCCCAACCTGAGTGCCTTGCGGGTCAGATTGATGGTGTGCTGCGTAAAGGAATTGATAACCGACAACTCTTGCTCCTGTAAACCTTTCAGTGCCGTTCGAGCATAAGCCGAACGCTCTCAAACCTTAGATTGTAATCGTTCACATCGAACTCGTCACCTTACGCAACCGTAGGAAAAGCCTACGCAACCGTAGGTTTTGGGAGGTTCTATGTGGTGGATGGACACTGGCGCTCTGATTGTTGGGTAACAGACTGCCGATAGTGGTTGGAGATCGTTCGACTACTGCCTAGATGTCATCCAATCGAGTTGACGCAGCAGGGATGCGAAGACGAAAAATGCGGGTCTTTTGCCCCGATTGTTCCGCCTAACGAGTCGAATCGCCCATATCCTTCACTCTTCGGCTACAATTGCGCATCGGATAACCATGTCCATTCAAAGTAGAACAAGAAAGGGCTCTCATGGCGCAAAACCCAGAAGCCACCGTGGTGTTCGGCGTTTTGAATGAAACGTCTGAAACGGAATCCCGCGTCGCGTTGACGCCGGATATCGTCACCCGGCTGAAGAGGAGTGGAGTCTCCTCGATTATTGAGACCGGTGCCGGCATTGCCGCCGAATACACCGATGAGGATTACGAAAAGGCCGGCGCAAAGGTGACCAGCCGTGACGAAGTGCTCGCTCAAGCCGACGCGCTCGGTTTCGTGGACCGTCCGTCCACCGATATCGTGAGCAAGCTCAAGGCAGGCCAGTGGGTGATTGGTATGCTCGGTTCCTTTACCGACGCCGATTACGTGGCCGCACTCGAGCAGGCCGGTCTGGTTGGTATCGCCATCGAGAAGCTGCCCCGCAAGCTTTCCAGCGCCCAGTCCATGGATGAGATGACCTCGCAGAACTCCGTCATGGGATACAAGGCCGCTATCACCGCCGCCGATGCCTATGGCGCATTCCTGCCGATGATGACCACTGCTGCCGGCACGATTCGCCCGGCCAAGGCTCTGGTGCTCGGTGCAGGTATCGCCGGTCTGCAGGCCATCGGTACATTGAAGCGCCTTGGTGCGGTCGTCACTGCATACGACGTGCGTCCCGCTTCTCAAGGTGAGGTCGAATCCCTGGGCGCCAAGTTCCTTGATCTGGGACTTGACTTTTCCAAGGGCCAGGACGAGGGTGGTTACGCTCGTGCGCTGACCCCCGAAGAGCAGGCCCAGCAGCAGGCGGCTGTCGATGAGAAGGCCGCTGGCTTCGACATCATCATCACCACCGCCAAGGTTCCGGGCCGCAAGCCTCCGGTGCTGCTCACTGCGGCCGGTGTCAACGGCCTCAAGCGCGGTGCCGTGATTGTGGACTGCGCCGCTTCTGATCTTGGTGGCAACGTCGAGGGGTCCGCCGTAGGCGAACAGGTCACCGAGGGTGGCGTCAAGCTGATTGGCGCCCCGTACCTGGCCTCCGGTGTGGCCACCACCGCGTCCAACCTGCTTTCACGTAACGTGGCTGACATACTCGTGCACTTCGTGCGTGACGGCAAGCTCGGCCAGGATCTTACCGAAGAGCTCGACGACGCACTGGTGGTCGCCGGTCGCGCAGGGGCTCCGGCTGCTGCCGCCGAGTCCGAGCAGTCCGAGAAGTAAGGAAGAAGGAATATTATGCCTACTCTCGTTGTTTCCATTACCCTGTTCGTCCTCGCGCTGCTTATCGGTATCGAGGTCATCGGCAAGGTGCCCGCCACCCTGCACACGCCATTGATGTCCGGCGCAAACTCCATCCACGGCATCGTCATTGTCGGTGTGGTGATTGTGGCCGCCGAGGCCAACACCCCGCTGGCTTACGTGTTCATCTTCCTGGCCGCAGTGCTCGGCACCATGAACGTCGTCGGCGGTTATGTGGTCACTGACCGCATGCTCGAGATGTTCAAGTCCAGCAAGAACGAGAAGAAGGGGGAGTCGAAGTAATGACCTCCGCAACCGTTGGAGCCATCGACATCGTCGCATGGTTCGTCTACCTGTTCTCCGCCGTCCTGTTCGTGGTCGGTCTGCATTTTATGAACTCGCCGAAGACCGCCCGAAAGGGTAACCAAATCTCCGCGTTCGGCATGGTCGTGGCCGTGCTCATGGCATTCATCGTGCTCTTCGCCAAGGGCTTCGTGAACGTCGTGGCCGTGGTGGTGCTGGTCGTCGGCATCCTGATCGGTGCCGTGGCCGGTGTCGTCTCTGCCAAGAAGGTGAAGATGACCGACATGCCGCAGCTGGTCTCCGTGTTCAACACCGTGGGTGGTGGCGCCGCCGCGCTCGTGGCCCTGAACGACATCCTGACCAAGGAAGGCACTCCGGACATCGTGGTGCTCATCACCGCTGGCCTAGGCATTCTCATCGGCTCCGTGACCTTCACCGGCTCGCTGATCGCAGCCGGCAAGCTGCAGGGCATCAAGTGGGTCAAGAAGCTCACCATGCCGGGCAAGGGCGTGTGGAACATCCTGTTCATCGTGCTGACCATCGTCAGCTTTGTCATGCTGTGCATCCAGCCCGAGCAGCGACTGCTCTGGTCGATCCTGACCACCGTGTTCGCCCTGTGCTACGGCCTGGTCTTCGTGATCCCGATCGGCGGCGCCGACATGCCCGTCGTCATCTCCGTGCTCAACGCCTGCACTGGTACGGCCGTGGCCATGTCCGGTCTGGCGATTGACAATGTCGCCCTGATCGTGGCCGGCGCGCTCGTCGGTTCCGCCGGTGTGACCCTATCCATTCTCATGGCTCAGGCCATGAACCGTCCGCTGCTGTCCGTGCTGGCCGGTGGCTTTGGTGGCGGCTCCGATGCCGCTGCTGCTGGCGACGGTCCGGAAGGCACCATGAAGGAAACCACTGCCGACGATCTGGCTGTTCAGCTTGTTTACGCGCAGAAGGTCATCTTCGTACCCGGCTTCGGCTTGGCTCAGGCCCAGGCCCAGCGCGAGCTCGCCGACCTCGGCGAACTGCTCAAGGGCCACGGCGTGGAAGTCTCCTACGCCATTCACCCGGTCGCAGGCCGTATGCCCGGCCACATGAACGTGCTGCTGGCTGAAGCCAACGTGCCTTACGAAGAGCTCGTGGATCTCGATGAGATTAACCCGCAGTTCCCGCAGGCCAACGTGGCCTTGGTTGTGGGCGCCAACGATGTGACCAACCCGGCTGCCCGTCGCCCTGGCACCCCGGTTTCCGGTATGCCGATTCTCGACGTTGACAAGTCCCAGAACGTCGTGGTCATGAAGCGTGGCCGTGGTATGGGCTATGCCGGCATCCAGAACGAGCTGTACTTCGAAGGCAACACGCAGATGTTGTTCGGCGACGCCAAGGCCAGTCTGCAGGCCGTGATCGCTGCGGTCAAGGAGCTCATCAGCTGATGGTGCCGCGACGTTCGCGCATTGCCGCATGAGAATATGAGTGGGGGTGTGCCTTCGCAAGAAGGCACACCCCCACTCATATCAATGGGCGGTCACATAAAGCCGGTCAGTTCGATTGAGCGGCGGCGCGCTTGCCCTTCGTGCCGAGCACCACGGCGATGATGGACGCGAGAGCGATGGCGTACAGCACGGTGATGATCGGGATCAGCGCGCTGTAGCGGTGGGCCGCGTCCGCCGTATGGGAGACGACGAAGGACGCCAGCTGGTTGCCGGACAATCCGGCGAACGCCCACGCGCTCAGAGCCAGCCCGTGCACGGTCGACACCGACTTCATGCCGAAGTGCTGCTCAAGCAGCACCGGCAGCGTGGAGAATCCGCCGCCGTATCCGGCGTTGACGAGGAACAGCATCGTCACGATCAGCCACAGGGTGCCGTTGTCGATCGAATGCGTGAAGATCTGCAGCGCGCACACCGCGATGGACATGATGAAGATCACCAGATATGCGGTCTCACGGCGCTTGCAGTGGTCGGACAGCGTGGAGAACCCGACACGTCCGGCCGCGTTGAACACGGCGTCGACGGCCAGGACGACGCTGATGCTTCCCGCGATGGCCGTGGCCAGCTGGGCCGCATTCAGCGATGCGTACTTCGGAAGAATGGACAACGCATCATGCAGGATGTCCTTCTCCTGGGAGATCAATGCCAGACCGCAGGTGATGTTGAGGTAGAAGGCCAGCCAGATCGCCCAGAACACCGGCTTCTTCATGATGTCGCGACGACGGATGCGGGTCTCAGCGGAGTACACGTATCCGGCGGGGCGCTTGATCAGCGCGAATCCCAGCAGCATCATCATCGCATAGACGGCTGCGAGGATGTAGAACATGGGCGCCAGTCCGACGGTGGAGATCAGCCACTGCATGACCGGGCTTGCGATGGCCTTGGCCAGACCGAATCCCGCGACGGCGATGCCGGTGGCGAGACCCTTATTGTCGGCGAACCACAGCATCAGGTTCTTCACCGGCGTCAGATAACCGACGCCGAGTCCGATGCCCATGATCACGCCATAGAAGATGAACACGCCGGGGAGCCATCCCGCCGCGATGCTGACTCCGGTGCCGGCGAATCCGCAGACGAAGCAGACCGTCGAGATCAGGGCCGATTTCTTGATGTCCTTTTCGACGAAGGGTCCAAGGAAGGCGGCCGACATGCCAAGGAAGAAGATGGCAAGCGAGAAGCCCCATTCGACGATGCCTGGCGCCACGTGCATCTGATCGGCGATCAGTTGTTTGAACACGCTCCAGCAGTATACGGTGCCGATTGAGATGTGAATGAGCAACGCCGGAATAACGGCGCGCACCCAGCGGTTTTCCCCATGCTGTTGATTGACCATGTACTATTCGTTCCTCTCTTGTTGTGTTCGCCCTGCGGCGAACAAGCAACAACGTAGTTGGAAGAGTGGCCCGCCTCGATATGCGTGGACAGTGGCGGAGGGGGGCTTGTGAAACGTTGGTATCACTGGGTTTTTTGGAAAATGAACATCGTTGATGTTCGCTCCGGGAGTAATCATGAGGAAAATCTCATGTGAGTATCGTCACGGTTCTCGCGGGGCGCGTCGGGCCGTCGCCGCCATTGTCCGGCGCGTGCGTATAATTCATCAATGTTGTCTTGGCGAGGGAGGCGCATGCTTCCGTAATCGACTCGGCGTGTGGTTCGCAAACCCTCTTGGGTTTTCTTCACGGCTCGTTGATGCGCCGAAACACCATGAACGAAACTCTCAAGGAGATATATATGGCTACCACCATTAAGCTTGAAGGCGAAGTCCGCAACGAGTTCGGCAAAGGCGTTGCCCGCCGTCTGCGCGTTGCCAACAAGATCCCGGCCACCATTTACGCCGGTGGCGCCGACCCGGCCTTCGTGACCCTGCCGATGCGTGAGACCACCCTGGCTCTGCGCCACACCAACGCCCTGTTCACCATCGAGTTCGGCGGCGAGTCCAAGATGGCCGTTGTCAAGGACGTGCAGAAGAACCCGGTCAAGCGCATCATCGAGCACATCGACTTCTTCGAGGTCAAGGCCGGCGAGAAGATCGACGTTGAGGTGCCGGTGTTCGTTGAGGGTACCCCGAAGGGTGCTGCAGTGGCATTCGTCGACATTCAGGAGCTCAAGGTTCGCGCCGACATCTCCAACCTGCCCGAGAAGATTGTGGTCAACGTCGAGGGCCTGACCGACGGCACCAAGGTCTTCGCCAAGGACATCGAGCTGCCGGAAGGCGCCGAGCTGGACGTCGAGCACGCTGAGGAATCCGTCGTCACCATCGAGGTTCCGGAGGACGCCACCGAGTTCACCTCTGCTCCGGAAGCTGCTGCTCCGGCTGACGCCACTGCCGCTGCTCCTGCCGCCGACGCTGACGCCAAGTGATGAAACCGGTCGTCTTCATGGCGGCCGATCTGAATCATAATTGCAACAGAGGAACCCGTAACCGTGGAAACGGTACGGGTTCCTCTGTTTTCACCATGTGAACTCTGCCACACGAGCAACACATGGGTGTGTAAAAGTATGCAACAGAGCTCGCGCCACAAGCGCACAGCACATACCCCATCTGGTGGCCTTCGTGCCGCCAAAGTCAAGAAGAAGTAGCCAAATGACTGAAAACACGCACCACGATCCGGCAGCGCTTGATAAGCTCACCGAACCGTTCACCGTACTGCCGAACGACAACCCCGCATCCGATGAGAAGCGTCAGTCCCTCATCGACAAGCCGGCTTTCGGCCAGGTGTTCTCCGACAACATGACCCACATGACCTGGACCAAGGGCGAAGGTTGGTCCGACCGCCGCGTCGAACCGTACGCACCGCTCAAGATGGATCCGGGTGCTTCCGTGCTGCACTACGCACAGGAGTGCTTCGAGGGCCTCAAGGCTTACCGTCATGCCGACGGCTCCACCTGGCTGTTCCGCCCGGATGCGAACGCCGAGCGTTTCCAGAACTCCGCCAAGCGTCTGTACCTGCCTGAGCTGCCGATTGACGACTTCCTCGGTTCCGTGGCCGCGCTGGTCAAGCGCGACGCCAACTGGGTGCCGTCCCGCCGCGAGTACACGCTGTACATGCGTCCGTTCATGTTCGCTTCCGAGCCTTTCCTCGGCGTGCGCGCTCCGCAGGAAGTCGACTACTGCGTGATCGCTTCCCCGTCCGGCCCGTACTTCCCGGGCGGCGTCAAGCCCGTGAGCATCTGGGTCGAAGACAAGTGGTTCCGTACCGGCCCTGGCGGCACTGGTTTCGCCAAGTGCGGTGGCAACTACGCCGCCTCCCTGCTCGGTGAGTATAAGGGTATCGAGAACGGCTGCGAGCAGGTCTGCTTCGTGGACGCCGCCACCAAGACCTACCTCGAAGAACTCGGCGGCATGAACATGATGGCCGTGCACAAGGATGGCCACGTGGAGACCCCGTCCCTGACCGGTAACATTCTGCCGGGTGTGACCCGTCGCTCCCTGATTCAGCTGCTGCAGGACAAGGGCCACGACGTAGTCGAGACCATGATCGCCCTCGACCAGCTGCTCGAGGACATCAAGTCCGGCGAAGTCACCGAGGTGTTCGCTTGCGGTACCGCCGCCATCATCACCCCGATCGGTCGCTTCAAGTCCGAGAAGTTCGATGTTACCGTCGCCGACGGCGGCTCCGGCGAGCTGACCGTTGCCCTGCGTGACGAACTGCTCGGCATCCAGCTTGGTGAGGTCGAAGACCCGCACAACTGGATGTGGAAGGTGTGCTGAAACAGCGCATTTTATTTCTGACTAAGACCCCTTGGAACAGCAACAATTCCAAGGGGTCTTGGCGTATTTAGAATATTCTGTATCTGGAGAGATTCAGATGAGGGAAGCAATATTTCGCAACAAATAATATGATTTAGGTTTCTGTGCGTTGCGGAGGCTTGTTCTGGTGCGTCCAGATGAGAAAAGGAGCAAAAAGCTATGAGTAAGATCAGTGGCGAGACTGGATACCATAACTCAGACTATCGTCTACCGGGAGGCTTCGAACACTGCTCGAAGTTGAAGCCGGTGGTTGAGGCAGCGACGGCGTTGGACCGGGTCAAGGCTGTGGTGGATGTGCTGTATTCGCCGGGCGGTTGCCCGTGGGATGGCAAGCAGACGAATGAGTCGCTGCTCAAGAATCTGCTCGAAGAAACTTACGAATACATTGACGCGGTGGAAACTCACGACCGCGACAATATGCGCGAGGAACTGGGTGATGTGTTGTTGCAATCCGTGTTCCAGGCGCGGGTCTGCGAATCGGACGCCGAGGATCCGTTCGATATTGATGAGGTCGCTGACCGACTGGTGAACAAGCTCATTACCCGTCATCCGCATGTGCTTGCGGCTGATGATGCTGCCGATTCCTCTGATGATGACGGCAAAGATGGGGGAGCGGCCTCCCAAACCGAATCCTCGGAAGCCGTGCTGGCACTGTGGGAAAAGATGAAGCAGCGGGAGAAGCATCGTAAATCTGTATTAGAAGGTATTTCTCGGGCTCAAGGTGCATTGCCGCGTGCCGCCAAGGTAGTCTCGCGCATCTCCAAATCACCGAATGCTGATGAATTGTTCGCTGCGTTTGTTGATTCGTCTTCGGCTAGCACGCAGCAAGATGTTGAGCAGACCCAAGCGGCAAATCAATCCGAATCGAACGGAGGCAATTCCGTTGAACGGGGAAAGGCCGATGCCTACGCGGATGAGATTTTTGCTATCGTGCGCGAGGCCCGTACCGACGGTATCGATATCGAGGCAGCGCTGCGCAACCGCTTGCGTGATATCGAAGAAAAAGTTGTTCAAATCGAATCAGAAATCAACAACGGTTAGGTCATGAGTGGCTTTTGATTTTGATTATTACACCTAGCGGTGCTGTCTGCCAAAGACTGGCAGGTTAGCAGCGTTCCATATGTCTCAACGGTGCTAACTTGCCAGTGCTTGGCAGATTGGTCCTATTTTCCCTAGCTCGCTCATGCTTTGACCGTGTGCTTTCCTCCCATTCCTCTGTCTCGGGCAAGGCTTGGGGTAGGCTCAGGCACGACGGACGGCAGCGCCGAATGAGGATGAAAGAGAACAGAACGAAGACGGACTGAGACGAACCGAAGCGGTACAAGAGAGGAGCGGCTCATGCAGGTGGCGTTGGAGAACAACATCGTATTTGTGGTCATCGAATACCTCGCTATCCTGTGCTGGGGCTTGTCAGGTGGTCTGTCCGCCATCCACAAGGGCTACGATATCTTTTCCATTATGGTGTGCGGTTGGCTCACCGCACTCGGCGGTGGTCTCGTGCGCGACGTAATGCTTGGTGCCCTGCCTCCGGTGGGCATCACCGATAAAGGGTATGTACTCACCACGCTGTTCTCTGGCGTCATCGCGGTGGTGGCTCATCCGGAAATCACCAAACTCAAATGGACGATGACTGTCATCGATGCCTTGGGCCTCGGTCTGTTCGCGGTCAACGGCACTGCCAAGGCACTGGCCTACGGATCTTCAGGCATGACTGCCGTATTCCTCGGCATGTTCACCGCTCTCGCCGGTGGCCTTATTCGAGATCTCTTCATCGGTGACGTACCGATGATTATTCGTGATAAGCATCTCTATGCCGTACCTTCGTTCATCGGCTGCATTCTGACCGTACTGGTATGGCGTGGCGTGAGATACGACTGGTTTGATATGCGCTCGGAAATGCTGCTTGATGTGCTGATTGTCATCATTGTGGTGGCATTGCGACTGCTTTCGGTCGGTTTCAATGTCACCTTGCCCGGTGCCATCGAACGGCGACATGTGTATTTGCCTAGCGAAAATCGGCATATTCAGCAATCAGGTGGCCGAGGTAACGCTAATACCGTGGATGATGAGGATACGCCTCAGGATGGTTCAAGGCTATCTCAGGGCTAACTGCCTTCAAAGAGGTATATTTGGCCCTCTGCAGAATGCTAACTGCTTTCAAAGAGGTGTCTAAAGCACGAAACGTTGAGTATAAGTGTTGCAATGACGGTGTTTATACTTGGGTTTTCCGTATTCGGTACCTCTTTGAACGGAGATATCATTTCGCAAGAATGTCAATGTACCTCTTTGAACGGAGATACAAAAAGTCCCGCAAATCACATGACTTGCGGGACCTTCTAAAACCTCAAGAGGTTTATGCTCACAGAGCGTTGATCGCAACAGCGAGGCCGGACTTGCGGTTGGCGGCCTGGTTCTTGTGGATCACGCCAGCGCCAGCAGCCTTGTCGAGCTTCTGGGCGGCAACCTTGTAGGCGGCCTCGGCGGCAGCCTTGTCACCGGCGGCGATGGCTTCGCGGGTGGCGCGGATGGCGGTCTTCAGGCCGGTCTTCACAGCCACGTTGCGAAGGTGCGCCTTCTCATTGGTGAGCACGCGCTTCTTCTGCGACTTAATGTTTGCCACGTTTACTCCAAACGATGTGTGTTATAAGGACATACAAATAGAAGAGGATAGCATGTGCCCCGGAAAAACCCGTGCAATGCCACGCCGAATACAGTCCCTCGGCTACACTAGGTGAAGTTTGAGTATATGCCAAGAGGAGGAATGCGTTGGTCGTCCAACACAATCAGCCGGGTTCCACCGATCAGTCGGTGATTCGCAACTTCTGTATTATTGCGCACATCGATCACGGCAAGTCCACCGTGGCCGACCGCATCCTGCAGCTGAGCGGCATCGTGCCTGAGCGTGAGATGCGCGACCGCTTCCTTGACCGTATGGATATCGAGCAGGAGCGCGGCATCACCATCAAATCCCAGGCCGTACGCGTGCCGTGGACCTTCGATGGCACCGAATACACGCTCGGCATGATTGACACCCCCGGTCACGTGGACTTCACCTACGAGGTGTCCCGTGCGTTGGCCGCGTGCGAGGGTGCGGTGCTGCTCGTCGATGCGACCCAGGGCATCGAGGCGCAGACCCTGTCCAACCTGTACATGGCCATCGACCATGATTTGGCCATCATCCCCGTGCTCAACAAAATCGATTTGCCGTCCGCCGAACCGGACAAGCACGCCGAGGAAATCGCCGGCCTGATCGGTTGCGAGCCAAGCGACGTGCTGCGCGTCTCTGGCAAGACAGGCGAAGGCGTGGCCGATTTACTTGACCAGATCGTCATGGATGTGCCTGCTCCGCACGGCGATCCCGAAGCGCCCGCCCGCGCGCTTATCTTTGATTCCGTCTACGACTCCTACCGTGGCATCGTCACCTATATTCGTATGGAAGACGGCGAACTGCGCGACCGTGAAAAAGTGCACATGATGGGCATCGGCATGACCCACGATCCGATCGAAATCGGCGTGATCAGCCCCGACATGACCCGTACCAAGGCACTTGGCGCCGGTGAAGTCGGCTACATCATCACCGGTGCGAAAGATGTGAGCCAGTCCAAGGTGGGCGACACCCTGACCTCGGCCGTCCGCCCGGCCGCCGAGCCGCTGCCCGGCTACCGCGACCCCAAGCCGATGGTCTATGCCGGCTTGTTCCCGATCGACAACGCCCAGTTCCCCGAACTGCGCGACGCGCTCGACAAGCTCAAGCTCAACGACGCCGCCCTGATCTACACGCCGGAAACCTCCGTGGCGCTGGGCTTCGGCTTCCGCTGCGGCTTCCTGGGTCTGTTGCACATGGAAATCGTCAACGAACGACTGTCACGCGAATTCGGCCTCGACCTTATCCAGACCGCTCCGAACGTCACCTACGACGTGACCGCCGAGGATGGTAGCGAACACCACGTGACTAACCCGAGCGAGTTCCCGGACGGCAAGATCAAGAAGATCGTCGAGCCGATGGTTGCCGCCGACATCATCACGCCGAAGGAATTCATTGGCGCGGTGATGGATCTGTGCCAGGACCATCGCGGCATTATGGGCACGATGGAGTACATTTCCACCGAGCGCGTGGAAATGCATTACCGCATTCCGCTGGCTGAAATCGTGTTCGATTTCTTCGATCAGCTGAAGTCCCGTACCAAAGGCTACGCCTCCCTTGATTATCATGAGGACGGCGAGCAGTCCGCCGACCTGGTCAAGGTGGACATTCTCATCCAGGGTGAGAAGGTGGACGCATTCAGCGCCATCGTGCACCGCGACAAGGCCTACAGCTACGGCGTGATGATGACCAAGAAGCTGCGTGGCCTGATTCCGCGTCAGCAGTTCGAGATTCCAATTCAGGCCGCAATCAGTTCGCGCATCATCGCCCGCGAGAACATTCGCGCCCTGCGCAAGGACGTGCTCGCCAAGTGCTACGGCGGCGATATCACCCGTAAGCGCAAGCTGCTCGAAAAGCAGAAGGCCGGTAAGAAGCGCATGAAGATGCTCGGCCATGTGGAGGTGCCGCAGGAGGCGTTCATCGCAGCCCTGTCCACCGGCGAGGACTCCAACGACCGTGACACCAAAGACAAGATCCGTGCCGCTCAGAAGACCGAGGGCTAGTGTTCGAGGTCTACATCCACGTCCCGTTCTGCTTGCGGCGCTGCGGTTACTGCGACTTCAACACCTACACGGCTACGGATCTTGGTGCGGGGGCCTCGCGCGGCAACTATGCCAATATGGTCATTCGGGAAATGAAATTGACCAAGCAGTGGCAGCTCGATCACGGCATCGCGGAGCCGCCGGTTTCTACCGTATTCTTCGGGGGTGGTACACCCACGATTCTTGCCGCTCGTGACTTGGTAGCCATGCTGGATGCTATCCGCAAGACTTGGGGTATCGCGTCCAACGCGGAAATCACTACCGAAGCCAATCCGGACACCGTCAACGAGTATTACATCAATGAGCTCGCAGCCGGCGGCTTCACCCGTGTTTCCTTCGGTATGCAGTCTGCCGTACCACATGTGCTCAAGACTCTCGACCGCACACATACGCCGGCCAATGTGGCCGCAGGCATTAATGCGGCGAACAAGGCTGGGCTGCGCTCAAGCGTGGATTTGATTTACGGCGCTCCGGGGGAGAGCCTTGACGATTGGCGTACCTCGGTTACGACCGCCATCGATCTTGGTGTGAACCACATCTCCGCCTACGCACTGACCGTGGAGCCGACCACGAAAATGGGCCGTCAGATTGCCGCCGGCACGTTGCCCAAACCCAATGACGATGATGAGGCCGCTAAATACGAGATCGCTGACGACCTGTTCGCCGCCGCCGGCCTCGAATGGTATGAGGTCTCCAACTGGGCCCGCCCCGGATACGAAAGCCAGCACAACCTAGGCTACTGGCGCAATGTCGACTGGGCTGGCGTAGGGCCGGGTGCTCATTCTCATTACAACAATGTGACTGAGATTGACCGCCCCCAGTCAGCTTTGCTGACAGCCCCCGCCAGCGGGGGCACAACCGAGGCCATCGCCCCCGCTGGCGGGGGCTGTCCGGCGGAAGCCGGACTGGGGGTGGTTCCCGTCTCCCACGGCCTGCGCAGCTGGGATATTGCGCACCCGCGACTGTGGGGAACTGCCATCAACGAGCATCGCATACCGTGGGCCGATAGCGAGGCAATCACTGCGGAGGAGAACCTCGAAGAGCTCATCATGCTTGGCCTGCGTTTGCGCGAAGGCCTTGACCTCGGCCGCATCAATCAGGCCATCGCAGCCAACGAGAACACTTCATGGCAGACCATTGCCGTCGATTCGCTTCGACCGATGGTTGACGAAGGTCTGATCACCATATCCGGCAATCGTGTCATCCCCACCCGTCGAGGGCGCCTGCTCAATGATTCGGTTATCGAACGGTTCTTCGGCCTTGCCGGCATCTGACCGGCTCGTCCTCGATTGCAGTGGAATCAGGGGAGAATCACGGATGCCATTGCCAACGCCATGGCTTGCCTCTGATTACAGTGGTATCAATTGTCGGATGTCTTTTTCATAGCAGGAGATTTCTTGCTTACTGACTCATAGGGCGGAGTCGGCGTAACGAAATGAAGATGCCGGTTGGAGAAATTCACAATTACTAAGAAATAGAAAAAGTATATATGGACACCGTTGTCCGGTTATCGTTCAGTTATTGCGATATTCAATTATCGAATTGGCGAATTGACGCCGGGGGATTGACGCTCATTAATAACGTGCAATCTCATATGGAACGCTGTGCTGAAGTGATTCAGCGAGCGTCCTTGTCGTCACCCTTCATGAGGTCAACGAACACCTTGGAGCTGGCGTGACCGCACTGGCTCATGGAGCTCAGACCGTACATAGCGAAACCGCGAATCATGGAATCCTTGAAGGACATGGCTGTTTCCTTTCATTGGTCAAAGCCTTGCAGCTTTGATTTATTTCTTTGGCTTCTTTCTGAAACCGGTTTCAGAATAACGCATATCAATGACGAATGCAAGAGATACGGCCAACCTTCGGTGTTTCTCACTGGTTCCGCGCATGCTACGGAGTCAGCACCCGTTGTCTTGCGTGTACATTTGTATGAGAAGCGTAACGACTGAGACGAGTCGGCGAACAATGGGGGCTCGAAAACAATGGCGAGAAGTACGGGACGCACTCGTCCGGTAATCAAAGACGTGGCCAAGCTGGCTGGAGTTTCAGCTCCCACGGTGTCTCGTTATCTCAATGGCACGGTCAATGTGACCGAGGACAGGCGTGCGCGCATCGCCAAAGCCATCAAGGAACTGGGCTATGAACCCAGCATCGTGGCCCGTGCCTTGTCGAACCGGGAAATGGATTCGGTAGTGGTATTCGCTGCCAATCCCGCCGCCTTTTCCACCTCCGAAACGAATCATGGCGTTGAGGCCGCCGCCCGCAAACGTCGATTCCTGCTCAACATCGTGTCCCTGGATGAATCCGACATGGAATCCGTCGAGGCACGTGTGCGCATGGGTCTGTCGATCAGACCGGCTGGAGTGGTTGTTTACGAATACGATCAGGCCGGTATCGCGGCACTTGACTATATTCCCAAGGATATGCCGAAGGTCGTGGTCGGCGGCAGTTTCGGCGACGGCGACTACCAGATCATCAACGCCGAACGAGATGGTGGTCGTTGGATGACCATGCACCTGTTGGATCTCGGCCACAAAACCGTCTTCTACGTTGGACGGGTGCAAGGAGCTACTGACAACACCCGTGCCAATGGGTGGAAAGATGCGTTGGAGGAGCGGGGGATTGAGGCTCCCGAACCCATTGTTGTATCCGACGGCAATCTGGAGAAGGCCGTCAAGGCAGGGCATGAACTCGGCCGTCGTGGCGAGGCGACCGCGATTTTTGCCGACAGTGACGAAACCGCGATCGCTGTGATTCGTGGTTTGCGAGAGACCGGTCGACGTGTGCCGGATGATGTCAGCGTGGTCGGATTCGACGATCGTAATTTCGGTGCCCTATGGGAACCCTCTCTGACCAGCTATACCCAGAATTTCTTGGACATGGGGGAGCGGTCATTCCGCATGCTGTTTGAGCAGATTCAGGCCAAGCGTACGGGTGCCGACATGCCACCTTCCCAGATTGAAGTAGTGCAGGGGCAGCCTTGCCTACGCGCTTCCGAACGAGAGATCTGAAGGGTCTGGGTTTTTCCCGATTACTACTTGCTCTGCGCTGCAGAATTGCGGTCAGTCGTCGCGGACCGAAGCCGTTGCCATTGCCGTTCCGCTTGATGTTTTGCTCATCAGGGTGTGGCGCTCCCAGTACAAAGAAGCGCCGGCAGCCAGCCTGCCATAGATGCTCCGCTGCCGCCGCTGCGCCTCGCGCGCATGCAGTATCCATGGAGTTGATGTTGACAAACGATTCGCGATCACCGATGACCAATACCGGCTTGCCTGAACCATGATGTAGCACCTGTTCCTCATGACCGGCCTGCACATGATGATGCAGTATGACGGCGATCACCTCTGTCGGTTTGCTCGACATTCATTGAGCGAACTGTTGATTGCTGTTCACAATACGGACGTTTCTGTGTCGAATTTTTTGTGGTCTAGTAGACATTGCGAGCTAAAACGCCCGAAACACCCCATAATTGGCTATAACAGATTGCTTGAGAATCACTATTGACTTTTATGGCGACTCGGTATATGGATACGCGAAACGTAAATGACATGACGCAACGGTACTGTGTCAACAGCAATGAACGAAGAGGCACGATTCCCTTACGTGCCCACAAGCAATTGAGGTGATTTCGGTGACATTCAAAGCCCCGCTCGATCTCACGGTCCACGCTCCGGACGGTATGTATGACCCCTCCAATGAGCATGACGCCTGTGGTGTGGGTATGGTCACCACTTTGAACAAGCGCCCCGAGCGCAAGATCGTCACCGACGCCATCGAGGTGCTGGTCAACCTCGATCACCGTGGTGCCGTCGGCGCCGAGGAGAACACCGGTGATGGCGCAGGCATCCTGATGAGCATGCCGGACGAGTTCATGCGTGCCACCGTGCCCGCCGAACTGCCGGAAGCCGGTCACTATGCCGCAGGCATCGCTTTCCTTGACCGCGATATCGAAACCTCCGGTCAGCAGGAACAGGCTATCGCCAAAATCGTGCGCGAGGAAGGCCTTGAAGTTCTCGCCTGGCGAGTAGTGCCCACCAACCCGGACGGCCTTGGCCTGCAGGCCCTTGCCGCCATGCCGGGATTCAAGACTCTCGTGGTCGCCTCTCCGGACGGTGCTCTGGCCGGCGTGGACTTGGATCGCAAGACCTTCCGCATCCGCAAGCGCGTCGAGCATGAGGTAGGCGTCTACTTCGCTTCCCTGTCCGCCCGTACCATCACGTACAAGGGCATGCTCACCACCATGCAGCTCACTCACTTCTTCGAGGATCTGAACGACGAGCGCATGAAGGCCACCATCGCCATCGTCCACTCCCGCTTCTCCACCAACACGTTCCCGAGCTGGCCGCTGGCTCAGCCGTTCCGCCTGCTGGCCCACAACGGTGAGATCAACACTATCCAGGGCAACCGCAACTGGCTCTCCGCCCGTGAAGGTCGCCTGAGCAGCGAATTGCTCGGCGAGTTCGAGCCGCTGCTGCCCATCACCACCCCGGGCTACTCCGATTCCGGCACCTTCGACGAGTGTCTCGAACTGCTGCATCTCGCCGGCCGTTCCCTGCCGCATGCCATCTGCATGATGCTGCCGCCGGCGTGGGAGAAGAACCCCGACCTCGACCCGGACGTGCGCGCCTTCTACGAGTACAACAATACGCTGATTGAGCCTTGGGACGGCCCGGCCGACATCGTCTTCACCGACGGCACTCAGGTGGGTGCACTGCTTGACCGTAACGGCTTCCGCCCCGGCCGCTGGCAGCTCACCGACGACGGCTACATTGTGCTGGCCTCCGAGGCCGGCGTGATTCCGGAAATCGAGCAGGAACACATCGTGTCCAAGGGCCGTCTTGAGCCCGGTAAGATGTTCCTAGTCGACACCGCCGAAGGCCGCATCATTCCCGATGAGGAGATCAAGAAGACCCTCGCCTCCCAGCACCCGTACCGCAAGTGGGTGGAAGGCAACTCGGTCGAGATGAGCGACCTGCCCCGCCGCGAGCACGTGAGCCACTCCGGACAGTCCGTCCAGCGCCGTCAGCGCGCCTTCGGCTACACCGAAGAGGATCTGAAGCTGCTGCTCACCCCGATGGCCAATACCGGTAAGGAACCGCTCGGTTCCATGGGTAACGACACCCCGATGCCGGCCTTGTCCAGCCGCAGCCGCATGCTGTTCGACTACTTCACCCAGAAGTTCGCGCAGGTCACCAATCCGCCGCTGGATTGGGAGCGTGAGGAAATCGTCACCTCGCTTGAATCCGCCATCGGCCCTGAACCGAACCTGCTGTCCGATTCCGAACTGCACGCCAAGAAGATTCTGATTCCGCTGCCCGTGGTCAACTCTGATGAGATGGCCCAGCTCAAGCGGCTTGACAAGGCTCGTATCCTCGGCGGCTACTACCGTCCGTACGTGGTCAAGGGCCTGTACCAGGTCGCCGGCGGCGGCAAGGCCCTCCAGGAGCGTCTTGACGAGATCTTCGCCGAAATCGACGAGGCCATTGATAACGGCAAGAACTTCATCGTCCTGTCCGATCGTGAATCCAACCACACCTGGGGCCCGATTCCGTCCCTGCTGCTGACCTCCGCCGTGCAGCACCACCTGTTGCGCCGCCACACCCGTACGCAGATCTCCATGGCCGTCGAGGCCGGCGACGTGCGCGAGATTCACCATGTCGCGCTGCTCATCGCCTACGGTGCCGCCTGCGTGAACCCGTACCTGGCATTCGAATCCGTGGAAGACCTGGCCCGCAACGGCTACCTCAAGGTCGACGCGGACACCGCCGTCAAGAACCTCACCAAGGCCCTGTCCACCGGCGTGCTCAAGATCATGTCCAAGATGGGCGTCTCCACCATCATGAGCTACCGTGGCGCACAGCTGTTCGAAGCCGTGGGCCTGAGCAAGGAAGTCATCGACGAATACTTCACCGGCACCACCTCCCGTGTGGGTGGCGTGGGCCTTGACGAGATCGCCGAAGAAGTGGCCATCCGTCACCGCGTGGCCTACCCGAACCAGTGGAGCGCATCCCCGCACCGCAACCTGCGCACTGGCGGCGACTACAAGTGGCGTCGTACCGGCGAGGACCACCTGAACGATCCCGAGGCCATCTTCCTGCTCCAGCAGTCGACCCACCGTGGCGACTACCAGATGTTCAAGAAGTATTCGCACCACATCAACGACACGTCGAACCGACTCATGACCCTGCGCGGCCTGATGAAGTTCAACAACAACCGCAAGCCCATCGACATCTCCGAAGTCGAGCCGGCCACCGAAATCGTCAAGCGCTTCTCCACCGGTGCCATGAGCTACGGTTCCATCTCGCAGGAAGCCCACGAGACGCTCGCCATCGCCATGAACTCGATTGGCGCACGCTCCAACTCCGGCGAGGGCGGCGAATCCGACGACCGTATCAACGATCCGCAGCGTTACAGCCGCATCAAGCAGATCGCATCCGCACGTTTCGGCGTCACCTCTGATTACCTGGTACACGCCACCGATTTGCAGATCAAGCTCGCCCAGGGCGCCAAGCCTGGTGAGGGCGGCCACCTACCCGGAGCCAAGGTTCCGCCGTGGATTGCCAAGGTTCGCCACGCCACCCCGGGCGTGGAACTCATCTCCCCGCCGCCGCACCACGACATCTACTCCATCGAGGATCTGAAGCAGCTGATCAACGATGCGAAGATGGCCAACCCGAAGGCACGTATCCACGTCAAGCTCGTTTCCGAGTTCGGCGTCGGCACCATCGCGGCCGGTGTGGCCAAGTGCCATGCCGACGTGGTGCTTATCTCCGGCTATGACGGCGGTACGGGTGCAGCCCCGCTCAACGCCATCAAGCACGCCGGCACCCCGTGGGAGATCGGCCTGTCCGAAACCCAGCAGACGCTGATCCTGAACGGCCTGCGCTCCCGCATCGTCGTGCAGTGCGACGGCGAGCTCAAGACCGGTCGTGACGTGGTCATCGCCGCCCTGCTTGGTGCCGAGGAATTCGGCTTCGCTACTGCGGCCCTGATCGTGGAAGGCTGCGTCATGATGCGCGCCTGCCAGAAGAACACCTGCCCGCAGGGCATTGCCACCCAGGATCCTGAGCTGCGCGCTCGTTTCCGTGGCAAGCCTGAGCATGTGGTCAACTTCTTCATGTTCATCGCTGAGGAAGTGCGCGAGATTCTCGCCCAGCTCGGCTTCAGGACTCTTGAGGAGGCCATCGGCCACGTTGAGTGCTTGGATCAGGACGAGGCCATCAAGCGCTGGAAGTCCGGCGGCATCGACCTGACCAACGTGCTCAAGCAGGCTGGTCCGGTACCCGGCACGATCCTGCACCAGACCATCGAGCAGAACCACGAGCTGGAGAAGGCGCTGGACAACAAGCTCATCGAACTTGCCCGGCCGGCCCTCGAACGCAAGGAGCCCGTGCGCATCGAAATGCCGATTCGCAACGTCAACCGTACGGTCGGCACCATGGTCGGCTACGAGATCACCCGCCGCTACGGCGAGGAAGGTCTGCCGGACGACACCATCGACATGACCCTGCACGGTTCCGGAGGCCAGTCCATCGGTGCGTTCATCCCGCGCGGCGAGACCATGCGCATCTACGGCGAAGTCAACGACTACGCCGGCAAGGGCCTGTCCGGCGGTCGCATGATCGTGCGCCCGGAAGATAGCGTCACCTTTGATAAGCATGACAACGTCATTGCAGGCAACGTCACCGGTTTCGGTGCCACCTCCGGCCAGATGTTCGTGGCAGGTCGTGCAGGCGAACGCTTCGCCGTGCGTAACTCCGGTGCCACATTCGTGGTGGAAGGCGTGGGCGACCACGGCTGCGAATACATGACTGGCGGCACCGTAGTAGTGCTCGGCCCAACCGGCCGCAACTTCGGCGCAGGCTTCTCCGGTGGCAACACCTACGTGCTTGACCTCGACATGAAGAAGGTCAACCCGGGCGCCATCAAGTCCGGCAGCCTCCTGTTCAAATCGCTGAACGCCGAAACCGCCAAGCTGGTACACGATCTCGTAAAGCAGCACGCAGAAGAGACCGGCTCCCAGTTCGCAGCAGCCCTGCTTGAGGACTGGAATGAAACGGTCAAGCGCTTCACTCATGTGGTGCCGAAGCAGTACTTGGCCATGACCAAGGCTATGGAAGAAGCCAAGGCCAACAACATCGATTTCAATTCGCCCGGAGCCTGGGAAGAGGTTTACGAGCACGTCACGGAAGGAGTGCGCTGACATGGGCGACCCAAGAGGATTCCTGAAAGTCCGTACCCGCCGCGAGCTGGCTGAACGCCCCATCGAGGAACGTATCAAGGACTGGTTCGACGTGCACGCCGAATCCGGTCTGCAGCCGTGGACCCGCGAACAGGCCGCACGTTGCATGGATTGCGGCACCCCGTTCTGTATGACCGGCTGCCCGCTCGGCAATGTGATTCCTGAATGGAATGATCTGGTCCGCCAGGGCAAGTGGGAGGACGCTTACAACCGTCTTTCTCAGACCTCCAACTTCCCGGAGTTCACCGGCCGTATCTGCCCGGCACTGTGTGAGCAGGCTTGCGTGCTTGGCATTCACCAGCCGCCGACCATGATTAAGAATGATGAGGTCACCATCATCGATCAGGCATGGGAGCTCGGCTATGTCAAGCCTCTACCGCCGCAGCGCCTGACCGATCAGACCGTGGCCGTAGTCGGCTCCGGCCCTGCGGGTCTTGCTGTGGCACAGCAGCTGACCCGCGCCGGCCACACCGTGGTTGTCTACGAAAAGGATGATGCTCTCGGTGGCCTGATGCGTTACGGCATTCCGAACTTTAAGCTCGAAAAGGGTCTGATTGACCGCCGTATCGAGCAGATGGAAGCCGAAGGCACCCGCTTCCGCACCAACGTGGAAATCGGCAAGGACATCTCTTGGGATGAGCTGCGCGATCGTTACGATGCTGTGGTTGTGGCTATTGGCTCCCGCGTGCCTCGCGATATGAAGATTCCGGGCCGCGAACTCGATGGCATCCACTTTGCTCTCGACTTCCTGCCAGATGCTACTCGCCGCGTCTTCGGCGTCAAGCCCGTCAACGACATCACCGCAAAAGACAAGCATGTGGTGGTCATCGGCGGTGGCGACACAGGCTCCGACTGCCTTGGTACTTCCATCCGTCAGGGTGCCAAGTCCGTCACCGTGCTGCAGATCATGCCGAAGGAACCGACCTCCCGTCCGGATAATCAGCCGTGGCCTACCTTCGCTCGTCTCTACCAGAAGACCACGTCGATGGCCGAAGGCGGCGAATATCTGTACAACACCGATTCCGTGAACTTCGTCGGTTCTGAAGAGGAACGGTCCAAGGTCACCATTGAGGACTCCGCTACTGCGGAAGGCTTCGTGGCTGATGAGCGTGGCCATGTGACCGGCTTGAAGATTGTGAACGTGGCTCCCGGCGAGAACGGACCGTTCACCCGCCAGCCCGGCACCGAGCGCGTGATTCCGGCCGATCTGGTGCTTATCTCTGTGGGCTTCCTGCACCCGGATACCACCACGCTGGTCGACCAGCTGCCGGTCGAGCTCGACAAGCGCGGCAACATCGCTCGCAACGACAACTTCGCCACTTCTCAGGATGGCGTGTTCGTTTGCGGTGATGCCGGCCGTGGCCAGAGCCTCGTGGTCTGGGCCATTGCGGAAGGCCGCTCCTGCGCCTCCGCTGTGGACGAGTACCTCACCAAGGAAAAGAGCGAGCTGTCGGCCCCCATCAAGGCCAGCCAGCGCCCCATGATGCTGCCTCGCTGAATACTTTCCTAACAAAAGTATGAAAATCCCCTCTTTGGAGGGGATTTTCGCGTTTCTTGGATTAAAGATTGCCTTAATCCTTAAGTAATGTCTATATTTCGAGAATATTGCATACATGGTTAATATGAAGCTCCTATGGTGGCTTTCGTCGCTACAACGCGATAACAACACTGTGGGAGAGAATTATGAAAATACGCCACATCACCTCATTGGTTGCGGCCGGAGCGGCTATCGTCATGCTGCTCAGCGGTTGCGGATCGACTGGTTCATTCAGCAATGCCAGCAGCACGTCAGGCTCCAATATCATTTCCGTCTACGGCAGCGAACCGGCACACCCGCTGTTCCCAGGCGCTGTGACCGAGGCAGGCGGCGGCAAGGTCGTCGATCAGCTGTTTGCAGGCTTGGTTACTTATGATACCAAGGGCGGCATTCACAACGAGGTGGCTGAGAGCATCACCTCCAGCGACAATGCCACGCATTACGTCATCAAGATTAAGAAGGGATGGAAGTTCACCGACGGCACGCCGGTCACCGCTCATTCATTCGTTGATGCCTGGAACTACACCGCCAACAGTGCCAACAAGCAGGGTAGCGCCAGCTTCTTCAGCACCATTCAGGGTTATGACGATTTGCAGAAGTCGGATGTTGACCCGAGCGCAACGCTCTCCGGTCTGAAGGTTGTGGACGATTACACCATCGATGTGAAGCTCAGCCAGCCTGATTCCGCATTCCCGGTCAAGTCCGGCAGCCACGCGTACATGCCGCTTCCGGAATCCGCGTTCAAGGATCCGAAGAAGTTCGGTGAGAACCCGGTTGGCAACGGCCCGTACAAGTTTGTTTCCTGGAGCCATAACCGCAGCATCAAGATGGTCAAGAACCCTGACTACAAGGGCAATCGCGTGGCCAAGAACGATGGCCTTGACTTCATGATTTACACATCTCCGGACTCCGCCTACGCTGATTTGCGCGGCGGCAACCTGGACTTCACTCACGCCATCCCATCCACCGCACTGAAGACCTTCCAGTCCGATAAGTCAATCAAGGCTTACAATCAGCCCGGTGGCAACACCCTCACCTTCACCATTCCGGAATGGCTTGACCACTTCGGCCAGAATGAGGAAGGCAATCTGCGTCGTCAGGCCATTTCCATGTCCATCGATCGCAAAACCATCGCCGAGAAGATCTTCAACAACACGTCCACGCCGGCCGTTGACTTCATTGCAGCGCCAATCAGCGCCTACTCCAAGAACCTTAAGGGCAATGAAGTGCTGAAGTACAACCCGAAGAAGGCTAAGGAACTGTGGGCCAAGGCCAACGCCATCTCCCCGTGGAGCGGTGAGTTCGGCATTGCATACAATGCTGATGGCACTGCGAAGAACTGGGTTGAGGCAATCTGCAACTACGTCAAGAACACGCTGGATATCGATGCCAAGAGCATCCCGATGTCCACTTCCGACGAATTCCTGTCCAATGTGGATTCGGGCAAGATGACCTCCGCATACCGCAGTGGTTGGGGCCCTGATTATCCATCCGCGGACAACTATCTGGTACAGCTGTACGATTCCAGTTCGGCCGACGGCAAGGGCGGCAACAGCGGCAACTACAAGAACCCCGAGTTCGATGCCATGATGGACAAGGCTCTTTCCGCCCCGTCCACCGAGGAAGCCGACAAGTATTATCAGCAAGGTGAGGAGATTCTGCTGCAGGACCTTCCGGCTATCCCGTTGTGGAACCAGAATGCCACCGCAGCCAGCACCTCCGCAGTCTCCGGCGTTGAATTCGATTACGGTGGCGGCCCAGTGTTCACCGCACTGACCAAGAAGTAGTAAGTAATAAACAGACAGCGCTAGCCCCCGCTGGCGGGGGCTGTCGGCAAAGCCGACTGGGGGTGGTCTCAAACAGCAGACCACCCCTAAATCTTGTTATATGAGCGAGTTCCCATAATCGGGAGCAATCGAGAACATACAGGAGCACTTTAACTATGGAATTCACCGTATCTGGCACTACCGTGCGATTCGATGAACGAACGATGCAGTTCGCTTTTACGCGCGACGGTGCCGAATGGAATACCTGCGCTGATTTCAAGCCGACCCTGCAATGCACGCAAGGCACCTTCGCGTTCGCCGATGCCACTTCCATCACCCACGAACAACGCGAAACCGGCACGGGAACCGGCATTCGCAGCATCTTCACCGGCTTTGGGCACAGCGCATACTCCTTTGAAACCTATGTATGGGTGGAGCGCGCCTCCGGCGATGTGCTCTTCGAATGGATTCCGCTCAATGAGCAAGGGCTGACCGTCACCGGTGTGACGTGGCCTGCGGCAATCGCCTTCGACCGTGACGACTCCCACGACGTGACGCTTATTACCCACGAACAGGGCGTGATGATTCCCAACACATGGCCTACCGCCGTGAGCACCAAAGATATCACCTTCGACGGCCGCTTCGAAACGGCTGGCGGTTACATGCCGTGGTTCGCGCAGCTTCGCGCAGACGGACACGGGTATATCGCCATCTGCGAAACTCCATGGAATGCCGGTTACGGCATCGACCATCCCAGCAATGGCCCGTACACCCATATCAATACTTGGTTTGAGCCAAGCCTCGGCACAATGAATTATCGCCGAGTGGTACGCTACCAGTTCCTCGACCACGCCGATCATACGGCGGTGTGCAAGGCCTATCGTTCGTACGTCAACGAACGAGGTCGCTTGCGTACGCTCGCCGAAAAGGCGGCGCGCAATCCCTCCGTGCGCGACCTGATTGGTCGTTCATGGGTGCACGTCGGCATCAAAACCAAAGTGCAGCCCGACTCGTTCTACTATGACAAGGACCACCCCGAAAAGAACGATTCATTGGTCACCTTTGCGCAGCGCGAAAAGCAAATGCGAACATTGCACAGCATGGGTGCAGGCCGACTGTACATGCACTTGGATGGTTGGGCACAGCCCGGATACGACAACGCACACCCCGACTATTTGCCGGCTTGTCAGGAGGCAGGCGGCTGGGAAGGCATGAAGTCGCTGGTCGACGCCTGCCATGAGCAAGGCGATATTTTCGGCACGCATGACCAGTACCGCGATTACTACTTCACCGCGCAAACCTTTGATGCCAACAATGCGATTCGGCTGGCAGACGGTACGATGCCCGAACACGCACGCTGGGCGGGCGGCCACCAGACCTACCTGTGCGCCGAGCTCGCACCGGACTACGTACGCCGCAATTTCACCCAGATTGCCGCGCATGGCATCAAGCTCGACTGTGCATACTTGGATGTTTTCACCTGCAACGAAGGCGACGAATGCTCGAACCCCGAACACCGCATGACCCGCCGCGAATGCTTTGACCGCCGCACCGAATGCTTCGAATATCTGCTCTCGCACGGCATCCTCTCCTCGTCCGAAGAGGTATCGGACTGGGCAGTGCCAAGCCTGATATTCTGCCATTACGCGCCATACGACTTCCAGATGCGCTCACCCAACGAGCCGCGCCAAGGTGTGCCGGTGCCGCTGTATAACCTCGTCTACCATGATTGCGTTATCGAACCATGGATGATGGAGCGTGTGGTGAACGGCGACGATTACATGCTGTACGCCTTGCTCAACGGCGGAGCTCCATACCTGATTCGCGATGCCGCATACATCGGCGTTGACGGCGACATGGACGACGAACAGCGCGCTCGCACGGAAAACGACATCGAACGCTGCCATACGGTCGCTGCATTCCATGAGCGGGTCGGCATGCAGGAACTGGTTCGTCATGAGTTCGTGGATGATGATCCGCTGGTGCAGCGTTCGGTATTCGCGGATGGCACTGCGGTCACTTGCGACTTCCATACGCAAACCTATCGTATCACCGACTGCCCGCATCGCTGACTGAAAATACAATGACACACAGTGGGTTCCGATGGACTGGTGGCAAATTGCCGCCGATAAGCGAGTAATATAGCCAACAGTGTCACCGTCGAAACAGGAGTAGTGGAATGCCGAATCGTGCAGAACGCCGTGCCCAAGCCAAAGCAGGCCGCAGGGGAGTGCCGTCTCAGTATGACCAGACCCGTGGCCGTGGCCGTTCGGGAATGATTGACGAATATCAGCTGCAGCAGAAGTCCCAGCGTCTGCAGGACGGCACCGACGGCACCGAATGGAAGCCCAGCGGCGGTATGATTGCGGACACCGAAACCCTGCTGACCACTAACCCGAACTACACGAATCCGAAGATGTTCAAGGCACCGCATTCGCTGCGTCAGTGGTTCCGCGTGGGCAGCTGGACGCTGATCGCCATCGCGATTATCGCGTTCTTCGTGGTTATGTGGCTGCCAAGCCATCCGATGTGGCTGATCATCACCGTTTCCGCGGTGTTCATTGTGGGTGTGCTGAGCCTGTTCTTTACGGCTGGCGATTCCAAGCACAATCCGAATTTGGATCAGAACGGCACGGCCGTCTGATTTTTTGCCTGGTAGATCCGGCTTGAAAAGCAAAACGCACGACGGAAGTTGTGCGTTTTCTTGTATGCGGTGCCCTAAAGTAAGAAGTGCTTGAGTTTCTTTCTGACGCACGAAGGAGAGGCAGTCCGATGAAAGTTGATATTCTAACCCGCGAATACCCGCCGCACGTGTATGGTGGTGCCGGCGTACACGCCGAGGAGCTGTCCAAGGTTTTGGCCGAGCGCATTGACGTGACCGTGCGTGCGTTTGATGGCAAGCGCACTGAGGCTGATGTCCCCGCGATTCCCAATGCCGCTAATGCCAAGGGCAGTCTAAAGGTTGTCGGATACGATACGCCGTCCGAGCTTGCCGATGCCAATCCGGCATTGAAGACCTTCGGCGTGGATCTGCAGATTGCCAACGACGTTGACGCCGATATCATCCACGCACACACATGGTACGCCTGCCTGGCCGGCTACCTGGCCAAGATGCTGCACGGTACGCCGCTGGTCATCACCGCCCACTCCTTGGAACCGTTCCGCCCATGGAAGCGCGAACAGCTCGGCGGCGGCTACAACCTGAGCTCCTGGGGCGAAAAGGAAGCCTACGAGAACGCCGACCGTGTAATCGCCGTGTCCGGCGGTATGCGCAAGGATATTCTGACTGCTTACCCGAACCTCGATCCGAACAAGGTGGTTGTGGTGTACAACGGCATCACCATGGCCGACTTCGCTACCCCGGCACCAGACGATCCGGGTTGGAAGGTGTTCGAGCGTTACCACATCGACCGCTCGAAGCCCACCCTGCTGTTCGTAGGCCGCATCACCCGTCAGAAGGGTCTGCCATACCTGCTCAAGGCCCTACATCTGATTTCCAAGGACATTCAGGTGGTGCTGTGCGCGGGAGCGCCCGACACCCCGGAAATCGCCGAAGAGGTCAAGACTGCGTTCGCCAAGCTGGATGAGGAGCGCGGCAACATCGTCTGGATTGAAGAAATGCTGCCGAAGCCTGAGCTGAATGCTTTGGAACACGGCTGTGATGCTTTCATCTGCCCGAGTATTTATGAGCCGCTCGGCATCGTGAACCTTGAGGCCATGGCCTGCGGTCTGCCGGTCGTCGCATCCGCCACCGGCGGTATTCCGGAGGTTGTGGTCGACGGTGAAACCGGCTATCTGGTTCCGATTGACCAGTTGCACGACGGCACCGGCACTCCCACCGATCCGGACAAGTTTGTCCACGATATGGCCGCCGCTATCGACAAGATCATGGCTGACCCCGAACTCGCCAAGAAGATGGGCCAGGCCGGCTACGAACGCGCCCGCGACGTGTTCAGCTGGGAGACCATCGCCGACAAGACCGTGGAAGTCTACCAGTCCGTGCTCGACGAGCAGAAGAAGTAAGTAGCGCTGCAACGAGTGCTCCCCTCAGTCCGGCTGCGCCGGACAGCTCCCCTCAGGGAGGGGAGCTGTCACCGTAGGTGACTGAGGGAGTCATATATCGTGTTTCTTGGCTCCCCTCTTTGAGGGGAGTCGTCCTCGCAGCGGACTGAGGGGAGTCCTCAGACCGCGAATCATAGTTAGTATTTCACTCATGACAAACACCGTCCTCCAACTCGACAACGTCGAATTCCGGCGCAACCGTCGCGTCATTATCACCGACGTGAACCTCACCATCAACGCGGGGGAGCGTTGGGTGCTGTTCGGTCCGAACGGCATCGGCAAATCCACCGCGGTCGGCATGCTGGCTACCCGCACCTTCCCCTCAGAGGGCCGCGTATTCATCCTCGGCCATCAACTCGGCAAATACGACGTATTCAAACTGCGCACCCGCATCGGTCTCGCCTCTGCCGACCTGGGCCGGCAGTTCCCCGAGTTCGAGGACCCGCTGGACGCCGTGGTCACCGGCCTGTCCGCCGTGACCGGGCGCTGGCGCGACACCTACACGCAAGAGGAATACGCCCGCGCCCGCCATCTGCTGCGCGATTTTCGCGTCTCCTATCTGGAAGGCAAGGAGATGTGGCGACTGTCCGAAGGCGAACGCACCCGCGTATTGATCGCCCGTGCGCTGATGGGAGATCCCGAGCTGCTCATCATGGATGAACCGACCACCGGCCTTGACCTGGGCGGCCGCGAGCAGGTGATGCGCACATTGAGCCGAATCGGCAAAGAGAACTCCGAGCGTGCCGTGGTGCTGGTCACCCATCGCTTGGAGGAGATTCCGGCCGGTTTCGACCACATCGCTATCATGGGACGCAAGCCGATTCCTGCCGAGGACGCCACCGAAGCGGGCGTGGATTCAATGGGTAATCCCGGTGCTGGCACCATCGTCTACACTGGTTCGTTGGAGAATGGCCTGACCGACGAACGCTTGTCGGAATTGTTCGGTATGCCCATCGAAGTCCAGCACACCCACGGCCGCTGGGCCGCCTACGCCGTGTGATACTTGTAGGTTTTTAGGCGGGATTTTCTTCGCCCCCCCCCCTCTGGAGAGGGGCTATCAGCGTAAGCTGACTGGGGGCCAACCAGTTACGAAGGCAACCATGACAACCAATAGCAAACTCGTATTCATCGATATCGACGGCACTCTAGCCGACGAAAACCACGTCGTACCCGAATCTGCCAAAATCGCTTGCAAACAAGCCCAGGCCAACGGCCACAAGCTCTTCATCTGCACCGGGCGTTCCGTGCCGAAAATCGAGCGCAGCATCCTCGACCTCGGTTTCGATGGCGTGGTTTCCGTGGCGGGCGCTCAGGCGAATATCGGAGACAGGCTGCTGTTCCAGCATCTCGTCCCTCCTGAAGCGGTCGATGCGGCGATGGCGTATTTTGCCAAGCATCATATCGAGAGCTACCAATGGCAAGGTGCGGATGGCATGTACATCTCGGAAGGCTACCGTCAACATCTGGAATCGAAAGGCAAGACCTGGAATCGTGGCGAATTCGCGCGATTCTGGCACCTGTTGGATGAGGTGGAGGTGCCGGCTGGCTCGACTTTGGGACAGACGATTCGTGTGAGCAAGGGGTCATACTTCACCTCGCCGAATCCAGACGTGACTTTCGAGGAGACTCAACATGATTTGAGCCCATGGTTTGAGCTCGTGCATGGTTCGTATGACAAGATTTCCCCGAACAATGGCGAGTTGCTGATTAATGGCATCGACAAAGGTACCGCTGTGCGCGACGTGGCTTCTTTGCTGGGCTATGCCATTGCCGACACCATCACCATCGGAGACTCCGACAACGACACTGCCATGCTCAAGGCCGCCGGCACATCCGTAGCCATGGGCAACGCCATTCACGGCATCCAAGCCTTCTGTGACTTCACCACCACCGACATTCACCAGAACGGCCTGGCCAACGCCTTCAAGACGTTGGAACTGGTGTGAGGCTATGTCGTTTGCTCTCAGACGAAGGATCCTTTCGTGCTGTAGCATTAATAAATAAGTTGAATATATACTGAACGGGGAAGGAGGGAACGATCTTATGCCGACGATAATGAAAGAACAGATGGAAGTCAGCATTCGTGTCACTCCTCAGCAGGCTTTTGATTTCATCAAGCAGCAGGTAGACGCCAATGAAGGCTTTGATGAGGATACTCGACCAGTGCGGGTGCATGATTCAGCTTATTTGAAGCAACTTCTGGAGAGCTGATGAGCTCCGCCATATGTGGCATTTTCGATTGCAATATTTATATCGATGTGGCAGAACGTATGCTGTGCCGAGCATAGAGAATTGTGAATTCAAAATGGTTTGTTCATCATGCGAAGATAGTGGTCATCGGTCCGTCGCGGTTGCGCAATTTACGGTGGCGGAGGAGCCGGAACGGAATCTGGAGATCATCGACGGATTCGCGCGTGATGCTGCGGTGGGCGATAGGGAAGCCGATCTCATTACTGTTGAGCTGAGTCGTGAGTGTCTTGATTCCGCGCGTCGAACATTGCCGGTGTTGCAGAATCGCCGTTTTGCCGATCCGCAGTTGTGTGACTGACCTCTGGATAACTTTACTAGCGCTGTTGATAAGGGTTCTATGATGGGAATCATGACCACTACTGTTGATAGCTCTGATTCAATGCCGGAACGTCTGCAAGAGGGGAGCGTGGCGCCCGATTTCACTCTGCCGGCGGTTATACCTGGGTTTACAGAGAGCGGATCAATCAACCTGTCTGACGTGCTCGATGCCGGCCGCAGGGTTGTACTGTACTTCTACCCGGCCGCGATGACGCCCGGATGCACCACTGAGGCTTGTGATTTTCGAGATAATCTTGCTCGGCTGGAATCGCAGAATGTTGTGGTGCTCGGTGTCTCCAAGGACTCGCTTGACAAACTGCGCAAGTTTGCACAGCGCGATCATCTCATATTCCCGCTGCTGTCTGATCCCGACCTGACCGTGCACAAGCTGTACGGCGCATACGGCGAAAAGAAGCTCTACGGCAAGATGCACGTAGGTGTGATCCGCTCGACGCTCGTCATCAATCCCGATGGCTCCGTGGCGATTGCGCGCTACAACGTGCGTGCCAAAGGACATGTCGATTCGCTGTTAAAGGCACTGGAAAAAGTTGGAGAAGCTGGAGAAGTAGTGCGTTCTCGTTGTTCGGACACAGTGGTTCGTGCATAGCAGTTCCGTGCGGTATGTGCCGCATGAACCACTGCCGTATGAGCCACCGGTTGACTTCTCGGACTCACCGGCAAATAGTGAGACCGTGGGCGCGCAGTACGTCTATGGCTAGCATGTAATCGAGCGATGTTGCGGTGGGATTGAGCATCAGTTCGCGGATGGCGGCGGATGCTGAGGACTCGCTCGTCTTCGAGGATTCTGCGGCCGGGAAGAGGGCATCGGCGATTAGGGAGATGATACGGGAACGTGCATCGCCGGCATTGGCATTGTTGCTGCTGTTGCCAGCGTCGGTAGTGGCGGAGTTGCCAATAGTAGCGGAGCTGTTTTGTAGAGTCGTATCCAACGCTGTGACAAGCGGCTCCAGGTTGTTCTTTGTCGCCTCGGCAATGTCATCGAGCTGATCGAATAAGGCGAACAGCCATGCACGACTTTGCTCCTCATCGTTGCCGGTCGCAAGCCTTTCATCGGTGACGCGCACGAGTTCGTCAATCGGTACTGCTGGCGTCTTTGCCGGATCGCGATGCTCACGGTTGTCTTCGATATCGCCCATAAGATGCTGGATTTCGCACTCGTCCTGCAATACGGTGGTTTCGGCAAATGCGGTGGCGATGGCGTCCGCGTCGATGAACTTGCCACCTTCGGACTGGAAGCGCACGCGCTTGGGCTCACTGTAATAATGCGACATGCCGAATGTGATGTACTGAGGCATCTCATCCTGCAATTGCTTGACTGCATCCGCCACCTTGCGCATGTCAGCAAGCTGCTGATGCACCACGATAAAGGCCAACACTGCTTTGGCATCGGCGAGAGTGAGCGGTTGCCCGATGCCACCTCCATGATGGTGTTCGTGATGCGCGAACATGTTCTTCAGCGAATCAAACAATCCCATAATGTCCTCCTTCGGACCGGGCACAATCGGCTACATCTGCCGTTTACTGTAGTCCCGAATATGAGGGAATGGTTCGTGGAACGCCGAGAGAGAATATTGGCGTGCGTGTGCTGAGTTCTTTTGACTTAGATGATTGGAGGAATAACCGAGGAAATGAATAACCTCCCAGCGATTTTAAAAAGCACTTTTGCATGATTAGCGAGGCAAATCCTCTGGTGAATGGAGATTTTGGCTCACTGATGGGCGGTCAGTGAAGTGTTCCTACGGTTGAGTTGAGCTTTTGCTTCGCTGAGCAGTCTCAGTGGGGCAAATCTTCGGATGGGCCAAGGTATTGCTTTGCTGAGAGGCCGCTTAGCGGGGCTTTTCCTCTACTGGCTCTCTGGGTTGCGCCACTGGTGATGATTCAGCGGGGTGTTCCCTCAGGTTTGTCGAGGTTTCGCTTCGCTGAACAGATCTAGGCGGAACATTCCCTCTAGTCCGTCGAGGTTTTGCCCTGTTGAAGTAGTCCTGAGCGGAGCAAACCATCGATTAGGAAGAGGTTTTGATTCGCTGGTGAGTTCTGAGCGGGTCATTTCTTCGGGCTGATTGAGGTTTAGCTCCTGCTGAGCAGAGCTGGGCGAGGCGAATCTGTGGGCGAGTCGAGAATGTGCTTCGCTGGGCTGCACCTCATCGAAGCGTTTCTTCGAATTGGTCGAGAAAACGCTTTTGGATTCGCTGATTGTCAATGAATGACGAGTCAACACCACAGATATGCGCGGACGTGGGCTTATCGATGATGTGCTTGGGACGGAACTGTTGGCATAAGGCGCTCGCAGTGAGCGAACATTCCTAGTGTTGGGCCGTTACGCTTCGGCTGAGTTGGGAGGCGGCCTTCCAGAAGTAGATGGCCGAGGCGATGGACGTGGCCAGGCCGACGATGAGTAGGAATATGCCCACCACTTTGTTGCCGGGGAAGTTAGCGGGTGACAGGGAAATATCTGTCGGATATATCACCACCATGAGGGTGAGCGTGCCGTTCAGTCCGATTGAGCAGGCTACGGTGAGGGCCGAGCAGAGACGTACGAGTCCCAGCATGGATTTGTATACGGCGAGTGATGCCGCGCGGCTGGTCTGTTCCTTCATGATGCCGTGGGATTCGAGGGTAGCTGTAGTAGTTGTGTTCCGAGGTGTTAGCCAACGTGTCCTTGCGCGCATACACGTTGATGAGCGACGTGCCAGTAATGAAGAGAACAACAAACTTGAATAAAGCTCCGAAAATCCCGCTATAGGGGTCGAAGAGGTCGCAGACAAGGCTCAGCGTTCCAGGAGCATACGCGATGAAAATGGTCAATGCGCTACTCAACGGTGACGCCTCCCATGTTGTTTATTCTTGCCAGTCAGGTAGGGCAAGAATATGAGGCATGGCTCAAACGAGTCATCAATATGCTTTGCTTTTCGGAGCAGCATGAGCCCAGTCGTGACGGAGTGCCTGATTGAAGTGACCTCACGGTCAAGGCAAAGCGTCATCGCTTGTTGAGAATCCATGAAAATATTCCTAACAGGCTTGAGTCAACGTTTCGATCCACTGTTGGACAAGTGCCCCTGTACCGGTCGCCGCGCCAGCAATCGCAGCCGTTGCAATTGGTGTCAATATACGCTTTATCAGACGAGCGAAGCCGCGAATTTTTCCCGTATCAGGGGTGTCGGAATCAAGTTCAGCAATCACTTCCTCTGCGGACTCTTTGAGTTCTTGGCTGTCTTCATCCGTCAGTTCCAAATCGCTGAGTTTGCAGAGGATTTCCTGCATGACCATTCTCAGGTCGCCAAAACTGTCTAGCTCACTAACGATTGTTTGAGACTGCTGTACGTTTTGACTATTTACAGTTATCTGCGAATTGTCGCCGGCGTTGATGATAGTGCTATTGGCCGCAAGAGAGGTATCTGCAACCCAGTCATGCGGAATTTCCGGTTGCTCAATCCGAACCGGAACAGTGATATTGAATTTATTGAAACTGCGCTGCAGTTCCCGTTCCATTTTGCGTAACGCAGCATTATTGGGTTTGAACACGGATGACATATATCTCACTCCTTAGCTTGATCTTTAGCCCCTACGGAATGGCGAGTCGTAACGACGGGCACTAAGTATGAACTGGATTTCTTTCTTGTCGAACGGCTGGCAATTGCTGGAGTACGAGCGATTCGCCATGCGACGGCGACGTTTGACCTCGTTAAGGGCACTAAGCATACCCTGATACATGGGAACCATCTGGCAGTGGGAATTACCGCGATCGCTGAACTTCTTAGAGTCTTCTACTGTAAACTCCCAGCAATCGTCTTTGGCGAGGTATTTCACGTATCTCTCCATAGCGCATTCACGATTGTCGTTATGGTCGAAGCCCTGGTAGTGGCACTGGGATTCCTCGATGGTTTCCTTATCTGAGGCTTCAAGGTTGTCATAGCTGATGATGAGGTCGCGGAACATGTCGAGCACGTCCCAGACGAACTCACAGTCTTGGCGAGAAAGTTCGATGTGCATTTTGCTGAAAATGCGAGAGTATTCCGCTGTATATCCTTCTTGGAAGGCCTCGACGTCACGCTCGATGTAGGCTTTGTCTTCCGGCTTAACGAGTGCACTCAGCTCTTCCACCCGCATCAACAGGTACCGTTCCGCCGTGGTTAGTGTATATGGGGTATCCTCCCTGATCTCTTCACGGTGCCCCAGCATGTCGTTAATCCGCTCGCTGATCAGCCCGCTGACGGTCATGGATTTCTCTGTAGCTAGGCGTTCGAGCGCTTCCTTCATGTCGTCCGGCATACGGATTGATACAGTCGCCATATGATCACCTCTATTGTGTACTACAGTATGTGTAATACAGTAGTACACAATAGAGGTGAATACAATTCGCTCCAGAACGGAATAGGAACTCGATCTAGACACCAACTTGCAATCTTTTAGCCGCCACGTCAATCAGTTCTGAGCCTACTCATATTTGCTGACTGCTCCAAGGCGTGTTTTGACATCTGGCCGCTGGCGGTGCTGCCCGGCTACTCAATATCTCGACTTATCCCACGCGGATGTCTAGAGAGCATCGCCAAGTCAAGCGGCGACGCATCCAAATCAAACACGACTGCTCTGGTCGTTTCACAACGTACGACATAGCTGGATTGGGGGAGCTCGTCTACAGCCGTAGAACAAGGTCAACCGTTATCCACCTTCTACGATTGCTGTTAGTATTGCCCGCATGACGGACTATCTTCAGTTACTTGCAAACATTGGCGGCACAGTTGGTCTCGTCATAGCAGGCATGGAAGCTAAATCCTTTTTAGATCAGTCGCGACACTGGTCCCATGGACGACTGGAGTTGGCGGCGGTCAGGCACGACTTTATTCGTTCAACAACGAAGGATAGCAAAGTCCTAAATCAAATTGAATATGATTGGCTTCGTTTGATGAATGCCGGTGCTGCTCCTATTCGGATTCGGCATCTCTTGTTGCACGGCATGGATATAATTGACGACCTGATGCCCAATGAGCTTGAGATGAATATGCTCCTTGCTCCGAGCGAATCCCTCGTGATCCCTGTAATGACGCGAAAAGACGAAAAAGCTTGGGCGCTGGCCTTGTACTTGGATAGTTCCGATAAACGTTTCATGTACATGCAGTACATTAGCTATTCTTTTCCTGAAGCTGAGAATGACGAGCTTCCTTGGCCGTACAGGACGTTCCGGGAATGGATTATGTTTTTATGGCGAAACCGTGTACTGACTATTCACCCAAAGACTTCTTCTGACGTCCATATAGACGCTAGTATTCCCGAACTGCAGCGGGTCAGATTAGGGAGTCGTTGGACGCCTCGTGAATTGGAGTCAGTCATACGGGCAATGCGTGAGGTAAAAGGTACAACCTACTTGGACCTCACTCAATGGGGATTATCGGAACGGCGTGCCTCCGACGATTATGATTCCGACGATGAGGTTGTTTACCATCGTGAAAAACTATGACGAGCACTGTATAGAAAAGTCCGAGAGCTACGCTGCGACATTAGGGTGCATCCAGAACCGGCCGACGGGCTACCTACTTCATGGTGCTGAGTTGTACCTTTTATCCTGTTGACGTGCGGAACGGTACTGAAGTCTTCCTGATATCGGCCTCGTCTCACGCGACTTGTCCATAAGTTACGCACGAATCATCTTGTGCAATTAGCCCCCTCCCCAATAATCCATCGAATCATCGCATAAACAAGAATGTGGCTTGAAAACAATTATTCGCCAAGTACTAAGGATGTATTAGCTGATTTAATAAACATTATTATGATTTACAATTTAGTCCAGCAATTGAAACGATTGTAAAAAAGGATAAGAAAAATCCTAAAAGAGTTCTTAGAGATGTAAAGAAACAATTACAGAACAATGGAATTGGGACAAAATCGCAACAAGCTTTAAAATTACAACATGAATTAAAAAAAGAAGAATATAAATCTAATTCCAAACATAAAAAGCAAATGGACGCAGAACAAAAGTTTAAGTTGAAGCAACAAAAGAAAAAAGCAAAACACAGAGGACATTAAATGATGTTGCAATATCATAAACTAAATATTTTATAAGTTCATATCTACACAAAGCAGTTAGTCTTATGATTGACTGCTTTTTTCTTGCCAAAATTTCAGATTGGAGTGATGACATGGTGTCTGTTAGCGCTGTTCAATAAGATTATCGGAGCATAAAATTTTATTGTAGTGCTGATATGAGAATGTTATAATGTGGATATGAAAAAACGATAAACGGTAATTTAAAAAGGGGAAATGAAAAAGTGGCAATTTCAAATATAAATACAATTATTAGTAATGATATTCAAAAAGTTTGGAACATTGTTTTAGCTGTTGATAAATATAACTCATGGCGAAGTGATTTGAGCAAAACAGAAATAATAAATGACAAACAATTTATTGAATACACAAAAAATGGATATGCTACTACATTTACCGTTACCGTTGTAGAACCATATAAACGCTGGGAATTTGATATGGATAATAGCAACATGAAAGGTCACTGGATTGGTATTTTTACAGACAAAGGGAATGAAACACAAATAGACTTTACAGAAAATGTGATACCTAAAAAGTGGTTTATGAAACCTTTTGTAAAAACCTATTTGAAAAAACAACAAAAGCAATTTGTTCTGGACTTAAAGAAAGCATTGGAATAATAAAATTCAAGATTGGAGATTTAGAAATGGCTTCAAGTAAAGATTATTTACAATTTGTTTTAGAACAATTATCAGAATTCATATAAACAACATATGGTATGTGGAAGGCGCTCAGTTCCGTGGCAAGTCTGGTTTGCTGTGCCAGTATGACTTTGTGTTGCCGTTCACGAGTAAACAGACGGAACGATTCTGCACATCTATTACGCGGCCTTCCCAGCGACTCATTTCCAGTACCTTATTTTCATGGGAGGATACGCAGACGGCACGAAAGACACCAAGTGAACTGGTTGTTTTCCTCAATGATTCGGATCGGCGCATTGACAATCAGCTAATAACCGCTTTGGAAAAGTACAATGCGTATCCCATTAAGTGGAGTGAGCGGGAATTTAAGGAGAACTTGTACAAGCTTGCTTCGTGAGTGGTATTTGTGGCTTTGGTCGGGAGCGAGGTTTCTGCTGTTTGCCGTGTCGACCTCCCCTCAGTCGCCTACGGCGACAGCTCCCCTCGGGGAGGGGAGTTAAGGAAGCGCTTAACGTGCGTGGGGCTTCAGCCGCTCCCAATACGCCCGAATCGCGCCGAACGAATACACCGCGATCGCGACCCAAATCACTATGAACGCCGCATAGCCCTGCGCGCGCATCGGTTCGTGCAGCAGGAGCACAGCCACACAGAACTGGATCAGCGGGTTGAGATATTGGATGAAACTCACGGTCAGGTAATGGCTGTGCTGCACGCCGTAGGAGAACATGGCCAGCGGAATCGCAGTGGCCAGGACGGAGAACGCCACTAACAGCGCGACCATGGCCGCCAACGTGGCGACCAAACGATACGCGAGCACGCTGATGGCATTCATACTGGACAGTGCGCGCCAGTACAGCGGCAGCACGACCCAGCCGATATTGGACACGAGCGGCGCGGCTATCCCCATTCGCGTCTGCTCGACGGTACGAACCGAAGTCACGTCTCACCACCATAGCGACTGATCACATGAGTGTCCCGCACCTGGTCACATGGCATATTGGACTTGCTGATGATGAACAGTACCGGTTATTGTTAGAGTCTTTTCCACAGGACACGGAGATTGAACAGATGATTCGGCCTTTTCTGAGGGCGCGAATCAGATTCGTAACGCAGTGGTTTGCCCCAGACTCTGTTACGGTGATAATAACTTCATCGTTGATAAGGGAGTCTTCATGGCAAGCAATGGCAACACGGCATTTCGTTTCCGAGTCACTTTGCGCCTTGACGGGCGTGAATGCTGGCGGGAGATTCTGGTGCCGGCATCATTGACGTTCTTCGATTTGCATGCGGTATTGCAGGAATGCTTTATGTGGTACGGCGAGCATCTGTTCTGCTTCTGCGCCGCATTTCCGAATGGGAAGCAGGTGCAAGTGGAAGAATTGTGGGGAGAAGAGCCCTCATACCATGAGGCGAAATACGAACAATATATGCCGGTGGAGCCGTTGCCGGAAGTTCGCATTGCTTCGGAAACCGAGCTGGGCGACGTGTTTCCCAAGGCGCGTACCGCTCGCTATTACTACGATTATGGTGACGATTGGATCCATGATATTAAGCTGCTGCGTACCTACCGCAGCGTGCACGTTGCGGATCCTCAGCTTTGGGATGGGGCGGGGGATGCGCCTCCGGAGGATGTCGGCGGGGTGTATGGGTTCGAGCGGTTCCTTGATACCTTGGGCAATCCCGAAGATGAAGAACATGATGGCATGGTTGAGTGGGCCGAGGACCAGATGTGGGATCGTTTCACGCTGAACCGCCATCGTGAGCGTCTGTTCCGTTGGCACAAGCACCGTGACATGATGTTGCAGTAGATGGCGTGGCTACAATATGAGCAGCTGTCAGCGGAATAGCCGTTTGTGGCTTGCGGGCTAGGGGCTGAAAATGCTATAAATATATTGCTTTACTCGGAAACGAGAAAGGCTCCAAGTCGCCGGGGGGCTCCCCCGGCATTTTTTGTCAACGGGGACGGGGGGTGCGATGCCGTCTGTATTGAGCATCTTCGCTGATGAGAGCGGTGAGTGGGGTAAACGATCAGAATATTATTTAATTACTCTTGTTTTTCATGACCAGTCTAAGGATATTAGTCTTGCCTTAGAGCGGTACCGCCAGTCGTTGGCTGACTATGGACTTCCTGATGTCCCTTTCCATGCTGGGCCGCTGCTTACCGGGCATGATGCTTACGAAGGGATGAGCCTATCGGAGCGTAAGAGGCTTCTGGGTTTATTCGTTATCATGACTCGGCGGCTGCCGATTACATATCGGACGTTTGTGCATCGTAAAAGTGATTTTGACGATAACCGCCAACGTTTTGAAGCGCAACTCAAACGCGATATTGTTAATCTACTTTTGGCGCATCTTTCGGATTTCCATTCTTATGGCACTGTCAAGGTGTATTACGACGGTGGCCAACAGATAGTTACTGATGCCCTGCGAGGCGGGATTGAGTATGCACTCTCCATAGATGCCATTGTCTATCGTGACGCTTCTCCACGCGACTACCGGCTTGAACAAGTTGCGGATTTTCTATGCACCCTTGAATTGACCTGTGAGAAATTCCGGAATGGGGAACAAACTGAAACGGACAACAAGTTTTTTGGTGATTGGAAATCCTTCAGAGTCAATTATCTTAAGCCGATCCGCAGGAAAAGATTGGAATCATAAATTTGGCAGTGCCCATATATATTCGGGACACAATTGAATAACACGAAATAGCAAACAAAATCCCCGGACCTACACAATCATCGCCACGACAATCTCAGAAAACACCGTTACGGCAATCAGTGGTGCGGTGCCGTCGATGAAGGCGGGCATGGGTGGCAGATGGCAGTAGGCGAGGTAGCAGGCCATGTCGGCGATAAGCAAAATCAGCAGGATGATGGCCAAAACGATGGCGGCGGTTGCCCCGAGAGCTCCGGAACTGTGCAACATAGTCAGCGCACATAGTTCCAGCGTGATCCACATGACGATGAGCAACAGTTCCGTGGTAGTCGGCCGTTGCAACAGTCGCGAAGTAAGCACGGCCAGAATGGTATAGGCGGCAACGCCACCGACCGCGAACCGCTGAATCTGCTGATTTCGCCGGCCCTATTAAGTCCCTCAACTCCATCAATCGCCGTCTGACCCATCACATCACGCTTTCATACACATTGCCGATTGACAGTCTTAGAACACAGTCTAGAACTGTCATGGCATGTTCACGCAGACAGGGGCTCCAACAAAATTGGCTAAAAGAGAACTCGGCAACCTATAAAAAGGACGCGCCCGTGTGCCTTTACCGTTCAGCTCCGCTCACGAATGAAATCGAAAATCACGTCGAAGACCTGCTGGCTCCAGAAATCGTACTCATGTTCGGCGCCGTCGACCAGGACCAGTTGTGCGTCCACGTCGTGCTCGACCAGTCGGTCGCGCATCTTGACGGACTGATGGTAGGGGACCACGGTGTCGGCGGTGCCGTGCAACAGGAGCATCGGTGGATACTGCCGGCCGTCCCGCACCTGCAGGTAGGGACTCATGTCAGCCGCACGCTGACGGACCTCGGCATTGATGCCGGTCTCATGGGTCGCGCCCACCACGGCAGCGAACGGGCCGAAATAATACAGCCGGAATGGATTGGTCTCATCGTCGAATGCGTCGACAGCTTCAAGCATGTCGGTGGGCGGGAAGCAACTGACCACGTACTTCACCGCATCGCTCTCATCGGCATTGGTGCCGTCCGCATACCGCGGATCGTCGGCGGTCAGCCCCACCAACAGTGACGTGTTGCCGCCGGACGACGTGCCCCAGATGCCGAGGCGGTCGGGGTCCACGTGCCATTGACGCGCGTTTGCCCTGAGATAGCGGATGGCTGCTTTGACGTCCTCGAGATATGCGGGGAACACGTCGTGGGGATCGCTCGAGGCATCGCGATGATTCACCGTGGCCACCACAAAGCCTTCGCGGGCCAAAGCCGAGAGCTGCGGGATCTCGTAGTCGCGATGCGGCGTGGTCCAGGCGCTGCCTTGCACGAATACCACGGTGGGGTAGCGGCGGTTATCGTCATCGCCGGTGGATTGCGGGGCGATGATATCCATTACCAGATCATCGGCCCCGGTCTTGTACGCCACGTTGCGGGTCAGCGAGGCCAGCCCGGCAAGCGTGGGATTAGATGGAATATGGATGGCACCGTCCGAACCAGTGACGTTTTCGGCGGCTTTGGATGAGTCGATGGTCTGCATGGAATCCCCCTGGTTCTGTTGCAATACAGGACATCATACAGATGATACGAGGCCGATTGCTGATGATCGCGCGACTACCGATACAACGCCAGAAATACGGAACAATCGGAGTCTCCTACGCCCTGCTCGGACTGTCCGCCTGAATGATTGCGATTGTTGGTGGCGAGAAACGCGTGTATCTCATCCCTAGCTACCGCGAGCGCTGCATTCCGAGGATAGCCGTAAATCCCGGCGGAAATCAGCGGGAATGCGATGCTTCCGCAGCCGAGCGACACAGCAAGCTCCATCGAATTGCGATAACAGGCGCGTAGCAGTTGTTCCTCACCGGCATCACCGCCCTGCCAAATCGGGCCGGCGGTGTGAATCACGTATCGGGCGGACAATGCGAAGCCTGGTGTCGCTACCGCGCAACCGGTGAGAATAGGGGAAAGTCGGTCACAGGCCTCCTGCATATCCCGAGCTCCCGCCGCACGGAAAATCGCGCCGCACACGCCGCCGCCCATCAACAACCGCGTGTTCGCCGCGTTAACAATCGCATCCACCTGCATGGTGGTGATGTCCTGATGCACAATTCGCAGTGGCATGACTGCTATCCCTTTATTCTTTAGAACGACGGCATATCAAGCGACGGTGCTTGACCTGTCGGGCTAGCTGATGCGCTACCATCGTCATGTTCGCGGAACCAATCGATAACCTGCGCCTCGCTCACCGGCATCAAGTCCCATGCGTCCAATCCGACGTTCAGAGCCTCCGGACGGGCCCCATCGGGCGAAAGCTGATGCGTGTGACCATACAGCAGCTTTCGCCCGTCAAACGGCAGGGCCTTACCGCTGAACTTTGCCACATCGTCGGGCCAGCTGTACGACAAATCCTCCCGATATGGGAAGTGGGACAGATTCACTATGCCAAGTCCTTCGATTTCGACCGTATCATTCGGCTCAAGGCTCTCGAACAGGTTGAGCGCGGGCCGATCTTCAAGCCACCAATCATCGTGATTGCCGATCACACCATGCAAATGCTTGCAATTGAGCGCGCGTAGACAGTTCTTCAAATGCGTCAGTGACGTGCGAAAACCGATGTCGCCCAGAATCCACAACTCATCGTCCGGCCCGACCATCGCATTGATATTGTCCACGATCGCTTTGTCGTGAGCATCCGTATCGGCTGCCGTGCGGAACGTCGGCCCCGAGTCCAGCGTCGTCTCCTTGGCCCAATCCTCAGCGGCTTTGCGCCCATGCGCGCGCAGTATTTCCTCATAGCTTGAGCGCGTTGGATCGAATGTCGTAAAACCTCGTAACACGGTGACCAGCGGATGCCCGAAATGCGTATCGGTGGTGAAATACTTCATTGACGGTCCTCCTGCGGTGCTGTCCTTGCCGCAACCGGTGCAAGGACATTACGAATTACTCCATCCTAAGTCCATAAGCGCCATGTGAGGAGTCGCAAGGATGGCCATCGGCCCGTGTCTGTTCGTGTTGCCATAATAAGGCGCATTGCAGGGGAACCCGTGAACCAAGCCGATACCAGCCGAGCCGGTACGGTGCCATTCGCGCCGAGACCGAATCAATCGCCGACATGCGGGTTGAGAAAAGGCATAAGGCCTGACCCTTGGAGCCTGTTGGCCAACACCATCGGAGGGAGCAAATGATGACTTTTGACGCCGCCGCGTTCGGCCCGATCACCTTGGACCATCTGCCGCCGTTCGCGCAACGACTGCGCGAGGCCGCCAACTTGGTCTGGGAGGAGGGATACCGGCAGCCGTTCCTGCGCGAGCTGGGCAACGGGACGCTCGATCGCGAGCGCTTCGCATTCTATCTGCTGCAGGACTACCGTTACCTAAACGACTACGCCAAGGTCCACGCTCTGGCCCTCACCAAAACCCAGGATCCCGAAGTCATGCGGTTCATGGCCGACGTGCAGAACGGTATCTTCAATGTGGAGTCCGCGATGCACCGCAAATACATGGCAAGCTACGGCATCAGCGAGCAGGAAATGAACTCGGTTCGTCAGTCCGCGTTCGCCCGCGCCTACACGTCGAACATCCTTTCGATCGCATATGGCAATCCTTTAGTCGATGTTCTCGTGGCCGTGCTGCCCTGCGCATGGGTGTACGCCGACTACGGGCAGCGTCTCGCCGCCGAATTCACGGACACGCTTGATTCCAACCCGTACAAGAGCTGGGTGGACATGTACAAAACCGAGGAGTTCTGGAGCAGCTCCGCATGGCTGATCGAACATATCGAGCAGCTGACCGAACACCTGAGCGCAGAACGCAAGGACGAACTCGTGGACGTCTTCGTGACCGGTGTGCAGAACGAATACATGTTCTGGTCGAGTGCCTACGACATGCAGTACACATGGAAGCCGGAATGGGATGTGTGAGGAACACGATGGATGAGCGGTGGGCGCGTGCCCTGCGTGCCAAAGGCATCAATGTCGGAGAGGGCAGTCAACACGGCTCCAGCGATAAGACGGAAACAGGGAAATTCCTCGAATCCAAAATCGTTGCGGCTAAGGGCAAGTCCCGACAGGCAGCGGCGAATACCGTATCTCGCGCCACACCATTCAAAGCCACCGGACATAAGGACGGCATCAGTCGGCAGGGGAATTGACCCTGTTGCGGGGCTGTTTCGAGATGAATGGGCTCGGGATGGGTGCAGCCAATGGGCTACTCCAGCTTCAAGGGGCTGATTGCGTGCTTTCCGGAGGTCTATCTCCGTTTCAAGGGGCTGATGCCCAAGTAGATGGAGGGCAAAAACGGCGGAATGACGTGGGCATGAGGCTGTTATTATGCTTCGTCCGGAGGATGACCAGCCCCTTGAAACGGAAGTAGACCTCCGGAACGGTTCAGATCAGCCCCTCGAAACGTGTGTTGCGGATTAAAACGCCGGTAACTCGGTTCAGAGAGGTACATTCGGCGCTTTGCAGAATGGTAACTGCCTTCGAAGAGGTACTTTGTTCGCGAAACCATGAGTATAATCGGTCAGACACCAACGCCATTCCGCCGTCTCTGAGCTGCTTCCACTTGGCTCGGTACCCCTTTGAGCGGAGATGGCATTCCGCAAGAGGCCAAATGTACCCCTTTGAACGGAGATATCCAATATCGGGCTATGCCGACATCATATTGCGCGCAGAAAATCACGAATATCAGCAATTTCCTCGTCGCAAATGGCGTGAGCCATGTCGGGATACTCGCGATAGGTCAGAAGCCCGGCCCGTTCAAGGACCTGATGGGCCGTCTGCTGGTCGGGCGCGGGGATTGTGCAGTCATACGCGCCATAGGCCAGAAAGAATCGGGTAAGGGAGTCAAGCGCCGCCTGCTCCTCGCCCATGAACGAAGGGCTGAGCAGAATCGCCGAATCGAACACGGTCGGATACGCCTTGACCAGACGGTACGACAGGTAGCCGCCTTGGGAGAACCCGATAAGAATCTTCTTACGGTTTGCAAACGCCGAGGCGTCCAGCAACGAGGTCACCGCTTCGCCGACCGCCGCGCATTCCCGTTGCCGTTCCTCCACGCCGCAGCCGTCCGGATACCAGTAATTGCCGCCCATGTAAGGCCTTGGATAGGTGGCGCGGAATGAGATGTAACTCGGCCCGGTCTCACCATGTGCGGATTCAGCGTGATTGACTGAGTAGTCGGAATCAGCGAAATCAGAGGAACCAACGGGAGCGGACGAAAGTGATAAATCCGTATGGAACCGTGCCGGCGCATATACAGCGTCGAGAATCCGCACCATTTCACTCTCATCGTTGCCATACCCGTGAAACATCAAGAAAATCGGGTCGTCGCCGCCGGCATTGATTCGACTCGTCATCTGCAGTCGCATCGTCATCACCTCACTCAACGAGCTTACATGCATTCTTGCATGCATTAGACTTGTATCGTTTGACCGACCAAGAACACGCAAGGAGCAATCATGGGGCCGAGGCGCGGGGCGCTGACCGCAGGCGAGAAGGTGCAGTTCACCGACCGCAAGGGCAAGAAGATCACCGATCAGCTGGTTGCCGGCGGCTCCACACAAACCGAGCATGGCTTGATTCTGCACGATGATGTGATCGGCAGGATCGAAGGCACGGTCATCCTCACCGTACACGCCAAACGAGAGGCGCAGGTCAATCAGGTCTACCCCGAAAAGGACAGGAACAAGCCGTGGAAGTCCTCGCGCGCCATCGGCGGCTGGGAGTATGCGGTGATGCGCCCACGTCTGGCCGACTACGTGCTCTCCATGCCGCGTGGCGCGCAGATCATGTATCCGAAAGACATCGCCCAGGTCATCCAGCTTGGCGACATTCGCTCCGGCATGCGCGTGCTGGAATCCGGCGCCGGCTCGGGAGCGATGAGCGTCAACCTGCTGGACGCCGTAGGACAGGATGGCCACCTGACCACCATCGAGCTGCGCCCCGAATTCGCCAAGGTGGCCCAGGCCAATGCCACGCTGTACTACGGCGAGCAGCCGCAATGGTGGGACCTCAAAACCGGCGACTTCGATTCCGTGGCCTCCGAACTGCCCGAACATTGGTTCGACCGTATCATGCTCGACATGCTCGATCCGTGGAACAGGCTCGAACAGGCCTATCACGTGATCGCCCCCGGCGGTGTGTTGGTCAGCTACGTAACCACCACCACGCAGATGAGCCGACTGGCCGAAGCCCTACGTACGGCCGGCTGCTGGACCGAACCGCAGATCCAGGAAACCCTCGAACGCACATGGAAGGCCCAAGGTCTCGCCGTACGCCCCGACCATCAGATGATCGGACACACCGGTTTCCTTGTCATTTCGCGCGCCATGGCCCCCGGCTTCGAGGCACTGCGCAAACGCGACCGCGTGACCAAGGACACGTCCACCGACATCGACTCCCTCACCGAAGAGCAGCGCGAAGCCCAGATCGAAGAGCTGGAACTGCGTGATATCTCCGATCACAAACTACGTAAGGTGCTGCGCGATCTCGACCGTCAGGTCGGCCAGCTCGCCGACACCGACGAATAAGCGCCGAATGATGGGTCGCCGGCCGTTTCGACGGCCCTATACTGGAAGCAATACAGGGCCGAGCAGCGGTTCGTGAAGGGAGCCACGGATGGGCATCAAGCTGAACAAGGTCGCCAAGGCAGCCAAGGAATATGACCATGTCCTCATCATCATGAGGCATGCCAAGGCTGAGCCGTTCGGAGACAAGGGCGATGTCGAGCGTGAGCTCACCGAGAAAGGCCTCAAACAGGCCAAAGCCGTGGGCAAGGGTGTCGAAGCGCTGGGATTGGTGCCCGACCGGATTTCCTGCTCATCCGCCACCCGCACCCGGCAGACGCTGGATCGCATGCTCAAGACGTTCGGTGACAAGCCGATCGTCGATTATCGCATCAGCCTGTATGACGGGGGAGTGCAGGCCGTGTTCGACGAACTCGCCCACGTCAAGGACAAGACCCATGTGTTCATGATCGTCGGTCATGAGCCGACCGTGTCCATCAGCGCGCAATGGCTCGCCTCTGCCGACTCCGATTCGGAACGTCTTGATCTGCTGAATCTGGGTCTTTCGCCGGCCTCCATCGTGATTATGGGCTCAGATAAGCCGTTCGATGAATGGCAGGTGCACAGTGGCGAACTGCTCGCCGTCATCAATGCGAAGGACTTCGACTGATTCCATCGCGTCGGCTGGTTTCCATGGTCCGGTGCCACCGGTGATGATGAGGCAAGTCCGCCAGCAATCTGGCGGACCGTTCGTGTTTTCCGGCATGAGGTGTAGTCTCGGCTTTACGCGATGACGCGAGGCCAGTACATGATGCTATAAGTTCCATCTATAACGACACTCTACGATCATTTATAAGCTGTGAATCCGGGTGTTTTGCTACCCTAAGTCGGGTTACGAACGCTTACATTGGAGGATTCATGTCCACTCTGACTTCCGTCTCCGGCTTTCCCCGCATCGGGCAGAACCGCGAACTGAAGAAGATCATCGAAGGCTACTGGAAGGGCGCCAACGACCTGGCCGCCGTCAAGGCCACCGCCGCCGAACTGCGCGCCAAGCACTGGAAGCTGCAGCAGGCCGCCGGCATCGACCTCATTCCCAGCAACGACTTCAGCTACTACGATCAGATGCTGGACACCGCCATCCTCCTCAACGTGATTCCGAAGCGTTACGAGCGTCTCGCCTTCGATAACCAGGAGGACACGCTCTTCGCCATGGCCCGCGGCTACCAGGGCGACAAGGGCGACGTGACCGCCCTGCCGATGAAGAAGTGGTTCACCACCAACTACCACTATCTGGTGCCCGAAGTCGAGTCGGCCGCGGAGATCAAGCTCAACTCCACCAAGCCGTTCGACGAATTCAACGAGGCCAAGGCGCTGGGCATCGACACCAAGCCCGTGTTCATCGGCCCGTACACGTTCCTCAAGCTCGCCCGCACCCCGGAAGCCACCGAACTCGAGCTCGACAAGGGCCTGGTCAACGCCGTGGCCGCCGTCTACGTCGAAGTGCTCGCCAAATTCAACGAACTCGGTGCCGCATGGGTCCAGCTTGATGAGCCGTACCTCGTGCTCGACAAGGAGCCGGGCGATGTTGAACTCTTCAAGACCCTGTACACCAAGATCCTGTCCGCCAAGGGCAACGTCAAGGTGCTGCTCAACACCTACTTCGGCCACATCGCCGACGTGTACGAGACCGTCAACCTGCTCGGCTTCGACGGCATCGGCCTGGACCTCAACGAAGGCCGCGAGGAGAACCTCGAAGCCGTCGCCAAGTACGGCGTGGCCTCCAACACCACCATCTTCGCCGGCGTGATCAACGGCCGCAACATCTGGCGCAACAACTACGCCACCTCCCTCGGCCTGGTCGACGCCCTGAAGCAGGTCACCGCCAACGTGGCCGTCTCCACCGCATCCTCCCTGCTGCACGTGCCGTTCAGCACCGAAGGCGAGACCGGCATCCCGGCCGAAGACCTCAAGCACTTCGCGTTCGCCGTCCAGAAGCTCGACGAGCTCAAGGAAGTCGCCGCCCTGGCCGACGCCACCGAGGACGAGAAGAAAGTCTCCGCCGCCCTCGCCGCCAACCAGGCTCTGTTCGACGGCACCCGCGTGGCCGCCGACCCGGCCGTCGCCGAGCGCATCGGCAAGCTGTCCGACGCCGACTACGTGCGTCAGCCTGCCCGCGAGGAGCGTCAGACCCTGCAGCGCGAGGCCCTCGGCCTGCCGTTGCTGCCGACCACCACCATCGGCTCCTTCCCCCAGACCAAGGAGATTCGCGCCGAGCGCGCCAAGCTGCGCAAGGGCGAGGTCACCAAGGAAGCCTACGACGAGTTCATCAAGGCCCAGATCGACGCCGTCATCAAGAAGCAGGAGGATATCGGCCTCGACGTGCTGGTCCACGGCGAGTTCGAGCGTAACGACATGGTCGAATATTTCGGCCAGAACCTCAACGGCTTCCTGTTCACCAAGAACGCTTGGGTTCAGTCCTACGGCACCCGTTGCGTCAAGCCCCCGATCGTCTGGGGTGACGTGTCCCGCGCCAACCCGATCACCGTGGAATGGTCCGCGTACGCCCAGTCCAAGACCGACCATGTAATGAAGGGCATGCTCACCGGCCCGGTGACCATCCTCAACTGGTCCTGGCCGCGCGAGGACATCACCCACGAGGAGCAGACCAAGCAGCTCGCCCTCGCCATCCGCGACGAAGTGCTCGATCTCGAGGCCGCCGGCATCAAGGTCATCCAGATCGATGAGGCCGCCCTGCGCGAGAAGCTGCCGTTGCGCAAGTCCGACTGGCACGTCAAGTACCTCGACTGGGCCGTTCCGGCCTTCCGTCTGGTGCACTCCGCCGTTAAGCCGACCACCCAGATCCACACCCACATGTGCTACTCCGAGTTCAACGACATCATCCGCGACATCGACGCGATGGATGCCGACGTGATCTCCTTCGAAGCTTCCCGTGGCGATCTGGTGGTGCTCGACGCCATTCACGACGCGCACTTCGAGACCGAGGCCGGCCCGGGCGTCTACGACATCCACTCCCCGCGTATTCCTTCCGAGAAGGAGATCGAGGATCGTATCTACGAGATCCTTGACAAGATGGACGTCAGGAAGGTGTGGATCAACCCCGACTGCGGTCTGAAGACCCGTGGCAACGCCGAAACCTGGCCGAGCCTTGAACATCTGGTCGCCGCCGCCAAGGCCGTGCGCGCCAAGCTCGAGAAGTAGGACCTTATGAGGCCCCCGCTGGCGGGGACTGTCGCCACAGGCGACTGGAGGTGGTAATGACGCAATTCCAACCACCCCCAGTCCGGCATCCGCCGGACAGCCCCGCCAGCGGGGGCAACTTCATACGTGTAGTAAGGAACTCAATATGCATTCCCCGATGTTCACTCTCGAGGTATTCCCGCCCAAGCGCAACGCGCCGGTCGGCACCATCTACGACACCCTCGACGGGCTCGAGGGCCTGAACCCCGACTTCATTTCCGTGACCTACGGCCATGGCACCCACTCCGACCGCACCGCCACCGCACGCATCGCCCATACGATCAGCAAGGAATACGGCATACCAGCAGTCGCCCACCTCACCGCTCTGTACTCCGACAAGGCCAAGATCGACGAAGCGCTTGACATGTTCGAAGAAGCCGGCGTGAGCGCCGTGCTCGCCCTGCGCGGCGATTACATCGACGGTGAGCAGGCGGTCGGCGAATTCAACCACGCCAGCGACCTCGTATCCTACATCCGCTCCGTGAAGCCGGATCTCAAGGTGTTCGGCGCCTGCTACCCAGAAGGCCATTACCAGGCCGACACCATCGACCAGGATATCGAGAACCTCAAGATTAAGGTCGATGCCGGAGCCACCCATCTGATTTCCCAGTTGTTCTACGACAATGAGGACTTCTACCGTTTCCTCGACAAGGCGCGCGCCGCCGGCATCACCGTGCCGATCGAGGCGGGCATCATGCCGGTGCGTGGCGCCAAGTCCGTGCGTCGCATGGCCGAGCGCAACGCCTCGCGCATCCCGGACAAGCTCAACACCCTGCTGAACAAGTGGGAGGACGACATCCAGTCCCTGCGTACCGCCGGCATCCTCTACGCTTCCGAGCAGATCGCCGACCTCGTGGCCCACGGCGTGGACGGCGTCCACCTGTATTCGATGAACCACCCCGCCACCACGCGCCGTATCTGGCGCAATACGGAACCGTTGTTCCTCGGTACGCAAGGTTGACGCATATCGCGGCGCGGCGCATCTCAATGCGTCGCGCCGCGACGTTAATCCGCTGGCGAAACCCAGAGTTCCCCCAGCGGCCGATGGGTATCATGAACGTGCAAGCCAACCAAAGCGATGGAAGGAAGTCCGTTATGTGCACTGGTGTCCGTTTCTCCGATGATGAGGGCAACACCTATTTCGGCCGTAATCTCGACTGGAGTTTCTCATATGGGGAGACCATCCTGGTCACTCCGCGCGGCTACCACTATGACACGGTGTTCGGTGCGGGCGGCAAGGCGAAGCCGAACGCGGTGATCGGCGTGGGCGTGGTCATGGCCGATAGGCCGATGTATTTCGACTGCGCCAATGAACATGGTCTGGCCATCGCCGGCTTGAATTTCCCCGGCTACGCCTCGTTCGTCCACGAACCGGTCGAAGGTACGGAAAACGTCGCCACGTTCGAATTTCCGCTGTGGGTGGCACGTAATTTCGACTCCGTCGACGAGGTCGAGGAGGCGCTCAGGAACGTGACGCTCGTCTCCCAGATCGTGCCGGGACAGCAGGAGTCTCTGCTGCACTGGTTCATCGGCGATGGCAAGCGCAGCATCGTCGTCGAGCAGATGGCCGATGGCATGCACGTGCATCATGATGACGTCGATGTGCTGACCAATCAGCCGACGTTCGACTTCCATATGGAAAATCTGCGCAACTACATGTGCGTCAGCAACGAGATGGCTGAACCGACTTCATGGGGCAAGGCCTCCTTGACCGCCTGGGGTGCGGGTGTGGGCATGCATGGCATCCCGGGCGACGTGAGCTCCCCGTCGCGCTTCGTTCGTGTGGCCTACACCAACGCGCATTACCCGCAGCAGAACGATGAAGCCGCCAATGTGTCGCGTCTGTTCCACACCCTCGGCTCCGTGCAGATGGTGGACGGCATGGCGAAGATGGGCGACGGCCAGTTCGAACGCACGCTGTTCACCAGCGGGTATTCGTCCAAGACCAACACCTATTACATGAACACCTATGATGACCCCGCCATCCGTTCCTACGCCATGGCCGATTACGATATGGATTCCTCGGAGCTCATCAGCGTCGCTCGATGACTCCTTCCCGGCTCATGCCCCATTCGGAAGGGCATGAGCGTATATAGTGGAATCTTATGGAATTGTCGATGTTCACACCCAGCTCCATGGACCTCATCAGGGCAGGTCTGCAAGACCTCGACAAGGCCCGCGCCTTGTTCGACCAGCTCAAGGCGGACGACATTCCCGATGAGCGATGCGCCGAACTGCTGAGCGTGCTGGCCCACGCCTGCGACCCCGATGTGGCATTGAGCAATTTCGTGGATATCGCCAACGCGATGCAATCCAGCCAGCGCGATCTGAAACACGTCATCCCCGACAACAACGCCTTGAAGCGTCTGGTCACGGTGCTCGGCGTTTCCGACGCGATGGGCAAGTTCATGCGCTTCAAGCCGCAGCTTGTGGAGGCCGCAGCAGTCGACGACTGCAACAGCCATCTGTTCAATCACGCGCAACGCCGTGCACGTCTGCTCAAGGCGGTCGGCGCGGACCCGGACGAACCGGCCATGCCCGTCGCCTCCAAGGATCTGGCCGAAGCGGCCACGGCCTTGCGTTCCAGCTACCGGAACCAACTGGCCGCCATCATCGCCCAGGATGCCGTGGCGGACGACCCGACCTCCATCCAACCGACCATCAGCCGCGAACTGTCCGACCTCGCGGATGCGGCGCTCGAAGGCGCGCTGGCCATCGCCCGTCACGAAACCGAGGGCAGTGAGCATGTGCGCTTCACCATCATTGGCATGGGCAAACTCGGCGCACAGGAACTGAACTACGTTTCCGACGTGGACCTCATCTACGTGGTCGAACCGGTCGACAAGGACGTGGACCATCAGACGCTGATTCGCGTGGGCACCAAGATGGGCACCATGCTGCAGCGCGTCTGCCAGTCCGCCATCATGGGCGTGGCCGAGCAGCCGCTGTGGCAGATCGACGGCGGCCTGCGCCCGGAAGGCAAGGACGGCGCGCTGGTGCGCGTGCTCTCCTCGCACAAGAACTATTACGAGCAGTGGGCCGAGAACTGGGAGTTCCAAGCGCTGCTCAAGGCCCGCCCGGTGGCCGGCGACCCCGACCTCGGCCAGGCCTACATGGACATGACCCGGCCGTTCGTGTGGAGCGCGTCCAAGCGCAAGAACTTCGTCTACGACTGCCAGAAAATGCGCAAGCGCGTGGAGGATTTGATTCCCGCACCCCTGAAGGACCGCGAGATTAAGCTCGGCCGCGGCGGCCTGCGCGATGTGGAATTCACCGTGCAGATGCTCCAGCTCGTACACGGCCGCACCGACGAATCGCTGCGCACCAGCAACACGCTCGACTCGCTGCAGCGCCTGTCCGAAGGCGGCTATGTCTCGCGCAAACAGGCCATGCGCATGTCCCAGGACTACCGCTTCGAGCGCGTGATGGAACATCGCCAGCAGATCTGGTCCCTGAAGCGCACACACCTGTTCCCGGATCTCGGCCGGGCCTCGGTCGGAGGCCTCGAAAAGAAGCGCGACATCGACGTGGACGAGTTCAACCAGAACCAGGAGCTGCGCCGCCTCGCCCGCGCATTCGGCCTGCACCCGGAAGAACTCGTCGACAAGTATGACGACACCCGCCGCGAAGTGCGCCACTTGCACCTCGACATCTACTATCGCCCGATGCTGCCGGTCAACGCCCAGATGGAGAACGACCAGATCGTCCTGAGCGTCGAGGCAGCACAGGAGCGATTCGAATCCATCGGCTTCGGCGACCCGGACGCCGCCATCCGCCACGTGCAGGCGCTCACCGCCGGCGTGGGGCGCGCGGCCAAAATCAACCGCATCATCCTGCCCGCCGTCTTGCAGTGGTTGGGCGAGGGCCAGAACCCGGACATGGGCCTGCTCAACTGGCGCAAACTGGAGGAGAACTTCGGCACCGAATCCGGCTACCTCGGCTTCCTGCGCGACTCCACCTCCGCCGCCCAGCGCCTGTGCCACATCCTGTCCAACTCGCGATTCCTGGGCGACGCGCTCAACAAGTCGGTCGAATCGATTAGTTGGCTTGGCGACGACGACAATCTGCAGGCCCGCACGCGCGGGGCCTTAGACGTGCAGACCGGTTCGGCGCTGGAACGCTTCGGCTCGAACATCAACGAGTTCGCCACCTCCATGCGCGCCATGCGCCGCCACGAAATCGAACGCATCGGCCTGTCCTGGATGAGCGGAGTAATCAGCGATTCCGACAGCCTCAAAGCCATGACCGACGTGTACGACGCGATCATCGACGCCTCCCTGACCTGGGCCGTGCGCCACCAGATCGCCGCGTTCGGCGTCGAAACCGCGCCGGCCGGCATCACCGTCATCGCCATGGGTCGTTACGGCGGGCGCGAAGTGAACTTCAGCTCCGATGCGGATGCCATCCTCATCTACCGTCCGGCAGACGACGCCGACGACGGCCAAGCCAACGCTTTCGCCAAAAAGGTCGTGGAAGACCTGCGCAACATTCTGCAAGGCCCGACGACGCTGGAGCCCAAGATCGAACTCGACCTGGACCTGCGCCCGGAAGGCAAGAACGGCCCGCTCGTGCGCTCCTATGCCTCCTGCGAGGAATACTACGAATCCTGGGCTTCGACCTGGGAGCGCCAGGCGCTGCTGCGCGCCCGGTACGCGGCCGGCGACGCTGAACTGGCGCGGGACTTCCTGATCAACATCGCCGACCCGCTGCGCTACCCGACCACGGAGCTGACCGAGGCCGAATTGCAGAACATCCGCAAGCTCAAGGCCCGTATGGAGGCCGAGCGTCTGCCGCGCGGCGTGCGTCGAGAACGTCATCTGAAGCTCGGCAAGGGCGGCTTGTCTGACGTGGAATGGACCGTGCAGCTCATGCAGCTCCAGCACGCCGGCGATATCAAAGATCTGCGCGTCAACGGCACGTTGGAGGCATTGGACGTGCTGGAAGCCAAGAAGCTCATCAGCGCTATCGACGCGATTCAGCTGCGCAAGGCATGGACGTTGTGCACCGCGGCCCGCAACGGCAACTATCTGTGGAGCGGGCGCGCCAACCAGGCCGATATTCTGCCTGATGACATCTATTCGCTGGGCGGCATCGCCGTCTACCTCGGCTACGGCGCCCACCGCGGCCAGCATTTCGAGAACGACCTTTTGGCCGTGATGCGCAAGTGCCGTGACGTCTGCCAGAGGCTGTTCTACGGTCAGGTTGACGAAGATGCCCAGAGCGGCGGTACGCGTATGCATGTGCTGGCACCGCGATTGGAGCATAATCGACGCCTTGCACAGCGGTGAACGCCACAAGCTTCACATTCATTAGGTCGATTTGCCGTTCATTAGGTCGGTTACTTCTGTAGAGCGGTGTTGGAATGGCGCCATTCCAACACCGTATGAAGTGAAACACTGACCTAATGAACGGCAAATCGACCTAATGAATAGTTTTTTCTGCATGCTTCACCACGCAAATTCAATAATTCATTGTTCCCAAGGGTGAACACTCCGTGAACGCGGCTGTCCGAAAAATGGCGTAAGTTAAATTAGGTCACACAAGAGTGGCCACCTGAAACCACGAGCGAAAAGGTGAGCCTTGTCTGAAGAAACACCCATGGTCGGCAAAAGCGTTGTGACGCTGGACGGCCTGTCAACAAACCAGATCCTCGATATTTTGCATAAGGCCGCATATATTGACGGCCATCGTAAGGAAGTGGCTCACACTTGTGACGGACGCGTGCTCGCCACATTGTTCTATGAGCCCTCCACCCGCACCCGTTTGAGCTTCGAGACCGCAATGCTGCGTCTCGGCGGCAAGGTCATCGGCTTCGCCGGCGCGCAGCTGGCCTCTGTGACCAAGGGTGAGTCCATTGCCGACACCTTGAAGACCGTGTCCAACTATGTGGACGTGGTGGCCATCCGCCATCCGAAGGAAGGCGCCGCTTTGGTGGCCTCCCGCGCCGCCTCCGTGCCGGTGATCAACGCCGGCGACGGCGGTCATATGCACCCCACCCAGACACTGGCCGACCTGGCCACGCTACAGTCGCGCTTTGGCCGCATCACCGACCTGACCGTGGGTCTGTGCGGCGACCTGACCTTCGGCCGTACCGTGCACTCCCTGATCGAGACCCTGTGCCGCTTCGGTAACGTGCGCTTCGTGCTCATCAGCCCGGACGAGCTCAAGACTCCGCAGTATGTGATCGACCGCATCAACGCTACGCCAAGCTGTTCCTATGTGGAAGTGCGTGACCTGGCCTCCGTGATGGGCGACCTCGACGTGCTGTACATGACCCGCGTGCAAAAGGAACGCTTCTTCAACGAAGACGACTACCTGCGTCTGCGCGATACCTACATTCTCGACGAAGAGAAGCTGCAGCTCGCCAAGCCGTCCATGGCCGTGCTTCACCCGTTGCCGCGCGTCAACGAAATCGCTGTGGACGTGGACGATGATCCGCGTGCCGCCTACTTCGAGCAGGTCAAGAACGGCATGCTCGTGCGCATGGCCCTCGAAAGCACCGTGGTGGGCGACGAACTGCCCGGATACGAACCGCTCAACCCCAAGGAGGTTCAGGCCTGATGGAAGTCACCAGCATCCAGAACGGTATCATCATCGATCACGTGCCGGCTGGCACCTCGCTCAAGGTTCTCGACTATCTGAAGATCGACCCATCCAAAACCAAGCTGGCACTCATCATGAACGCCGACTCCAAGCGCTACGGTTCCAAGGACATCATCAAAATCGAAGATGACAAAGACATCGACCTCGACGTGCTCGGCTTCGTGGCCCGTCAGGCCACCGTGGATGTGGTGCGCGGTGGCAAGATCGTCGAAAAGAAACAGCCGAACCTGCCCGAACATATCGTGGGAGTAATCTCCTGTGTGAACCCGCGCTGCGTGACCACCACCGAGCCTGGCATCAAGCAGATGTTCCACCTCGTGCACTCCGAACGACTCGAATACCGCTGCGACTACTGCGACGAGGAAGCCAAACTGTGAGCATAACCCTACGCAACATCAAGGTCTGGAACACCGGCGAGATCATTGACCTCGTGGTGCCCGGGACCGCTGCTGCCTACTTCGCCGACACTTCCTCCGTGGTTGATGGCGCCGACATCGATGCCACCGGTCTGACCTTGGCTCCCGGATTCGAGGATCCACACGTCCACTTCCGCGACCCCGGCCAGACATACAAGGAATCGATGGTCTCCGGTTGCCGTGCTTCGGCGTCCGGCGGATACACGAACGTACTCATCATGCCGAACACGTTGCCGGCATTGGACGGCCAGACCGTTACTGATGCTTCCGCTCCCGGCGCGAAGGAAGTTCTGGACGCCGGCTTCGACAACGTCATCGACTTCCTGCAGCAGTACGATGCCGCGCATAATGTGAAGTTGCCGGTCCGTTACGACCTGTGCGTGTGCGCGTCCAAGGATCGTGCCGGTCACGAGGCAAGCGATGTTGCCGATTGGCTGAAGTATGTGCCCGGCTTTGAGGACGACGCCAAGACACCCGCCATGCTGGCCCACCCTGTCACCGCAGTAAGCGATGACGGTTCTGCCGTGACCCCGGAGATTCTGGATCAGGTGCTGGAGAACGTCAAGACTTCCGATCTGTATCTGATTGAACATTGCGAGCATCACGATACGGGTGCCGTCAACGAGGGACCGGTTTCCCGCGAACTTGGCGTACCCGGCATTCCGGAAGACACCGAACTCAAGATCGTGGCTCGTGACATCGAAGCGGCCCGCCGCACCGGTGTCCACGTGCACTTCCAGCATGTGAGCACCGCGATTTCGTTTGAAGCTATTCGTAAGGCCAAGGCTGAAGGACTGCCGATCACTTGCGAAACCGCGCCGCATTATCTGGCATTGAGCGATGAGGCGTTGCTCAAGTACGGCACGTTGGCCAAGATGAACCCGCCGCTGCGCTCTGAAGCGGATCGCAAGGCCACCATCGCGGCCATCGCGGACGGCACGGTTGACCTGCTGGCCACCGATCATGCGCCGCATACGTTGGAAGAGAAGGAACTCGGATTCCTTGAAGCGCCCAATGGCATCATCGGCCTTGAATGCGCGTACGGCGTGTGCCACAAGGTGTTGGTGGACGGCGGCTTCATCTCTGATGAGCGTTTGATTGAGCTCATGTCCGTGGGGCCGGCCGAACTCATGGGCCATGCACCGACCGATGTGGCTGCGCTGGTCGAAGACTATGCGGAACCCGCGCCTACCGGTGAAGACCCGGATGGTGTGATTGCGGGGGAGCAGGTGGCCGACGCCGCCGAATCCGGGGCTTCGCAGCGTGAAGGCGTCAACCGGCTGCTTGATTTCAGTCATGTGGACGATGCCGATGCGGTCGACCTCGTGGTTCTTGACACCGCCGAGGAATGGACCGTGGATCCCGAGCAGTTCCACTCCAAGGCTCGTAACACCCCCTTCGGCGGCTGGCAGGTCACCGGACGTCCCCTCGCCACGATCATCGGCTCCAAGCTGATGTTCAGCCGTTTGTAGACAACACAAGGAGCAGCATGGATCGCCTAATCGAAGCTATCGACAACACCCAGAACCCCAGCGTCGTGGGCCTTGATCCCACCGAGGCGTTGGTGCCGCCGCAGGTCGTGGCGAGCTTTGCCGACGAGGTACGCGATTCCGTGGAATCTCCGGAAGAGCTCGAATCCGCTCAGCTGGCCGTCGCCTACTTCGAATACAACCGCACGATTATCGACGCCATCGCCGATATCGTGCCCGCCGTCAAACCACAGATCGCCATGTATGAGGCGCTTGGCCCGGCCGGCGTGGACATCTACACAATGACCTGCGAATATGCGAACCAGCAAGGCCTCTACGTACTCGGCGACATCAAGCGTGGCGACATCGGCTCCACCGCGGCCGCCTACGCCCATCACCTGAACGGCGTGGGCGATTTCGACCCGTGGCATGAGGACGCGGTGACCGTCAACCCGTATCTCGGCACCGACGGCATCACCCCGTTCGTCGAGGCCGCCACCGAAGCGGACAAGGACATCTTCGTGCTCGTGCGCACCTCCAACCCGTCCTCCAGCGAACTGCAGATGCTTGATCTGGCCGACGGCACGAAAGTCTACGAACATGTGGCCGATCTGGTGGAAGGCTGGGGTGCCGAGACCATTGGCGACCACGGCTACTCCCGTGTGGGCGCGGTGGTCGGCGCCACACATCCGGAAGAAGGCAAGGCACTGCGCGCGCGCATGCCGCACACGTTCTTCCTTGTGCCGGGCTACGGCGCTCAAGGCGGTACTGCCGCGGATGTGGCCGGCATGTTCGATGAGCAGGGCAGCGGCGCCATCGTCAACTCGTCGCGCGGCATCATCGGCGCGTGGAAGAAGAGCGGCAAATACTCCGAATCCATGACCGCCGACGAGGCGCTTGGCTTGGTGGCGGACAGCGCACGCCAAGCGGCACTCGACATGCGCGATAATCTGCGGGTTGCCGTATACCGGTAAGTAGACGAGTGTACTCCCGCCCCCGCTGGCGGGGGGGGGCTGTCGGCAAAGCCGACTGGGGGTGGCCAGTCGTGGTCATAGAGAACCACCCTCAGTCTCGCTTCTCGAGCCAGCTCCCGCCAGCGGGAGCAATGCAGATGCTGAATAGGAACAACATGACAACTTTCACCCCCACTCATGATGTGGTTGCGGAGGCGACTGCGGCCGGATTCTTCCCGCCGCGTCACAACGTTGAAATCACACAGGTTGCGGAACTGACCGACCGCGTGATGCGATTGACGTTCCGCGACCCGTTCATCGTCTCCCATGCCAAGCCCGCCCAGTTCGTCAATCTGTTCACGCACGACGACTTCATGCTCATGCCGCGTCCGTTCGGTGTCAGCGAGGTCAACGGTGATGAGGTTAGCGTGATCTTCGCCGTAGTGGGTCACGGCACCGAACAGCTGGCACAGCTGCAGGCCGGCGACACCGTGGACGTGCTCGGCCCGCTCGGCCGCGGCTTCAACCTCAAGGAAGACGCCAACTACATCCTCGTCGGCGGCGGTCTTGGCGTACCACCACTGATCTACGCCGCGCAGAGGCTCGCCGAGCACGACGCCTCCTTCGCCACCGCCGTCTTCGGCTATCGCAACGACCACTTCGCCGAGGAATACGTTTCCCGGTACGCGGACTGGTCGTGGAGCATCGATGACGCCGAAGGCAACGTAGTCGACCTGCTCAACAAGCTCGAACAGGACGACGATTTGAAAGCCTACGATCGCAAACCGATCATCCTGTCCTGTGGACCGCTGCCGATGATGAAAGCCGTGGCCGCATGGGCCGCCGAACGCGGCATTCCCGCGCAGCTGAGCATGGAACAGCGCATGGGCTGCGGCTACGGCACCTGCGTGCTGTGCACCATCGACACCATGGACGGCCGACTCAAAGTCTGCTCCGACGGCCCGGTATTCACCCGCGAACAGCTCGGATGGGGGGAGTGACGATGAGCGCAAACAACCAGTCCGTGCAGGGCAACGACAACCACATCAACCTGTACGAACCCCACGTGTGGAAGCACCACACTAAGGTGGCCGGTCTGGAATGGAAGAACCCGGTCGGCACCGCCTCCGGCACATTCCAGTACGCCGCCGTCCGCTGGTTCTACGATGTCAGCCAGCTCGGCGCCGTATGCACCAAGGGTGCATCGCCCGTGCCGTGGGAAGGCAACCCCTCGCCGCGCACCGCTGAATCGCCGGCCGCGAACATCAACGCCGTGGGCCTGCAGAATCCCGGCGTCGACCACTATTTGGCCGAAGACCTGCCCAAGCTCAAGGCCGCGGGCGCATTCGTCATCTCCAACGTCGCCGGACATTGTGACGACGACTATGCCGAAGTGGTGGAAAAGCTCGCCGACTCCGACGCGGACATGCTGGAAATCAACGTCAGCTGCCCGAACGTCTCCGCCGGCGGCATGAGCGTAGGCGCCGACCCGGTGGCCCTCGCCAATCTGATGGACCGTCTGCGCCCATTGACCGACAAGCCGATGATCGTCAAACTTACGCCGAACGTCACCGACATCACCGTGCCGGCCCGTGCGGCCGTGGAACATGGCGCCGACGCCCTGAGCATGATCAACACGCTCAAAGGCATGCGCATCAACATCCGTAACGGCGAGCCGATAATCGCCAACGTCACCGGCGGCGTATCCGGTCCGGCCGTATTGCCGATCGGCCTGGCCGCCGTATACCACACACGCACCGTGCTGCCGGACATTCCGATCATCGGACTCGGCGGCATCGACAGCGGCGAAAAGGCGCTCGAATACCTGTACGCCGGCGCGAACGCCGTCGAAGTGGGCGCGGCCGCGCTCTTCGACCCGGTAGCCCCGCTGCGCGTCGCCCGCGAACTGGACGACCTGCTGGACAGCCGTCCCGAACTCGCTGCTAAACTGGCCACAGGACAGACCTGGAGGTAAATCATGGCAGAAACACTCGCACATCGTTTCACGGAATTCCTGCTGGAATCCAATGCGTTGAAGTTCGGCGACTTCACACTGAAGTCCGGCCGTAAGAGCCCGTATTTCATCAACGCCGGCGCGTTCGACGACGGCAAGAAGATCGCCACGCTCGGCGCGTTCTACGCCGAGAAGATCAGCCAGGCCATCGTGCACAACACGATTCCCCGCAACATCGACACCGTGTTCGGCCCCGCCTACAAGGGCATTCCGCTGGCTGTATCCACTGCGATCGCACTAACCGCCGGCCACAACATGACCGTCGGCTACACGTTCGACCGCAAGGAGAAGAAGGACCACGGCGACGGCGGCTGGATGGTCGGCACCCCGCTGACCGACGGCATGAAGGTACTGCTCGTGGACGACGTGATGACCGCCGGCACCGCCGTGCGTGAAGTCATCCCCAAGCTCAAGGCCGAGGCGAACGTGGAAGTCGTGGGTCTGGTACTTTCCGTGGATCGCATGGAGAAGACCAAGGACTCCGACTTGTCCGCCGTCAAGGCCGTGGAAGCCGAGTTCGGTTTCCCGGTGCTTGCCATCGCCAACGTACGTGAGATCTTCGACGCCGCTGCCAAGATGAAGAACGCCGACAGCACCCCGCTGCTCAGCCACGACATCCAGCAGCGCGCCGCCGCCTACCTCGAAGAATATGGAGCCTGATCGTCTTCAATCTAAAACCAAAAGCGGGCTTGCGATCCCGCTTTTTTATTACGATTCATGAACAGCAGCACCATATTAAGGCAAAAGCTTTGGCAAGGAGCGTGCTATGAACTGGTTAGTTGGTATAGGGCTGTTTGTGCTCGTGGGGATATGCAGTTACTTCGGTATCGAGCATCATCTGGACAGCAAAGCGAACAAGTTGTCGCAAGGTAATGAAGAAGACCGCCGAGATGCTGCCGAATTACGTGATATCGCCGCCAAAATCGATCACGGCAAGTATTACCCGATGCTGTAACGGGCAATCTGGGCCTAACTTGATGCTATCTCCGTTTCGAGGGGCTGATGTCGTGGTTTCCAGAGATCTACTTCCATTTCGAGGGGCTGATGCCCAAGTAGAAGCAGCATGAAAATGGCGGAATGACGTTGGTGTGATGCCGCTCATACTCGGGATATGACGGATGAACAGCCCCTTGAAACGGAGATAGATGTCTCCAGAAGGCCAAATCAGCCCCTTGAAAGCAAGATAGGGTTCTAAACTCCGGAACCGGGTCGCCTGTGATGAAAACCCGCGCGGCGTAGAATTACCGTAGGTTCGTTGCATTCGAACAAGGAAGGCCGCTATGGGGAACATCACCGACGATATTCGGCAACATTTCGACACTTTCGCCGAACTGCCGTTCACCGAGGCGGATAGCCTCGCTTTGTCCCAGTTGGCCTATGCGCGCATGCCGGATAACGTGCCGTGCTATCACGAGAATGCAGAGACCGCTGACGGCATGATCGTCACGGTTCCGATTCACGATTTGCTGCGTGCCGAATGCTATGACGACATGTTCGGCAAGGTGTGGTCGCCTTCGATGAACGTCGATCTGTTACGTGCGATGAGCGAGAGCCCACGTTGGAGGAACCTACGCGTAGGCGCATATGTGGACGAATTCGATGCCGAAACCACCAAGCAGTTCTCGGCCTGCGTGTTCGAACTGGGTAACGGCACGCTCTATGTGGCTTTTCGCGGTACCGACAGCTCGATCGTCGGGTGGAAAGAGGACTTCATGATGGCGTTCCGCCGCCCGGTCGCCTCGCAGGAGGCCGCCGCGTGTTATCTGACCGAGCTGGCTGACCATTGGGCCGGGCCGATTATGGTCGGCGGCCATTCCAAAGGCGGCAATCTGGCGGTATATGCGGCGGCCAATGTGCCTAGCGAGATTCAGGAACGCATCGCGGTCGTATATTCGCACGATGGGCCTGGATTCGATGAGGCGTTCTTCGATGAAGACGGGTACGTGCGCATTGCGTCGAAGATCCATAAATCGGTACCGGGCTCGTCGATTATCGGCATGCTGTTTGAGACTCGTGAGCATGTGGAAGACGGCTATACGGTGGTCAGCAGCGATGGAGCCAGCATCATGCAGCATTTCGCATTGCACTGGCAAGTCGATCATGGCCAATTCGTACAGGCTGATGGACTGACAAGTAGCGCGCAATACCTGGCACGCACGATCAACGGATGGATGGCAAAATACGACGACGAGCATCGCCGCAAGTTCATCGAAAACCTGTTCGCGATCTTCGAGGCCGGCGGATACGCCACATTCGGCGACCTCACTTCGCATTTGGCACAGTCACTGCCGATTATGCTCGCCGCGGCCCGCAACATTGATGTCGAAGATCGCGACGTGATGATCGAAGTGCTCAAAGGCTTCGCCGCGACAGCCGCCACGTCGGTAATCTCGGCCAAGTAGTCGGAGGCCATCAAACTGGTTTTGCCAGTCAGTCTCAATAGCGCAAGAGCCGGCCCCTGAGATACTCAGGGGCCGGCTCTTACTTCCATTTCCCCAGCGGGGTTGGCTTAATCGCAGTATATCTCACTGCTGACCATACCTGTTTTACTTACTCCTAATCAATGAGTTTGTAGCCGTGATCGGCGACTACGGACTTGAGCTTGGTGAGGTAGGTTTCGGCGGCCTTGGAGAGCTTGGAGCGCTCGTTGGTGATCCAGCCGACCAGCATCGTCTCATCGGTGTCGAGCGGCACGGTGACGATCTTCTCGTTGTTGAGGTCGCCGTTGTCGATGCCGGTGCACACTGTGTAGCCGTTGAGGCCGATGATGAAGTTCAGGATTGTGGCGCGGTCGGTCACGTTGATTTGCTTGGGGGAGTACTCCGGCCAGACCGCTTCCTCATAGAAGTAGAACGAGCCTTCCTCGCCCTGCTCGTACTGGATGAACGGGTATGGCTTGAGGTCCTCCATGGTGATGACCTTCTTGGAGGCCAGTGGGTTGTTGCGCGAGATGAACACGTGCAGCGGCGCGCGGAAGAGCGGATGGAATTCGAGGTGCTTCTCGCGCAGGAGCTTACCGATCACATCCTTGTTGAAATCGGACAGGTAGATGATGCCGATTTCGGACTGCATGTTGGCGACCTGGTTGATGATGTCGCGCGTACGGGTCTCGCGGATGGTGAACTCGTATTCGTCGGACTTGATGGAGTTGATCATCTCCACGAACGCTTCGACGGCGAACATGTAGTGCTGGGTGGAGACCTGGCACAGCTGCTTGCGCGGCTTGGCGTGCTTGTAACGCTCTTCGAGCAGATCGGCCTGATCAAGCACCTGACGGGCGTAGGTCAGGAATTCCGCGCCGTCCACGGTCAGGGCGATGCCCTGCGAGGAGCGGGTGAAAATCTCGATGCCCAGCTCGTTCTCCAGTTCCTTGACCGACGAGCTCAGGGCCGGCTGGGAGACGTACAGAGCGTGGGATGCCTCGTTCATCGAGCCGCACTCGACGATTTTGACGATGTATTTCAGCTGCAGCAGTGTCATAAGGTCTATTTATAGCCTGAGGGATAGTCGGGAGAAGGGTTTATAGCCGTACTCCGAGCTGGGCGAGGGATTCGCGTGCCTGCAGCGCGTTTTCGAAGAGAAGTCCGTGGATGCCGACTTCGTTGGCTCCGACGATGTTCTTGGCGGTGTCATCGAAGAACACGCAGTTGCCTGCGGTCAAGCCAAAGTGGTTCAAAGCCAGCTCGTAGATGTCGGCGTTGGGCTTGTGCATTTTCTCCACGCCGGAGACCACCGTGCCCTGCAGCAGTTCCTCGAGACGCGGGAATTTTTCGAATGCCAGATGGAACGTCTCGTGAGACCAGTTGGTCAGCCCCCACACGCCGTAGCCATGGGCCTTGAGATCTTCGAGCAACTCGACCATGCCCGGCAGCGTGCGGGGTAGCGCGTCATCATAGTGCGCGATGTAATATTCAAAGATCGCGGCAAGCTCATCGCCTTGTTCACGACGGACGTCGGGCAGGATATCGGCCAGATCCTCGCCGGCATCCATGCGATCCTCGTAATGGAAAAAGCCACATGGATCATCGTTGGCACAAATACGGTTCACCACGTCGTCGGGAAACTTACCTTCGAGGCATGCGCGGGTATTCCAGTCCAGCAGCACGCCGCAGAAGTCGAAAATCACATCGGTGATGGGGGAGTTGGCCATGATGCTCCTTGGTTTGTGGGCTATCTTCAGTGGTTCCTGTAATTAGTGTACGGGTTGATTGCCCAAATTGGGGTACATGGAGTTTAATTCTTGGCTCAACCTTTGCCAGGCTTTTCTCTCCCTCCGTCTCGGCTTCGCCGATCCACCTCCCTCATCAGAGGGAGGTCATATTATTCGGCGAGGCCAAGAACTACGCAATTACGTCGGCGATGGCTTCGGGAATCGCGCGAATCACGTCACCGGCTACAATCGGGTGTCCGAGCGTCATGAAGCGCTGATGATGTTCCTGGCCCACCAGTTCCGGTTCCTGCCAGCCCTGCTGCTCGGATTCCGAAGCGATTGCGGCGGCCATGCCATGCAGATAGGCCGCGGAGGCGACGGTCTCCGCTGTGGTAATCAACGCATCCTGCTGGGCGAGCAAGGCACCGGTAAGACCTGCCAGCACATCACCGGCACCAGCGGCGGCCAGCCATGCCGGCGCGCTGCCAGAAACATAGACATGATCCTCGTCCACCACAATGGTCACCGCGCCCTTCAGCAGCACGGTCGCACCGGTCAGCTCATGCGCACGCAGAGCACAAGCCAACAGATGAATCTGCACATCGTCAACGGTGTAAGGTTCACGCGGCTCAGCATGTTCGGCCGCATCCTGCCGCGCTTCCAGCCGATTCAGCAACTTGGCCATCTCGCCGGCGTGAGGCGTAATCACCACCTGCCCTGGCACACGTTCGGGCAACAAGTCAAGTGCGCCGGCATCCACCACGATTGGTGGCATGTCATAAGCATTGCCGGCATCGTCTTCAACAGACGCATCATAATGCTTGAGCAAGGCCGCTATGGTTTCGCGTTGCATATCCGTGCCGGCACCATCGGCATCGGCATCCGGTACACCGGAGCCGACGACCCAGGACTGTACATGTCCCTTGCCGATCACGGCTTCCGGCAGCGCGGCAAGCACCATATTCTGGGCACGTTCCGGTCCGAGATAGCGGACCATGCCGGTATTCGCGCGTGCGGCCGCACGGGACGTCAGCACCGCGGCACCCGGATAGGACTGCGAACCAGTGACCAATCCGACCACGCCGCGTGAATACTTGCCATCCTCAAAACGAGGAAGACGAATCGAGTCGGCGGCGAAGGTGTTGTTCACGACTTCGACCGCAGGTTCACGCTCGTCAATATCGAATCCAAAATCGACCAACTCGATTCGACCACACGAGAACGTTGCGGGAGGCAGCACGGCGCACGGTTTCATCGCACCAAACGTCGCCGTGACCGTAGCCGGAATGTACGGGCCGGGCAACGAACCGTCGTTGACCCCGATGCCGGACGGCGTATCCACCGCGAGCACCAGCGGAAAGTCACCGGACGATTCGCGGTTGGGAAGAGCCGGCTCATCAGGGACCTCACCGTCAAGACCCAAGGCGGAAGCCAACGCTGCGGGGATTCCACGCAATGCGCCTTCGATGCCGATGCCGGTCATCGCATCGATAATGAGATGCGACTGCTGAGCCACAGACACCGCGGTTTGCAGGCGTTCACCCGCCTCGCCAGCGGAGAAGCCGGACGAACAGCCGGGAATTTCGGCGGCCGGGTCAAGCACCAAGACTTTGCCGCCAGCGCGAACGAATGCGGCGAATCCGGCCTCATGCAACGACTTGCCCACGGCTATTGCAGTAACCTTGGCACCCTCCTGCGCCAGAGCGGCGGCGGCGAACAGCCCATCGCCGCCATTGTCGCCGGCCCCGGCAAGCAGCACGATGGAAGTATCCTCGAGCGCCAGATCCTCGTCATCCAGCATGCCGGCAGCAATATGGGCTGTGGCCTGTGCGGCCATGCGCATCAGCGGCACGCCCTTATCCAGCAGCGGACGTTCCATATCCCGCACCGTGCCGGAGTCATAGGCACTATGCAATAACAGTTCACGGCGATCGACGTCATCGGCGTATTCCATGGCAGACCCCTTTGCGGTGCTTACGAACGAACACCATTGATTTTAGCCCGTTTGCCGAGTCACGCCGATAGCAAACATGAACATTCATGCTGTCGTCCACCTTCTTCATGGCTTCCGTTACTATGGTCTGTTGGTTTAACAGGACTCTATACGGAAAGCAGCAGGTGAAGCATGGCGATCGAGGCACAGGGTCTGGAGATTCAGATCGGCGCGCGCACCCTGCTCCATCCCACCAATTTCCATGTGGCCAAGGGAGACAAGATTGGTCTGGTGGGCCGCAACGGTGCCGGCAAGACCACGCTGACCCGTGTGATCACCGGCGACATGCTGCCGACCGCCGGCAAAGTACGTGTTTCCGGCAAGCTTGGCTACCTGCCTCAGGACACGCACGCTTCCGATCCCACGCAGACTGCGCTCGACCGCATGATGAGCGCGCGTGACATCGCCACCATCATCAACCGTATCCGCAAGGCCGAGAAGGAAATGACCGACCCGGATCCGGACGTGATGACCAAGGCCATGAACCGTTACGACAAGGCCATGCAGGACTTCGACAAGGCCGGTGGCTATGCGGCACAGTCCGAGGCGATTTCCATGGCGACTTCGCTTGGCTTACCGCAGGAGGTCATGGAACAGCAACTTGGCACCCTGTCCGGCGGTCAGCGCCGTCGTATCGAACTGGCGCGAATCCTGTTCTCCGACGCCGATACGTTGATTCTCGACGAGCCCACCAACCATTTGGACGCGGACTCCATCGAATGGCTGCGCGGCTACCTGAAGAAGTACGAGGGCGGCTTCCTGGTCATCTCCCACTCCACGGAATTGCTGGATGAAGTGGTGAACAAGGTGTGGCATCTGGACGCGCAACTCGGCCAGATCGACATGTATTCACTGAGCTGGAAGGCCTATCTGCACCAGCGCGTGGTTGATGAGGAGCGTCGCCGCCGTGAGCGTGAAGTGGCGGAGAAGAAGGCCGAACGCTTGATGAAGCAAGGCATTCGTCTGCATGCCAAGGCCTCCAAGGCGGTGGCCGCGCAGAACATGATGCGCCGCGCCGAGAAACTGCTGGAGAACACCTCGGAGGCGCAAAAGGCCGAGAAGGTGGCGGATATTCGCTTCCCCGAGCCAGCACCGTGCGGTCGTACGCCGATTATGGCCAAGGATATTTCCAAGGCGTATGGTTCCAATATCGTGTTCGCCGGCGTGAATCTGGCTATCGACAAGGGCTCACGTGTGGTGATTCTCGGCTACAACGGCGCCGGTAAGACCACTACGCTGCGTCTACTGGCCCACATCGAGGAACCGGACACCGGTTCTGTGGAATACGGTCACGGCTGCAAAATCGGCTACTTTGCGCAGGAGCACGATACGTTGGATCTGAACGCCACTGTATTAGAGAACCTGCAACACGTGGCTCCCGAGCTCGACAACACACAGGCCCGTTCTATTCTCGGCTCGTTCCTGTTCTCCGGCGATGACGCGATGAAGCCGGCTCATGTGCTATCCGGCGGTGAGAAGACCCGTCTGGCCTTGGCCACGCTGGTCACCTCGCGCGCCAACGTGCTGCTACTCGACGAGCCCACCAACAACCTTGATCCGGCCTCCCGCGAGGAGATCTTGAAGGCCATCGCCAAGTACGAGGGAGCAATCGTGCTCGTCACCCACGATGAGGGCGCCGTCGAGGCTTTGAACCCCGAGCGCGTGCTGCTCATGCCTGACGGCGACGAGGACCTCTGGAATGATAGTTATTTGGATCTGGTTGCCGAAGAATAGTCCCATCTTGGCTCCCTCGCTGAGGGGAGTGACCTAACGAAAAGCAAAGGAGTCACCTGCCATGGCCACCACAACAGGCAAGAACATCGCCATCGTCACCGGTAGTGCCTTGGGCCTCGGCTACGAACTAGCCAGCCAGCTCATCGACAAAGGCTGGCTCGTAGCCGGCATCGATTTCAACGCCGAACGCCAGGCCGAGCTCACCGTACAATGGCCCGCTGATTCCTACCGTGCCTACATCGGCGACATCACGGATGAAGCGTTCGTCAAGGAATCCGTGGCGGATATCGCCTCACTTGGCCACATCGACCTGCTTATCAACAACGCCGGTCAGCCCTCGTTCAAAGTACCCACCGCTTACGAAGCCGCCGACATCGACAAATGCCTCAAGGGTCTTAAAGGCATGATCCTGTGGACCGTGGAAACCCTCCAGGTCTGCGGCGAACGCGACGTGAAAATCGCCCAGATCATGAGTACCGCCGCCACGCGTGGCAATGCGAACGAGAGCGTGTATTGCGCCACCAAGTGGGGTGAGAAGGGCTACACCAAGAGTCTGCAGGCCGCATACAAGGGCACCAGCGTCAAAGTGGTCGCCATCTATCCAGGTGGCATCGACACCGCCTTCTACCGCGACAGCCACGATTACGTTTCCGAAGACAAGCAGCACACCTTCATGCAGCCCGGTCCACTGGCTGAAGTCATCCTCTTCAACCTGATCAACGAGGCCAACCTCACCGTCACCGACATCGAAATCAATCGCAACAGCTGACTGTCAAAATAATCAGCCAAGAGCCACCGGAACCTCGTATAGGCGCCCGGTGGCTCTTCTGCTATTTACTGCAAGTGATGCAGGGCTCGGATGATGGCACAGCGGTCCTCGGCGGTTCCCTCATTAGCGCACATGGTGGCGTACCAGCGTGGGTTGCGCAGGGTTTCGGTGCCGGTGGCCTCGTCCGTGGAGACGAGCGTGTGCAAGTCATTGGCGTATTGGAAGTGCAGGTGGCTGAGCAGACCGCCGCACATCAAGGCCGAACCAATGGTGACCCGCTGCTTCTGTCCGCCGGACAGGTGAAAAATGCTGCGATTCAGCAAGTGCTTGATACCGAAGCGCTCGGTCACAGCCATGATACGGCGATTAATCTCTTCAGCTGGAAGTCCCATGTTTTCGGCAGGGAAGGCAAGTTCATCGGTGACGTTCGCGTTGAAGTACCGGGTTTTCGGGTTTTGGAATACGCTGCCGAACAGCGGGGTGAGCCGGTCGATTGGCACGGTCTCCACGTCCATTCCACACGTGGTCTGGCGGCCGGCAAACACGCCATGGGAAAACGAGGGGATAAGTCCGTTGACCACGCGCGTGTAGCTGGTCTTGCCGCAACCGCTCGCCCCGCACAGCACAATGCACTCGCCTTCAGGAATGGTCAACGTGACGTCGCGCAATGCCGGTTCTGTGGCATGGTCGTAGGTAAAGGAGATATCGCGAGAAGCGATGGTTCCCGCGAAAGCCGTTGCATTCGACTGAGGCTGCTTATCTCCCATCACATCACCCCCGCAATATCCAGAGCGAGCGGCACGGTGACCACAATCATGACCAGCCAATCAATCACGGTCATGCGAATTTTCGTGTGCGAAGTGTGCTCGCCCTCACATCCGAGCCCCTTGGTCAGCGCCGCCACCGACAAATCCTGCGCCACATTGGTGGCATTCATCAGCAGTGGAATCAGAATGTATTCCAATGACTGTGCTGGGTGGCGCACAATACCCCAGCCACCGGAGGCGATGCCTCGCAAGGCCATCGCATTGCAGATCTGCCGGTAATCCTCAGCGATGGTAGGGAAGAAGCGAATGACCACCACGCAGGGAATCACCGCAGCTTCAGGCACGTGATGCGCCGCATCGCGCCTGGCGGACGTGGTGGTGAACGCATACGCGCCGGTAATGAAGCAAGGTAGCATCATCGTGACACCCACGGCCAGAGCGGAGACCACATGCAGCCACGGCAGGCCCAAAGTATCGGGGTCAAGCAATCCCAGAGCGGTAAGCACAGCGTAGGTCACGCCGAAATTCAGCGCAGTACGCCAGCGGGCGGCCGCCAGCAACGGCAATAGAAACAGTACGACCATGACGATTTGCGTGGCAAGCCCCACATGAAAGAACAACATGAGGTTCGCCACCAGCAACATATACAGCTTTGCGCGCGGACCGAGCGTTCGGCGGGCGTGTTCGGTGCGGTCACAATGTTTTCCGTTTTATATGATTGACAGATTTTTCTCTCGCCAATCTAACGATGATTCCACGCAAAGGCAATACCTTTTCACGAAGTTATTAGTGACTTCAATCATTCGTGTCCATAATGCACGCGGAATAACAAAATCGTCCGGCATCTTCAAGACACCGGACGATTCAAGAAACTAACGGTCTGAGCCCTCAGAGCCCATACGCCTCGTGGGCGAACTTCTCGAACACGGGGATCGAACGCTTGACCTTCTCGGTGTCGATGCAGTAGGCCATGCGGAAGTAGCCGGGCACGCCGAAGCTGTCGGACGGCACGAGGATCAAGTCGTATCCTTTGGCTTTCATGCAGAACGCCACGGCGTCGTCCTCGAGCGCCTTGGGGAAGATGTAGAACGTACCGCTGGGGCGCACCACGTCGAAGCCGATGCCGGTCAGCGCATCGTAGAGCAGGTTCATGTTCGTCTCGTAGACGTTGAGGTCGGCGGTCTGGTCAATGACCTTGGCTACGCCCAGCTGAATCGAGCTCGGCGGGCAGTTGTGGCCGGTGCCGCGCGAGATCTGGCCCATCATCGGCACCAGCAGATCGGCGTCGGTCGCGTCCGGGTTAACGGCCACGTAGCCGATGCGCTCGCCCGGCAGGCTCAGTGACTTCGACCAGGAGTAGCAGGTTAGCGTGTTCGCGTAGAAGCTGGCCGGATAGGGCTGGGTACCGCCGTCGAACAGAATCTCACGGTACGGTTCGTCGCTGATCAGGAAGATGTCGTGGCCGTATTCGGTCTGCTTGGCGGTCAGGATCGCGGCCAGGCGCTTGAGCGTGTCCGCCGAATACACCGCGCCGGACGGGTTGTTCGGGGTGTTGATGAGCACGGCCTGCACGTTCGGGTTGAGCGCGGCCTCGAACGCCTCGAAGTTGATCTGGAAGTTCTCGGTGTCGGCCGGCACGATGGTCAGCTTGGCGCCGGTGCCCTTGACATACGGCCGGTATTCGGGGAAGTAGGGGGCGAAGGTGATGATCTCGTCGCCTGGCTTGGTCACCGCGCGCATCGCGTGGGACAGCGCGCCCGCCGCGCCCGTGGTCGGGAAGATGTGGTTGCCGGTGTATGCCATGCCGAAACGTTCGTTGAGGTTCTCAGCGACCGTCTCTTTGAAGGACGGGATGCCGAGCGAGGGGGAGTAGCCGTGGATGGCCACCGGGTCGCCGTTCTCATAGAGGTCAATCATGGCGTCGGCGAAGGATTTCGGGGCCGGTACGGAGGGATTGCCAAGGCTGTAATCGAACACATTCTGGTAGCCGATTTCGGCACCGCGGCTCGTGGCATACTCGCTCAGCTCGCGAATCACGGACTTGCCGCCAAGCATGGCCTTGTATTCCTCATTGATCATGGCATTCTCCTCGTATATACGTACTGATGCTTATCCCACTACTACCACCATGTTCCGTTTTGTGCCATCTGCCGCGCCGGACACACCCATCGAACATGTGTTCGAATTTGGTCGTGTGTTCGGGTATTCTTGGGGCAGGCTTTGATACGTGCGGTGTGATGCACGTGGAAAACAGCGAGACGGAAGGCGGGGATTGTGGCGGCAGCGCAGACTGGCACAAAGCGCGCAACTGGCGGAGCGGGCGCGAAAACCGACAAGGGCAAGAACGGCGAAGTCATCGTGGAAAAGGTGATGACCAGCGACTCATTCCTGAGCCGCGAAATCAAAAAAGCGCCGCTCGTCGAGCATGACGGTTCGCTGGTAGCGGACATCTCGCACATCCCAAACGACCTCAAGATCACCATTCAGGGCGCACGAGAGCACAACCTGAAGAACGTGGATCTTGCGATTCCGCGTAACCGCATGGTCGTGTTCACCGGCCTGTCCGGTTCCGGCAAATCATCGCTCGCGTTCGACACCTTGTTCGCCGAAGGCCAGCGCCGGTACGTCGAATCCCTGTCCGCCTACGCCCGCCAGTTCCTAGGCCAGATGGACAAGCCCGACGTCGACTTCATCGAAGGCCTGAGCCCAGCCGTCTCCATCGATCAGAAGACCACCAACCGCAACCCGCGTTCGACCGTCGGCACCATCACCGAAATCTACGATTACCTACGACTGCTCTTCGCCCGCACCGGTATTCCGCACTGCCCTGAATGCGGCGAGCCGGTCGCATCCCAGACCCCGCAGCAAATCGTCGACACCCTGCTCGATTACCCGGAACGCACGCGATTCCAGATTCTTGCTCCCGTGGTCAAGGGCCGCAAGGGCGAGTTCGTGGATATGCTTGAACTGCTGCGCTCCGACGGTTATGCCCGCGCGCTCATCGACGGCGAAATGAAGCAGCTGTCCGACGACATCAAACTCACCAAGCAGAAGAAGCACACCATCGAAGTGGTGGTCGACCGACTTGTGGTCAAGGACGGCATCCGCCAGCGCCTGACCGACTCGGTGGAAACCGCGCTGAAGCTCGCCAACGGCAGCATCGTCATCGACTTCGTGGACGAGGAGGAAGGCAGCCCCGCGCGCCGCCGCCCGTTCTCCGAACACCGCAGCTGTCCGAATGGTCATGTGCTCGAACTCGATGAGGTCGAACCGCGCACGTTCTCCTTCAACGCCCCCTACGGCGCTTGCCCGGCCTGCACCGGTCTCGGCTTCAAACTCGAAATCGACCCGGAGCTCGTGATCTCCGACCCGGATAAATCCCTGGCCGACGGTGTCATTGAGCCGTGGAGCGGCACCAAGATGACCTCCCAGTACTACGGCCACATCCTTGAAGGTCTGGCCAAGGAAATGGGCTTCTCTATGAAGACCCCGTGGAAGGATCTGCCGGCCGACGTCAAGCACGACATCCTCTACGGCCATGACTTCAAAGTCAACGTCTCCTACCGCAACCGTTGGGGTCGCCTGCGCGAATACTCCACCGGCTTTGAGGGCGTGGTGCGCACGCTGATGCGCCGCCACGACGAAACCGACTCGCAGTCCATGCGTGAATACTACGAGTCCTACATGCGCGAGGTACCTTGCCAGGTCTGCCAAGGCCGCCGCCTGAAGCCCGAAGTGCTCGCGGTCACCGTGGATGGCAAATCCATCTTCGACGTGTGCGATATGCCCGTAGTGCGTGAACTCGCCTGGGTCAACGGGCTCAAACTCGAAGGCTCGGCACAGATGATCGCTGGCGAGGTCCTGAAAGAGATCAAGGCGCGCCTCGGCTTCCTCAATGACGTCGGACTCGACTACCTGACCCTTTCACGCGCGGCAGCCACCTTGTCCGGCGGTGAAGCGCAGCGCATCCGACTCGCCACGCAGATCGGCTCCGGTCTGGTCGGCGTCATGTACGTGCTCGACGAGCCTTCCATCGGCCTGCACCAGCGCGACAACGAACGACTCATCGAAACCCTGCACCATCTGCGCGACCTTGGCAATACGCTGATTGTGGTCGAACACGATGAGGACACCATTCGTCAGGCCGACTGGCTGGTCGACATCGGCCCCGGAGCCGGCGAACACGGCGGCGAAGTCATCTACTCCGGCCCCGCCAAGCACCTCATCGAGGCGAAGCGTTCCATCACCGGCGACTACATCGCCCACCGTCGCGAAATCGCCGTGCCCGCCAAGCGCCGCAAGGTGCGCAAGACCCAGATGCTCAAGGTCGTAGGCGCACGTGAGAACAACCTCAAGAACATCGACGTGAGCTTCCCGCTCGGCGTGCTCACCGTGGTCACCGGTGTCTCCGGCTCCGGCAAATCCTCGCTTGTCAACTCGATCCTCTACCCGGTGCTCGCCGACAAGCTCAACGGCGCACGCATCGTGCCCGGCAAGCATACGCGCGTCGAAGGCGTCGACCAGGTGCGCAAAGTGATCCACGTCGATCAGAACCCGATCGGCCGCACTCCACGCTCCAACCCAGCCACCTATACCGGCGTGTGGGACAAGATTCGTGCACTCTTCGCCAAAACCCCCGAAGCACAGGTGCGCGGCTACGGCCCCGGCCGATTCAGCTTCAACGTCAAGGGAGGCCGCTGTGAAGCCTGCCACGGCGACGGCACGCTGAAGATCGAAATGAACTTCCTGCCGGACGTCTACGTGGAATGCGAGACCTGCCACGGCAAACGATACAACCGTGAAACCCTCGAAGTCACGTACAACGGCAAAACCGTTTCCGATATTCTCGATATGCCCATCGAAGAGGCAGCCAACTTCTTCAAGGCCTACACCGGCATTTCCCGATATCTGAAGACCTTGGTGGACGTCGGCCTCGGATACATCCGGCTCGGCCAGCCCGCGCCCACCCTGTCCGGCGGTGAATCGCAGCGCGTCAAACTCGCCACCGAACTGCAACGCCGTTCCGACGGCAAGACCGTGTACATCCTCGACGAGCCGACCACCGGTCTGCACTTCGAAGATGTAAACAAGCTGCTCAAAGTGCTGCAATCCCTAGTGGACAAGGGCAATACGGTTATTGTCATCGAACATAATCTGGACGTGATCAAGGAGGCCGATTGGTTGATTGATCTTGGTCCGGAAGGCGGTGACGGCGGCGGCACCATCGTTACGCAGGGCACTCCTGAGCAGGTTGCCGAATGCGACGAATCCTGGACCGGCAAGTTCCTGAAACCGATGCTATAGCCTTTCAATTACGGCTGACCTTGGGTGGGCTGGGGTGCGCGTCGCTGGACACGCTCCGGGCTGCTCAGGCCAAGTCTTTACGGTCCAGCGACGCACACCCCAGCCCACCCAATCCTGAATCAATTATCTGCTGCTACTTGCGAGAGGAGGATTATGACGAACGATATCGAGCGGCATAGTCCGGACGAGTGGCGCAAGACTGCGGCGGCGTTGATGCCGGAAAGCTCTAGTGCAGGAGCCGAAGAAAGCGCAGCTACGGCGAAGGTGAATGCGAATGGGGCGCCTTTGCTGGGGGATTCTCGTGATCTGTTTCGGCCTAAGACTTCGGACATTCCGGCCAAGCCTGGTGTGTATAAGTGGCGCGATGGGCAAGGGCGCGTCATTTATGTAGGCAAGGCCAAGAACCTGCGCAATAGGCTTACCAATTATTTCCAGCCACTGTATCTGCTGCATCCGCGCACACAGACCATGGTGCTTACGGCACGCAGTCTGGAGTGGACGGTTGTTGCCACTGAGTTGGAATCGTTGACGCTTGAGTACACGTGGATCAAGGAGTTCGATCCGCGGTTCAACGTGCAGTTCCGCGACGACAAGACCTATCCGTATCTGGCGGTCAGCACGGGGGAGCAGGTTCCCCGCGTGTGGGTCACGCGGTCGCGCAAACGCCGCGATACTCGTTACTTCGGCCCATACGCCAAGGTGTGGGAGCTGAGGCACAGCCTCGATCGGCTGCTGCGCACCTTTCCGGTACGTACCTGCACCACGAATGTATTTCATAAAGCTCAGCTGACCGGCCGGCCCTGCCTACTGGCCTCTATCGGCAAATGCTCGGCTCCCTGCGTGAATCAGATTGAAGCGGACGAACATCGACGGCTGTGCGAACAACTTGTTGGCGTCATGACCGGACGCCTTGGACGGCCGTATATCGCGCAGTTGACCCGCGACATGAAAGAGGCCAGCGCCGAGCTTGAATTCGAGAAGGCGGCCCGTCTGCGCGATCAGATTCAGATGCTGGAGACCGTGGTGCAGCAGAACGCCGTCGTCTTCGATCAGGACGTGGACGCCGACGTGTTTGGCTTTGCCAGCGACGAATTGGAAGCCTCCGTGCACGCCTTCTATGTGCGTGCCGGCTCGATTCGCGGCGAACGCAACTGGAGCGTCGAACGGGTCGAGGACATCGCTGATACTGACTTGATGGCGGATCTTCTGGTGCAGGTGTATTCGGATGAGGCAGGGAATGACCACCCCCAGTCGGCTGCGCCGACAGCCCCTGCTAGCGGGGGCGAAAATGCAGCCGTGCTCCCGCTGGCGGGGGCTGGCACGCGAAGCGTGACTGGGGGTGGCGCTGCAACCATTTCCACCAGTCGCGAAGCCATCGGCTCCACGCAGACCCTTACGGCCATGGACGCGATTGCTCGCGCCCAGGCCACCCGCGAACGCAATACCCGTCAGGAAACCACCGGCCGCGTGGATCTGCTGGCTCCCATTGCGCCTGTGCCGCGCGAAATCATCGTGCCGATCGAACCCTCCCGGCGTGCGGAACTCGAAAGCTGGCTGACCGACCAGCGCGGGGGAGCGGTGACTATTCGTGTAGCCTCCCGAGGCGACAAAAAGCAGCTCATGGATCGCGCCAACGAGAACGCCAACCAGGCGTTGCAGCGCAGCAAGATGAGCCGCATCTCCGATATGGGCGCACGCACCCAGGCCATGAACGACGTGGCCAAGGCCCTGGGCCTGAACCAGGCGCCGTTGCGCATCGAATGCTACGACATTTCGAACACCGTGGGTGGCGCCTTCCAGGTGGCTTCCATGGTGGTGTTCGAGGACGCCATCGCCAAGAAATCCGAATACCGTCGTTTTTCCATTCGCGGCAAGGACGGGCAAGGAGCAGTGGACGATCTCTCCGCGCTCTACGAGACGCTGACGCGACGTTTCAAGCATGGTAATATCGCCGGTGACTCCGGCGAAAGCATTGACGCAAAGCAGCGCGCGGCCAAAGCCGAGCAACAGCAGGAACAGTCCGCATCCGATGTAAATGGCACCAGCAGTACGACGCCGGCAGCAATTACCGATGCCTCATCATCCGACGATTCGTCTGCAGTAATCCAGCAGAACACGAATCGTCATCACTTTGCATACAAGCCGAATCTCGTGGTGGTCGATGGCGGCAAACCGCAGGTCATGGCCGCGGCCAAGGCTCTCGAGGATTGCGGCGTGGATGATGTGGCCGTCTGTGGCTTGGCCAAACGCCTCGAAGAGGTATGGGTGCCGGATGATGACTATCCGATCATCCTCAAACGCCAGTCTGAAGGCATGTACCTGCTGCAGCGCGTACGTGACGAATCGCATCGATTCGCAATCACCTACCATCGCCAGCAGCGCCGCAAAGGCGCGCTGCGCAGTGCGCTCGATGAGATTCCGGGTATTGGCGAGAGCTATCAGAAACGGCTGCTCAATCATTTCGGTTCGGTCAAAGCCATGCGTGCGGCCAGCGTCGAGGACTTCGAGCAGGTCAAAGGTGTTGGCCACGCCAAGGCCGAGGCGTTGTATGCCGCGTTGCATGACGAGTAGGCAGACTCAGCTGATTCTCTTTCTTCGGGACCTCCCCTCAGTCACTTCGCGGTAGCTCCCCTTCTGCGGGGAGCCAGTGCGGCAACAGCCCATGACAGTTTCCCATACACAGTCGCGATAATCTCCTTCCCGGAGCCGGTGCCGCCACTCGGCATGAATTTTCGATTACGGATTGCGTAGCGTGACCACACCACGACAAGATGTCGGCTAGCATGGGAGAAGATATTCAAGGAGGGGATATGGCCAACCATCGCTGCGCAGTACTTGGCAAACCGATTGCGCATTCTCTGTCTCCGGTACTGCATAACGCGGCCTACCGGTCGCTGAATCTCAATGATTGGCTGTATGACAAGCACGAGGTGGGGGAGGATGACCTTGATGCTTTCCTCAAAGGTCTTGACTCCACTTGGGCCGGCCTGAGCCTGACCATGCCACTGAAACGCACCATCCAGCCGTACGGCACCCCGGAGAACCTGTGGGCCAAGGAACTCAGGGTGGCCAACACCGCGGTGTTCGACTGGAATGACATCACCGATGATCCGGCCTGGCCTCACGGAAAGCCGGCCATCAAACTGTACAACACCGATGTCATCGGCATCCAACTCGCCTTCGACCATATCAACCGGGAGCTCGGCAACCATCATGCGGGCGATCGCGCCGGCACGGCCCTCATCATCGGCAACGGCAACACCGCCACCTCGGCATTGGCTGCGTGCTGCATGATGCCGGAGATCGGCCATATCACCGTCGCCGCACGGCATCCCGGTAGGAACGCCGGATTGAAGCCCGTGGCCGAAAAATTCATCAACACGCATAACCCGTACGACGAAATCGAACTGAGCGACACGTCGGCCCTGCTCAACGCCGCACGCACCGCCACCTATGTCATCAATACCATTCCCGGTTTGGCGGCAAACGGCATCGCGAATGTCATCAACACAGACAGCGAATCGCACGCGGAACCGTATTCTGGCCTGTTGCTGGACGTGGTATACAATCCACGTCCCACCAGACTCATGCAAGCATGGCGGGCCCACGGTGGCCGCGCCATTGGCGGCGAGGAAATGCTGCTGTATCAGGCACTTATCCAAGTGCTGCTGATGACCGGCATATGGGACGACGATCCGCCCAGTGACGCCGACAAGCGGTTGCAAGGCACCACCACCGAGGACGATCATCTGGAAATCGCGATGCGCAACGCGCTCGAGGAGGCATTGTGATGATGAGTCAGCCATCTTCCATCCACGATTCGGAAAATCAGGTCGACACCCATTCCGATTCCGCCGCCGCGGATAATCAGCCCAATCCGGCCGACGCATTCGAGGTATTGCTCATCACCGGCATGTCCGGCGCAGGCCGTTCCCGTGCCGCCGATTCGGTGGAGGATATGGGCTGGTACGTAGTCGACAACCTGCCGCCTAAATTGCTGGTTCCTCTTGTCGATATGATGACGACCTCCGGGGCAGACAGCGGCGTTCACAAGCTCGCCGCAGTCATTGACGTACGTTCCCGCAGCTACTTTGACGATCTGGCAGCCGTGCTCGGCCACTTGGATGATCTCGGTGTCAAAACCCGCATCCTTTTCCTTGATGCCAACAACGACGTACTTATCAAACGATACGAATCCGTCCGCCGCCCGCACCCATTGCAGCACGGCAACCGTCTTATCGATGGCATTCTCGAGGAACGCCATCTACTGGAAAATCTCAAAGAGCGGGCCGATTGGGTCATCGACACCAGTTCCTTGAGCATCCATCAGCTGTCCACCAAGCTCTACGAGACAATGTTGGGATCCGGGCCCACCACCGTGGCCGTGCACATCTTCAGCTTCGGATTCAAATACGGCATGCCTATAGATGCCGATTTCGTGGCCGATGTCCGGTTCCTGCCCAATCCATTCTGGGTGCCCAGCCTGCGCGAGCTTACCGGAGCCGACAAACCCGTCGCCGACTATGTGCTGTCCAGCAAAGGCGCCAAGGAATTCCTTGATTCCTATGAACGCGCCATTGAAACGGCCATCGAAGGATATGCCCAGGAAGACAAGCACTTTGTGACCATTGCCATAGGTTGCACCGGAGGCCAGCATCGATCGGTCGCGATGAGCGAAGAACTGGCTCGCCGATTACGCGCACACGGCCTGAACGTCACCGTTTCGGCACGGGAACAACACCATCGACGCTCATCCTGAGTGACCACACTGCGAGAAAACAAAGCCCAAAATATATATCAAACGGGTTCGGTTGTCCACCAGATTAGGTATCACAGAAAGCCGATGGCTTCCGACTGCTTGATGGCCGAGGCGCCTAAGGCATTGAGAAGAACGGGACTGTAGGAGGTTGGATCTTTGGCTCTTCTGGACGATGTTAAAAGCGAGTTGGCTGCCTTTGAAGGTGACTCGCCTGCCGCGATCAAGGCCCAAGCAGCGGCCATGATTCGTTTTGGCGGTGGTTTGCGTCCTGTGCAAAACGCGTATGTGATTCAAGCCGTATTTACCTCATTGGATGCAGCCGAGTGGCTTCAAAACACCCTGAAGAACGTATTCGGTCATGAGGCAGAGGTCAATCACCTGACCCGCCAGACTCCGAATGGTCCGGTGGAAACCTATGTGGTGCTTGTCACCCGCAACGTGGTGGCTCTTGCGCTGCAGACCGGTCTGGTCGACCGCCGCAAGCAGCAGGTGCGCGGACTTCCCGCCGAAGTGGTCAACGGCTCCATCGCCCAGATCAAGGCCGCATGGCGTGGCGCTTTCATGGCCCGTGGCTTCCTGTCCGACCCCGGTAAAGCAAGCTTCCTGGAAATCGCCTGCCCCACCGAAGAGGCCGCCATGGCCCTGTGCGGCGTGGCCCGTCGTCTCGGCATTCAGGCCAAGCATCGCACCCTGCGCAGTTCCGAACGCGTGACGCTCAAAGATCCCGACGCCATCGAGCGCATGCTCAAGCTCATGGGTGCCACCCGTTCCGCCCGCGAATGGACCGGCAAACGTTCCGACGGCGAAGCCCGCGGCAAGGCCAATCGTCTGGCCAACTTCGATGATGCCAATATGCGCAGGTCCGCCAAAGCCGCCGCCGAGGCCAGCGAGAAGGTGCAGCATGCCTTCGAGGTGCTGGGCGACAACATTCCGGACAATCTTCGTCAGGCCGGCCAGCTGCGCATCGACCACGTGGACAAGAGCCTCGAGGAGCTCGGCAAGATTGCCGAACCGCAGATCACCAAGGATGCAATCGCAGGCCGTATCCGTCGACTGCTCCAGCTCGCCGAAAAAACCGAAAAGGCCCGGGCCGCCGAAGGACGGTAAGAGGCAAACCGTCAAGATCGTCCAGCATATGCAACGACTTACGAAACACCGCATTCAGTCATCAGACGAATGCGGTGTTTTGTTCTGGAATGCCTGTAATATGCAAAGTGGCAAAAATTGGCCACTTTGACGTGAAATTCGTCAAGGAAAGGATATTCATGAAGACACTCAAGGACCTTGGAGATCTCAAGGGCAAGCGCGTTCTGGTTCGCGCTGATTTCAATGTTCCGCTGGACGGCACCACCATCACCGATGACGGTCGAATCAAGGCCGCTCTGCCGACCATCAAGACCCTGCGCGAAGAAGGCGCCAAGGTCATCCTCATGGCCCACCTCGGCCGCCCGAAGGGCAAGGTCGTCCCTGAGCTGAGCCTGGCCCCGGTTGCCGCCCGCCTCGGCGAGCTGCTGGGCACCAACGTGCCGCTGGCCAAGGACACCTACGGTGAGGACGCCCAGGCCAAGGTCGCCGCCATGAACGATGGCGACGTTGTGCTGCTCGAGAACGTTCGCTTCAACCCGGAGGAAACCTCCAAGGACGCCGCCGAGCGCGCCGCCTACGCCAAGAAGATCGCCGCCCTCGGCGAGGCCTTCGTTTCCGATGGCTTCGGCGTGGTCCACCGCGCTCAGGGCTCTAACTACGACGTTGCCGCCGATCTGCCGGCCGCCGCAGGTCTGCTGGTCGAGAAGGAGGTCAAGGCCCTGTCCAAGGCCACCGAGAACCCGGAGCGTCCGTTCACCGTGGTGCTCGGCGGTTCTAAGGTCTCCGACAAGCTCGGCGTCATCGAGAACCTGCTCGACAAGGCCAACCGTCTGGTCATTGGCGGCGGCATGGTGTTCACCTTCCTCAAGGCCAAGGGCTACGAGGTCGGCACCTCCCTGCTTGAAGAGGACCAGCTTGAGAAGGTCAAGGGCTACATCGAGACTGCCGAGAAGAACGGCGTTGAGCTCGTGCTGCCGACCGATGTCGTCGTGAACGCCGGCTTCCCGGCCGGTGACACCCCGGTTGCCCCGGAGGTCGTTGCCGCCGACGCCATTCCGTCCGACAAGATGGGTCTGGACATCGGCCCGGATTCCCAGAAGCTCTTCCACGACAAGATCGTCGACTCCAAGACCGTCGTGTGGAACGGCCCGATGGGCGTGTTCGAGGTTCCTGAGTTCGCTGCCGGCACCAAGGCCGTGGCCCAGGGTCTGGTCGACGCCACCGCAGCCGGTGCGTTCACCATCGTCGGTGGCGGTGACTCCGCTTCCGCCGTGCGCAACCTCGGCTTCCCGGAGGACGGCTTCTCCCACATCTCCACCGGTGGTGGCGCTTCCCTCGAGTTCCTCGAGGGCAAGGAGCTCCCGGGTCTGAAGGTGCTCGAGTAAGTTTTATTCTGGCTCCCCTCCTCGAGGGGAGCTGGCTCGCGTAGCGAGACTGAGGGGAGTTACGGCGATGTCGGGCTCCCCTCAGTCAGCTTTGCTGACGGCTCCCCTCGCTGAGGGGAGCCAAGGAACGATAATGAGAGGGGAAATCATGGCGTCCAAGCGTATTCCTTTGGTAGCCGGCAACTGGAAGATGAACTTCGATCATCTGGAAGCCACGTACTTTGTACAGAAGCTGGTATGGCTACTGCGCGACGCTCATTTCGACTTCAAGCGTTGCGAGGTCGCCCTTTTCCCGTCCTTCACCTCGCTGCGCAGCGTGCAGGTGCTTGTCGAAGCCGACAAGCTCCGCCTCACCTATGGTGCCCAGTCGGTATCCGTGACCACGCAAGGCGCCTTTACCGGTGACGTATCCGCCGATATGCTGGCCCACCTTGGCTGCTCGTATGTCATTGTCGGACATTCCGAGCGCCGTAAATACCATCCTGAAGACGATGCCAATATCGTCGATCAGGTGCGTGCCGTACTTGCCGCCGGCATGCAGCCAATACTGTGCGTAGGCGAAAGCTACGAGGAACGCCGTAAGGGCATTGAGCTCGACTTCGCAGTCGGCCAGGTGCGTGATGTCACCCGTGATCTTTCCGATGAGGAAGCTGCCAAACTCATCGTGGCCTACGAACCGGTCTGGGCCATCGGCACCGGCATGGTCGCCACCCCGCAATCCGCTCAGGACGCAGCCAACGCGATTCGCGATGATTTGAAGACCACGTTCGGTCAAAAGGTGTCGGGCAGCGTACGCATTCTGTACGGCGGCTCCGTCACCTCAAAGAACGCGGCAGAACTCATCTCCCAGCCCGATGTGGACGGGTTCCTCATCGGCGGCGCTGCCTTGGATGTCGAGGAATTGTCCAAAATCGCCCGTCTTGCGCTGAAAACAACATCTTCACGGTCGTAATACACCGGTTTTCCGATATGTGCGCTATGCTTATCAACAGTAAATTCAACTCGGAGGTACCCTGTGACCGCTCTTAAGATCACGCTGCAAGTCATCGTCGTGCTGCTCAGCTTCGTGCTGACCCTGCTCATCCTTATGCACAAGGGCAAGGGCGGCGGTCTGTCCGACATGTTCGGTGGCGGTCTGACCCAGAATGCCGGCACCTCTGGCGTCGCCGAAAAGAACCTGAACCGCTGGACCGTTATCATCGCCCTCGTATGGGTGGCTCTGATTATCGGCCTCGACATGATGACCAAGTTCAACCTCGGCTGATTGATTTTGTAGACTTTTTCACGACCCATGACCGACATACCGGTCATGGGTCGTAGTTTTTCCATCGTTCATGGCTTGCAAAGGAGTGCACTATGGTCACTATGAACCGTAACAAAGTCGTCATTGTGGGCACCGGACAGGTCGGTGCGACCGCAGCGTTCAGCATCGTTACACATGGTCTGTGCAATGAGCTCGTGCTCATCGATCATTTTGCCGCCAAAGCTTTGGGGGAGGCCCGTGACCTTGACGATGGTAGCGAGTTCCAAGATCGTCACGTCAAGGTGCGTGCCGGCGACTATGCCGATTGCAGGGACGCGGATATCGTCGTCATCACCGTGGGCCGCAAGCCGCCGGCCAATTCCAACCGTATGGCCGAGCTCGGCTTCACCGTTGGGCTCGTGGGCGAAGTGGTCGACAATGTCATGGCCTCGGGCTTTGACGGCGTAATCGTCATGGTTTCCAACCCGGTCGACGTAATGGCCTGGTACGCATGGAAACGTTCCGGCCTGCCGCGCACCCAGGTGCTTGGCACCGGTACCGCGCTCGATACCTCACGCCTCAAGACCATCATCGGCGAGGAAACCGGCCTTGATCCGCGCAATGTGGGCGGCTTCGTGATGGGCGAGCATGGCGACTCCCAATTCACCGCATGGTCCACCGTCTCGCTCGGCGGCAAGCCGTTCGCTCGCTTCCTGGCTGACAACCAAGACCGCTTCGCCTCCGTATCCACCGCCGAAGTCGAGGAAAAGACCCGTACCCGCGGCGACGAAATCGTGGCGGCCAAGGGCGGCACCAACTTCGGCATTGCTTCCACCGTGGCCGGCATAGTGCAGACCATTCTGTGGGATGAGCGTCGCATCATCCCCGTCTCTACGCTGCTGGACGGCGAATACGGCGAACATGACGTGTTCCTTGGCGTGCCCACCGAACTGCGTGCCAATGGTGCCAATGAAATCGTGGAACTGGAACTAAGCAACGAGGAAATGGCCAAAATGCATCACTCCGCCGAACTCGTCCGAGACCATTGCAAGGGACTGCTGTGACCACAACCATCAAGACGACAACTCGCCCCGAACTGTTGGTCGCCGACCTCGACGGCACTCTATTGCATGACGCCGAGGTCTTTGAGGATCGTTTCATCACCCAGCGCAGCATCGACACCATCGCTCGGGCTCACGACGCCGGCATGAAATTCGCCATCGCCACCGCGCGACCGGTGAGTACCGGACTGCAGTTTGCCGAGAAACTGCCCGTTGATGCTGTGATCTATCTCAACGGTGCCCTCATCGATTTCGACCCGGCCAATTCCGATTTCGATATGCTGACATCCGACTCATCACAGCAGCGCGAGAATCATCTCATTAAAATCGGTTTCTCCTCACAGCGCGCTTGCGAAGTCTGCCTGTTTCTGCTCGACCGTATGCCAAACCTCAAAATCGGCATCGTGATGAACGACGTGCGCTACACCAACTTCGATGTGCGCGTGTATTGGAAGACTCAGGCTTTCCAATACACGAACTTCCATGACGTTCCTGATGGAATCGCAGACAAAATCACCATCTTCCCTGAACCGGAACAATGGAATGAACTGCGTGCGCTGATTCCGCCGGACTTCGACATCTCCATCAGCGAAGGCGTGATGTGGATGCTCATGAATCCTCAGGCCAACAAGGAGCATGCGCTGCGCTTGCTGTGCGATCGTCTCGATGTCCCGCTTGAGCAGACTGCGGCCTTCGGCGACGATCTCATCGACATCAATATGATGAGCGAATCTGGCAGAGGAGTGGCCGTGGCCAACGCGAATCCAAAAGTGCTGTCCATCGCCGACGAGATTTGCCCTCCTAACAACGAGGATGGCGTCGCTCAGTGGATCGAGTCACAGCTTCGATAATTGCTGTGCCGTTCGAACACTGTAAACACGCCAAAAATTGAACACATATTGAACTAGGCGTATGCTTTGAACCGTTGTTCAACAAGACAATTGAACTTCCGGTTGGAGGCATAGGACTATGAGCGTATCGGCGTTTGCGGAACGACTGCGCAATGCGATGAACAGTAGGGAATTGAAGCAGGTAGATCTGGTGCACGCCGCCGAACGCCGCGGTGTCAAGATGGGCAAAAGCCACATCAGCCAATATGTTGCGGGCAAGACCATGCCGCGAGAGGATGTGCTGCTGTTTCTGGCTGACGAACTTGATGTCGATGCGAACTGGCTTCGTGGCCGACCCTCGGAAACAAAATTGAACTCCGACGCACAACCCGCTTCCCATATTGACACACCGAGCGGAGCTCCCACGTCGGCGGAAACGGAAATTCCTGCTGCTCGCCGCCGTACCTTTGGCAAATCACACAAGCTTGATGACGTACTCTACGATGTTCGCGGCCCAGTGGTTGATGAGGCGGCCCGCATGGAACAGGCCGGCACCCACGTACTGAAGCTCAACATTGGCAACCCTGCACCGTTCGGCTTCCGTACGCCGGACGAGGTCGTCTACGACATGGCGCAACAATTGCCTGAAACCGAAGGCTATTCGGCTTCCAAGGGCCTGTTCTCCGCGCGTAAGGCCATCATGCAGTATGCACAGCTCAAGAACATTCCGAACGTCACCATCGAAGACATCTACACCGGCAATGGTGTCAGCGAGCTCATCAACCTGTCTATGTCCGCGCTGCTCGACAGTGGCGATGAAGTGCTTGTGCCATCTCCGGATTACCCGCTGTGGACCGCCTGTGTGAATCTCGCCGGCGGCACCGCCGTGCATTACCTGTGCGACGAGAAGTCCGACTGGTACCCGGATATCGACGATATGCGTAAGAAGATCACCGATCGTACCGTGGCCATCGTGCTCATCAATCCGAACAATCCGACCGGTGCGCTGTATCCAAAGGAAGTGCTGCAGCAGATTGTCGACTTGGCGCGTGAGCACCAGCTCATGATTTTCTCCGACGAAATCTACGATCGTCTGGTTATGGACGGGCTCGAGCATATTTCCATCGCTTCCATGGCTCCGGATCTGTTCTGCGTGACCTTCTCCGGCCTGTCCAAGTCGCATATGATCGCCGGCTACCGCGTGGGCTGGATGATTTTGTCGGGCAACAAGGCCATCGCCAAGGATTACATCGAGGGCATCAATATGCTCACCAACATGCGCATCTGTTCGAACGTGCCCGCGCAGTCCATTGTGCAGACCGCGCTGGGCGGCCATCAGAGCGTGCACGACTATATCGTGCCCGGTGGCCGTATCCATGACCAACGTGATTACATCTATGACGCATTGAACTCCATTCCGGGCATCACCGCGGTCAAGCCGAAGGCCGCGTTCTATATCTTCCCGAAGATTGATATCAAGAAGTTCAACGTACATGACGACGAGCAGTTCGCCCTCGATCTGCTGCATGACAAGCGCATTCTCATCACGCGAGGCGGCGGCTTCAACTGGCACGAGCCGGATCACTTCCGTATCGTCTACCTGCCACGCATCGAAGTGCTCAAGGATGCCACCAACAAGCTCTCCGACTTCCTCAGCTACTACTGGCAGAGCTGATTTTTTCAATGCCGACGAGTCCACTAATGCGCACTCGTCGGCATATCTTTATATGAATATCGATGTCGACGAACTGTACGGCACCGTAACCATCGATGCACCCCGTCTTTCTGCAAATCTACATCCCATTGTCGATGCCATCGACTGAGCGTGGGGGCGTAACGCCGAAACTAATAAAAATATGAGCCCGAGTGGGACCGTCTCCACATGAGGTCTTTATCGCACCAAAATACCTGCAATGACAATGAGGCCGGCCTTGATTCGTATGGTTTGCAGGTATAAAGGGTCGATCTGGAGTACCTGAACAGCGCTATTCGGGCTCAACTCCATAGATTGCAGGTATAAAGGTGCAAGTTAGAGCCGATTGTGCGCCGTAACTTGCACCTTTATACCTGCAACGCCGCTAACAAGTACCGAAATACCTGCAACTGAATCGGGTTATGCCAAGGTGAAGGCGATGATGAACGCAGTGGCGGACAGTACAGCTGTTAACAGCAGGTAGAATATCGCGGCCTTATTCTGAAAACCAGCTGAATTAGCCGAATTATGACTGTTGCTCATGCTGCCTGTGGTAGCCATAACGGTTGCGATGGCCGAGACGAGGGAAAATATTGGCAGCACGTACAGCAAAACGGCTAGTACGATGAGAGGTCCTGAACCGGTGCAAAAAGCAATAAGTCCTGCTTTGTTCGTTGCTGCCAGCGCGGGGCAAAAATCGGTATGGCCGCCAGTGCCGTAACTGTAGGTCAGAAAAGTGATTACTGCCCAAAACAGGCCAAGAGGAACCGATACATGACTTATGGCAGACGCATTGATACTGATAACCCGAAACAGCTTATGCACAGATACAGGTCGTATATCGCGAATCGTCGGCAGTGCTGAACCAACGTTATCTCGTGGAATATCGATAGAGATGAGATGCGCCAGCGCATATGCCGCAAGTCCAAGTCCACAAGCGATGGTCACACCGCCGGTGGAATTGACCTCATCGGACACCGAGTATTCGGTGACGAGCACCGGCATCACGCCAATTTGCCACACGAGCAGCAGCCGCGTCACCAGAGACCAACCACCGCGCTCGGAGACAGACTTATCCGAACCCGTCAGATTAGTCAGATTGGCTATATGCTGCTGCTGGATACTAGTGCTGTTGCGCGAATAGGCGGCAAGTATGGCGTAAACCAACCACGTTACCGCATGTATCGCCCACAACATTACAATTTTGGTATTCGCGCTCAGCACCAATATGAACGCAACAGCCACTGCCGCAAGAAAAACACAGATGCCCGTGCGAAGACGATGACGAGCAAAGCCCTGTACTCCTGCAACAGTCAGACAAATGATTGCAACGACGCTCAGCGCAGTCACCGCCAGAAACCACAATGGCGAGGTGACGCAGACTCCGTAATCACCAGTTGCCTGGCCAGACAGATAATAAGTCATTCTGCCAATCGTCGGACAGTTCGGATGCAGCATCATGCCGCCCCAGCTTCGCTCATATAGTGGCGCGAACGATACGCCAGCACCGCTGAGCGCCGCAATAATCGCCATCACCATGGCCGGAATCAATCCAAGCTCGCGATTCCGGTCGGTTTCCGTTATCTGCCTATCACTGGTGTTCATGACGCACCCCGCCTTATGCCGTTATCGATGATGTCAGTATGACTATAGTAGATGAGCGAAGGCCAGCAGTATACAGGAATTCTGTATGCCGCTTTATAGGCGTGATGCTGTGACAGCTAACATGACAACCGCTATCACTGGCCGACCGTCAAACTCCGTGCACACCTGGCAACTACCGCCGGGGAGCATCGGCGATGCCGATGGCGAGACCAATGATGGCCGGCATAACCCAGCCGAGTTGGTATTGCTGCAGGGGGAGCATGGCCAGTGCCGCGTCCAGCCAACCGATGGAACCGCCGAAGACGGCGGCCAGACTGGAGATGCAAGTGGCGAAGGAGGCGATGCCCACCAGCAGTACAGTCCAGAAGTAGACACGCGGGAATCGCGCGCCAAGCTTCTTATGGGTAAGCGCCAGCAACACCAGCACAATGGCAATCGGATACAACGCGGACAACACCGGCACGGAGACTTTGATGATCGCGCTCAGCCCGGCGTTGGACACGATGAAGCTGAACACGGTGAAGATGATCTGCCAAGTGCGGTAGCTCAGCGTTCGTCCGGCGACGGTCTGGAATCGAGTATGGAAGTAGGTGGCGCAGGTGCAGATCAATCCGGTGCATACGTTGAGGCATGCGATGACGAACACGACGCCAAGGAACGCGGTGCCGAACGTGCCGAACAGGGAAGAGGTGAGGTTGGTGAGTACGGTGGCACCTGTGTCCTTGGCCGGTTCGATAGAAGCGATGGTGCCAGACACCACGCCCACATAACTCAGGGCGCCGTAGATCACGATAAGCAGCACGCCGGTGCCGAGCCCGGCGTAGGCGGTCTCCTTCTGCACTTGCGATTCATCATCGACTTGCTGGGCGCGGATATTCGCGGAAATCACGATGCCGAAATAAAGCGCGGCAAGCAGATCCATGGTCTGGTAGCCGTCGAGGAAGCCGCGTGCGATTTGGTTTGTGGAGTAATCGCCCATCGGTTTGGCCGGGGTGCCGATGCCGTGGACCAGGCATGCGATGAACAGAACCGCGATAAGCACCAGCAGTAAGGGTCCCATGAATCGGCCGAGCACTTTGGAGAGTTTCTCAGGATGTTGGGCGAACAAGAAGGCAAGCGAGAAGAACACGAGCGAGTAGATAAGCTGGGCTAGCCAGTCATAGGAAGTCGGCACGAAAGGTGCCACCATCATTTCGAATGAGGTGGTGGCCGTACGCGGAATCGCAAAACAGGGGCCGATGGTGAGCATGATCGCCACGCCGAGGAACAGGGCAAATTTGGGGGAGACCCGGCCGGCGAGCTTGTCGAAGCCTCCGGCGAAAGTAACCGCCAGTACGCCGAGAATCGGCAGACCGACCGCGGAGACGATGAAGCCAATGGCCGCCGGCATGGTTGCGGAACCAGCTTGCGCGCCGACGAATGGTGGGAAGATTAGATTGCCCGCGCCGAAGAACATCGAAAAGAACGTGAAGGTCATGACCAACCGTTGGCGTGCGACAAGTTTGTTCAAGGTTCTCCTCTTTCTCTGTGTGTCAGCTACCCACTCTAGCAAGTTCGCCTCTAGTGTGGTCCCTTCGCACCATCCATATGCCGTCATCCACTCCCTAGCATACGTTTTTCTAGATTATTTTCTCCATCATCTGGAAAAACGTACACTGACCGACAGTAAGCGTACATTTTTCCAGAGAAGGCCTGAAATAGTCTGGAAAACCGTACGCTCAGGGTGAGTAAGATCCGAATATGTCGTAACAAAAGAAGGACGAAGCCCTATCCAATACGCAAAAAGCCCCGACCGGTTGGGGTCGGGGCTTCTGTGAGCTAATCAGTTAATGCGCTAGGCGCATCGACTAATAATCTCAGGCGTTCACGCGGTCGATGCCGGACTGGACGTCAGCCAGCACGGAATCCCAGGACTTGATGAAGGCGGCGACACCGTCGGCCTCCAGCTTATCGGTGACGTCCTTGAGGTTGATGCCCAGCTCAGCCAGCTTGTTGATGACGGCGTGGGACTCCTCGTAGGTGCCCTCGATGGACGGAGCGCCGTTGCCGTGGTCGGCCAGAGCGTTCAGGGTCTTCTCCGGCATGGTGTTGACGATGTGCTTAGCAACGAGCTCGTCAACGTACTTGCAGTCGGAGTAGGCAGCGTTCTTGGTGCCGGTGGAAGCCCACAGCGGGCGCTGAACCTTGGCGCCCTTGGCAGCCAGGTCGGCCCAACGCGGATCCTCAGCGAACTTCTTCTCGAAGAGCTCGTAAGCCAGGCGAGCGTTGGCCACAGCAGCCTTGCCCTCCAGAGCCTTGGCTTCGTCGGAGCCGTTGGCTTCCAACAGCTTGTCAACAGCGGTGTCCACGCGGGACACGAAGAAGGAAGCGACGGAGCCAATGTGCTTCAGGTCGTGGCCGTTGGCGTCAGCCTGGGCGATGCCCTCGATGAAGGCGTCGATGACCTGCTCGTAACGCTCGAGCGAGAAGATCAGGGTGACGTTGACGGAGATGCCCTTGGCCAGGGTGGCGGTGATGGCCGGCAGACCTTCGAGGGTTGCCGGAATCTTGATCATGGCGTTCGGGCGGTTGACCTTCTCCCAGAGTTCCACAGCCTGCTTGGCGGTGTTCTCGGTGTCATGGGCCAGACGCGGGTCGACCTCGATGGAGACGCGGCCGTCGACGAAGTCGGTAGCCTCAGCGATCTCGCGGAAGATGTCGGTGGCGTTGCGCACGTCGGTGGTGGTGAGCTCGCGGACAGCGGTCTCAACGTCAACCTTGCCGAGCTCCTTGAGCTGAGCGTCGTACGGACCGACCTGGCTCAGGGCCTTCTGGAAGATGGACGGGTTGGTGGTAACACCGACCACGTTCTTGTTGGCGATGAGGTCCTGCAGGGAGCCGGACTCGATGCGGGAGCGGGACAGGTCGTCCAGCCAGATGGAAACGCCGTTGTCGGACGTACGCTGAGTTGCTTCAGTCATTTATTTCTCCTTATATTCCGTTATGGAACAAATCTTGTTAAGCCCTCCCTCTTAGTGAGGGAGGGCAATGAAATCACTTGGCGGCTTCGACTTCGGCGATGGAGGCCTTGGCGGCTTCCACCACGTGCTCGGCGGTGATGCCGAGGTCGATGAGGTTCTGAGCACCGTCGCCCTGCAGACCGAACTGCTCGATGGAGACAGGCTTGCCGTAGGAACCGAGGTACTTGTACCACGGCATGGCAACGCCGGCCTCGACGGAGACGCGAGCCTTGACACCGGCAGGAAGCACGGCCTCCTTGTACTCGGCGTCCTGCTCCTCGAACCATTCGAGGGACGGCACGGAGACCACGCGGGCCTTGACGCCTTCCTCAGCGAGGGTCTTGGCGGCCTTGACGGCCAGCTGGACTTCGGAACCGGTGGCCATCAGGATGACATCCGGAGTGCCTTCGGTGTCGACCAGGACGTAAGCGCCCTTGCGGACACCGTCCTTGGCCTTGGCAGCGGTCTCGGCGAGAACCGGGACGCCCTGACGGGACAGCACCATGGCAGCCGGCAGCGTGTTCTTCTTCTCGAAGAAGTAGCGGTAGGCTTCGGCGGTCTCGAAGGCATCGGCCGGGCGAACGACCTCAAGCTGCGGGATAGCGCGGAAGGAAGCAAGGTGCTCAACCGGCTGGTGGGTCGGGCCATCCTCGCCGACGGCGACGGAGTCGTGCGTCCACACGTACAGGTTCGGGATCTCCATGAGGGCGGCCAGACGAACGGCGGAACGCTCGTAGTCGGAGAACATGAAGAAGGTGCCGCCGAACGGACGGGTGTGGGAGCCCAGCAGGATGCCGTTGGTGATGCAACCCATGGTGAACTCGCGCACGCCGAAGTGCAGCTGACGACCGAACTCGTTGCAGACCGGCCACTGCTTGGTGGCGCACTCAGCCGGAGCGAAGGTGGCAGCGCCCTTGAGGTCGGTCTTGTTGGAGCCACCGAGGTCGGCGGAGCCACCCCAGAGTTCCGGCATGACAGCGGCGATGGCATTGAGCACGGAGCCGGAGGCGCCACGGGTGGCGACACCCTTTCCGACCTCGAAGGTGGCCTCAAGGTCATCGATGGCCTTGTCGAAGCCTTCCGGCAGCTCGCCGGCCTTGATGCGGTCGTACAGGGCAGCCTTGTCCGGGTTGGCCTTGCGCCATGCGTCGAACTTCTCGTCCCATTCCTTGTGGGCCTCGAGACCGCGCTCAGCAACCTTGCGGGCGTGAGCCAGAGCCTCTTCGTCAACATGGAAGTTCTCTGCCGGATCGTAGCCGAGGACTTCCTTGAGGCCGGCAACGGCCTCGGCGCCCAGCTTGGAGCCGTGAGAGGACGGATCGTTGGTCTTGCCCGGGGTCGGCCAAGCAATCAGGGTGTCGACCTTGATGAGCTTCGGCTGATCCGGAGCAGCGGCCTCGGCCTTGGCGATAACGTCGGCCAGACCCTCGACGTCCTCCTTGTAGGAGCCGTCGGGCTGGATGAAGCTGAACTCGTCGGTGTACCAGCCGTAGGCCTGGAAACGCTTGAGCACATCCTCGGCCAGCACCAGGTTGGTGTCGCCTTCGATCTGGATGCGGTTGGCGTCGAAGATCACGGTGACGTTGCCGAGCTTCTGGTTGGCGGCAAGGGCAGCGGCTTCGCCGGAGATGCCCTCTTCGATATCGCCTTCACCGCAGATAGCCCAGATCTTGTGGTAGAACGGGGAGTCTTCCTTCGGGGTTTCCGGATCGAGCAGACCACGCTGGAAACGCTCGCCGTAGGCAAAGCCGATGGCGGAGGCGAAGCCCTGGCCCAGCGGGCCGGTGGTCATTTCGATACCGGGGGTCAGGCCGTACTCGGGGTGACCCGGGGTACGGGTGTCAGCGCCACCGCGGAAGTGCTTGAGGTCGTCCAGGGTCAGGCCATAACCGGAGAAGTACAGCTGGACGTACTGGGTGAGGGAGGCGTGGCCACCGGAAAGGATGAAGCGATCACGGCCCTCCCAGTTGGGATCGTTCGGATCGTGCTTGATGAAATGCTGGTACAGCGTGTAGGCGATGGGCGCCAGGGAAACGGGGGAACCGGGGTGGCCGGAACCGGCGTTCTCCACCGCGTCAGCCGAAAGGGCCTTCGCCATCTTGATGGCGCGCTCGTCGAGCTCGGTCTCCTTGAATTCGGTCATGGATTACTTTCCTTCCAATTGGTCGGGCCGCGTATCCGGCTTGTGCCGGGCGCTTGACGCCCTCACATTGCGCTTACCATGCTAGCGATGGTTTGCGACGTTATGGTGCAATTTTGGCGTGTTTTGGTAGTTTGTGTTCTGTTAGCGTTCACAATTCACATCACTTCGCCGCAAACGAACGCATTAGCACTCGAAACCAATGAGTGCTAATACAATGAGAGCAGATTGCATACTGCAGATGTACATATAAGGAGGCGCGCATGACGCAATCACGTCGCATGCTGGTACTGCGCGCTGTGGTGGAAGATTACATTCGTTCGCAAGAGCCCGTAGGCTCCGCGGCATTGTCCAAGGAACGCGATTTAGGCGTCAGCTCTGCCACCATTCGCAATGATATGGCCGCATTGGAAGATGAAGGCTACCTGATTCAGCCGCATACGTCCGCCGGTCGCGTACCCACTGAAAAGGGATACCGTTATTTTGTAGATCGACTGGCTACGGTTGTGCCGCTCAGCGAAGCTCAACGCCGCGGTATCAATAGTTTCCTATCCGGCTCGGTCAGCCTCAAGGACGCACTGCAACGTTCCGCACGACTGCTCTCGGAAATCACCGGTCAAGTTGCCATAGTCGCATCGCCTTCATTATCCAAGGCGACGTTACGCCACGTGGAGCTGGTACCAGTGGCCATGAGCACTCTACTTGCCGTGGTAATCACCGATACCGGTCGCGTGGCACAGCACGGACTGACCGTCTCGGCCATGCCCACGGCCGACGACATCAACCGCCTGTCCAGTGCAGTCAATGAACAATGCAACGGTCAGTCCTTATCATCCGCATCCGAAACCGTGCGCGCCCTTGGTGGCGGCACCGGATTCGAGACAGTGCGGGAGGCGGCCGACGCCCTGGCCGACGCCTTCGCATCGATGGCATTGGACGAGCGCGCCAACGAATTGTATATGTCCGGCACATCGCATCTGGCGCATTCCCGTTCTCTGACCGATCTGGCACCGCTCTTCGACGCGCTGGAAGAGCAAGTGGTGCTCATGAAACTGATGAGCAACCTCAGCGAAGAGCCAAGCGCCACTGGCGTAGGCGTATCCATTGGCTCCGAAAGCCACACGCCTGAACTCTTGCATGCCTCGGTGGTCAGTAGCGGTTACGGACGCAGTACTTCGCCCGTAGCGAACGATTCGGAACGCAACGAGACATCGCCCGATCAGGACAGCGCCAACGAACCCATTGCTTTTGTGGGATCCATCGGCCCAACCCATATGGATTATGCGGCTACCATGGCCGCGGTCAGGGCAGTGGCAAGGTATCTCACTTTTTTTGTCTCGGAAAGCGGCTCCGGCGACTGACCGCAGGCTATGGCACAATAACCCGCAGACCAACGAATACAAAGGAACAGACAAGTGGCAGATTATTACGAGACGCTGGGCATCGACCGCAACGCGAGCGACGACGAGATCAAGAAGGCGTACCGCAAGCTCAGCCGTAAGTATCACCCTGATATCGCGGGACCGGAGTTCGAGGACAAGTTCAAGGAAGTGAACAACGCCTACGATGTGCTGTCCAATCCGGATAAGCGCCGTATGTATGATTCCGGCGTTGACCCCAACGATCCGAACGCCGGTGCTGGCGGCTTCTCCGGCGCGGGATTCGGCGATATGGGAGACGTATTCTCCACGTTCTTTGGTTCCGCATTCGGTGGCGGCTCACAGGGCCCGGTGCCGCGCACACAGCCTGGACGCGATGCGCTGGCTTCCGCTTCCATCGACTTGAAAACCGCCGTATTCGGCGGCACGGCGCACGTCAAGATCAATACGTTCTCCCTGTGTCAGGAGTGCGGTGGCTCCGGCGCACAAGGCGGCGCCCAGCCGGTCACTTGCCCGGACTGCCATGGACAGGGCTTCATGCAAAAGGTCGTGCGCACTATGCTCGGCCAGATGATGACCTCCGCTCCCTGTGAGCGCTGCGAGGGTCACGGCACCATCATCCAGAATCCATGCCCGAGCTGCATGGGTCACGGCCGCGTTCGCACCACGCGTAATGTGGGTGTCACTGTGCCGGCCGGTATCAACGACAATGCTCGACTGCGCTTGGCCAACCAGGGTGAAGTCGGTGAGGGCGGCGGCGCTGCCGGCGATTTGTACATTGATATTCGCATCAAGGCAGATAAGCAGTTCACCCGCGACGGCGATGACCTGCATTGCTGGATTCAGGTTCCGATGAGCTGGGCCGTGCTCGGACACGATCTGTCCATTGATACGTTTGACGGCGAGCAGACCGTATCCATTCCGGCGGGCTGCCAGCCTGAGGATACGGTGACATTGAAGGGTCTGGGCGTTACCAATATTCGCAATAAGGATGAGCGCGGCAATCTGGTTGCCCATGTGAACGTACTGATTCCCACCAAGCTCAGCGAGTCCGAGCGGGGACTGATTGAACAGTTCGCCGCCTCGCATGATTCCGATGCCACGCACGTCTCCCAGGCTTCCCGTCCGCAAACCGGTCAGAAGAAGGGATTCTTTAGCAAGTTAAAGGATGCCTTGAGCTGAGAACGGGTTGGAAAATGGCCGCTTTGCCTTGCGGGAGTAAGGCTGAGCGGCTTTTTCCGTTTTAACCGGTTTTAACGGTTTTTAACCTGTTTTTACGAAAAATGTGGGCAAAATGTGGGCAAAAATTGAGCCCCTGAAACCCGCTCCCTAACCCGAAAGTCCCATCGGACTCTCGGAGTCTGAGGAGGCCAGGCGGCTCTTTATCATGGCAGTTGATGCGATTATGGCGATTTACATACTTGCCGGATACACTGTGGTTATGGATCAGGAAACCCGTATGGAAAAGAAACTGGACAAGCACGAAAAACAGTTGCTGAATGACTATAGGAGAATTGTTCCCGACGCGCAATGGAATCGGCCATCGCATATGTCCGCTCGTAGTCTGTGGGAAGCCTGCTCATGGAATCATGATGCAGGGCCGACCACCGCGTCCAACAAGATCGGTGCGTGACTCATGCCATCGTGGGGAGAGACCTTGGACGAGGTGAACAGCCGGGAACAGAACGGCGAGGAGTCCGTGCTGGATCACATGATTCGGGAACGCATCGCCGCGTTCTCCGCAAAACGTGGCAGAAACGTGATCTGCTATTATTCCAGCTGGCTTCAGAAGCCGAACCGTGATGACACCGGTATCAACGATCTGGACATGAACGGTTTCATGAACGCCGTCAAGGACATGGACCGGTCAAAGGGACTTGATCTGGTTCTTCACACGCCGGGTGGTGCGGTGGCGGCCACCGAATCCGTCATATCCTATCTGCATGGTTGCTTTGGTCGAGACATGGTTGCCTTTGTCCCACAGCTTGCTATGTCGGGCGGAACCATGATGGCTTGCGCCTGCCGGGAAATATACATGGGACGTCAGTCATCGATTGGCCCGACCGACCCCCAGTTCGGCGGCACCCCGGCAAGCGGAATCGTGGAGGAGTTTCAAAAGGCCGTGGAATCGGTAAGAAAAGACCCGGGCATGGCCGCCCTCTGGGGCACTATCATCGGGAAATATCCTCCCGCCTACATCGGCGAGAGCGAGAAAGCCTTGAGGGTATCGGCTGAGATTCTCTCGAAGAGTCTAAAGGAAAACATGTTTGCGGAGAATCCGGAAAAGGTAGATGAGGTCGTTAGCCGTCTTACCTCCCATGCGGATTCGGGCATGCATGACAGGCATTTTTCCATCGACACCGCCAGAAGCATGGGACTTATAGTCAAGACGCTTGAGGATGATGACGTCATACAGGATATGGTTCTTTCCATCCATCATGTGTTCATGATTCTTTTTCACCAATCGAATGCCGTGAAGATCATCTCCAGCGGAGATCATGCTTGGGTCATAAACGCATCCAATTGATCGCGCGGATACGCGAAAACCGCCCCTCCGTCCAGCGTTGCTGCTGGGGGAGGGGCGGTAAAAATCTGCCGTCTTATTTGGTGTCGAGTCGCATGGGGGAGTAGGTGACTCCGAATGCGGCGGCGATGATGCCTGCGGCGCTGCTGATGAACGCTCCGACCTGCGGGTCGCCGAACGCGCTGACGCCGAGTCCTACGATACCGACGATGAGTTTCACGCCTGAGAATTAATCAGTTTTGGCGTAGTGGATTGTATGCGACTCCGAAGCCGCCTGCGATGATGCCTGCGGCGGTGCTGACGAATCCGCCGATGTCGGCATGGCCGAAGCTCATGAGGCCCAAGCCGATCACGGATGCGATCAAAGCGACCACGTAGATGATGGTGCGCACGGCATCCGGGAACACCGGCGTGTAGCCATCGGCGTGCTTGACCTTGTCCACGTCCGCGCTCCAAGCGTCGAGCACCTTTTCGAGATCAGTGTCGGACAGGGTGGTGACATTCGGCGTGGTGTCGGTCGTGGTGTCCGGCGTTGCGTCGATCACAGTGTTGGCGGTGATGCCGTTGGCCGCCGCGTCGGAATCGGAGACGCCGACTCCCGTAAGACCGGCGGTGTTGGCGGTGGTGGTGTTCTGTCCTGTCATAATTCCTCCTTGATTACTACTTGAGGGCCTGTTCGAGCCGGGTGCCCCACGGCGCGGTCTTGCTGCCCAGCGCGAAGCACGGCAGGGTGCGTCCGCATTGATTGGCGACCATTTGCAGGGCCTTGACCTGATCCGGGTGGGTCAGCGTGTGGAGCTTCTGCCCGTCGAAATAGACGAGCCTGTTTTCGCCGTTGGGCTGGATGATGCACTGCATCGTATCCTCCTCATCATTGTTGGTTGTGTCGGCGGTTCCGCCGAGTATCTGGTTAGCGCGTGCGAGCAGCCTATCGACCGGCAGCCCGTTGACGCACCTGTCCGGGCATCCGAAATGGTCGGTGCCGGGCACCTCGCGGTGCAGCCATACATTGCCGGCGCGATTGCCGGAAGCGTCATGGACGAGCTGTTTCCACCCGTGGCGTCTGGCGATGTCCGCCAGCAGCTTGGCCGAAGCCTCGACTTCGGCGTCCGTGACCGGGATGCCCGCCATGCCGCCCTCGTGCTCGATGGTGATGCCCGAGCAGTCCGACTGCCAGTTGGCGTCGGCCCAGCTGCCGTTGGCCTCGTCCACCCACTGCCAGACCTCGCCGTCCGAACCGACGCCGTAATGGCTGGCTGCCCGGAAATCGGCTCGCCGGAAGCAGCTGTCGGTGCCCGCCAACCTGCCGACCATGATGTGCAGGGTGATGTGATTGACGCTCAAACCCCTCCGCCCCTGATAATGATTGGGTGAGCCGCGCCATCTGGCGAAACTAGCGCCTGTCATGCTCTCTGTCCTTCCCGCCACAATCTGTGGCAATTGAAAAGGCCACCTCCGAAGAGATGGCCTCATGTTGAAAATGTCACCCCAAGGTCTCGGGTGCCACGTCCGCGCGCAATTCGTCCGGCAGATGCGGCTTCGGATGACGTTCGAGGAAGCCCGGCTCGACGATCTCGCAGAATTGCTGGAGCCAGTGGAACAAGGATCTCGTGTAGGCGGCCAGGGCGAAATATTTCTCCTGCTGCTTTTCCAGGTGCCTGATCTGGCTCTCCTGCGAGTCCATCTGCTCGCGCAATGGCTTGATCACACTGTCGGTGAGGATGTCGCATGCCTGGGCGGCGATCTGCGCCGTATCCTTGCGACGGGACGAGATCTCGCCGATGATGGCGCCCACTCCCCCGCCACCGAGAAGGGCCACGATGACGGCCGTCCAAAACTCCGTGCTGGAGAAAAGGTCTGGTGGGAACATCACTCCTCGGCTCCGTCACTGCGCCATGTCTTGATCTCGGTGACGGTGGCGAGCCGGCTGGCGGTGATGGTCTCCGCGTCCTTGGCGTCCATATCCGCGATGACCGTTTCCGTGGCCTGACGGTCCGTGAAGGTGGCGGTCACGCCACGCGAATAATCGCACCATGTCTCCCCGCTGTCGTCCTTGTGGTCGAACGTCAATCCAAGGCGCAGCAGCTGGTAGACGAGCCCACTCTTTGGCGGCCTCAAGTCGAGGATGCCATCATTGACGGCCACGGTATCATTATTGTCTGCATTATTGGAAGCCATTGCTTCCTCCTTCCTGTTTTTAGGCCCACACGACGTGCCAGCAGAAGGCGTATGGCTGCGCTCCGCTGACCCACGTGTTGTTGTTGGTTTTCAGCCTGACCTGGAACCCATTCGCGCCTTTGGCCCAGATGACGGGCGTGAAAGCGAGCAGGGTCGGATCCTGGCCGATGTTGATCGGCGTGACCGTGACGGACAGGATCCCGTTGTTGGCATTGCCGTCAGGCGGCGACAGGTTGTCGACGCTGATGATGCCGTTCGCGTCGGTCGCTTTGTTGCACAGTCCGGACTGCGACGGTTGGATGGCCTTGCTTCGCGTGAACACGTTACAGCCTGGTTTCGGTTCGAGCCTGATGCTGCCGGTCGGCGATTTGAGGAACATTCCGTCACTGTTGTAGGAAAGGTAGCCGTATGTGCCATCCGGGGCCTTGATGAGCAGTTCCCCGGTGTTGTTCGCGTTGCGCAGTCTGACCAATCCGTTGAGCAGGTCGAGGATGCTGTCCCGAAAAGTCGCGACGGTTCTGCCGGAATAATCGAGCACGTCGAAACTGCCCTGTGAGCTCACAAGCGCCGAATAGCCTTGGAAGCCGCCGTTGACGATGTGGCCGACCCTCACGCCGGCCGAGGTCATCCTGATGCATGACTCCAGAGACCCGACGCGCGACTGCGCGTCGGAAGCGTGGGAGTTGGCCGTGTTCGCCGTGTCCTGAGCGGCCCTCGTCTCCGTCTTCGTCGCGAACCTCACATCCAGACTGTTGTTGTTCTGGGTGATCTTCGACGAGATCTCCTGCGTGACGCCGGTTTTCGTGGCATACGTGCTGGATACCGTGCTGGTAATGGAGTCCTTCGCGGCGGTGATGTCAGCGCTGGTGGCCAGCGCGCTGCCGTGCCGGCCGTTCTTGTATTCCTCGACCACGCCGAGGCTCACGCTCCGGCTGGTCTGGTCGACGTAGCTCATGTTCGACAGGGTCTCGTAGCCGACCGAGACCTGCAGGGTGTGCGTGGAGTCCTCGACGGGCGCGTCCTTCTGGACCGTGGTCTGGTGGCTCCACGAGCCGTCGTAGGACACGTCGTAGTGGCCGCCGCCGTAGCCCCATGGCTGGTAGATCCAGATGTCCACCGGCGTGGTATCGGGGTCCTGTCCGCTGGGATGGTAGGCGAACGCCTTCACCTGCACGTTGGCGGCGTTGCGCTGGCGGATGAGGTTCACGCCGTAGTCGTTCCTGTGGTTGTTCGACGAGCCGACCCATCCCTTCTTGAGCATGATCGTGAACTCGCTGTTCTGGTCCTCGCCTCCGTTGGTGCCTCTGCCGGTGTACACGTGGATGGCCGCGACCGACCCCTGTCCGAGGGGCTGCCAGAAGCCGATCTTGTACCATGCGGCCGCACCGGTCATGTTCAGCCTGTAACGGCGCACCGTGCTGGCGGCCAGGTCCGTCACCTCGCTTTTCGGCGAGTACGTCTGGCTCACCGTGCTTCTGAATCCGTCGAGGCTGGATTCGAGCCGGCTGACCCGCGCCCCGGTCGCATAGGTCTGCTGCACGGTCTGCTTGAACCCGGTCACGTCCGCGCTGAGCGTGTTCAACGATTGGACGGTCTGGTCGCCCTTCCTGGCGACCTCGCTGATGCGCGTGCTCAAGCCGCTGGCGGTCTGCTCCACGCTCGACGCCTTGCTCATGGCGGCGTCGGCCTTCCTCGCGTTTTCGGCGACGCTGGCCTTGATCGAGTCCGCCGTCTGGGTCAGGGATGTTTTCGACGCGTAGGTCTCGTCCTCCCAAGTGACCTCGCGGATGCTCAGGCGGCGCATCTGCACCGTCTTCGCGCCGGGCGAGCCCGCGTAGCTGGAGAAATACGCCTGCCCGGTGCCCACGTCCGGGGTGGCGATGCCCTGGTAGAGCCTCCACGCCGACGTCAGGCCCTTGACGGAGATGTCATTCCAGCTGTCACGCAGGCCGAACACGAATCTGTCGCGGTCGGCCCATGTACCGGACGTGACGCGCGCCTCCAGGCTCAGCAGGTACCGGTGGCCGGCCAGGACGGGTTTCGCCAGCCGCATAAATGGCGAGAAGTCAACGTGGTTCTCGCCGCCGGGGAACGTCCTCTCGTAGCAGCCGTCGCGCAACGGCACGTCGCCGCTGGTCCACGAGGGCAGGCCCGGGTCCGGCAGGCCGTTGAGGACGAGTTCGTCCGACATGCTCCACGGCTGGTAGGAGGTCTGCACCGAAGTTTTGAAGCCGTTCAGGGACTGCTCCACCGTGGTCGCCTTGGACAGGGCGCTGTCGGCGGTGTTCGCGGTCTGCGTGATCCGCTGGCTGTTCGAATCGGCCGTGCTTTTGGCCGTGTTCGCGGTGGCGGTGGCCGTGTCGGCCTTGCGCGCGGTCTCCGTGATTTGGGTGCTGAGCCCCTTGGCGGTCTGCTCGACCGTGGTGGCTTTGCTCATGGCGGCGTCGGCCTTCCTCGCGTTTTCGGCGACGCTGGCCTTGATCGAGTCCGCGGTCTGGGACAGCGAGCTGTTCGTGGCGTAGTCGCCGGCTGGCTGCAATCCGGTCACGTCCGTGCAGGTGACGTTGGCCACAAGCCATTGCGTCGAAGCGTTATTCGGCGGCCAGTTGTCGATTTGGAAGTACACGCATCCTCTGGATTTTCCGTACGGACAGGTGAAACGCCATGTGGCGGTCATCCATCCGTCGTCCAATGGTGTCGTCGATTCCGCGCCGACAAGCCCATCATATGGGTGTCCGCTGGTCTGCTGCGTGTACCAGAGGCCCGCCCGCAACGACTTACCGCCTTTGATCGGCTTGCAGTAAGCGGTGATGACATACGTGTGCCCCGGCACCACAGGGAAACCGGTGGCGGCGTTGAAGTGGTCGCGGCCTGCGAGCAGGTTCGTCCGGCTGCCGTTCGGCGCGGTGACGTTATCCACCAGCCGCGTGATCTGCGGCTTGTCAGGGTCGAAAAGCTGATTGCACCAGAGATTCGACCCCGAGGACTGTTTGCCCATGTCCGACTTCGTCGCATACGTCTGGCCCACCTCGCTTTTGAATCCGCTGAGATTCTGCTCCAAGCTCGATGTGCGGGACAGCGCATCATTGGCGGTGGTACTGACCTGCGAGATCGTGGCCTTATTGCTGTCGGCGGTGCTTTTGACCTGATTCACCGTCTGCACGGTGGCATCCAAGGTCTTCGCCGTCTCGCCGACCTTCGCGCTCAAGCCATTCGCCGTCTGCTCAAGCGTCGTGACCTTGCTCATCGCGGCGTCGCCCTTTTTCGCGGCCTCGGTGATCTTCGAGGTCAGGCCCGAACTCGTGGCCGTCAGCTCCGTTTTCGTCGAATACTTCGCATCCGCCGCCTTGGCGGTCTGGTAGTCCTTCGACAGGGTGGCCGTGATGCCGTTGGCGGTCTGCTCCACGCTCGTGGCCTTGCTCAGCGCGTCCGACGCGGTCTTCGAATTCTGCGTCACCTGCGTTTTCAGCCCGTTGGCGGTGGCCTCCACGCTCGTGGCCTTGGAGAGCGCGTCCGTGGCGGTCTTCGAGTTCTGCGTGACGGTGGCCCGCATGCCCGTGACCGTCTGCTTGAGCTCGGTCACGCTCTCGACGGTCTGCCCGTTCTGCGTGACCGCGCCCTCGACCTTCGTGGAGAGTTCCTTGAGCCGGGTGGAGTGTCCGTTGACCGTGGCGGTCACGTCCGTGATGCTTCCGGCGAGCTTGTCGGCCTTCTCGGAGGCGTTCTGCGCCTTCGATTCCGCGGCGTCGACGGAGTCACGCACCGCCCGCACCATGGTTTCCGTGTCCTTGCGCACCTGCTCGGCCTTCGCGCCAGACGCCGCCGCGTCGGCCTTGGCCTCGGCCACGCCGGCCTCGGCCGCCTGGCGCGTCTGCTCGGCCTTCGCGGCGGCATCCTGCGCCTGCTTGCGCACATCATCGACACCCGCCTGCGCATCCTGCCGGATCTGCTCGCCCTGCTTGATAGCCTCATCCGCCTTCTTGGACGCTGATTCAGCCTCCGCCTCGATGCGGCTCGTGTCGATCAACGGCAGTTGGTTGCCGTTCGCGTCGACGCGGTTCGCGCCGTCCTGCGCTTGGTCGCCGAGCAGTATTCCAGTGCCGTCGCCCATCGGCCAGTAGCTGCTGCCAGCGTTGGAGGTCATGCGCATTCGGGCGAGCCTCAACGCTTCCAGTCCGATGCCGAGCGCGGGGTCCCCGGACGGGACGATTTCGGTATGCACTGCCATGTGCGGCTCCTTATCTGATGGGGTCGGTCATCACGTCGAAGGTGAGCTTGACTTGTGCGGTTTCGTCTCCGCTCATTTGCATGAGACGGGTCTGGTAGATGCCGTCGTTCATGCCGGGGAAGCCGTCGAGCGCGATCTCCATGCGTTCGCCGGGCCAGAACGAGCCCAAAGGGTTGACGGGCAGTCCGGTCGAATCATGGTCGTTCACGTTGACTTCGCCCTTGATCTGCATGAGTGGCAGCCGGTTCGCGTTCAGGTTCCCGCGTGCTGAGGCGGCCAGCTGCTCGGCCTTGTCCGTGTCCGTGTTGGAGAGGGTCATCTCCCTCAACGGCCATGGGTCGGATTGCAGGCACAGGCTCAGATCCTCGGCCAGATAGCCCAGTTGAGCCTTGTCGCTGCCGGCACCTGCGGCATAGACGCGCATCACGGGACCGATGTGGTCGATGGTCACGTTCTCCAGATCGCCGCCGTATCGACGGCAGTAGAGCCGATGCACGGTGGACTGGCCCAGATGCACGTCGCCGTCGGACGCGGCCTGGAAAGAGAATCGCACGGTGTTGCCCGCGAGATACGGCCGGAACTGCATGTCGATGCCGTTCTCGGTGTTCGCGATGGATTCGAGTATCTGGCGGCACGACTGGTTGCCCGCGTCGAAGCCCTTGAAATCCATGGAATGGTTTCCCGATTCGCCGCGGTTGTTCCAGTCGATGGGCAGTCGGCCTCCCGGCTTCATGTCGGTGCACATGTAGCCGACCTGCGCGGCGATGCCCCGCCACGAGCCGTGCAGAGTGAACTCGTCGCTGGTCGTGCTGTTCGCCGCCCTGCCGTACGTGTTCTCTCGTACAAGGATGCGCGAGTCCAGCAGCTCCATCACGCTGTTGAGCGTGAAGCTGGTGTCCTGCCACGAGTCGGTGCGGGGGCTGATGGAGCCCATGAGGATGGGCGTGCCGAGGTCCTGCGGGTCGAGGCTGGTTTTCCAGAACAGGACGATGGAACGCTTGTCCTGCGCGAGCATGGCCACCCGTTCCGCAGGAGTGCTGCCGGGCACGCTCGTCCACGGCAGCGTCAGGCCGCTGGCGTCGTATTCGCCGGCGCCTTTGTCCTTGGTGGTGGAAAGCGTGGAATCGGACACCGATATGCTCCACGCGAACGAGGGGATGTCGATGGGGGCGATGAGCTGGCCGGTGATGGTGTCCGCGATGTAGGCTCGCCAGCTCACTAGTCCGCCACCCCGGAATCGCTGACGCGCAGCTGGTGGATGCCGTGGATGGTGACCGGATAGGTCAGCCCATCGGCGTTGCCGGCCACCCAGACGGCGACCTGATGGGCTCCGGCATTGACCTCGGCGTCATAGGAAACCGTGTACGGGGCGCTGTAGCGGGTCGCCATAATCTCGTCGCAGGGGCCGACCACGGTCGGGTTCGTGGTGGGCGTGTCGTTGATGACCTTCGCGTCCAGGCGAATCTGCATGAAATAACTGCCCATGGGCTTGTTCGCGTCGTCGCCGCTGCCGGAGGGCACCGTGGCCGACGCCTTCCATTCGACGGTGACCAGACGTTTCGTCGGCACCGCGAAGTCGATGCGCAGCAACTGGTGGTAGACCATCTTGCCCGCCGGATCCCTGTCCTCGGGAATCGGATAGTCGGCGGTCGAACGGGCGATGGCGAGCCTGCCGAGCGAAGCGCCGGAGGGAACCGCGTAGGTGGCCGACTGGTACATGGTGCTGCCCGACGTGGAAGTGGCGGAAGCGGGCATGAGACGGATGCCTATGCGGGTAGCGCCTGCCGGCACGCCCGGCACGGACGGAGTGGCGGAGGCGTTGCCCTGCGTGACGCCGATGACCACATGGTTGTCGGCATCGCCCTGGGTGGGGTCGTTGGCCCTGATCCAGATGCAGTCGATGCGCGGCTGGCTTCCGGTGGCGCTCACGGCGGGGGTCTGGCCTCCGGCCCAGTACGCTTCCGTGTATCCGTCCGCGTCGCCGCGGGAGCATACGGCCATGCCGGCCCCGACGCTGTAGGTCAGGTCGCCTCGACCCGAAACGTCCAACCCGCTCACGATGCCGGTGTTGGCCCAGTGGGCGCGGATTATCTGCCTGTGCGTCAATGGCGTGACGCCCGCGCCGCTCGAATCCGGTGCGATGCCCAATGCGGTGGTAGCCATGATCAGACCTCCAAAAAAATACGAATAGGGGAAAGGAAAACGAATGGGGGAAAAGATGGGGAAGTCACATCCACGTGTCACGGACGAGGCAGTCCACGTAGCCGGTGCCGGCCGACTGCAACGACACCGACAGGCTCCCACCCGACTGCACGGTCGGGAAGCCGCGCGACATGAGATAACGGCTCACATCACGGCCTCCCATCGTCGCGGTGCCCAGCCGGCAGTCCAACACCAGAGGCGTTCCGCCAACAGAACCCGTCCACCGTATCGAGGAACCGCCGGAGAATTGCAGGATGACACCGCTGTCGAACCCCCCGTAGACGGTGAACACGGGGTAGGCGCGCGAACTGCCGTTGTTGAGCAGCGTGCCGACATTGCGGGAGTCCGTCGCCTGCCTGCCGTAGGTCAACGGGTATACAAGCCCCGCCCTGGCACCGCCGTAGAACAGGCCTCCGCGACCGTCTGATGTGGGCTTCAACTGGCAGCGGTGCGGAGTCCAGCTGAGGCGTTCGGGTCGCGGGCATACGAAATGCAGTGTCAGGTCGTTTTCCAGCGTGGGGTGCCATGCGGAGCTGCGGCCCATCTGTGCCAGATAGCCGTCCACGTAGGTGTCCTCCCCTCCGTCGCTGAATCGGAGTCGGGCGTTTCGGTGGGCAAGCCGGTTGATCTTGCGCATGATGGAGAGCAGTTCGCCGCGCGACAGTCCGATGGCCTCGTAGTGCACGGTGACGGTGCGAGCCGAATAGATGAGGTCGGATTCGGGCACGTCGTGCGCGCCGTCACCTTGGCCTCGTTCCGTCAGCTCCACCTTCGCGTCCGGCATCGTGTCCCAACCCTCGACCCCGTTCGAGGTGACGTAAAGGCCACGGGAACGGGAGTCGTCAGGGTTGAAACGGCATATCAGCGTGCCGCCCGCATAGAGTTCCCCGAAGTGCGGGTACATAGTCCACAGATCGCTCATATTCGGCTCAGCCTTCCGACGGTTTTCACCGCGTCGCGGTGCAGTATCGACCCGGCCACATACAGGTCATCGGCCTGGCGCACGATTTTCTGCTCGAACACCGGTGCGATGGTCTGGTTGACGGTCTGGTTGTTCGTGACCGGCTGGCTCAGCACCATCGGGTTCGGCTTGTAGAACCTCTCACGCGGAACCTGCCTGCGGTTCATCGCCGCGTACAGGTCGGCGCCGTAGTAGTCGACGCTTTTCACGTTGGACACGAATTCGCCGCTCTTGACGCGCGCGTTCGCCAACGTGATGTTGTCGCCGCCCGTGGTGGTGGCCTTGCCGGGCATCAGGCCCTCGATGACACGGCCGCCAGTGGCGTAGCCGCGCATCGAAACCCCGTAGCCGGTGAACAGGCCACCGGTCTTGCCGGTTGGTATGTTGCCCATCGCGCCCTTCGGGCGATAACCGCTGCTGGAATACGTGCCGCCTGAGGAATCCTCGTATTTGCCATGGATGGTGAACCATTTGTCCGCGATCTGCATGTTGTTCAGGCCTTGGAGCACTCCGATGGCCTGATCGTCGTTTGCATAGATATAGCCGGTTTTCGAGTCGATGGTCCAGCCGTTCGCTTCGGCCACCTTGGCCAGCATGTCGCTGTTGTCCCCCTGCAGCAACCCGGTTTTCGGGTCGATGGTGGCACCTGCGGCGATGGCCATCGCATAATCGAACTGGGTCTTGTCCAGATCGAGTTTGCCGGTTTTCGGGTCGATGGTGGCTCCGGTGGCGTCTGCGATCTTCTGCATCAGGTCGGTGTTGTCGCCGCTGATGCGCACGGTCTTGTCATCGATTTTCTCGGCCTTCACCTTCACCTTGTCCAGCACGTCGCTGGCCTCGTCCGTAATCGTAATCTTTACGTCAACAGGGTTAGCGGCAGTGCTGTTCATATCCTCGATGCTCTGACGCAGGTTGTCGGCCTCACTGCGGGCCAACCCGTATCGGTCGGCCTGGGCAGCGGCCGCGTCGGCGCTCATGCCAGCTGCGGTCGCGTTGTCGATGTACGCCTGACGTGCCCGTTCGAGGATATCGCCCGCCTGCTGGGTAGCAGCAGCGGCATCGCCGTGGGCCTGACCCTCCTCGATGATCTTCTGCGCCGTGCTCTGCGCGGTGGACGCAAGGCCCTGCAGAGCGGACTGGCTGTCATACGCCTGAGACTCATAGCCCGCCAGAGCGTTGCCGTTGTCATCGAGCACTCGGCCGTTCTTCGCGATGCTCTCGTTAAGATCGAGTATGCCCTGATTGAATTGGGTGACGGCCTGATCCGCGGACAACTGCACTCCCGGCAGGCTGAGGAAGCCTTTCACCAGATCGTCAATGGCGTCGGAGAGGTCTTCGGCGCTTGTGGTGGCGTTGTCTGCGCTGTCGGCGTAGTTGTTGGTGCCTTCGGCGGCCGTGTCTCCGCTGTCCTTCGCTTTGGCGACTTCCGTGTTGGTTTTGCTGACCTGTTCCTTGGCTTTGCTGACCTGATCGGAGAGCTTATTGTAACTGTCTCGGATACTGTCTGTCTGCATGATGGACATGTTGTTTTCGGCGTTTTTCATCTGTTCGTTGAACAGTTTTTGCGCTTCCTTGGATCCGTTGACGGCCTTTGCGAACGTGCTGTATTCGATGCCGGCTTTGTCGAGTGCTTCTCCAAGAGAGCCTAAGCCGGTGGCGAACTTGTCTCCGAAGTCCCATGTTTTGTCCTCGCCGCTGGCGATTTTCTTGATGAGTGTTTCGACAGCGTTCCCGGACTGGTTGATTGCGCTGGAGAATTCTTTGATGTTGGCTTTAGCGTCCTGTGCGGATTGGGCGAACCCCACAAGCAGCGCGCCCGCGACCGTCAAGGCGATGCCCCATGGGCCGCCCAAGGCGGCGAACAGTCCGCTGCCGATGCTTTTGAAACCGGCCATAACGCCTTGAGAACGACTGATAGTGGTGCCAAACGTGTTTATCTGAGATTCTGCACTGCCGAAAGTTGCGCCCCATGTCTGGAACGCTGACGCGATTCCGGAGCCGAGGCCTATGAGCCTTTGCCCTGGGTCGGCAATCAATCCGAGGGTTTGCGCAAGCTGGCTGCTGCTAGAGTTCAGCGGCCCCATCGCTTTGTGGACTGCGACACTGCCTCCAACCAGAGCCGCCATCAGCACTATGGACTGCTGTACGGGCGCAGGCAATGACGCGAAACCGTCAACAAGGGTGTCGAGTGTCTGCACGAGGGAGCGCAATGGTCCCTGACCTCCCTCGCCCAAAGAGATCATGAGGGATTCGAAAGAGCCGCTCAGATTCTCCAGATCGCCTTTCAGGTTGTCGTTCTTCTTGGCGGCGAGGTCCGCGGCGTAGCCGGATTGGCTGACCTTCTTGGTCCATTCGTCGATGCCGCTCGCGCCCTCCGCGTAGAGCACGTTCGCTCCTTGGATGGCGTAACTGCCGAACATGGTCGCCATGGCGCTGTTGCGCTGTTCCTGGGTGAGTCCGCCGAGCTTCTCCTTGAGCTGTCCGGCGAGACTGCTCATGCCGACGAAGTTGCCTTGCGCGTCGTACAGGGTTATCCCGTATTCCTCGGTGGCCTTCCGCTGTTTTTCGGTCTGGTTGGTCAGGGCGAGCAGCACGGAGCGCAGTTGGGTGCCGGCTTCGGCTCCGATGATGCCTTGGTGCGCGAATGCGGCCAATGTGCCGACGGTGGTGTCGATGCTCAGGCCGAACTTGTTGGCGGTGGAGCCCACGTTGTTCAACGCCTCGCCGAAATCGCTTACGTTGCCGAGGGCTTCTCCGGCTCCTGCGGCGAGCAGGTCGGCGATATGCGTGGCGTCGGCGCCGGTCAAATTGAATTGCGCCATGGCCGAGCTCATGTATTCGGCGGCTTGGCCGACTTCCATGCCGTCGGACGCTGCGAGGTTCAATGCGCCGCTCAAACCGCCGGAGAGAATATCGGAGGTCGACAGGCCGGCTTTGCCGAGTTCGTTGATGGCGTCGGCGGATTCGGTGGCCGAGTATATGGTGTCGGCGCCGGCGTCGATGGCGGCCTGACGCAGTTGGGCCATCTCGTCGGCGGAGGCACCGGTGTTGGCCTGCACGGTGCTCATCGATGCGTCGAAGTCCGCCGCCATCTTGATTGCGGCCACGCCCAGCGCGGTGGCGGCCACACCGGCTGCGGCCACACCGGTGGTGATGAGCTTGGTCTTACCTCCGGCGGCTTCCATGGTGGTCGCAGCCTTCTGGCTTTCGCCGCTGACTTTGGCCATGCCGGCCGTGAAGTTCGAAGTGTCCGCGAGCAGGCGGACTGTGATGTTGCGGTTCAATCCGCCAGCCATAGCGGCCTCCTGAGATTTATCTTGGTTTGATTCCCACCGTCAATGCGGACTGCTTCAGCTCGTTCTCGTCCGCATGGTCTTTCTTCCACTCGTCGAGCTTGAGGGATTGCATGAGCGATATCTGGCATATGCCGACGTCGGCCGTGAAATGGAAGGGTGTCTGCTCGTCGTGGCAGACGCTTATGGGCATGCCGCATTGGGGGCATAATGAGTGTTCGTATTCGTCGAGCGCGAGCATCCATTCGCGTTCGGTCGCATCCCATTCGGTTTCCGGCGTGTAGCCGGTGATGCGCCGATGTTCGTCTCGTTCCACCCGATACGATGGTTCCCAGCCGAGCCAGCGTTTGTAGCTGATGCCGAGCTTCTGGCAGATTCGCAGTTCCCTTACTGTCTGCGGATTATCCGCGAGGCTGATTCGAGTGCGTCTTTTGGGTCGATGAGCTTCGCATTCAGGTCACGGATCGCATACCAGATGGGGCTGATCTGGCCGTCGGACAGTTCGGTCATGACGTTCGCCAGATCATCCACAGGGGTTTCCGGCACGGTCTTCCTGACCATGAGTCTGACGGCGTCGGCGCAGATGTCCTCGATGCGCTGCTTCGGTACGCCGTTCTCGGTGACGGTGTTCGCTTCGAGTACCTGACGCCACTGGGAGAGCGGCAGCGCCTCCAGGGTGATGCGGACGGTGTCGTCCTTCACCTCGCCTCGCAGCTTGTCGATTTGTTCGGCGATGCGTTTGGCGGCGGCGTTGCCGCCCTCGGTCACATGCTGCGCCATGGCGCGCTCCAGGTCGGCTCCCAATGCGGCGACCTTTTCGGCCTTCTCCTGATCCAATATGAGGTCGACGTCCACGCGCTTGCGCTTCACTTCCAAAGCCATGATTATCCCTTTCTGAAAGTCTGAAAACCTTTCTGAGAGAGAAGAGAGAATGCCCGTGCGGGGCCAGAAAGGTTTAGAATCCCCGCACGGAAGAATTGTCAGCCGCCGGCGATGGCCTCTTTCACCGTGACCGTCCGGCCTCCCTCACGGGCTGCGGCGGTCACGGTCGGAGGCGTCAGCCTTTTGGGTTCGAGATCTCTGCGGTCTCGGACTCCCAGCCGGGGGCCTTCGCGAACAGCGGAATCTTCGAGCGGATCATGGTGCTCGCGTCCGGGTTGATGACCTGCTTCTCACCGCAGATGACGCTCACGACGGTGAGCTTCTGCCCTACGGCGAGGGGTGTGTCGGTGGCTATGCCGCGACGGCGCACGATATAACCTGAGGCACCCTCGTGCATGAGGGTGACGGCCTCGTTCTGTTCCTGGTGCTCCGTGTTCGTGTTGTCGATGACCTCGATGCTGATGTCGCCGGCGCTCTTGCGGCCGGGGGCCCCGAAGTCCTGCACGGCGTTCTCGCGCTGGTCGGACACGGCGTCCTGCGACGGGTCGAAGCTCCATCCGCCGAGCATGACGTAGTTCGAGATGTCGGTGCCGGCTTCTAGCTCGGCCATGGTGGGGGCCTTGATGTCCTTGATCGTCGGCACCCATAGTGTGGTGATGTTGCCATCGGCGCTGGTGCCAGGAATCTCTGTACCCAGTTTCAGGGTCATAATGTGCTCCTTGAAGCAAAAGGCCACCCCGTGTGGGATGGCGTTGAAGACTTTTGGTAAATGATTGGTTGACTATGGTCGGCTCCACGTGAAGCGGAACCGGAGGACGCGCACCTGGTAGCGGCGCGCGGTGTCGTCGGCGGTCAGACCGGCCGCGTACGCGCCGGAATCCTCGTACAGGGTGAGCTGGCCGACCGTGTAGCCAGACGGCCGGGTGGGGGAGCGGTTCGCCAACGCGGGAATCAGCATGTCGTCACACCAGATGTTCACGCTGTCGACGGTGGTGCTGACGGCGCGAACCTCCAACAGGGCGGAGTGGGCGGTGAACCGCATCGTCTCCGCCGCCACATGACGGTCGGTGGAGACGCGCGCGATGATCCACGGCGGCATCTCCGACTCCAGCGGCTCCTCCTGCCGGTAGACCTTCACGCCGGACGGCATGGAGGGCAGCAGGTCGAGAACCGCATTGGTCAGGTCCATGACGCTCATAATCCGATGGCTCCTATCAGCATGTCGTCGGCGGCGTCGCCCACGTATTCGGCGAGCGTGGGCAGCTCCGTCTCCGCATGTTCGTAGAAGTCATGGGTTCCGCCGCCTTTCGCGGTGCCGAAGAACGCGATGTTGGCCAGATCGGAAGCTCCGCCGTCACGCGGGCTCACGTCCGCGTACACAGTGGTGCCGGTACTGCCCATCTCGTAGGCGACCTGCACCTTGCGGATGCCGGCGTTGCCGGAACCGGCAACGTCCTCCTGAATGGACTCCTTGACGTTCTGCGCGCCCTTCTTCACCGCCTTCGCGACGGCGATTGAGGCCTTGGCATGCGCGGCGGCGATCCGGCGGCCGAAAGAGGTCAGCTCCGAAGCGTCGATGGTCACGTCACTCATTGCTGTTGCCCACCTCCTTCACGTTCCACCGGCATGCGGTCGCATGCGACTTCTCGGACTGCATGTTCAACAACCTGAGCTTCCGCCCCTTGAGGTTCGGGTCGGCGGCTTCGGTCAGCTCACACACGTCACCCGGCAACAATCCCGTGGTGCCGTAGGGGAAGTGCACGTACATGCTCCACACGGGGGTGACGGCACCCAACGCTTCGACGATGCCGCCCTCCGTGTTCTCGGCGGCCAAGCCGCCGGAGGTCTGCACCTTGCACTTGCCCTCATACACGGTGTTCACGTCCGGTGCCACCAGTCCCGTTTCAGGGTCGGTGACCGGCTTGCCCATGTGAGTGACACGGCATTGGTCGGTCATCAACGATTCGGCGAGCTGTCGGCCTCGGTTGAGGATGTGCTGCACGTTCATCGGAACACCCCTATGGCGATGCCGCGCATGCCGAACCTGTTGCGGAGGGCTCGTTTCGTGCCCTCCGGCAGTTCGAGTGCGTCGATGATCTCGGAGTCGCCCTGACGGTAGCCGATCTGCACGTCGTCGATTCGCGCGTACGATTCGTCGCGGTGAGCGCCGGGGCCGCCGTTCGACTGCTGGACGAGTCCGGCTGCGACCATGCTGCACACGAGGCGCACGATGTCCGGGGGAACTGGGTCATAACCGGCGAGCATGGTGACGGTGACGGAACAGGGGACCATGTTCGGCAGGCTCCACAGGCTTTCCCTGTACAGGGCGTTGCCGAGCAGCTTCCAATCCCCGGTCTCCTCGCCGTCCACGAGCACGCGGCTCACGGAAATCACGGGGCGCATGGGCAGGTCGAGCCTGCGTGAGGTTTCGCCGGGGATGGTCACCGTGTAGTCGCCACGTGTGATGGGGCACCCTGCGGCGTCGCGTACCGCTGCGGAAACCGATTCGAGCAGCTTGTCCGCGAGCTTTTCGTCCGCGTATTCGATGCCGTATGAATCAAGGTCCTTGATCGTTGCCAGCGTGTCCATGAGGCACCCCTATGCGGTTATTCGACTTCGCCCACGTAGGGCATGGCCTCATAGCTGCCGGCCATCACTTGCCCACCTTGAAGTGTACGGTGGCCAGCGCTTCGGGGCGCACGACCTTCGCGCCGTACAGGTGCAGGCCCTTGACGATGTCGTCGAAGCCCTTCTCCTTGCGGGTGGCCTCGACCTTGGCGATCTGCTCCGCGAACGTGGTGGCCGCGTTGGTGCCGGCGATGATGACGTTGCCCTCATCGGTCTGAGCCGAGGCAGAGCCGCCCTTGGCTGCGGGAGCGTTGTTGGACTTGAGGATGGTCATGCCCGCGGCCTCGCCGACCACGCCGTTGAGCAGCGTGGAATGAGCGGACTCGGCGCCAGCGACGAAACGGCTGTCCTTGCGCAGCAGGCCATAGAAGTCCGGGTTGACGATGACCCAACGGCCCGCGTCTGGCACGTTCTGCTTGTCCAATGCGGTGGCCAGATCCACGATGGTGTCGTACGCCTTGGTGGCGGTGGCTCCGGAAATCGGGTCGAGCTTGCTCTTCGCGCCTGCTGCCATCAGGCCGGCCAGGTACTGGTCGGTCAGGTCGCGCAGCTTGTAGGCGGCGTCCTGGGAGTATGCGGCGGTCAGGTTGTTCATGGCCTGGCGCTTCTCCACGTCGTCGATTTCGAACGCGAAGTACTTGCTCTGGTTGATGACGAGTTCGCCGGCGTCCTTGTCGGTGGCCGGTTCGATGGTGATGTCGGTGTGGGCCGTGTAGTCGCCGATGCTGATGTGCGCGATGCCGGTGATGTGCACGGTGTCGCCGTAGTTGGCGATGTCGCCCTCGTAGTCGCGGTTCACGGCGGAACCGTAGACGAGGTTCTTCTGGAGTTCCAGCAGGATGTTGGCGCTCCAGAGTTCGGGAATGAAATTGGTGATGGCCATTTAAGGCCTCCTTCCGTTAGTTGGCTCCGAGCAGGTCCTTCAGTCGCCCGTCCTGTTGGGCTTTGACGATTTCTGCGGGGCTCATGGTTTTCAGGTCGTCTCGGGTGAGCTGACCCTGATGGCGGTCGCCGTCCCGTGTTCCGCTGGGCGGCGTGATGTTCGCACCCGAGGGTGCTTGCTCGGCTTTCCCGAGATAAGGTTTCTGTTCCAGCAGTTCGCCGATGGAGTCGGCGATGGCCTGCGTGTCCACGCCGCCGTCATCCGTGACGGTGAATTTGGACAGGTCGAGGTAGCGCAGGGCGTCGGCCGGGTCGGTGAGCTTGCCGCTGGCTGCGGCGCGGACTTCGGCCTTGAGGATGCGCTGGTTGGCGGCGGCAAGGGCCTCGTCCTTGACGGCCTGTTCCTTCCGGGCGGCCTCGTATTCGGCTTCCTTGCCCTGCAGGGCGGCGATCTGTTTTTCGAGTTCGTCGACCTTGTCGGCCTTGGCGTAGGCTTCGTTCAGTTTCTTTTCGAGGTCGCGGTTGACTTTCCGCTGTCCTTCGAACTTCGACTGCCAATCCTCGCCGCCGGTGTTCTCCGGCTTCTTGGACTCGTTGTCGCCTGTCTGCTGGTTCTGGTTTGCGGGATCCATGTTCTTCCTTTCGATTCGCTGGATCATTGCTGGAAAATCTGGCCGCCGGAGGTGACCCATCGGCGGTATTCGCGTTCGCACTGGGCCGCGATCTCGGGGGTGAGGGGCATGCGGCCATCGTTGGGGTTGCGGCCCTCCAATACGGCCTCGTAGCGGAGCTTCGCGGTCTGCACGCGCTTCTCGGCGGCGGTCAACAGTTCGACGCGCCCCTGCCGGTACGTGTTGTCGTGCAGCCACATGCTTTTGCGGATCTCGGGCACCTTGCCGCGCCAGTCGTTGTCCACGTAGTAGCCGTTGGCCTTCAACGCGGCGATGGTCTTCTCCCGGTCGCCTCCGGTCAGCGAGTAGATGCCGTCGATGGACAGGCGGCGTTTCATTTTCCGGCCGGACTGCTGAGCGTATTGCATGTTGGCCCACCCGTATCGGGTGGTGCCCTCGCTGGTGGTCAGCGCCGTATAGCCTTTTCCCACCCTTTGCATGCCGCGTTTCGAGTTGACGACCTGGTAGATGTCGGCGCCGTCGCGGATGGCCTGCGCGTAGTTCGCGCCGAAACGCTTGTCCTGCTCCTCACGGGAGAGGCTTTTGAAACCCTCCATGGGGTCGCTGATCCACCCCTGTTGTTTGGCCATGCCATGGCTGCAGGGCACGTGGCGGCCGTGGCAGTGGGGGTGGCGCAGGAACCCCTCGTTGAAGCGGAACCATTTGCCGGCCAGCAGCATGCATCGGTCGCAGCAGGTGGCGGACTCGACGCGGATGTAGCCGACCTTGGGGCGGCTGGTGATGTCCAGTGATTCCGCCTGGCGGGCGGTGTCCATGACCGCCAGAGAGGTGAGCATGACCAGCAGGTTGCGCCCATATTCCAATGCCTCCAACGGCGAGCTGCCGGTGCGTATCGCGTGCAGGGCGGCGAACACGGGGGATTGGAAGTAGGATGCGATGTCGAGGCCGGACGGAGCCCAGCCCGCGAATGCGTTCGGGTTGGCCAAAGCATGGGGAGTGACGTACACGCCCTGTTCGGCGAGCATCATGCCGCTCGCGTCGATGGCCGTCTCCGCCGACTTGGTTTGGATGGTGGAGAACAGGGTGAGGAAGTCGCGGCTTATCGACTTCCACGACGCCTGGATGTTATTGGCGTCGACCCTGTTCCATGTTCTGCGCGCGGCCCTGTCCGCCGCCAGCTCCAACGTCGCCAGCCGTTTCTGACTGTAGGCCAGCACCTGCGATTCGACCGCCATCAGCGCCTCCGATCTGCAGGGCACGGTTCAACGATTCGAGTTCGGGGTCGGCCATCTCGTCGGCGCGCATGCGCATGATGCGCTGCACCTCGTCCGAGCTTTGCCCCATCTGCTCCGCGACCCATTGGATCGGGAAGCCGAGCTGCTTGTACTTGAGCATCGCGTCCGCCATCAGCGTCTCGCTGCGATACTGCGGGGTCGCGAACTGCACCTTTGAGTCGGCGATGATGTCCGCCTCATTCGCGTCGTTCTCGTAGCGCATGGCGATGCTGCAGATGTCGCGGATGGGGGATTTCAGGAAGCTGATGCGTTCGATGGTCTTGGATACGAGGCCGGCTTCGGCGACCTCGTATCCGGTGGCCGGAACCTCCGCGTTCGTCAGCAGGTAATGGCCGGGGGTGCGTGTTTCGGCGGCGATATGTTCCACGGCCTTCTCGATGACCGGGATGAACACGTTCAGGTTCGAGCTTGACCATTCGCCCAGGTTCACGTTGTCGCCGGTGAACTGGTAAATGCGCTCCAGCACCTGCTTGTCGAGTTCGATGGGCTTCTCGCCGACCTGCTGCCCCTCCTCGTTGTAGACGGGCTCGACGAGCGGGTCTCCGCCGAGGATGACTCGTGCCGGCAGTGAGGCGTAGTCCAATGCGTTCAGCAGGTAGGCCCATACGACGTTGACCGTGTCCTGCATCGATTCGACGTGCGCGATGTCGCTGATCGGCGCATTGTCCAATAGCATCTGGTTGCGGAACTCGCGCAATGGAATCGTGTCCAGACCGGTGGGCTGAGGGTCATTCATCTTCCAGCCATACACGTCGGGCGGCACGCGCTGGTCGGTCAGATCGAGCATCTTCTTACGTTCCATGCTGACCGTCCAGCCGGGCACCATGAGGGTGCCGTACTCCTTGTCGTCGCCCTGCTGGATGAGGAACCCGGCTGACGGCTGGCCGGTGCGCGCATCGTAGATGACTGCGGCGCTGTCCGGGTGCTCGAACGTGATGCGGGCCCTGCCGTCGACCTGCGTGACCAAGGCGAACGCGCGGCCCGTGGTGGTCATCATCAGCGCGGCTTCCTGCAGTCCGCGTTCGAAGTCGTTGCGGTCGAGGCATTTCATGATGCCGGTGCCGAGCTTCACGTCATCATATGGGACGAAGCCCTTGAACTTGATGCGTTCCACCGGGGCCTGCGCCACCGGGAGGCACCAGTTGTCCGAGAAATCGGAGAACCGGTCGCTCATATAGCGTTTGAATTCCTTGGACGCGAACTTCAGTTTGCCGCGTTTGCCGAGCACGTAATCGGTATGCGTGCCGATGCTGGGTCGACGGAACTGGATTTTGTCGGCCATACGGTTCGCCAATGCGGTCAGATCCTGCTGGCTGTATTCCATCGTCACCTCCTGGTCGATGATCCGGTAAGCATGTAATTGTGTTTGCGAGCGCCCCAGCCGGCGGCTCGCGCGTCGCATGCGGCTTCGTGGGCGAGCACGCTGGTCACGGCGGCGTCTATCTTCCTGTTCTGCTGGGGTTTTGCCAATCCGTAGCGTTCCAGGGTCTTGGCGACCTTTCGCGCGTTCATCATGTGGGTGCGGGTGACGGGGCAGCCGTCCTGTGTGATGCGATGTGTGGTCAGGTCGGCTTCGAATCGGCGCAATGCCTCGTAGACGGCTCCGATGCGGGAGCTGCCCGACATGCTCCATGGCATGAATTTCTTCGGCCCGTAGGCGCGATCCCATGCCTCTATCTCCGACTCCCACGACAGTTCGTCGCGGAAGCCGGGATCGCAGTAGGCGCGTTCTATCCTGTAGCGGTCGTTGAGTTCCGCCCATGCTGCGGATACCTCGGCGCGGGGGATGCGCCCGCCCCACTGCTTCGGGTTCCAGATGGTCGCACGCTGGTCGGGCCCGTATCGTGGAGTGAATATCAGCCCGTCGAGGGTCTCCATCTTGATGCATGTCCAGTCGTCGTTCTCCGAGCCGTCGAAGCCCGCGCATACGCGCGTGCCTTTTGGCGGGTTCGGCAACCAGAGTTCATGCGTCGGCATAGCAGCTCTCCCACAGTCCGTCTTCGAGCCATGCGCCGCCGCCCTGCACCAGACGGTTCCCGAAGAACCGTTCCGCTTGGGTAGGGTCGGTCTTCATCAGCGCCTTGGCTTCCGATTCGATGGAATTCAGGTCGACCCACGGGGAGCCGCGATACACGTATTCGAGCATCTTCAGCCGTTCGGATTTCAGATTGAAGTCCAACGGCCGACCGTCGCGGTGACGCAATGATTTCGCGAGATCGGGGTTCCGGTAGAACACGAACACGTCGTCCTCGGCGTTCTCGAACACCTGCTGCGCGTAACTGTCCTCGCCCGGATCCCATGCGTTCGTCCACGCATGCGTGCGGCCGCCCATGCCGGCGGCTCCTCGGCGTTGCGTGGTGGCGACCGCTATCATGCCGTTCGATTTCGTGTACAGGCCGGCCTCGTCCTGTTCGGCGTCCGTGATCGGATTGCCCAGACGGGATTTCGCCGAGGCGGTGACCACGTCGATGCGATCCAAGTCCAAGGCGTCGGCCTCGCCCTCGCGCCCCGGCTGCAATATGCGGATGAAGGTGTCCCTCACGCGCATGAGCTCCTTGAGCGGGCCCAGCAGGATCGTCGCCACGAGAGGACGGTAGATGTTGCGTACCTGCTCCTCGGAATTTGCCGTCAACTGGATGAGCGGCGACGGATGCCGACGGCCTTTCGGCTCGCCAGGATTGTACGGCCACTCCCAGCCGCACGGACAACCGTTGTCAGCGCAACGGTACACGTCGCCTTCTCGCGCCCAGCCATCGAAGATGGTGGGCCCGCAGCCCTCGGCGGCGGTGAAGAACGCCGTGCATGGCCCCTTGCCCCATTTCTGCGGTCCGACGGTCAACGTCATTCGATAGGTGAACGCCTGATTGAGCACCATCGGATTGTCGACGGTGACTTCCTCGGGCGGCACATATGGGGCGTCCACGCGGATGCGCCAACGGTTCGCCGCCAGCCAGTACTGCCAGTCGGACAGCACCACCGGACGGCCTCGCAACGGGCCGTCAGGCTGCCGGCAGTGACGTTCGATCCACGCGCACACCAGATGCCCCAACGTGGGGAAGTCGATGAGCCATGAATCCTCGTCAGCCATTGCCGCTCATCCGACGCTGGTACACATGCCTCGTCTCGTCCATGGGAGAGCGTTCGGCGGCCGATTCCCGGTTCAGCTCCTTGGCCCTGCGGCGCGTGAACTCCGAATCGACTGGCTTCCGCTCGGCCTCCGCTTCGATTTTCCAGCCCAACGCCTGCAATCCGGCCACGCTCATGCCGACGCGGTCGGAGATGCGCAGCAGCACGGTCAACGCCGTGGGTGCCGGCGCGATCTCGCATGCGGTGGAAAGCCGCGCGTACAACGCCAGTTCCCGGATCATCCACTTGAACTGGGGCAGATGCCAGGCGCGTGCCTGAGGCAGCTTCCACAGCCACTTCCACTTCTCCGCCTCAAGCCTGCGGACGCGCTCGTCATCGGCGGGCTCCAAGGGCCATTCCGGCGGCTTCATCCGGCACTCGGTGTTCGGCAGGCTCTGCAATGTGTATCCGAGTCTGCGGCTCTTCTCGCTGTTCGGGTCCTTGGCCGGCCCGGAGCGTACTCGTTTGCCTCCACTTGGCATGATGTTCACCTCTCGTCATGGCCTTGCGCCCTAGCGACAGATCGACGAGACCGCCCTCGCGGCGGCCCGCCAGCGATGTTTGAACCCTGCGCACCCGACAGACAGCTCACCGGCGGTTCAGGCAGGGGTGGTCGATACCCCACCCCCCCTGGGTGTTGCCGGTCGTTTTTTTACTGTTTGGTATTGAAGCCTGCTGGTCTTGTTCTGCCGGTTTTCACGTCGTGGCATTGTTTGCATAATCCTCGTCCGAACTTCGGGTCGTTCGGATTGAGTCGCATGTCTATGAGTTCGATTCGCTCGTATGGATAATGATCCGCGATTGTGCTTGGATTGCCGCAGAGCCCTTTGTGTTTGCCGCAGCCTCCATGCTCGGGGTTGCCGGGGCATGTGCAGTATGGGTCTCGTGCGAGCACCTGCCTGCGAAACGATTGATGTCCCTTGGTGTTGTATGGGTTGCGTCCACGGGTACGGGTGCGGTCCCGTTGGGCTCGGGTGCAGGCGTCGCATTTGCGTGCCGGTGTCTCGATGAGGTTCGGACATCCGGGTGTCGAGCAGACTCGCCAGCTCATGTGTGCCTCGCAGTCATTGTGTCCGTTGGCGTGTCTTGGTGTCCTCGGCTTGCATATCTATAGTTATTGTGTTACTATAGATATGTCAGCCAAGGAAAGGAGGTGAACATGGAACAGATCGCGGAGCTGCTCAAGGCCATCGGGGAGTTCCTCTCCGGATTGGGTGCGGCACTCGCACCCATCGCCGCCGTGGCCGTCGCATTGATTGCGAAGAGCAAGCCGCGAAAGCCGCTGAACAGACGGCGCAAGCGGTAACAAGAGCCGTGGATTCCGGATAATCGTACTATCCAGAGCCACGGCTCCACTCCCAACTATTCCATGGAACATCATGAACGGCAAGATAGGAATCATCGCACTCATGTTCGGAGTCGTCAGCCTCGCGCTGGCCATCGCATCCCAGAGCGTACCGGCAGGTGTGTTCGGAATGTGCTCGGGCGTGCTGGGTTATCTGGCAGGAAGGGCAAGCAATGGCGACTGAATATCTCGGCGTCAAGCAGGTCGCAGAACGCCTTGGCATCACCAGTGGCGGCTTGCTCAACCTCAAGCTCCCTGAGCCCGACGCCACGATAGGGCGCACGCGCGGCTGGTTGCCTGAGACCATCGATGAATGGAACGCTCAACGTCCGGGACGTGGTGTCGGAGGGGGGAGACCACGCAAAAACAAAGCATAGATACGCGAAAACCCAGCCACATGAGCTGGGTTTTTCGATACTAATCCACTGACATTATGCGGTCACAGTCAGCTCTTTGTCAAGTCCGCCACTGATGACGAGCCGGTAGACGCTGCTGTATGAAATGCCTTGGGGCGTGACATCAAGCTTGCCTCGGGATTTCCACACGGTGAGCGTATGCCTTTTGACGGTGATTCCCGCGTCCGTGAACACCTTGGCTATCTCAGCCGCAGACCCGCGCCTGGAATCATCCCAACACAACGTCTTGAGCCTACGCAGTTTAACCGTCTGCGCTCGCTGTTCCCTCCCGCAGAACGGGCATGTCACCCACTGGTCTGCTGCCCCAGCGGTGAGCATGGTCTCGCATAGTTCGCAGGTTCCTATCTCGCGGCGTTGCTCCGGCGGGTCCAGCGCAGCATCGACTTTGCGTGCGATGCCGTCAACGACGTGCATGTAGAAGCCCGCGTCCGCGAACGTGGCGAGCCTGGGGTGGCCTGCGCATGCGATGAGCGTGGCCTTCAGATCCTCGTTGCGTTTGTCCTTGCGCCAGTCCAAAGCGTCGATACCGTCGAAGCAACGCCACAGTTCACGAGCCGTGGCGTCGAGCATATCGATCAGGTCGAGCACGTCCAAGCGTATCGGCGTCGGGGGAGTGGCCGTCTGGATTCGCACGGGCGAATGCCCGCCCGGATGCAGGGTCGCGTCCAACGAGTCGTGCAACGGCGTGACGTCGCGCGCCAGTCGCAGGAGCGTGCCGGCGAAGCGCAGCTCGCACGCCGTGCACAGCGCGTACCCGTTTTCGATTATGGTGTTGCAGTTCTGGCAGTTCACGAAATCCCTCCACATCGGCTAAACTGGTTGCTTGCTGATATGCCCTCCGCCTCGTGTGGAGGGTTTCGTTTTTTTATCTGGTATTTCAGTTCATTCCTCGAACAGCGGCGGTTCAATGAACTCGACCTTGCATGGCGGTTTCGGCCGACCGTCACCCTCGCGGATGATCGCGCGCACCTCCTCCAACGGCAGGCCCAATTGACGGGCCGTATCCGTCGCGCCGTAGCCGCGCCCATGCCATGCGAGCACCTTGTCGCGTATCGCCTAACTCGTCACTTCGCAACACCTCCCGCATGCGGATCAATCAAATCGCATGACATGGCATCGACGCGCTCGCCGGTTCGAGCCTCGATGCACAGGCGGCGAACATCGCCCGTGGTCTCCACCTGCTGCACGATACGCTGGCTGGGACCGGTGTCCATCGCGGCGTACACGGCCAGGCCGATGGCGGATACGATGGCGAGCGCCAGTATCGCGATGATGATGGTGAACAGGAGTCCGATGGTGGATTCCACCGACCAGTTTCCGCGCATCCTCGGGTGCCTCCGGCGAGCGCGCTAATGTAAAAACCGGTGGTGGTTAATGTAGTTCTGTGGTGGACTAATGTAGTTTTTTGCATGGTCTTATTTCCTTGAGTACGTTGATGGAGCGGAAGAGTTCGGTGTTGAGTGTTGGGTTTCCGTTGGCGTCCGGTTTGATGACGGTGGCGAGATTGTCGGCGTCGGTGAGTGTCCACCGGCCGTTCTGTGTGAAGCAGGAGAGATAGCCGTCCAGTGTTTGGCCTCTCCTCGTGAGTCCGATGAACCGGTGCAGGTCAAGCTCTCCCGGCGTGGAATGCCGCCAGTCGATGCTTTCGCTCACGTTCATTCCTCCGGCTCCTGTGATTCGTTGTAGAAGTCTTTGGGAGTGATGGTCACGCTGATCTGGCATCCGGCGGCGAGCGCCGCGCTGATGATGTCGGTGAGGTTCGTGTTCTCGTTCATTCTGCTGTTCCTTTTTTCTGGATTGTTGTGATGATTGTGCGCACCCGGTTGCGGTAGATGGCTTTGTTGCCGTCCGGTAGTCTGTTCCAGTCTGAGTCGAGGAGCAGGCCGGAACTGTTGCAGTCCGAGTAGTAGAGCTGTTCGGCGGCGGCTTCCACCTCCAAGCCGGTGGGCTCCCGTTCCGCACCGGTCATGTACGCCTCCTGCAAGTCGTCACTGGTGTAGACCTGGGCCAACGTGTCGTGCACGTCGTCCACCGTGCAGTTGGGGTAGCGGAAGCACGCTTCCTTGCTGATGATGCTCATGATTCCTCCTCGGTTTTCATCGTGTTGACGGCGGCGAGCGCTTTCTTGGCCGCGTGCAGCCATGCTTGTTTTGAGTGCTCGCTGACTGCGTCCCAGTTGGTGATGCCGGGTGTTCCCTCGAAGAATCCTCGGGCGCAGGTCTCGATTTCTTCGTCTGTCGGCTCATTCGAGTTGAGATGGGTTTCTATGCTGATGGCCAGAGTGAGCGCTGCGTCATAGCCCGCCTGATATCCGATGACGAACGATTCGGCCGCCGACTCGTTGCCCAGTCCCGCGTCGGCGAGCGCCGTCAATGCCTGTTGGGTGAGGTCAATCGGTTCGGCCATGATTTGCCTTTCTGTGTTGGCGTTCCTGCCTCCACACTGAGTGGTGCGAGAAGAACATTCCGAGCGTGTTTATCGGATCCCAGAATTCGGTTGGCGGGTCGTACCGCCACCATTGACCGCAAATCGGGCAACGGTAGTAGCAGCCGGGCCCGCGTGGAGTACATCTCTGGCTCATACGGTCTCCTTGGGGTTCATGAGGGTGAGGTAGTGCCGGTATTCCGCGATGTCCCTGTCGAGGCAGTCGTGGACGCGGTGCGTGGGTTTCATGCGGTGCTGGTATGGGTCTTGGCCGCAGGCTTTGGCTGCGAGGCGCAGTGCGGTGACGTCCAGCATGCGGTAGTGCAGCAGTTCTCCGAAGCCCGTCATGCAGAAGCGTTCGACCATGGGCAGGTCGAAACGGCTGATGTTCGTGCCGGCCGGGTGCAGGACGTACGTGGTGGCCATGCCTTGGATGAACCGCAGGGCCTGCTCGGCGATGACCCTGGGTGAGTTGGCCAGCGGGTCGCAGGATTCGCATTGGGCGAGCAGACCGTTGTTCAGATGCAGTTCCAGGGCGGAGGGCTGCACGGTCAGCAGGGTCTCCCGGCCGATGTGCACCACGGCCTCGAACCGCCCGTATTCGTGCATGGCGTCCAGGCTGGTGCAGCGCAACCCGATCTCCAGTATCGAACACATGTTCGCATCGAGGCCGGTGGTCTCCACGTCCATCCATAGCAGGGCTTCGGGTTTCTCGGGGATCATAGCGTCTTCTCCTTTCCGGCGAGCGCCTGAACGATGGCTCCCTGGATGGTTCGGGTTTCCTCGCGGGTGAAGCCCTGCGGGATGATGATTGTCCTGGTGCTCACCGGTATGTCGGGCGGGATGAGCATGGTCACGCTGGTGCCGTCCTCTCGGGTGAAGTCCACGTTGTCGAGTTCGCCGGGCACGGTGACCGCGTAGGCGTTGATCATGAGTGTTCCTTTCTGCTGATTTATCGGTTGGTTTGCGGGTGGTTGGGCATTCCCTCGGGCGGCGGGCATGAGTGCCATTGGCCGTCGGTGTCGAGCAGTATCCAGCCGCGCCGGCAGCTGTACACGGGCACTTGGCTTGGCTCGGGGTCGTAGCTTTTGAGCAGGTAGCCCAATGCTCGGGCCTGTTCGGGGTGCCGGTGTATCCATCCGTGGCATCCGGTGCTGTTGTCCGTGCCGCACACGTCGATGACGTTCGAGGGGCTGTGCCGTTCGGGGTCGCCGTATGTCTGGCTGCGGCGTTTCCGGTGGTGGTGGCTGCTGCCGGGCCATTCGCCGCCGCGCAGGTATCGGTCGCAGACGATGCACCGGTTGTTTTCACGGCCCTCCACGAGGCGCAGGGTCGCAGCTGTGGGTTGGTCGCTCATGCTTGATGCCTTTCGTTGATTTCCGTCACGAGCCGTTGCGCCACGGTCTCCGGCTCTTCGCCGGTTTTGACGTGGGCCCAGAACGTCTGTTCGACGCTGTCCGTCCACGAGCCTTCGGGGACTTGGCTGATGGCGTGGGTTTGGAGCCATTGGCGGGTGACGCCGCCCCATTCGGTGCGTTTCGGCACGCTTTGGAGCCATTGCGTGTATTGCCGGTTTTCGAGCCATTTGCGCATCGACGGCACGAACCGGTCGCCGTCCTGGCGCACGGTCTGGGCGTAGCGGATGACGGCGCCGAGCAGCTGGCTCGGCTCGGCCTGGGGCATGGTCGGGTCGCTGCCGCTGGTGACGGCCTGCCACAGGTTTTGGGCTTGGTCGCGGCTGCCGGTATGGCTCGGGTACCGGTCCCAGGCGAACGCGAACGGGTCGGCCTCGGCCAAGGCCTCGGCTTCGGCGAGGCTCGGCACCGGCCTGGCGTGGCCGGATTCGGCCACGGCTTGGCTCGGCTCGGCGTTCGGTGCGGAGGGGGCTACAGGGGAGGTAAGGCTAGGTATGGTTAGGTTAGGACCGGTTGCTTCGTTTGCTTCGAAGCAATTGCTTCGTTTTGCTTCAGACGTTTGCTTCGGTTTTGCTTCACCGTTTGCTTCGTCTTTTGCTTCATGGTTTGCTTCGGTCTTGCTTCGCGGTTTGCTTGAAGCACTTGCTTCGTTTTGCTTCGAAGCATTTGCTTCGCGTTTGCTTCGCCGAGACTCGCCCGAAGCGACGCCGCCGGCATGCCCGGCCTTGGCCCTTTTCTCCTTGAGTTCGCTGCCGGAAGTGCCGCCGAATTTCATCAGGGTGTCGGCCTCGACCACCATCCACCGGCCGGCGGCGAGCGCCGGTTCGAGCATTCCCGCGGCCTCCAGTTCCGTCACCTGCCGTGCGTTGCCTTTCAGCGAGCGCACGACCGTGAGGTCGAATGCGCCATCGAATGCGGGAAATCGCAGCTGGTACGCGGTGTGCACGCAGAGTCTGACCCATAGGCCCAACGCGGCGTTTGATACCGTGCCGGGCATGGTCTGCGGGCTGAAGTTGAGCCCGTCGTCTATCTGGGTCCATGTCATGGCTCACTCCGCCTCGTCGTCTTCGGGCAGGAAACACCCGTTGAGTGCCTTGTTTTCCTCGTCGCTGGTGGGGTATCCGAGGTCTGCGAGCGTGTGGTAGTAGGCTTGGGCGATGGTGATGTCGCACTCGTCGGCCCATGTGCCGGGTTTGATGAGTGCTTCGATCTGGGCGCACAGGATGAGCAGGAGTTCCCTGTTCGCGGCTCCCTCCACGTGCTGGCGGCGGTGCAGTTCCGCGAGGTTCGTTTCGCGCCACAGTCCCCTATCGCTCGTGTCGTCGCATGGCAGCGGCGTGGCGGCGAGCAGGTTGTATGCGTCGAGCACGTGGTCGAGGTTGTTCCATTCGGCCCCTGCGATCAGGCCGTCGCATAGGTTGGTGCCGGTCAGCGCGAGCAGGCTCAGACGGGTGTTGGCCTTGCGCAACTGGCCGCCGTTGAACCCGGTGGCGTGCTTCCTGATCCAGTCCGTGCGCAGCGTGTACGCCAGCCTGTCGAATTCCTTGCGGGCGGCCAGCGCCTCCTGGAATGCCGCCTGCTCCCGTTCCCTCCGCTCGCTCTTGGCGTCACGTTCGGCGATCTCCTCAGGCGACAATTGCGGGAAGCACAATACGTTGCGCTCGGAGAATCGGATCACCGGCCCGCCGTACGGGTTCTTCTCGCGCCACTGCCCATACCATTGCTTGAACTCGTCGGGCTCGCCGCTCCACGTGTTGAAATACCGGTAGCCCGCCGGAGTCGTCCATATAGACGGCCCGGGATCCACGACCAGGCCCAAGCCGTCAAGCACTTGACGCATACGCTTCTGCCAGTCCTCGACGCGCATACGACTTCGCAGCTGGCCGCGCTTCCAATCCCAGTTCTTGGTGCCCGCCATCGAGGCCAACTCAGCCATCATGTCGGGATAAGCCTCGAACTCCGCAAGATCATCCAGCTGGGAAAGCGACAGCTGGGCGAACGAATTCGACTTGGCACGCACCTCGGCGGGGATACGCGCAATCCTCAAACGGCCACGCACAAACGACTCGCTACGCCCCGTCTTCGAAGCCAGCTCACCCACGTTCGCACCAAGGTCAAGCAACCCCTGATACCCGTCAGCCTCCTCCAACGGCGTCAAATCGGAACGCTGGCAATTCTCCACCAGCATCAGCTCACGCTCGGTCTTCGCATCCAACTCACGCACAACACACGGCACCCGCTCAATGCCAACCAACTTGCACGCCGCCAAACGACGATGACCAATCACCACACGAAACAGGCGCTCGCCGTGCTCCTCATGGTCGGGAGTTACCACAAGCGCCTGCTGCAATCCCTGTTCGCGGATGCTGTCGGCCAATTCGGTGACATCGCCCACGTCCCTGCGGGGGTTGTTCGGGTTGGGGATGAGGTTGGTTACGTTGATGTCGATGATGTTGATAGACAATTCGTCGGGTCACTGCTCCTTAATCGATGTGCTGAGATTCTGGTGCGCGGGCAGGTGCGGCAGACGCTTCCTGCGCCGGCGTTGACGCTCATGCTCCAGTTGCTGGCGCCCGTGCTTGCGTTTGCTCATGACTCAGTCCTCCTTGATTTCGCCGGTCTTCGGATCCACACCGCCAGTGGGCAGGTCACGCCACGGATCCAGCAGACTGCGCTCGATATCCGCCTTCACCACGCGCTCGCGGGCCTCGACGGGATAGTTGATGAGGTCGTTGACCGCGTTGGCGGCGTCGAAGATGTGCTGCGAGAGGTCGCAGGCGTCGTACAGGGCATCGGTGATGGGATCGATGTTCTTGTATTTCTCGATGTATTCGTCCTTGGTGGCCAGGTCGAGCATCTTGCTGGCCGCGATGCGGAACGCGGCCGCGGCGTCCTTCATGCGTGACGCCTTGGCTGTCAGGGCGAGCAGCATGAGCGGCGTTATCTCGTCGGGAATCAGCGCATCCTGCACGCCATCGGTCCTCTTCTTGCGTGGCATTGAATCTCCTTAGAATTCAGGATCGGAATCGTTTGATTGGAAATCATCGGAGGCGCCGAACGCGGCACCGAGAGAGGCGGGCGCCGGTTGCGCCCACTGGTCGCCTTCCTGCATGCCGGGGTTCTGGGCCGATGCCGGGGAGCCGTTCTGCCAACCTTGTTGCTGGTTGGCGGGCTTGGCCGGATCCCCATATGTGCTGCCGCCGGAATAGCCGCGCCCGGATTGGGTTCGCGTCACCTGCGCGGTCGCGTACCTCAATGAGGGGCCGATCTCATCGATGGTCATGTCGATGACGGTGCGGTTGGTGCCATCCTGCGCCTGGTAGGAACGCTGCTGCAACCTGCCCGTGGCGATCACGCGCATGCCCTTGGACAGGGACTGCGCGCAATGGTTGGCCAGATCACGCCACGCGCTGCAGCGCAGGAACAACGCCTGCCCGTCCTCGTACTGGTTGGTCTGGCGGTTCCAGATTCTCGGTGTGGACGCGATGGTGAACCCGCAGACGACGGCGCCGCTGGCGATGGTGCGCAGCTCGGGGTCGGCGGTCAGGTTGCCGACGATCGTGATGACTGTCTCGCCCGCCATGTTCATACCTCCTTCGAATCGTTCGACGGCTTGCGTTTCCACAGGCACACCGCCGATATCGTGCGCCGGCCACGGTCGACCACCACGTCGCCGAACCGGGGCGGCAATATGGTCAGCGGCCATGCGTCCGCGCGATTCAGATGCTGGATGACCTCGAGCAGGCTGTCCAATAGTTCGCCGGCGCCCATGCGCATGCCCGCGGCGTCGAGCGGCCATTCGAACAGGCTTTCGCCTTCCTCCCGATAGTCGTAATCATCCGGCTGGCTCGTCATCGATGCTCCTTCGCTCACGCGGCGACCGTCTGCTGCTGGAGACCGTTGCGTTCTCCCCATGCGATCACCTCCCTGACCGGGTAGACGACGCGGCGCGTATCGCGTTGGCGGTGCTCGCGTTTGCCGCCGAGTTTCACGAACCTCGGCCCCTCGCCCCGGTATCTCCACACGCCGAGCGTGCCCACGGTGGGAGAGCCCCCGAAATAGGCGCTCACCTTGTCGGCCTTCCAGTAGGCGACGCCGTCCTGGATGATGTCGGGCGGAATCATGGCGCTCATGGTGTATCCTTTCTCATGTAGCTGTTTTGCTTCGCCCACGTTGCCGCGTGGGCTTTTTCTTTCCCGCAGGGGGAGTGGACCGTGCCGAATCGAACGGCTTCCCGCCGTTTGCCGCGCGTACATGACACCGCGCGATCTCCGGCGGGGGCGAACCTGCCGGCCCCGCACGCCGCACCAGCTGGGGAAGGGTGCGGCACGATGGTGTTAGCGACTGTCCTTGTCGATTGCCGGGGAAGGAAGAACCCCGGCAGGCCTTTATTCATCGGCTCCCGCCTCGCTTGCCACAAGACAGAGCAGACGCAGGGGGACTCCCAGGAACGCGACCAGCGAGCAGACGCCGTTGGCCAACGGGTACCGGCACGCCTCGTGGGTCATCACCCACGCCAGACATGCGGCGAACACGACGCCCCAGAAGACCAGCCGGCGCATGAACCGTTTCGACGGGCCTCCGTCCGCCGTGCGGAAACCGCTGGCGTGACGCCCGTAATCCTTGGCGTTCATCGTTTTTCTCTTTTCGTGTGGCCCCTCCGCCGGTAGGCTTGGAACTGCGACATTCAAACCAACGACCCAGCGAAGGGAAGAATCAATTGAATTGGACTGAACCATCCGTATTGGTCGCGATTGCGGCCCTCCTGTGGAACTGCGTGCAGCAGAGACAAATCAACAAGATTCGCAGGAGCGACAGGATTGCGGCGCAGCACCTCGTGGCGACCTTGGATTCGGAAAGTCTGCGATGTATCCATTTCCGCAACGAGGGCACCATGACCCTGTATAGGCCCAAAGTGGATTCAGACTTCTTCCTAAGCAGCGGAATTCCAATTGCCAACGCGGAAATCTGCCTGAACATTCCACCGAATACGGAAGCGGTCTTTTCTCTCACCAATGCTTCTGACATTCCTCGCCTTCCTGATTTTCTCCGTATCCAGTGGATTGAGTGGACGCGGCTGAAGAAGAGGACTCACTACATGTCGGTATCGATGGTTGAAGTGAAGCGCGCTTACGTCGAGCGCGCTCGATCTCACGAAGGTCAAGCTCGTTCTTGATGGACAACCCGATATTCAGAAGGAAAAGTGCGATTATAAGAACCGTCGGACCGTTCATCACGCCACCTCCTTGCCGGCGGGCGCCGGAATGGTTGCGGTGTGGATGGGGCGATGGGACGCATGATGCGGTAGATTCATCATGAATGCTCCTATGAGAAAGAAGTCGGTGATGGTCACATGGTTGTGGAATCTGATACAGGGGGATTTCGCGCAGAACCCGACAGCCTGGATGGACTTGGCGATCACGGTTCTGGGAATCGTGCTCTCCCCGGTGGCGTGGTTCACGTCCAAATGTCTGGAGGGCAAAGCCGCGAAACGTGAGGCCAAGGATGCGCAGGAGAAGTTCGATGCCCAGCTTGAGGTGCTCAAGGGCCAATTGAAGGCCGCGAATGATTCGGCGGATGCGCTTCGCGCGCAGGTCAAGACGGTTGAGGATTCAGCCGATGCGTTGCGTGGACAGCTTGCCGCGCAGCGTACGCAGGCCCGGTTGGCCGAGGAGACCGCCAGTGTCCCGAAGTGGGACATATACCAAGTGCAGAACCTCAAGTATGCCGTCGCGAACGAGAACGCCTTTGATGCCCATGACGTTCGGGTGGTGCTTTCGAGCGGCAAGGAATACGAGCTGGGGAACATATCCAAGGGATCGTCCATCGGGTTCATGTTCATGGAGAAGGCGATTATGTGCGAGGACGGGTATGCCGACATCAGAATCACCTGGTCCCTTCCGGGTGAATCCGGGGAGCGTCATTCGGTGACGAAGCCGTCTCCTCAGTATCTGCACTGAACAAGGCGGCAAGCACATTATCGTCAATTCGCACGATTTTCCGATAGGAAATGATTTGCGGGCCGATTCCCTGGTATGTCTCGATACGCACTGGGTCGTCCGACATGTTCGCCAGAGTGTTTTCCGGTTCGTTGACGAGCGCGGCAAAACGGTGAATCTGATCGTTGTTCATTGAACGTAGTTCCACGACGGAGATGTCATTGCCCATCACTTCACCTCTCTTTCGGCGAGCGCTGGAATAGTGTTCTCAGCAGCGAGCGTCGGAATCGCGATGCTGGGAGATATGAGGTCGCTCGCGGCGACAGCGAAATGCTTAGCGATTTGTTCTATCTCCTCCAAGGTGAAGGGGGATTTGTTCAGCAAACGACGCTTGAGCGTGGACAAGGGAATCTTCGTTGCTCCTGCGAGCGCTTCAATGCTTTCGCGGCGAGAACCAAGCAGCGCACGAATATTCGACACTGCAAGTTTGTTGAGACTTAAGTAGTTCATGTGAACTATTTATAGTTCAAGGAAACTACTCGTGTCAATTTTTGGACTATCTGGCGTGTCGGTGGAATAATCTAGTTCATGAAGAATATTTCGACTTTCGGTAAAGCAATGGCGCAGGTCATGAAAGGACGCATGGCATTTCATGGCGTGACGCAAGCGGAAATGGCTGCGGCAATTCAGCTCAGCCAGTCGCAGCTGTCGAAGATACTAAGAGCTGAGAGAACCATTGATCTCGAATCCTTTGAGGCGTTTTGTGAAGCGTTGGATGAGAATGCAGCAGATCTCGTTAAAGCCGGGGAGTTGATAGCTAGGAGAATCCAAAACAACTCGCCAGAGTCATTTGTGCCGGCGGCAACTCTCGTATTTGTCGAAGGCGATGAACGCCTAGATAAGCCAAAACCTGCACTCAACGGCGAGCGCCTTGTTGATGATGAGCAGGCGCGAATAGACGAAACACTCAAGAAACTCCATCGAGGAGACATGGACATCGTTGCCCTGGAAGACGAGCACAAGTATGACGGCGATGGGGACGAACCAGCGTAATTCCCTCGAATTCGAGGGAATCGGAAAAAAGGGGGTCGATTTTGACCCTGTTTAAAGTCATCGAATTCGACACGTTTTAGAGAAAGAGGTTTTGAATCATGGATGATTCAAATAACCAGCAGGCCGAGATAGTCCTGTACCAGGCGGACGGGCGCAACGTGCCCGTGCAGGTGTCGTACTGGGGCGACACGTTCTGGATGCCACAGTCCGGCATGGCAGAATTGTTTGACACCAGCCAGCAGAACGTAAGTCTGCATCTGAAAAACATCTATGAAACGGGCGAGCTGCAGGAAGAATCAACTCACAAGGATTTCTTGTCAGTTCGACAAGAAGGCAGTCGCAACGTCAGACGCACCGTCGCCTTCTACAATCTCGATGCGATCATAGCGGTCGGCTACCGTGTCAACAGCAAGCAGGCCACCCAGTTCCGCATCTGGGCCACCGGCGTGCTCAGGGAATACGTCATCAAGGGGTTCGCCTTGAACGACGACATGCTCAAGAACGGGCGACCGTTCGGCCAGGACTACTTCCACGAACTGCTCCAACGTGTCCGCGACATCCGCGCCAGCGAGAAACGCTTCTACGTGCAGATCTGCGAGGTGTTCCAGGAAATCTGCACCGACTACGACAAGGACGCGCCCATCGTGCGCACCTTTTACAAGAACGTGCAGAACCGGTTCCACTACGCCGTCACCCAGCACACCGCACCCGAAATCATCCACGAACGCGCCGACGCCGGCAAGCCCCACATGGGACTCACCACATGGAAGGACGCGCCGGACGGGCGCATTCACTCGTCCGACGTGACCATCGCCAAGAACTATCTCAGCGAGGACGAGATCAACAAGCTCAACCGGCTGTCCAGCGGGTTCCTCGACATGATCGAAAGCCGCATCGAGAACATGCAGACCACCACCATGAGCGAATGCCTGCAACTCGTCAACACCTACATCCAACTGACCGGAGGCCCGCTCATGCCCGACATCGGCAAGGTCACCCGCAAACAGGCCGACGTGAAAGCCCGGGCCGAACTCGCACGATACAACCAGTCAAGCCCCGACCAATTGTCCGACTTCGAGAAGTTCGCCAGAGGATTGGACCAGAAATGACCGGCCTGCCGTTGTCGCCGCGCATGAGCTACGGGCAGATGCGCATGGCCCTGTACACTGTCGCACCCGACCTGCACGTGGCCAGCGCCCGCCTGCCCGGCAAGCTCGACGGCCTATACTGCCTCGCCACGAACACGGTGCTCATCGACCGGCGCATCACCTACACGCGCAAACGCTGCGCCCTCGTCCACGAACTCGTCCACTGGCAACACGGCGACGACACCAGCAACGGCTGCCGCGGCGGCAAACTCGAACAACGATGCAGACGCGAGACCGCGATACTGCTTATCAACCCGGCCGAATACGCTTTGGCCGAACGCATGTATGACGGCAACCCGTACCAGATAGCCGCCGAGCTCAATGTCACCATCCAAATCATCCAGGATTATCGACAGTGGCTACATGACAACGTGACTGTATAGGAAGAGGATGAAATGAAGAAAACGATTACACTTCTATGTTGTATGGCTATGGTTGTGTCCTTGGCCTCTTGCGGGGAACCCGCGCCATTGACTGAAGGACATGCCCTTACCGCATGTAAACGTCAAGCGAAAATCGAAGCGCCCAAAGGTTTTTACTACAAGCTCAGCAATGTGGATATAACCGATAATGATGATGGAACTATTCGCGTTATCTTCAACGATGCAACGGTTAATCAGTCTGTAGTCCAGACGGTCGTGTGTGACGTTGGAGGAACAAATGACCGGCCGTCGATACTGACATTTGGAGATATTCGCGGATTGAACAACGAGTCAGACAAGCAGGACACGAGTGAGCAACTAAAACAGCAGTCCGGAGAGAAATCTGGAGAGACGGCTTTTCTTTCCGCAACTGTAAAGATCATCGATGGTGATATTCAGATAAACACGAGCGGCAAAGTTGAATATAGTCCGCTGATTACCGTTTATTCCGTTACTGGCGATGAAGCCTCGTTCCTCCCGCTCGGGAATGATGCTAATACCATCGTGAAAGCAGACGGAAGCAAAACATCGATTTCTTCTTCCGACTACACATGGAAGTATGACCAAAAAGGTGATGCAACATTCAGTATCAGCCTTAACCCTGCCGAATATATGGGGATAAGTGACCCTATCGACAGAGTGGAGTTGGCCGCATATATGAGGTCAGCAAAACGCACAATAGGCAAAAACATCGTATTGAATTTCGATTAGAAAGAATTGCCCTATCGGTCTTGCACACCGATAGGGCGGTTGAAGATCCAGCTAGTTCAAGAAAGGAGGAACTTCGCCTACCTATCCTAATCGATAGGCGGGGCGAAGCATACTCGAAATGTCAGCTGTTTTAACCAAGTACGGGATTCGGTGCCTGTTCCGGCACACAGAAATTGACATACGCGGCATGAGCGTCATCGCCGTCGATAGTGACTCTGAATTGGTAGTCGCCAGGGGAAAGCGGCATGCCGTTGGCGAAGTCGAGCGCATTCATAGAACGTCCGCCGATGTGGTTCTTCTGTTCGAGATTCAGCCCGGAGACACTTTCGACGGTGACGATATTGGCGACGCGAACCGGCTGAGGAACAGGCCCTGCCAGTTCAACGACGGAACCGGAAGCATTACGCAGCGAATATTCCACGGTCATCTCGCATGGGCACAGGCTACCGGGTATACGGATTTCGGCGAATACGGAAAACCGGGTGGTGAGGCCGGTCGGAGTCAGAGGTATGATTCCGCCACCCACGCCGACAAGGTTTGCCTTGCCCCCATTATCCACATTCGCATAATCGGCGATGGTCAGATTAATTACAGCCTGTTCGGATACGTTGCTCATGGTCTATGCCACCATCATTTTCGGGGTCTTCGTCTCGACGGACGCAACATAGGTGGACAAAGGCTTCTGGATGGGCATATTAATGCTCATTTTGGGATCAGGATTAAACAGCACGATATTCTCGGAAAGAATCTCGGCCCCATCGTCAGTGTATTCGGTGATGCCGGTCGGCTGATGGTCGTTGAAATAGAAGTCCACGCCTTCCCACACGTTTTTGCGTGTTTCGGCGAACGTGCCGCCGGCGGCGGAGAATCCCGGCATATCATCGGATTCGGCCCACCATACGCCGTCTTCCCTGTGATAGGTGATGTTCACCTGTCGTGTATCCATGTTGCGCCTCTTCATTTCTGCCCGAGGATACCGCGGATCTCCTCTTCGGATAACCCGACGTCCTTCACCAGTGTCTTCTTCACCAATCCGGGCGGAACAGTCTGCCCGTCATGGAAGGCAAAGGTCAACGGTGGACGACCCTCCGCCTTCATTCTTTTATGCGAACCATTCGCGCGGTCAATCCCGTATCCCAGACCACGAAGGATACGGAACAGGTCCGAGGCCTTCATCGATGGGTATACAATCGGCATGCGCGATTGCCTTTCGGTTGGTTCAATTCAGCAACAGTCCCATTAAATCACATTAAAACCGGTTAAAACGTGAATCTTCCATTATTAAGCAGGTAATAAAATGGCTAACGTCACCAGATACAAGACAACCAAAGGCGAAACCAGATACCGTGTGAGGTATCGCAAGCCGGATGGCACGCAGACCGACAAGCGTGGGTTCAAGAGAAAAATCGATGCGGAGAACTGGGCGGCCGAGCACGTCACCATCGCCAAGGCCACCAACAGCTATGTTGACCCGGAGGACGGCAAACGACGTGTTGGAGACCTCTACGAGCAATGGCTGAAGGAGAAATGGCCGTTTTGGAAGGAAACCACACGGGTCAACGCCACGGAAGCATGGCGGCTCTACTGCGAGGAGCGTTGGGCCGATCGTCGGATCGGCGCCATCACCCGCGCCGAGGTCCAGGCGTGGATCAGCGACATCATCGCGAGCGCCGGCGCTCCATCCGTGAGACGCCCGTACCAGACCATGCTCGGCATCTGCCGCATGGCCGTCCGGGACAGGCTCATACTCGACAACCCCTGTGAAAACGTTGAACTCCCCAAGCTGCCGAGGTGCAAGAGCCGTCGCGTGTACCTGACCATATCCCGGCTGCTCGCATTCGCCGACGAATGCTCCAGGGGAAAGCATCTGGGGAAGGAGCGGCGGGCGCTCGTGCTGACACTGGGCTTCTGCGGATTGCGCTGGGGCGAGGCGGCGGCGTTGAAGGCCCGTGACCTGGACTTCGGTCGGGGAGTGCTGCATGTGGGCGGCAACCTCGTGTACGTCGGGGCAAGATGGGTCGAGGGCACTCCGAAGAACAGTGAGGAACGCGACGTGCCCGTGCCTCTCATCGTCATGGAGGCGTTGAAACCGATATGCGGGGAACGCGAACCGGACGAAAGAGTGTTCCGTGATCTGCGGGGCGGCCCGATCATGAAGCAGAGCACGGCGAAGACGACCGGCTGGTGGTATCACGCGCTGGTGCGCCTGGGCTGGCCGAAGGAGGAATGGCCCACGCCTCATGACCTGCGTCACACCGCCGCCTCGCTGGCCGTGCACGCGGGCGCGAACGTCAAGGCCTTACAGAGGATGCTGGGCCACAAGAATGCCTCGATGACGTTGGACGTGTACGCGGATCTGTTCGACAGCGATTTGATGGATGTTGCCCGTATGCTCGATGCTGCGGTGCAGGTGGAGACAAGCATGGAAAAATGTGGGCAAAATGTGGGCAAAAACATTTTGGAGCCCGTATGAAACCCTCAGAAACGTTGGAATCACGCCATTCCCGTGAATGGTGGTTCTTCAGCAAGTTGAAGGATGTCTTGAGCTGATTCGTTCTTGGCGCCCCTCTTCGAGGTAGGGGAGGAAACTGGCAGTGAAGCTGACTGAGGGGAGCTCGAGTACATCCGCAAGCTCCCCCTCAGTTGTCTAGCGACGACAGTTCCCTTCAGAGAGGGATGCCAAGTGCCGCTAACTATTTCAGCAGTGAGCGGCACATGGAGCGATATTCGCTAACGTAGCCGCCGCCGAAGAACACACAATGGCCGGCAATGGGGTAGAGCTGCCAGAGCGTGATGCGATCCTGCCATCCAGTCTTCAGCGGATGCACCGACTGATAGCCCTCGGTAATCTGCGTCAAATAACTCATACCGAACAGGTGCAGCATGGCCAGATCCTCTTCACGGTGACCACCATGTGCCGCCGGGTCGATGAGCACGGCCTCGGTCTGTCCGGAATCAGCAGTCCACATCACATTGCCACTCCACAAATCACCGTGGATGCGGGCTGGCTTGTCTTCGGCGGCACGGCCCATGATGTCAGGCAATGCCTCGATTACCTTTTCCGTCAGATCGACATCACGCTGGTCAAGTTCACCGCGCTTGACGCCAAGCTCGACCATCGGGCGCAGACGGCCATCAGCAAAGTAGCTGATGGGATCGGTCCATTCGCCGGTATCCATCTTTACCGGATCCTGCAACGGCCCGAAGTAGCATGTGCCGTCATATCCTTCCGGCGCAGAACCGAAATATTCGGCACCGGCATCATGCATGCGTGCGAGCGCCGCGCCGAATTCCAATGCTGCCTTGGCCGTGGGGGAGGAGCTGTTCACTCGCTCGATGTCGAGATAGTCTTTGCTCCAGTCATAGACCTGCACCACACGCGGGCCACCCTGCGCATGCGCGGCACCCAACCATTGCAGTCCGCGTCCTTCGCATTCGAAGAATCCCTGAGGAGCAAAAGCCCTGCTTTTACGATATGTACTCATAGCCGTTCCCTCCAGCATGGTTGTGACGTTTTGCACTCGTGTTCATTGTAGAAGCCGTGCATGTTACCAATTCTTAGTGCTGTTCTACACCCCAACCGGTAGGGTGTTCAACGTCATAACACATTACGTATAGAGAAATCTCGAGGAATTATGAACCTCTTCCAAGCGATTGTTCTCGGCATCGTTCAGGCACTTACCGAGTATCTGCCGGTATCGTCCAGCGCGCATATCCGCATCGTCGGTGATTTGATGTTGGGCTCCGACCCCGGCGCTGCTTTCACTGCCATCATCCAGATTGGTACTGAGCTGGCGGTTATTCTGTATTTCCGCCATGACATCGCCAATATTCTTACTCACTGGTTCGCATGCCTGTTCGGCAAGAACGGCAAGGACTGGAAGGCCCGCATGGGCCGTGGCGACAACTATGCCACGCTCGGCTGGAATATCATCGTCGGCTCGATTCCGATTGTGATTCTTGGCTTCACTCTGCAGAACGTCATCGAGACCACGCTGCGTAACCTGTGGATCACCGCGACCGTGCTGCTGCTGTTCGGCATTCTGCTGTGGGTTGTGGATGCCCGCGCCAAGCAGACCAAGACCATGGACGATATGACGTATCGTGATGCGTTCCTCTTTGGTCTAGGTCAGTCCATGGCCCTGATTCCTGGCGTTTCCCGTTCGGGCGGCACCATCACCGTGGGCCGTGCGCTTGGCTATGAGCGTGAGGCCGCTGTGCGTTTGAGCTTCCTGATGGCCATTCCCGCCGTATTCGGTTCCGGTCTGCTTGAGGCCGTCAAGGCTGTCAAGGACTACAAGACCGATGCGATGTTCCCCGGCTGGGGTCCCACACTGATCGCCATGGTCATCAGCTTTATTCTGGGCTACATCGTGATCATCGGATTCCTGAAGTTCGTTTCCACGTTCTCCTACAAGGCGTTCGCCATCTACCGCATCGCCTTGGCAGTGGTGGTTGCCCTCCTGCTGATCGCCGGTGTGTTGCCGGCCATCGACCCGTCAGTGGCCGCAGCGGCTTAAAGAAACACTGCATCGTCAATAATGCTCCCGCTGGCAGGAGCTGGCTCGCTTTGCGGGTCTGAAGGTGGTTCTGTCTGGAACACCCAGTGACCACCCTCAGTCGGCTATGCCGACAGCTCTCGCCGGCGGGAGCATTATTGTATTCTCAGGTCAGCTACCCATTTGGCGTAGGAACGCCTCGGCCTCTTTGACGAGCTGTTCCGCTTGGGGCGCGCCCAGCGAGGCCTCGGCATCGGCCTTCTGCTTCAGGTCATAATCATGCTCAAGATGGGTCACATAATCCTGCAGCTGCTCGTTGCAACGCACTAGTACCGATGCCTGTGATTTCCATTGTTCAGCCTTGCGTTCCAACTCGCTGACATCAAAAGAGAAACCGATGCGATGCCCCAAAGCATCAAGCAGGCGCATGGTGCCCGCCGCGCATTCGTCGCTGCCGAGATATTGGGGGATGGAAACCCACATGGAGGCATGGAACATGCCACGTTCCGCAGCGAAAATATCCAGCACGGTGGGGATGCCCACAGGACCGTTGTATTCCCGGTCTCCCTCACACTGGCAATTGCCGTCGCTCACGGAAATGGGCAGAGGCCTGGTATGGGGGCAATCAGAGAACATCGAGCCGAGAGTAATCACACCATCCACATCGAGTTCTTCAGCGATGGCGAGACTCTGGCTGCAGTATTCCTTCCAGCGGTAGTTAGGCTCAGGCGCGATTTGGGCAAATATTCGATGCCCCTCATCAAGCACAATCTCGTAGAACGTAGTCTGCGGCCAAATAAGATTAGTACGACCGGATACATGGCACAGCATGGGACGAGACACCTGATAGTCATAGAAGGCGTCGCAGTCTATATGGCGAATCTCACGGGATTCGTAATGCTTGACCAGATAACGGACGACGTTCGAAGCCGCCTGGCAAGCATCATTCCATCCCTCGAAAGCGGCGATCATCACCGAACTTGGGGTATTCGCATCTTCACTCATACCTCTAGAGTAACGTGGACTTGATGTCATATATGTTTGCTTCAGCCATAAGCGAGGAGTCAAGAACGGCACACCAGAAACGACACGCCGCAGCTGGACGAACTACACGCTTGTGAGTATAGTAAACACTCGTGCTTTGAGCGGGGAAAGCCTCGTGAGGCACATGCGGACATAGCTTAGTTGGTAAAGCGCAACCTTGCCAAGGTTGAGACCGCGGGTTCGAGTCCCGTTGTCCGCT